>Ga0194118_10003946_pt1 | contig 16664 bp, 13 predicted proteins | sample TA2MahsurfametaG_2_FD_148662 | JGI IMG/M metagenome (GOLD analysis project Ga0194118, IMG submission 148662) | Freshwater microbial communities from Lake Tanganyika, Tanzania - TA2015013 Mahale N5 surface | ecosystem: Environmental > Aquatic > Freshwater > Lake | place: Tanzania: Lake...
CTTCTGCCGCCGCGGTCGTTTCTTCGGTGACCGCTTCATCGGCGTCATCGTCGCTTCCACCACATGCACCGAGCACGAGCGCGCCCGCCATCGCCAACGCGGCAAAACCGCGCAGTCGATATTTGTGGTCAGACAATGACCCTTCGTTGATTGTTCGTTTGTTCTTCATTCGGATCCCCCTTAGTTGGCCGATTGTTTATGAACGCACCGATCCGAGCCTAGATGCGAGCCGAAATTTAACCAAATCTGATTACCGCGTGGTTACGCCGAATCACACCCCGTCTGAACGCCTGACAAATAATCGGGGCTTACTGCCCCGCTCGGCGCGAGTCACTGAACGGCGAGGCTGGCGCGAAACTCGGCGTCGGCGATCAATTCTTTGATACGACCAGGGGGTTCGCTCAGCCGTTCGAGCGTGACCCCATGAATCACCCCTGTGAATCTGTAGATATGCGGATAATCGCCGACCGCCGCACCGCTATCGAGCCCGACATCGAATGTCTCGCCGCTGATCGAAAACACCACGGGCACCGATCGCTCGATGCGCACATGGCCCACGGCTTGCCCGTCGATTTTCATCACGGTGTCGCCCCCCGCGCCGAATCCGCCGTCGTATGCGTGCTCGACGACAATTTCGTGCCGCCCCTTGGTCAACTTGCCGCGCGAGACGGCAACCGAGTGCTCGTGACCAAACCAGTTGTAGTGATAACGAGGCCTGCCGTCGTTACCTATATATAAGGACCATCCGGCCATGTTGCCGCCTTGTGCAGCGATCACGCCTTCGCAACCGTCGATTGGCACCGTGATCTCGGCGGCGATTCGAAACGAACAATTCTTGAGATTCACCACCGAGCGCTCAGGCATGCGAAAGTGCACGGTCGTGTAGGTCATCTTTGTCAGATCACCAAGGGCGTCGGGCACGGCGAACTTCGGTCCGAAACCTTGAATCGGCTCCTTGATCGGATACACGCTGTTCCTGCGCGCCTCGTCATCGAAAAGTTTCTGCAGTTCCCGAAGTTTTTCGGGTTGCTCGCCCGACAGGTCGCGACCCTGCGAAAAGTCGTCGCGAATGTCGTACAACTCCCACTTCTCTTGCGGCCCGTCGAACGGCACCGAATCGAATCGTTTCCATGGCACGCGGCCGTGAAAACACGACGCGATCCATCCGTCGTGGTAGATGGCGCGGTTGCCGAACATCTCGAAATACTGCGTGTGGTGGTTCTCGCGCGCGTTCGCCGAGGTCATCGTCGGCAACATCGACTCGCCGTCAATCGGCATTTGCGCGAGACCATTCACCGCGGCGGGCGCCTCGATGTGGGCTGCATCCAAGATCGTCGGGAAAATATCCGTCACATGATGAAAGTTTGTTCGCAGCGCCCCCTTGTCGGTGATCCGCTTCGGCCATTGCATCGCCATCGCGTTGCGCGTGCCGCCGAAGTGCGAGGCGACTTGTTTCATCCATTGAAACGGCGAATCAAGCGCCCACGCCCAGGCGATGTTGTAGTGGTTCTCGCACCGCGCGGTGCCGAAGTCTGCCATGTGCGTCAACAACCATTCGGGGTCTTCAGGCAATCCGTTCTGAAACGATGGCGCGCTCCACGCTCCGTTTATCGTGCCCTCGCCCGATGCACCGTTGTCGCCCGTGATGTAGATGAACAACGTGTTTTCGGTGGCCTGCATTTCGTCGAGTGCGCCGAGCAGTCGCCCGACCTGTTCGTCGGTGTGCGCCATGAACCCCGCGAACACCTCCATCAGTCGCGCGGCGACCGGCTTGTACTTGTCGGGATACTCGGCCCACGACGGAATCTCCGGCGGTCGCGGCGTAAGCGTCGTGCTCGCGGGTATCACGCCCAACTCGAGTTGGCGCCGAAAAATTCGCTCGCGCAGTTCGTCCCAGCCGTCGTCGAATTGGCCCTTGAATCGCTCGATATACGACGGCCAAACATGATGCGGACAATGCATCGCGCCCGTGGCCAGATACGCGAAAAATGGTCGGTGCGGGTTGGTGCCGCGCTGCAGTCGAATCCAGTCGATCGCCCGCTCGGTGATGTCTTCGCTCATGTGGTAGTCGTCGCGATTTTCATAGGGCATCACGGGCGTCGTTTGATCGAACATCGGCGGCTCGTATTGGCTGGCTTCGGCGCTCAAGATGCCGTAGAAGCGTTCGAATCCGAGTCCGGTCGGCCACCGATCAAACGGTCCCGAGAGTGTTTGCTCGTGCACGGGGGTGACATGCCACTTGCCGAATGCGCCCGTCGAATAGCCGTATTGACGCAATATCTCGACGAATGTCGCCGCTTCTTTGGGGATAATGCAGTCGTATCCCGGAAACGCGCTCGCCCCCTCGGGAATGTTTCCCATGTGCACGGCGTGGTGGTTGCGACCGGTCAACATCGCGGCGCGGGTCGGCGAACACAATGCCGTGGTGTGAAATTGGTTGAACCGCAAACCGTTGGCCGCGACGCGATCGAGCGCTGGTGTGGGCACCGGCCCGCCGAAAGTGCCGCAGGTGCCAAAGCCGACGTCATCCAACAGCACCAACACGATGTTCGGTGCATCTGGGTTCGGCAGCGGAATTTCTGGCCGCGCCGGCATCGACTGGTCGATCAATCGCGATGTCGTGCCGGCAAACGGCGCGGTGGCGAAAGGCAGGCTCGGGCCGCTGGGTTGCATCACTCCGAAATTACCCCTGCATGCCCGCGTGGTCGAAGCATCGGCGAAACACCTCGACCTGCGCCTCGTCGCCGTGCACGACGATGTCGGCTTTCGACCACATCAGTTTCGCCGCCAAAATCGCGGTGAGCGTCGAACGCGACATCGCGACTTCAACCGTCGCACCAGCGCCGTTAGATGGCAAGGCTACACAATTTCGCAATTGCAGGCCGGTAGTTTCGCCGTCGATGTCGAAGCGCACATGCACTTCGACCCCTTCGGCTCGCGACGGGTCGAGCAGCACGCGCAAAGTGTGAATCAACTCTGTCGCGCTCGCGTGGGCGACCGCTCGCGAGCCGAATGAATGTTTCATGAATCGATCCATCGGCGACTGACCGTCGAGGTGTCGGGCTCTGGTGATCGCCCAGTTGCGAATGTTGGCCGCCGGGGTGCGTTCGGCGATCAGACGAAGCCCGTGTGCCAAGAGTTCTTTGTCGACTGTGGTTGCTTGTGGCGAGCGCGCCAACCAAGTCGCCAGTTCGACGCCCCATCTCAGGTCGTCGGCGTCGAGTGCGGCTCGCGCCTGGCGCGAAACTTCCGCTCGTCCACCGAACCCGGCGATCAGTCGCTCGAATCGCCTATCTGGTTGCAACGGAAACAATTTTGACTCGTCGCCGTCGAACCAGCCGCGCAGCCCGGCATAGATCTGTCGAACATGATGTTCAGACACGCCGTATCGTTCGCTGGTGAAGTTGTCTTGGTCGAAGAACGACGGCAGGGTCACGCCCGCGGCGACCTCGTCCATTGTCCAGCCCTTGTTGATCGCCCGCACGGTTTGATCCCACAAGAACTGGATCGAGTCGCGATATCGTTGCGCGACTTCCCGAACCCGGTCACGTCCAGAGATTGGCGGGCCGTGCGTGGCGATCAGGTGTTCTGGCGACCACGAGACAATGTTGTCGATTCCGGCCAACAATTCCCGCGGGTCGCGGTATTCCTCGCCTCGAATCGCGAAGATGTTGAAAAGCACGGGCCACACGCTGTTGTGCACGCAAACTTTTTTCGATTCGAAAAAGAAATTCACCGAGTCGTCGCTGTCGCTTGGCGAGTGGCGAACCTTGACTTTCGCACCGGCGATCGTGATCTCCCCTTCATCCGGCAATTCGTGCGTGACGGGCAAAAACCCCGGGGTCGCCGGCGCGTGAGCGGGATTGCGATACGAAAAACCCAGGCCCACATTCACCAGGCCGTCGGCGCCGTCGGCGGGCATGGTGATCGCGAACTGTTCGACCAAACCCCGGCCATATGCGGGGGCGATTTCGCCCGCTGTTCGCGACTTGTTCGCGGCGATGCGCCGGTGTCCGTAAATCGGCAGGGGTTCAACGTGGTTTTTTTCGTCGAGCACGGCTTGGGTGCCCTCGACATAGTGAAAGTGGGTATAGACCACGGCCGCTATCGGGCGCTTGGTTCGCGACCTCAACTCTTGCAGCGCGAGCGCCATCTCTTGGGTCGACTCGCCCGTGTCAAAGGCGATTATTCCGTCCGGTGCGTCGATGAATGTCTGGTTCGACAGGCCGTTGCCGACATAACACCAGACCGCCGGACAAACCTCATAAAAACCTTTGCGAAGCACATCGCTTTGGGCGAGGTGATCGCGATGAACCCGCGCGCCATTGGGCGCCACAACGGTGTTGCGGTCGTCCGGCTCAAAACTTCGGGCGGTCATGCTGCGATCGTTCGAATTGGAAGACGAAGATTTAACGGAGTGTCCGCCACAGTAATTGGGCCGTGATCATCTGCGCAAATGCTACAACGCGATACCTACCGATACAGATTGGGCAACTATGCCGTCTTTCAATGTCGCATTGCAAAACTTAATCGGCCTCACCCGAACTGCCTTCTACGAAAAGTCGGCGTTCTTTTGGTCACCAGCATTTTCGTCTGGGTTCATCTAGTCACCAAATTTCATTCTACGATTGGCTTGATCTTATGGACGCCCTGCAACGCAACGCGCGCACGCTGATTGTTGTTCATTGTGCTGCGACCCTGTTTATGGTCGGCCTGATCTGGACAATTCATTACGTTCATTACCCGTTGTTCGCATACGTTGGCGAAACAACATATGTCGACTTTCAAGATGCGCACGTTGAACGAATCGGCAGGCTTCTTTTTGCACCTTGGCTCATCGAAGCAACAACGCTCGCCGGTGTTCTCGCATTGGCATTTCTTGGTGGTCACAAAACTTTGCGGGTGCCGGCAATTTTCAATGGTGCAGCAATGGCCGTGGTTCTCGTAATTAGTGGTTTTTGGTCGGCACCAGCACACGGCAAACTTGCCGACGGCTTTGATAGTTCAGTTCATCAACAGTTGATGACTGCAAATCTCATTCGCAGCCTCGCGTGGACTATCTGTGGTATCAGCGCAATATGGCTTTTGGTAGCAACGCAGGCTGACAGTCGCCCCAGTAGGTTCAAACGGTGACCTCCGTCCTGCGAAGAATGGAGTGGGCGACCATGACTCCGAGCGACCGACGCCGTTTCTGTGATCGCACGCTCGCCAATGTCATACCCGCGACCCTGCGCGACGAGATAGCCAAACTGATCGACGATGTCCGCGAGCGTGGTGACGATGCCGTAGTCGACGCGACGCGACACTTCGACGGCGTAGCGCTGTCCCCCGCCGAACTGCGAGTTACAGAAGCAGAGATCGACGCGGCACAAGTGGAACCCGCTCTACACGACGCATTGCGGCTGGCGATTAACCAAGTCCGAAAATTCAATGAGCAGGTGCGGCAACGGCTGTGCAATTGGTCAATCGAAGCAAGTCCGGGTGTGCATGTCGGCGAGCGAATCACACCCATCGCCTCCGCCGGAATCTTCGTACCGAGCGGCAAGGCCAGCTATCCCTCCGTCGCGTACCAGTTGGCGGTACCCGCTGTCGTCGCGGGCGTGCCGCGCATCGCGCTTCTCGTGCCGCCATTACCGAACCAGTTTGGTCGTGTAGACCCCGCCGTACTGGTCGTCTGTCGCGAGCTCGGTATACGCGAGGTTTACTGCGCTAATGGTCCGGCGGGCATCGCAGCACTCGGGTTTGGCACAGCAACCATTCCACCAGTGCGCAAAATTGTTGGGCCAGGCAGCCCCGCCGTCACGGCCGCCCAAGTCGAGATGCAGCGACATGGCATCGCGACGATGATGGTGCTCGGTCCGACGGAAAGCATGGTCGTCGCCGATCACACCACCGACCCACGACGCGCCGCCCTCGACCTTCTTATCGAGGCAGAACACGGCGAGGACTCGACGGTTGTGCTCGTCGCCGCCGACCCCAGCGTCGTCGATTCGATCGATCGACACCTCGACTTGCTCGTCGTCGACCTGCCAGAGCCACGGGCTCGCGCCGCACGCGCCGCCCTCGGATCGCTTGGCGGAGCCGTGCTGGTCTCATCGATAGACGAAGCCGTTGAGGTCGTCGATCGATTCGCCCCCGAGCACCTGCAGATCGCGCTCGACGATGCGCACGCAACCGATGTTGCGGCGCGCATCACACACGCCGGCGAGATCCTCATCGGTCAGAACACGCCCTTCTCGGCCGCAAACTTCATTCTCGGATGCCCCGCATCGCTGCCCACCAGTGGATTCGCCGCGGTCTCGTCGGGCATCACCGCAGCCGCATTCCTCAAGAGCACCGCGGTTGCGAACAGCTCCGAGTCGGCGCTTCGACGGCTAGGTCCGTCGATCACAGCGATCTCCGACCACGAGGGATTCCCTGCGCATGGCAAGGCGATTCGCGACCGCTTCGATCGCGCCACCCGTTAGACCCTTTAGGCGGCGGACTTTTCGTTCTCGCAAAATTCGCGGACAAGTTCGCGCACGAAATGCACGCATCGTTCCAGCTGCTGTTCGGAAATCGATTCGTTGGGGCGATGCGCGTCGGCAATATCCCCCGGACCGCAGATGACGACAGGGGCACGCAGGGCAGTCGTGAGCAGCCCGCCCTCCGTGCCGTAACCAAGGGCTGTGGCCGGCCCCGCGTCAGCGAGACCCAAGACTCGGATAAACGCGGGGTTGGCGAAGTCGGATGCCATCGCGGGATAGCTCGACAAAAGCTCCGTGACCGCCGATCCACCGACCTTCTTGAGTCGGGCGTCCACATTGTGCAACGCATCCTCGTACGGACGAAGTACCTGCAGTGGGTCGTGGTCCACGTCATGGCGGACCTCAAACTCGACAGTGCACTCACCCGCGATTACGTTCGTCGCCGTACCACCTCGGATCGTGCCACAGTTTACGGAGTAAGGCGGCACATCTGGCTCTGCACCCAAAGGGGCAGCCGACTGAACACTCGAAAGGACACAAACGAGCTCGGCCGCGGCCGCGATCGCACTCGGGGCAGTCGCGGCCCTACTCGAGTGCGTCTCCGGTGCGCGCACGACGAGACGGTACATCTGCTTACCGAGATGGGAGTGGCGCGGCCTCATCATCGTCGGCTCGCCGATCACGATGATTTCGGGACAGATCGTCGGGTCGTCGGCCAAAAGGGGCAAGACATCGCGAACTCCTCGACATCCGATCTCCTCGTCATACGACGCGACGAGATGCACGGGCGCGATCAGGCGCCTCGCGTCGAAGTTTTCCAGAGCGTGAAGCACAGTCGCAAAGAAACCTTTCATGTCGGCCGTGCCTCGGCCGACTAGGCGGTCGCCTCGGCGCACGAGACGCCAAGGGTCAGAGGTCCAACCGTCGCCCGGTGGCACGACATCGGTGTGGCCCGAAAGCATCACGCCGCCGGCAGATTGGGGACCGATTGACGCGATGAGATTAGCGCGATCCGCGTGCGGCCCGTCGACAACCCGCACGCGCGCTCCGAGCGACTCGAGTTGCGCGGCGAGCCAGCCGAGGAGTTCTCGGTTCGATGTGCGACTAACCGTAGGGAAGGCGACGAGATGCTGGAGCAGGTCGGCGACCTGATCCGACATGATAACGACTTACACCGCGATCAGCCCGAGGTGACTACCGCGTTCCAAGTGCTACTGAACAGCTCGGAACTGCCATGCTCAGACGGCGTCAATCGCTTGCGAACCTCGTCGTTAACAGCGATCCCACCGTCCTCGATTAGCGCAATGTATTCGTCTGAGAGCAACTTGGCGGCCTCCAAATTCGGCGTGAAACCAAGGATGAACTCGGTAATCTTCGCCCCCACATCGGCCTCAAGCATGTAGTTGATTAGCACATGGGCCGTGTACGCGTCGGGCGCATCACTCGGAATCATAAAGTTGTCCTGCCACATGATGCCACCCTCGTCTGGCACGACGAATTTGACGTCGGGGTTGTCGAGACGGGCGATCCCCGCGGCGAAGCCCCACGCCTCGGCGATTACAACCTCACCGCTCGCGAGGTTGCCGATGAAATTGGCTGAGTCGAACGCGCTTATGCACTTCTTTGCCTCGATGAGCAGGTCGCGCGCCTTGGCGTGCCCCTCGGGGTCTTCCGACGAGAATTCATAGCCGAGGTACACCAGGGCTGCACCGACCGCCTCGTACTGGTCGTCCAGGATCGAAGACTTATTGCAGTGCTCGTTTTTGTCGAAGATTGCCGACCAACTCGTGGGTGGGTTGTCGAACGCTGTTTGGTTGTACGCGATGCCGGTCGTCGAGTACTGATATGGCAGCGAGTACTCGTTGGCTGGGTCGTAGTACAACCCAAGTTGGTTCGGGTCAATATTTTTCGCGTTGGGTATCTGCGACTTGTCAAGCTTCTGCGCCAAACCGCTCTGAATGATTTGCTCGGCGGCGTAGTCAGTTGGTATGACGAGGCTGTAGCCAGAGTTGCCAGCCTGAAGCTTGGCGATTAGCTCCTGATTCGATGTGTAGGTGTCCATCGTTATAGCGACGCCACATTCGGCCTCGAAGTCCGTTAGCACCTCGGGGTCGATGTAATCGGCCCAGTTGTAAAAGTTGAGGCTGTCACCGAGCTTGCTCTCGTCGCCGCATCGTCCTGTGACAGGGGCATCGCCTGACCCCGCTCCATCCGCATCGCCGTCGTCGCTCCCGCACGAGGCGATAATTAGAACTGGTGCGATCGCGAACAAAACTGCTTTAAACACTCGATGCCTTGACACTGTCCTATCCCCCTTGCACGGGCGCTTCCGCCGATTGCTTATGTCGAGCCGAGCCTAGTGCTTGGGCGAAGAGTGCCGCAAATAGCACGATTATGGAGGTAGCGAAAATAAGGGTCGCCACCGCATTGATGCTCGGGCTAATCGTGCGACGAAGACGGGCGTAGATTTCAATCGGTAACGTGGTCGACCCTGGGCCCGTCACGAAGAAGGTGATGACGAAGTTGTCAATAGACAAGGTCAGCGCCATTAGTGCACCGCCAAGGACTCCGGGACGGATCGCAGGAAGAATGACCCGCCAGAACGTCTGCCAACGAGTCGCTCCGAGATCAAGCGACGCTTCTGCAAGCGCCGGATCAAGATTGCGCAGACTGGCCCGCACGATCAGCGTCGCAAACGCCGTGTCGAAGGCGATGTGGGCGAGCAGAATCGTCGGCCGCCCAAATCGGATCGCGTCGGCGTTGCCCCGCCCAAGCACGTCGTTGAGGAACCGCAAGGCAAGCGACATCGCCGCCAGCAACGACACCCCCGTGATGATTTCCGGGGCGACGATCGGCAAGTTGAGCACCTGCTCCGTCGATCGCTTGCCACGAAATCGCCCGCCCTCCATGCCCAGTGCGAGCATCGTGGCAAGCACGGTCGACACTGGAGTCGCGATGAGCGCGATCCACAGCGAGTTGGAGATGGCACGCATCAGCTGACGGTCATCGGGAATGCTGCGATACCAGTCGAGAGTGAACGATTCCCATACCGCGCCAGTGCGGGCAGAGTTGAACGAGAAGACCACGAGGACGGCGACTGGAAGATAAAGCATGAACAGTGCCACCGCACTGATCGACCCGAGCGTCCAAGTCGACGCGACGCGGCGTGCGCGGGCGGTTGTCAAGAGCGAGCCTCACTGTTGATTTTCGCGCTCCACAAGGTTCCCATCAGGCTGAGGACAACGAGCGTTACCGCGATCGCGGAACCCATCGGCCAGTTTTGAGCTTCGCCGAATTGGTTCTCGATGACATTCGCAATCATGTTCGCCTTGCCACCGCCAAGCAGCGTCGGCACGAGGTACTGGCTCACAGAGAGCACGAAGACAAGCATGCAGCCAGCGACGAGCCCGACCCGCACAAGGGGAATGAAAGCCGTGAAGAAAACCTGCACCGCGTTGGCACCGAGATCGCGGGCAGCGCTCAAAATGTTGCGGTCGACACGCTCGACCGCCGCGTAGAGAGGCAACACCATAAAAGGCAGGGCTGTGTAAACGAGGCCGACGAAGACGATTCCCGGCGAGTTCAGGAAGACTCGACGCTCGAGACCGACCAAATCTAGCCAGCCGTTGATGGGCCCATTGTTTGCCAACAGAAATCTCACGGCGTAGATTCGCACGAGCATCGACGTCCAAAACGGCACGACCACGGCGACCAGCAAAGCGTTCTTCGCGAACGTGGTGCGACGACCGGCGATAAACACGGCGAGCGGTAGCGACAACACGAGTGTTACGACCGTCGCGCACGCCGACCACCAGACCGATCGCCAGAGAAGCGTCACGTAACCGTTGTAAAGAGAGGCGCGCTCGTCGGCGCGAAGCAGTTCGCGATACGAATCGAGCGTCCACTGCCAACGCACACCCCCGGCTGGCGCAGGGCTAAGAAACGAATAGGCGACGACCAACGACATCGGTACGACATAAAGTGCGACAACTAGCAACACCCCAGGGCTGCGAAGAGCAAGTAGCAGTCGCTTCTCGCGCCGTTCGAGCGGGCTGCTCATCGGACCAGCGCGTGAACCGCTGTCGGCTCGCACGCGAGCTGCACCGAGTCGCCGATCTGCAGATCGCCGAACGCACTCACGCCCTCGACATTTAAACGCACCGCTGTCACTTGCTGATCGGACTCGTCAAGTCGCACCACGGCGCTCGTCGCGTCGCCGAGAAATGTCATCTCCATTACTACTCCGGTAGGCCAGGCGGTTGCGCCTGTTGCCGCACCTCCGCTCAACTGCAGAAGCTTCACGCGCTGAGGCCGCACGCTCAAGGTGATTGCGGTTCCGGTTATGGCGGAAAGTTTGCATTTCGCGAGTAGCTCACCATTACCCAACTTTACGGTCACGCAATCCCCTTCTGCGCGTGCGACCACCGCATCAAGCAGGTTCGCATCGCCAATGAAGCTGGCGACAAAACGCGATGCGGGTCGCTCGTAGAGCTCCTCAGGGCGATCCAACTGCAATACGCGCCCCTCATGCATGACCGCCACGCGGTCGCTCATGGTGAGCGCCTCACCCTGGTCGTGGGTGACGAAGACGAACGTAATCCCCAGCTGACGGTGAATCCTCTTCAACTCGAGCCGCATGGCTTGACGCAGCTTCAGGTCTAAGGCACTGAGCGGCTCGTCGAGCAGCAACACTCGAGGCCTCGCAACGATCGCACGGGCCAGAGCGACCCGCTGCTGTTGCCCGCCTGAGATCTGCCGGGGGAAATAGTCAGCATGGTCACCCATCCGCACCATCTCGAGAGCGTCGTGCACCTGCGCGGCAATCTCCCTTCGACCCGCACGGCGCAGACGGAGTGCGTAGGCGATGTTGTCCGACACGGAAAGATGGGGAAACAGTGCATAGCTTTGGAAAACCGTATTCACCGCTCGCTTGTGAGGCGGTAGATCGGTGATGTCAGTACCGTCGAGCGAAAGGCGACCCTCTGACGGTTGCTCGAGACCGGCGATCATTCGCAGGGTCGTCGACTTGCCACAACCCGACGGTCCGAGCAGCGAGAGAAACTCGCCGCCCTCAATCCGCAGATCCATCGCGTCGACAACCACGTGGCTTCCGAACCGCTTTGTAACATTGTGCAATTCGACGAGGCCCTGCATACGAACCCGAACTCCTTTACTCATCGCGACTGCGGGGACGCCGTAGTCAAAAGGTTTGACACGTCGATGATTCGACAGTAAGCATAGTTGGTCATGCGTGATCCGCGTTTCGATGTGATGTTCGAGCAGGTAAAGATCGGACCAAAGGTTGCGCGCAATCGATTTTTCCAGGTGCCCCAATGCAGCGGGATGGGCTACCGAGATCCGTCCGCTCACGCAGAGATGCGCGCAATTAAGGCCGAGGGTGGCTGGGCAGTGGTTTGTACCGAGCAGGCCGAGATCCACCACTCCTCCGAAATCACACCGTTCATCGAGCAGCGCATTTGGGACAGCATCGACCTCCCCGCGCTAGAGCTGACCACCTCGCGTGTACATAAAAACGGTGCCCTCGCAGCGATCGAGCTTTGTTACAACGGTATGAACGGGCCGAACTTCTTCAGTCGTGTCGCCCCGATGGGCCCGATACACCTGCCCGTCGCCTCCTTTAACTATGACCCGGTGCAGGCACGCTCGATGACGCTTAGCGACATCGCCGATCTCCGGCGCTGGCATCGGCGGGCTGTGCGACGCTCCGTCGACGTCGGTTTTGACATCATCTATGTTTACGCGGGCCACGCCCTCGGCGGCATCCACCACTTTCTTTCGCCGCGATACAACCAGCGCACCGATGCTTACGGCGGCTCACCGGAAAATCGAATGCGGCTGCTGCGCGAGCTCATCGAGGACGCGCTTGACGAAGCGGGCGGGCGGGCGGCGATCGGATGTCGGATCAGTGTCACGGAACTCGGCGTTGCCGACGGTCTAACTCGCGAAGACATCTTTGACGTTGTGAGCTCTATGGCAGAGCTCCCTGACCTTTGGGACTTTGTGATGGGCAGCTGGGAGGACGACAGCATCACCTCCCGATTCGGCCCGGAGGGGCATGAAGAAAAATATATACGTGGCCTCAAGCAGCTCACCTCTAAACCTGTCGTCGGCGTGGGCCGATTTACTTCACCCGAGACCATGTTGCGCATGGTCAAGGATGGTCTGCTGGATTTCATTGGAGCGGCTCGTCCCTCGATCGCGGACCCTTTCCTACCGTCCAAAATCTCTGAAGGCCGGATGGACGAGATCCGCGAATGCATCGGCTGCAACATCTGCGTTTCGGGGGATTTCACGATGAGTCCGATTCGATGTACGCAAAACCCGAGCATGGGCGAGGAGTGGCGTCGTGGATGGCATCCCGAGAGAATGCGCCATCGCCACGCCGACGAGCGGGTCCTTATCGTTGGCGCAGGTCCGGCGGGCCTCGAGGCCGCAATGTCGACCGGGCGTCGCGGCTATGAGGTTGTGCTCGTCGAGGCGACGCGTAATCTTGGCGGTCGCGTGGCCACCGAGGCGCGACTCCCCGGTCTCAGCGCGTGGATCCGCGTCGTTGACTACCGGCTTGGTCAACTCGAGCGACTCGCAAACGTTGACGTCTACCGCGAGAGCGAAATGACAGCAGATCAGGTGCTCGCCTACGGATTTAACCACGTCGCGATTGCGACCGGCGCGCGGTGGCGCGCCGACGGTGCCGGCCGATGGCATACGCGAGGCATCCCCTTATCAAAAGACCTCCCTATCTTCACTCCCGACGACATTCTTGAGGGTCGGCGACCAGAAGGTTGCCGAGTAGTGCTATTCGATGACGATCATTACTACATGGGCGGCGTCATCGCCGAGTTACTAGTCGGCGTCGGGTGCAGCGTCACGCTGGTTACTCCGAGCCCGACGGTCTCGGCCTGGACCGTAAACACACTCGAACTGGACCGAGTGCAACATCGTGTCCGGTCGCTTGGCGTGAACTTACGGCTCTCCCATACGCTGCTTCGTACAGAGGGCCGTACGGCAATCATCGCCTGCCGACACACGGGAGCAGAGTCTTCCATCAATGCCGACGCACTGGTGCTCGTTACCGCAAGACTGCCGCGCGAAGATCTTGCACTCGCGCTCCAGAATCGCAATCAGGAGTGGGCCGACGCGGGTCTGCAATCGGTCACTGTCGTGGGCGACGCGTTGGCGCCGTCAACGATCGCGGCAGCGGTTTGGGACGGGCGTCGTTTCGCTGAAGACCTTGGCGAGCGACGAGACGGCGACGACACGCCGTTCCGTCGAGAGGTCGTGCTGATCGGTCATGACGCCGCACCGCCACAGCAAAGCGAAGTTTCGCGTGACGGCTGAGGAGACCGAGGTCGTTGTCGTCGGTGGCGGCCAGGCCGGGCTGGCGATGAGCGAACACCTTGGCCAACTTGACATACCGCACCTTGTGCTCGAGCGCAACCGCATCGCGGAACGCTGGCGCACCGAGCGGTGGGACTCGCTCGTCGCCAACGGGCCGGCGTGGCACGACCGCTTCCCCTCCATGGAGTTCTCATGTGCGCCCGACGCGTTCGCCGGTCGCGATGAGATGGTCGACTACCTCGTCGCATACGCGAACAAGATCGGTGCGCCCGTGCGCACCGGCGTTGAAGTCACCCGCGTCGTGCCTCGCACTGGCACACCGCGATTCCTCCTCGAAACATCCGCTGGGCCGATCGGTGCGCAGTACGTTGTAGCCGCGACCGGTCCGTTCCAACGGCCCACGTACCCCGGGTTGGTTCCCGCTGACGCTGGCATCACGCAACTGCACTCGAGTATGTATCGCAATCCGCAGGAGCTTCCCACCGGAGCCGTTCTCGTCGTCGGCGCGGGCTCGTCCGGGGCGCAGATCGCCGACGACCTGCTGCGCGCGGGGCGAAATGTGTACCTCTCCGTCGGCGCACATGGACGACCTCCACGGCGCTACCGTGGCCGCGATTTTGTTTGGTGGCTGGGCGTGCTCGGCAAGTGGGACCTCGAGGCGACTCCGGGGGTGACGCATGTGACCATCGCAGTGAGCGGGGTCGACGGCGGTTGCACTGTTGACTTCCGCCGGCTGGCCGCGCGTGGCATGACACTCGTCGGCACAACTGATTCGTGGCACGAAGGCTCGGTGCGGTTCGCGCCCGACCTCGCGCGCAATCTCGCCGCGGGCGACGCCGACTACCTCGGTCTGCTTGACGAAGCCGATGCGTACGTGGCGACTCACGGGCTCGATTTCCCTGAAGAACCCGAGGCACGCACGATCGACGCCGACCCACCGTGTGTCACGCGGCCGTTGCGCGAACTCGACCTCAAGGCCGCGGGCGTAAGCACGATCCTCTGGGCGACGGGCTACGGGCTCGACTTCGGCTGGCTCGGCGGTCGCGCGATCGATGCGGGCGGAAACCCCTTGCATCGGCGCGGCATCTCCGCGGAGCCCGGGGTCTACTTCCTTGGACTACCTTGGCAGACACGGCGTGGCTCGGCGTTCATCTGGGGAGTTTGGTATGACGCGAAGTACCTCGCCGACCACATCGCCAAGCAACGCGCCTATACCGCATACCGCCCCGCCGACGCAATAACGGAAGCCGCCCACCGTCCTAGTAGGAGGAGCAAATGATCCATCGTCGCATCAGACCCTTCAACACCAAAAACACTTACCCCGAGCAGCAACTAGACAACGATCTATCGCATGCCGTGATCGCGCGAGGCACCGTAGTCTTCCTTCGCGGTCAGACCCCGCAGCACCTCGACACTGCGATCGACATCGGTGTGGGCGACCCGATTGCACAGACCCACCAGGTGATGCAAAACATCCGCCAGCTTCTCGAAGAGTCGGGTAGTTCGATGGAACACCTGTGTAAACTCGTCGTCTATCTCACCGATGTACGTCATCGTGAACCCGTGTACCGCACCATGGGCGAGTACTTCAAGGGCGTTCATCCAGTCTGCACGGGGCTCGTGGTGACGGCACTTGCAAGACCAGGGTGGCTGGTTGAGATCGACGCCACCGCGGTCATCCCCGACTGAGCCCCACATGACCTTCTCTATCGTCGCCAGGTGCGCCGCGACCGGGCAAATTGGTGTTGCGATCTCGTCTTCATCGCCCGCAGTCGCAGCCCGCTGTGTGCAAGCGCGCGCAGGCGTTGGCGCTGTCGCAACACAGAACGTCACCAACCCGGCGCTAGGCCCGCTGATGCTTGACCGTCTCGCCGCCGGACTTAGTGCCGCCGGAGCCGTGTCCGCCGCCGTCGTCGCCGATGCACACGCCGACTACCGACAACTGCTCGCGATCGACCGCCACGGCGCGACCGCAGTTCACTCGGGCTGCCACGCACTTGGGGTCTGGGGAACCGCGCAGGGTCGCGACTGCGCCGCGGGCGGCAACCTGCTGGCGGATGTGACGATTCCGAGCGCCATGGTCGCGGCGTTCGAACGCTCGTCCGGTCCGCTCGCCGATCGGTTGCTCGGTGCTATGCGCGCGGCGCTTGATCTTGGTGGTGAGAAGGGACCGCTGCGATCGGCGGGTCTACTCGTAGTACACGAACAGTCATGGCCCTACATTGACCTGCGTGCCGACTGGGACGATGCGGCGCGGCCGATCGAGTTTGTCGCACACGCTTGGGAGATTTACGCCCCGCAGGCGGACCAGTACGTCACTCGTGCTCTAAGGCCGATGGAGGCGCCGTCGTTTGGGGTGCCCGGAGACGAGTGAGACGAATGGATATATATATAAAGGTATCTGGCAACCTAACCCCTACTTCATCCCCAACCACTTACCGAGTTTCATTCGCCGCCCACCCCGCGACATCGGTATGCCCGTCTTCTTCGACACTCGCCTCTTGGCTTTAGTCACCCCAAGCGCACGCTCACGAAAACGACAAACCAGGACCAAGTTTCATACAGCCTCCCGAATCAACCCCAATCTAGATCACCAACCGCAAACACCCTCAACACTTAGCGGATCAACCTGCAAGTTCGCTCGCCATCGCGGTCAATGGTGACAACACGCTCGCGTCGAGTTTGCCGTCTGGTGTGATCAACGAACTGATTTTCGGAAACAGCAACTCTGGCCCGACGAGTGTTGCCCCGAGTAACGGCACGATGTTTCGCAGATATTCGACTGCAGACTTGCCGCCGCGGTCGCCCGGCGAGCAACCAAACACGCCGATGCGGCGA
>Ga0194118_10003949_pt1 | contig 16658 bp, 8 predicted proteins | sample TA2MahsurfametaG_2_FD_148662 | JGI IMG/M metagenome (GOLD analysis project Ga0194118, IMG submission 148662) | Freshwater microbial communities from Lake Tanganyika, Tanzania - TA2015013 Mahale N5 surface | ecosystem: Environmental > Aquatic > Freshwater > Lake | place: Tanzania: Lake Tanganyika...
ATACCTTCTTTGGTATGATTACAAAGTTTTTTTTCAATTAAACTTACTAAATCTATTTCTTCTTTACGTGTTTTTTCTTTAGGTGAATCAGTTGAGACATAAGTGGGTTTTGCAGCACCAGTCTTAGATTGTTGTCCAGGATCTGCTGCCTTTTTTCTTCTTGCAGCAGATAATCTTTCCGCTTTTGTCATACTTGCTCTCTTTGCAGAGGAGACACATTTAGGAGTTCCTTCTCCAGGTTCGTCACTTGCACAAGTGCCACCAGTTACAACATTAACCCAACCACCTTTACCATCTTTTGATTTAGATTTACCAAACCAATCACGGAGACCCTCTTCATTCATTTGTTTTGTTTTCTTTTTCATCAAGTTAATGAATTTTCTATAAACGGCAGCTTCTGAAGTTTTTCCTGCCACTCTTGCTCTTTGCTCCATAGCAATTGCTGCTTGGATTTTATGAGCATGAGATCTTCCAGAGTTTCTTATTTTTGAAACACTCTGTTTTGCAGTTTGAACATCTTTAAAACCGAGACCATGAATTGTTCCTTTCGGATCTTCATCTGTATAGAGATCTGAGTGTTTATCAGACTTATCTGGTTGTCCTGGTTTTTTGGGAATACGAGCACCTTCATCAATCGATGCTCCATTTTCTTTCACAAGCATTCCTGCGGGATCAACCATAAATCCAGCGGGAATTGCTTTACACATTTTATTAGTGTAGCAATAATATTCTCCTTTAGGACAGCGGCCGTTTTTCTTCATTCAACTGGTTTTGACTTAGTGCTTTCACCTTTTGCTCTTTTTTTTCTTCCTGCACAATGAGCGCGTTGAGAAAATCCTTTTGGATTCGAGCAATCAATACTCTTTTTATATTTATTCGTCCAATCTTCTTGAAACTGTTTAAACGTTTTCATTTTTGGATTGCTGTTTGATTAGTTTTGCTAGTTCTGCGGTAGATCCAACAAATAAAGCGTTGGTAACGTTTGTTGGTCCTTTTGATTGGTTTTCTCCCTCCACATCTTTTAATTTTTTTTGTAAATCCATTAATTTATCTGTGGCATCAGCAACATTTTTAATTAGTTGACCAGCTACTTCATAAGCTCTTGGCATTTCACTTTCCTGTGCCAATTCAAGTATTCCATTTATTGCTTCTTGTCCTTTTTCTATGATAGAATATAGATTCCCTCTAGTATATTCATAGTCTTTTTTAATATCATCAACATTAGATGATATTTTTTCTATTTTATTAGTAGTTTTTGTTTTTTCTGTAGATATTATTTCACTTTCAACATTAAAAGCGTCGTTTAATTCATCGAATTTTTTTGTCATTTTCATGTTGTAGTTCCACTAAATCCAAAATCATCACCACTTTCTATAAGTGCGTTATCAGCAGTCGTGATTGACTTCACTTCTGCACCAATTAAGTGAGATGTTATAGTTGTGCCATCTTTTCCTCTCTCCACTGTTAATATGTTGCCAGATTTTAATTTTACAAAGACCTCTTCACCTTCTATATCCAAATAAGTTTTTGTGGATATAGAGGCAGCGTTATTTACTGTAATTAATGTATCAGTGGTGGATATATCTTTCGCTAAATTGGTAAGAACTATTCCTGTATAATTCTTAATTGCTCTAGGTTCTGTAGTAAAAATAACCTCTCTAGTAGTGTTATCTCTGCTAACCCCCGTAAGATAATTGATAGAAACTTGCTTGATAGTATCTTTGGTAGCAGAAGAAACAGGTCCGAACAGATAGGTTTTTGCAGTAAATCTCAAAGTATAGAGAAGAACTCTCCTTGTTGTGAAATTATTTTCATAATCATCCTGCATTGTAATATTTTCGAGAACGATTGGAATATCTCTTTTTTCGTTAATTGAATCAACCAATTCTACCGTCAAATTATATGAAGGTTGAAAATATGGCAAAATTTGTTCTATGATTTGAAGAGCATCATCATTTAATTTTGACATGATACTAAGTTCAAATTGCATGTTATATGGAACAGGCATAAATGCTTTTTTTATTTCTGTTCCGTTTGTGGGATCTTTTGTAGTAAAAGTTTGAGTTGTAGATACTTTTCTCGCTGGATCATAAACTAATCCAGTAAACTCAAAAGACATTCTAGGTAGTGTAATTGCCGTTGATTTATTTAAATCGGGAGACTGCTCTAAACGGGCAAGAAATTTTTGAGTAGGACCATAGGCAAGAGGTATTTTTATAACGCTTGTTACTTGATTTGAACTACTTAAATGTTGTATTGATATATTATTAAATAAAGTACCAAAAGCAATAACAGTTCTTCTTAGGATTTCGTGATAAAAATATTCAAACATTTGTTCTACCCAGTTTATGAATGTGTAATCCTTATTATTTTATATTTAGGGATTTCCAAAAGGATTATGTTCACTAAAGTCTAAAATGTTATCTGCTTCTGATTCAATGCTTGTATTATCAGAATATCCATCATCATTAATATCTGTATTAATACTCCTTATTTGATATGAAGCACTTGAAGCTGCCCCAACAATTGTTTCTCCGGCAATAAAGGAACCATTAACATTTGAAATTTTAAGTTGATTTGTAGTGGAATTCCATTCTCTTACCTTTGCCGTTGTACCACTTGTGCTACCAGTCACAGTCTCATTAAAGGTAAACGTGCCTATGCCTGAACTAAATGGAGAAGAAACAACTACAGTTGGTGCAGTACTGTATCCAAGACCAGCGTTTGTAATTCTTATTGCGGTTATGGTTCCTGCTGCACTAACTATTGCAGTTGCTGCCGCCGCAACTGTGGCAACTCCCGTTTGGAAAATTTGATTTGTAAATGTTACTGATGGTGATGTTGAATATCCAGATCCACCAGAGGTTAAATTTACCACTCCAATTATTCCACTTCCTATTATTGCAGTTGCCGCAGCACCACTTCCTCCACCACCAATAAAACGAATTCCTGGAGCAACAGTATATCCAGATCCTGCATTGACAATCTGCACAGATTGTACAGACTTTGCTAGTGGATTTACATTGTCAGTACATGCAACAATCCCACTAATCATTACAGCTGTCGCTACTCCAGTGACTCCTCCAGTGGGAGCAGAAGAAATAGCAACTCTTGGTGTGGTTATGTAACCACCACCTCTATTATTGACCGTTATTAATCTTATTCCACCATTTACAATTGCCGATGTAGCTGTAGCGGTCGATCCTGCACCGATTAACGTTAGTGTTTGAGTTCTTCCGACTAAAATACTTTCACCATCAGCACCCTCTATTGATTCTAAAGTATCATCAATTTCGTCAATACCTGTGTCGATAATTTCATCTTCATATCTAAACAGTTCACATCTTAACTCATAAACATAATTTTTTTGAAGTTGATAAAATGGTTTTTCATGTTCAACAAATTTAATTTCAAATAATCTATCTCCAAGTGGAAAATAAACTAAATCACCTTCTTTTGGTCTAGTTGATAATTTTATGTTTGCTTTATTTTCAATTAACGGATAAATATACTCTTCATATCTTTCTTTAGAAATTATTAGTGTTATTTCTTGAGTTGATTGAATACCAAACTTTGATAAAATTGTGGTGTTATCATTATAACCATCAAAATTTTGAACGTATGCCTCTATTGGATATGCATCATCAAATTTAGATTCTATTACCTCTCTTAAGATTGTTTTTTCAGTTATATATTTTCTTGGTAAATAATAAACTTCAACACCATATATTCTCAACTGTTCGTTGATTAAATCCTGTATCAACCCTTGTTCGGTTTTTGAACCTTGTTGAAAAAATGGATTTAGCATAAAGATTATCCAATAAAATCCAATGGCGGAAGTTCATAATTATTAGACATTTTTTCCATAAGGGAATCTAATTCTCTTTGAGCATCATCATAAATTTGCCTTCCATTAAGTTCTACACCTCCAGGAAGTCTTACCCCCTGAAATTTAATTAAATTTTGCCCCCACTGTTTTTTAATTAAAGAGGTTAGATATAATTTTAAAAAACTATCATTATAAACATTTGTAAAAGTATTTGGATCTAAAATTCTATAACAATCTATTACAATAAAATCACCAGCAGTTTGCGCTGCCCAGTCTATATCTAAATATAATCTATCTTGTCTCTTATTAAATCTTATTTGCTTGTCTGTTGTTAACAAATAATCAATATCTTCTAAATATCGTTTAACCATTGTGTAATGCAAAAGTTCAACTGAATTAAAGTAATATAAATCATTTAAAAATAATTGATATTTAATACTAAACATTCCACCAGAAATAGAACTGGCATCAAATTTAAATATTTTTTCGATACCAACTACTGAATCTGGAACTTGAATAAAATTAGAATTTTCATAAAACTTAGAAATTGTTGTCCCATATCCACTAATACTTGTAGAAGTTGCATTTGTAGTTACGATTCCAACTCCAACAGTATTCTTTGCTTTTCCTCTATCGATATCCTCTTGTGATAATTGATATTTCAAATACATTCTTTCAACACCATCAAAATGTCTTTCTTGAAAGAATTGTAGTGCATCATCCACTAAATCATCAATTTGCTCATCAGCAACATTAATTTCTAATACCGGCGCTCCCAGTCTTCTTTTGCAGTAACTTATTAATTCTTCTCTAGATGCTGGCTGCGACATTTCGTATTACCTCTTAAAATATTTATGATTTACTCAACATCTCTGATAAAACTTCTTGTTGCTTCATATACAATTTCATGTAAGATTTGGAAATATTTCTAAGGATATCAATATCGTCTATTGAATCTATTTCTATACAAGTTTTTGCATATTCAAAATTTTTTGAAAGATTTTCTAATTCTATGTCATTTGGATTCATTTGTTAAACTCCGAAGTAAAGATTTAATTTCGCTTAAATCATCTTTTATAGTAGCAACATCAGATTCTAAATTTTGTATTTTTTGTTGCTCTTCATTTTTAACTTTTTTTCTAGAAATATATTCTTGATATTCAGACATGTTAGTGTTAATTATTGAATTTGTTTTGGAGTCACGAATTAATCCATCATGACCCTTTACTTTTATGTAATCCATATCAAGCTAGTGAAATGACTCTTAGATCTTTGATTCTTGGAACATAAATTTGATTTGTCGAAGTTGCAATAAATTTAACTCTATATGATCTAAATGGTGGCAAGTTGTCTATGGTAAATGTATATTCTTTATAATCTAAAAGGTTTGATTCAAATTCTAAAGAGGAAGATGGAGTAACATATCTATCAGATCTTCCATCACTATCTTCTTGAAAAATAATCTGCGATCTGGAATTTAGGTTTGTATATCCTGGGAATGGTGCAAATATTGGTTCAAATCCAGGATTTTCGCCTATTGCATAAAACCCTCTTAAGTCACAGTATGAATTTATGTATGCATTTAAGATTACTTTTATTGAGGTCGCTGGAGTCTCTAAAGTTATTTCTTTTGAAATATACTGAAATGCTGATGGGTCACTAAATATAGAGTTTGGTCTTTCATCAGTTGCATAATTTGTTATGACACTATTAACTCTATTCGTTGTAAAAATTGCACTAACTCTTTGAGTATCAATAACTGGGGATAGATATGTGTTAGTCGTGTCAAGTTTTAATCTTAAATTCATGGATTTATTTCCAGGAATATTTTGAAGATTTACATTATTCGATTCATTAATTTTTGAATATATCATTCTTGGTGATGATAAGTAATTTGGTTGATTCACAGAAACCGTTTCAAATCCATTGTCTATAAAAGCAATTTCTCTGCCGCTCATACTCTTCCCTGTTATTGTTCTAACTTCGGAACTCAATGATGTTCCTTGAACTGTTAGGTTTTGTACAACAGGTGTAATAATTTCAAACGGGATATTTTGAGTCGCTCTTATTGAATATCCACCACCAGACTTTGTTTGATTTTGATATAACTTTTGATATCCAGTGCCAGATTGCCTATCTGTTCCATCTGAAGACATGTTCAGTTTAATATGATAGTGATCAAAATCAACTGGATTATCAATTGTAACATTATTTAAATCGTGAGTTTTATTAATTCTCCTTAAAGAAATTCCATTATTTTCATACTTATAAACTTGAGAACCCGCTGGATAACTTAATGGGCTTTCACCTCTATCAATATTACCACCGATAATATTTCCAGAAACTGAAGTATACTCTATAATTTCATTTCCTATTTTAAGATATCCAGGATTTGTAGTTCCAACACCAACTCCTTCAAAAATGGTAAACTCAGACGCATTATCAACTGATATTGATCCTGTGGAATCAGAAGCATATGCGGTTGTTAATTTAGTTGGATTAGTATCAGATTCGGCATTAGATATTATGACAAAGTTATCATTAGAGTACATTCCATGATTTTTATGATTTACTTTGACATGAAGACCATCACTTTCTGTAATAACCTGTTCAATATAAACACCTCCACCTAAAAGAGCATTAAGATCAGTTGTTATACCTGAATTATTTACATACCTAATTGTGTTTGCAGAGCCAACTGCAAAATCACCTTGAACATTATCAATTATAAATTGATTTGTATTTGCAATTGAAACAATGGTAAACTTAGCATTTCTGCCAACAGCAATTGAACCTAGAGTTGTGATACCAACAACATCACCAACTTTATAACCATTTCCACCGCTGACAACTGTTGCTGCAATTGCAACTCCATTATTAATGGTAATATTAGCTTCGGCTCCAGAACCATTTCCGGTAACTCTAGAAAGAGCAATATTATTATATGTTGATGAACCAGATGATGGGGTGTATCCAATACCAGAATTAGTTACTGACAGTGTTCCAGTCGCAATGCCTGCACTACCAACATAATTTCCAGTAGCTCCAGTTCCAACTTGAATAATAGTATTACCCAGAGTTAAATTAGAATCATTAATTGTTGATGCGAGACTTACTCTAACTCTTTTTGAATTAAAGTTTAGAGAGTTTGGTAAAAGTTTTGCAATTTGATTGTTTCCTTCAGATAGTTGAGGACTATAAAACTCAACTGTTCCCTCTTCAATAAAATTAGCTCTATATAGAGTAAACTTTAGATCCTCCCATTGACTTGGTTCCCAGGTAGAAGCGTTTTGTGACTTGAAAAGTGATCCAAGATATGGTTGATTAGAAATAAATGTTTGAGAAAGTAAATCATTTTCACCAATTCTTGAAATATAAACACTATATTTTGTTGAGTTTGATGCTAAACATATACAATATTCTTTTCCACCCTCCAAATAAATAGGAGCTTTAAATCGAACGTTTGTAGCTACACTTCCATCACCAGAGGTAAAAATCTCTCCAGGTTCAAGCACAATCTCTGAGAAAGGAATTACATTCTGAGTTGGAGATCCTCCCTGCATAGTCCTTAATTGGAAAGTAACTGGGAAATTAGTATCATCTTTTGATCTAAAAAATACATCGCAGCTTGTTAAAAATACTCCAGTTTCGTTATCAACTAAGAAAGATTGTGCAAGGGGATCATACCATCCAATAATTCCTTCTCTTTGAGTTTGTGCGATAACTCTACTATTGACAAGTTGACTTCCAGTTGTTCTGGCAACGGCTCTTTCTTCAAATACTTGTTTATTTTCAATTCTAGCATTTCTTACGGAAATAATATTTTCTTGAACCGTTTCGAGAGTTCCACTTGATGTGAATGTTTCTTCAGCTATTGTTGTTGCTAAGTTTTGATCATTAGTATTATCATTCACGAGAGTAAAAGTTTTTGTTCCCGTTTCAAATCTTGGATGAATATTCAGATTTGGATTTGGAATGTAGTAACTTCCAATTAGTGTTGCCGATAAATCAGAAATTAGTCTGACATTACTAATTGTTGCCTGAGCTTGACTTGTTTTTCCGACAAGAATCATACCAGGTGCTACCTGTCCACTAAACTCACCTTGAGGTGCGTTTGATAGTGAGAAAGTATCAATATTTAATATTGATGAAGTTGAAGAATATGATTCTGGTAAAATCTGTGAATTGTATGGATTTTGTGCATAGGTAGAACTTGGTGTGTTATAAGGACCCTCTTTATGATTAGTTTGAGCAACTCTAAAGGTTATTTTAGCAGAAACATCTTCAGATCCCTTACCAAGACCTGTTGCTTGAACATACCCAGTTACAGTTTCGCCAACCTGAAAGACACCAGACAACATGGAGATTTCAAGCAATTTTGGAACACAATATTTGGTTACATTAATTCCGTCAAAGAAAGCAAAGAGTTGTGTAAGTGGTTTTACTTTTTTAGAAATAAACTGAATATTTCTAGATCTCATATAGGGAATTAGATCTCTACGAACCACTCTATCACCGACTGAAGTTCTATCGAATTGTTCAGTTACAACAGTTCTGACACCATTTCTTGTTTCGACACCGGTGTCTCTTACTTCTCTAAAAGTATCCTCAAAAGTGGTGTCTGTTACTATCCCTCTTTCTGCACGGGCGGCAGTCTGCCGCGCATCTCCAGATTCAGTTCTTGTTCTAGTTGTTTGAATAACATCTTGACCTGTCCAGTGAGTGACCCAAGCATTCCAAACTGTTGGTGCAAAACCAGTTTGTGGGTCAACATTTAATGTTCTGGCAGCATTTGCTATTGTTTCTGCATAATTTCCTTCAGCATTAATAATTTTTGCTTCAAGTCTTGTAGTATCAATCCAGGTATCAGTCGCTGGAGTTAATTCAACAGTTCCTTGCCAGAAACTAATTAGAAATGGAGTTACACTTTCTGCTCTAGTGGCAAAAGATTGTCTTAACCACTCAACCTCTGCATAATCAAGTGTTAAAATATCTCCAGTTTTTCTTACATTAATTCCTTCAATTAATTGAAATGCTAGATCAGCATCTGGATCAACCCCAACAACTGGTCCCTCTATCAAATCAACAGATGTTGTATAGTGGCTTGGTCTTAATTCTTTATTTTGTGTGTCTACACTATTTTTAATAGGAATTCTATCTTCTTGCGGCAGGAACGAGGAAAAATTATCTACAAAGAATCCTGATTTAAATCTATTCAGTCCATCTGCGTCTGGGACAAATAAGTTGGATGTATTTGTTTCTAATAGTGATAAGGTTGTATAATATTCTAGATTTTTAATTCTATTTTCAAGTTGCTTAATATCAACCATTCTATATCTTTTATGCTCTAAAAATTCAATAGAAGCTTGACTTGTAGAATACAAATATGGAGGTAAGTCTATGGTTGCAATCTCTAAAGAATCATCAACTGAGACTGGTTTTTCTGGTTTTTCTGCAGGAGCACCGTATTTAACTTGAATTTTTCCATCTTTACCTAGATAAATTCTATCTATTCTTCCGAGATAGAAGGAGAATGTTGTTAAAATAGTTTCATCAGATGCTAAAACACTTGTAGATGAATTTCCTGTAGAATCAAACGCTCTTCCAAGAAATTCCAATGGAGAGCGACTATTTTCAGAAATTGAATAATCAGAAACTCTAGGTCTAATGTCTAAAATATCAGTGACTCTAGCACCATCAACTGATGGTATTTCTAAAGAATAACTAAAGGTATCATACGAACTTGCAGTTGTTATGTCTCCATCATCGGTTGAATCATAATATCCACTACTAAAATAAACTTTTATTTTTTTCTTTGGTTCAAGCACTGTGGCCTTTCTAGACAAATAACCATGTCCATAATTAGTTCCAGTTTGTCCAGTATTAAAACTATAATTAAATGATATGTCAAAACTTGGAGTGTCTAGTGTAACTATCTGCGCTTTTATTTTACTTTCATCAAAATTAATAGTTTCACCTTCATTGAAAGTGTTTTGATTTTTATAAATGAATGAAATCTGAGACGCTGTTAATTTTTCTGCAACGATTCCAATCGCTCCGCTGGTTTGTCCTACTAATTCTTCACCAATAATCAATTCAGAAGTGGTGGAAGATGGACTTGTAATGGAGGCAAGGACGACTTTTGGTGGTGAGGGATCAGTGGTATCTGCAGATTCGTATATTCCATGAATTTCAACAACATCTGCTGTATTGAGAGAAATAATATCATCCTGAACTCTTGTTCCATATGGATATTCACCGTAGATTAGTCCATCATTAAATGTTGTGCCTCCAATTCCAGAGCCCTCATATTTTGAATTGCTTATTAGAATAGATTTTACTCTATTTTTTCTCTTTACCTTTGATTTTGGATTTATTTTTTCTAATGTTGCGGTTAGAGTTGCGTCAGTATCATTAGATCCAAGATTATAAATTTGTAGTTGTGTGCCTCCAGCTATAAAAGAGAACATGTCTGCAGTTAATGTTTCAACTGTTCCATCAGACCTAGTTAAAGAATACCTTTCAACATCAAATGCGGAAAAAGTTTCGTTTGTTCCAGCAGTTACAGTTGCAGATAGTTGATTTTGAGAAATATTAACTGTAAATATTTTTCTAATTTTTAATATTGAATTTGAAATATTAACACTAGAAATGTTATTTTTTGGTAGTTTTGTATATAAAGTGTTGTCTAATGATGATTCTAAATCTGTTCTAATTACTTTTAAATCAGTAACTTGTAAAGAAGATATTGATGGTAAAACTGAAGAGGTTATTCCAGATACAGTTTGAATATTAGTTACCTCTACAACTGTAGTTCCAACACTAACAACTCTCGCAAAAACAGGGTCTGGAAGGGTTGTGTCGGTATAGGAAATTAGATTATTTTTAAATAAACGATTTACACCTGGGAATAATGGATTTGATGATCTTATTGTGCTTGTTAAGAGTGGATTTGATATTATAACCTCGTCTCCCGCGACAAGTTTGGAAATCCTTGAGAACGTTACTGCAGTTCCAGTTATCATTGAAGAGACATTATTAAAAGTAACCGCTATTCCTGCTGATATTGCAACTCCAGCAGTATTCGCCACTCCAATATTTACAAAAGTATCTCCAACTGAAACAATAGTAACATTTGTAAGAGCAGTCCCTACAGACATAGAGCTGACATTAGCGACAACTCCAGTTACAATTCCAACAAAAATTGAAGTTGATCCAATTCCTACTAAAGAACTAACTGTTGTTTTTAAAGGTGAATTTAGTGTTGATCCAGATGAAACTATGACAAAAGTATTTCCGACTGCAACAATAGGTGCTGCTGTTAAACCAGTTCCAACTGTAATACTACTACCAATTGTAACTCCTGCTGGAATATTATTCACAAAAATTGTTGTCGATCCAAATCCAACCGTTGTTGTAATTCCAAGATTTATTGTTGTTGATATTCCAACAGAATCAACATGTGCTGAACTAAATTGAATAAATGTGCCGGCAACAGAAACTATAGGAGCATTAGTTATTCCTATCCCATTTACTTCACCCGCAGTAATAGAATTTCCTATTGAAATTGAAATATCATCAATTCCATTTGAACTGTATTGAATGGAATTTAAATATACGACTGTAGATCCAACACCAACTGTGTGTGTTATTCTTGTTCTAAATAACTCTTCATTTTGAAAATAAGTTTGAACCCCAACAGTTGCGATACCTATAACTCCAGTTGATGATTGAATTACATCAGCGTTAAAAGTTTTTGCTGCTCCGACTTTTCCATAAACTGATTTTATATCTGATATTCCATGTGCGGTGACTGCTACACCAATCAAACCAGAGTTAATACCATTAAATGAGAGAGACTCATTTGGAATAAATTTACCTTTAACATCATATAAAATTACTGATTTACCTGAAGTTACATTGCTTCTTAGAAATCCAGACGCTCCACTATTATTGCCTTTTACATGAGTTGGAAAAGTAAGAGTTGTCTCATGGTTTAAATGCAATTTAGTAAATGGTTGAATATCAAAAAGAGACACATGCCATTCATTTAAATTCTTATTTGATGAATTATATGAACCAGACTCTAATTTGAAATCATAAACTCTGGCTAATCCTATTTCTGAACCAGCCGCAGTGGTGCTTGAAGATCCAACTCTCTGGTCTCTTAAACTTAAAACAAAAGTATTTCCTAATCCTACTTGTGGTGCTCCATACACTTTATTGAGTCTTAGTGTTGGACCAGTGTTGTAAACTAATGATTGATTTTCTAAAGTTTTTGTGGTTCTTGGTTTATCTACATCTAAAAATGTTGTTGAAATCAAATTAACCTCATACCCTCTAACAAAAGCCTTACCTGGAGAAATTTGATAAAGTGCCAAGTTGTTGCTTGGAGTTGCTCCACCATAAGTAAATTGACCCCTATTGAAAACACCACGATTTCCTTGATTATCATTTAAAGAATCTTTTACAGAAATTTCAAAAGGTGATACTACATAATCACCAGATTCGGCATAGGTTCTTCTAGCTAATTCATCAGAAATAATACTGTAATTTGATGTTGTTTTATTTACACGAATAACTCCATTTACAATAGTTGCAAGTTCGATGAAGTTATTGTCGTCAAAGTCTGTCAAGGACTTTTTAAATAAAAATGTTGATATTTTTAATCTATCCGCACCAGGGGCTGCATAGTTGTTATTTCCCTGAGAATTATCTGTGAGTCTTTCATCAATATCAGAAGTAATAATTTCTTCATTAATATACAAACCAATTCTATAACTTGGTTGATTTGTATATTGGTCTAATATTAAAGTTTCAGTATCTACATTTACAAAATTTCCTCTAATAAAATAAACACCTTGAGAGATATTAAATGACGATCCAACCGCAGTTGCATTATTTGCTAAAGTTAGTGCAAATGGTTCATTTGCTTGAATTGTAGTATTCCCTAGAAGACCTGATGTAATAACAATACTTGATGTTAAAAGCTCTCCATCAGCAAACTGTTGAGTTGAATTATTTTGTGTGCTAGAATTTAAATAATTGATGTATAGTGTCAGATTTCCTCTTCCAGAATCTTGTGGAAAAAGCACTTTATCTACAACGGCAGTTACACCCGAAGTTTTTCCCGTTATTTTTGAACCAATTAATTGTGAAGCATACGCAGAAACTGGAATTCCAAGATAATCATTTTGAAGTTGGACTGCATAGTAAATGGCATTATATCCAGTATTACCTGGAATAACCTTGGCACCCTCTTTAAAAAAATGCTGCCCAAATCTTTCGATTTGATTTTGCAATATTGATTGTAAAGTTGTTAGTTCTCTTGCTTGAACTGGATATCCTGGTTTAAAAAGAACCCTATGATAGTCATCGCCAGGATTAAAGTCATCAAAATACGGTGCTACGTTGAGATTTGTTTGCTGAGACATAATTTTTTAGAACTGCAAAATGACTTTAATATCTTCTTTTTGATTTGATGATCTTGTAATTGAGGGTCTATTATCAACGTAAATGATATTTCCTGAATGTCTTTTTACTTCTGGACTTGATATCCCACTAGAAAAAGTTTGACCAAGATAATATGTTCTATTATTTATTACCGTAGATATACCGCTGTAATTATTATCAATTGTTAAACTTCCCACTGATCCACCAGCAATAGTTAATGTTCCTCCACTTGCTGGTGAAGAAGTAAATTCTGTTAAATCAAACCCATAACTTGGATTTGATTGTGCAGTTCCAACTGTATTAAATCCAGCAAGAGTTTTATCTTGCCAATATTTCAAAACTCCAGTTATTTGATTGTAACTAATCACTCTACCAACTGCAGTTGTTCCAGTTGAAACAGTTTGAGTTATAAAAGAATCTGCAGTAAAAGTTGCAGAACTATATCCTGCTCCAGTTAAACGAAGAGCATTAACTGCGCTTGCTCTATCTGCTGTTAATAATGTTCCTGTTGTCACTTCTGGATTTTCGATAATACCCACTCTTGCGATTTGATTCCCTGTGATAAAATCTGGATTTTCGTTGTTGTTTTCAATTCTTGAGTATAGTAAAACATTATATGCACCAAGTTCCCTATAAATATCATATCCATGACCACCTCTTGGTGATATAATTACATCAAATGTTGGTCGTGTTGTTCCCGTTGGCACATTTCCTCCAACTAAGTCAACATTTGCATAAGTATATGCAGACCCCTGGTTTGATATCGTTACAGTTTCTACTTCTTGGTCATTATTAATAACAATTGTACATTCTGCTCCACTACCATCTCCCTTAATCGGAACTCTGGTATACGTCGTATTTGCAGTTCCTATTCCAACACCCCTATTTGTGATGGCCACAATTTTTATTGATCCATCAACTGCATTCTGTCTCACAGCAGAATTATCAGATGAAGTTGCCCAGCCTGTAGGAACAGGAATAAAATCAGTGGATTCGAATTTTACAACATCTGCGGGTTTAATAGTATAAAGATATTTCCATATATATCCATCTCCACTTGAACCAGCTGCTCTTGGTTCTAAGTCAGTGAAAAATGGTTCATCAAGGGATGGCTTTCCATTCGGAGTTTCGGGGGTCATTCCATTTTGTAAGCAAATATAAACTCTATATTCGCTGTTCATTACAAAATAAAATGCAGAGTATAGATTTGTTGCTCCCGAAACTTTAGCTATATTCGTTCTGCTATAATCATGACGATACATATCATAAGTTGTTCCAGAGCTCCAAGTTCTTTTTGGAACAACTTGGCGAGCATCTGAAGAATTAATTTTCTTCAGAGCAATCATTGTATTCCAGTAACTATTTTCCTCATTAAAATTGTCCTTAGGAGCTGGTGGATTTTCGTCCCAGTCAGTTTGATACTCAGATGGATTTGGTAATCCGATAAAAGAATAATATGAATTTGCAGAGGAACTCACACCAGATACAAAATTTTTGGCGTTTAATATTCTAATCTGATCAGTTATAATTGCAGACATTTGCTGTTATTTTTTTAGTTATTTATTAAGCATCTTAGACTGATGGATAAATTGTGAGTGTTCCACCCATTCCAGCATGAGCAGTGCATTGATAATACAGAGTGTTTGGAGCATTAAATGGAATCTCAAATCTTAGAGTTCCATTTGATACATTATTATTTGTCACTCCATTATTATATTCAGTTCCTGCAGAACCATTTGGAGTGCTTTGAATTCTAAATGGATGAGCACCCATATTATTCACAAACTCATATACTGCACCTCTTGCGAGATAGAGAGCGGGGTCATTTGTTGTTTCTGTAAATCCAATTCCAGTAAAAGTATAATCATTAGATCCGCTTGCTCCAAGAGTCCATTTACCACTCACTATACGTGATGCATCACCAAAATATGTGGCACCAGTTACGACACCAACAGTTGAAACACCAGTAACAAAAAGTTGAGATGTTGATGTTCCACTACCAACCACTGTAAGAGCACTTGTTGGATTTGTGGTTCCTATACCAACACCGATAGAAGTAATCGTTAATTTATTAATTGCTGCAGTTGATACTCCAACCTGCTCAAAAGTCCCAGTTGTACTAAAACCTAGAACATCAAATCTATGTTCCCCTGCAAATAATCTAATTCTATCTGGACCAGAAATATCGGCAATATCATTTCCTTTAAATACTAGTAATTCAGATCTCTCCCCATTTCCAGAATAATCATAAATTCTCTCCCCAATATAAGTGTGTTGATATGTTAATTCTCCTCCAGTATTTGCTGGACCATCGTAATGGGTTCCACGAAACGTAATATAATTTGAAGTTGTCGAAATACCAACTCTAATATTTCCATCAACTTGTAATTTTTCACCAGGGTTTGTGGTTCCTATTCCAACCAATCCAGCACTAGTTGTGGTAATAACTGTTCCACCAGTTCCAATATTGAGTGTGCCTGAGGTTGTGACACCAGAAGCATTCAGACTTGTAGCATTAATGGTCCCTACAGTAATATTAGGAGTTCCAGTTAAACCTTGAGCATTAGTTGCCAGTGTCGCAGTTGTCGCTGTCCCCGTTAAAGCACCAATAAATGTAGTTGCAGTAACAACACCAGTAAATGTTCCATCACCAGCTATAGTAAGTTTTGATGTTGGATTTGTAGTTCCAATACCAATATTAGAGAGTGTGTGAATACCAGCAGTGGTGATTGCAAATTGAGAAGATCCACTACCAATCGCTGTTACTGTTACAATACCAGCAGAAATAGCGGATACTGTTAGGTTATCTCCAAAATCTATAGTTCCTGCTGTTCCGACAGTTGTTCCACTATCTTTAACTACAACACCAGATCCAGAACCGACGACACCAGTAAGTGCAGAACCATCGCCAATAAAAGAGGTTGCCGTAACAACACCAGTAACACTAACACCAGACGAGTTAATGGTAACAGCAGAACCAACAGTTGCTGATGTTGCCGTAATTGTTCCTATGGTGATATTAGGAGTTCCAGAAAGACCTGTTGCATTGCCAGTTAAAGCGCCGATGAATGTAGTTGCAGTAACAACACCAGTAAAAGTTCCATCACCAGTTACAGTAAGTTTTGATGTTGGATTTGTGGTTCCGATACCAACATTAGAGAGTGTGTGAATACCAGCCGCGGTGGTTACCCATTTTCCACTAGTAAATCCAATATTTGTTCCATCTCCGAAATAATTGTAAATTTCATCAAAGTTACTATTTACTTTTATCGCACCAGACAACAGCGTGTCACCTGTTCCATCATTAGGCACTGTTCCTGTACTTATACCTAACTTTGCCATTATTGATATTTTGGTTTAGAAGTATTTAGACTAT
>Ga0194118_10003952_pt1 | contig 16650 bp, 12 predicted proteins | sample TA2MahsurfametaG_2_FD_148662 | JGI IMG/M metagenome (GOLD analysis project Ga0194118, IMG submission 148662) | Freshwater microbial communities from Lake Tanganyika, Tanzania - TA2015013 Mahale N5 surface | ecosystem: Environmental > Aquatic > Freshwater > Lake | place: Tanzania: Lake...
GCACATCGGCATCGCTGTGGCCGTCGAGGCCGAGCCCCTCGGGATGCTCGAGCCGCTGCCCCCCAAGGATCAGTGGCCGGCCCGGCACCAGGCGGTGGATGTCGTAGCCGTTGCCGATACGCAACTTCATTTGCTTATCCTCCAAACTCATTCCAGCAGAACGGTAGTCAAGGATTGATTTTGGCGGGAAAGAGACCTGTGAATAATCTGTGAAAACATACAGGAAGCGGAAGCACCCTGAAAACAGGGGGCATCAGGTCAATCCTACGAAGCACACCACCAGATACAAGAGGCGGCAAATCCATCAGCGACACCCAGAACCGCAGGCAAATCCCAAAAGGTGTTCGGGGGCAAAAATCTGGCGGGGATTTTTTATATGAGCGGGGAGTTGAAGTTGTTTTTGCCTTAAATAATGAAGAACCCCCATAGAAGTTGGATATAGATTGGCGATATGGAACCGTTTATGAAACGATAAAACCAGATAAACGCTGCTTATCGTTGCTTTTAATATGCTACTCATTCTAAATTCTTCCATAAATCACTCCTACTTTGTAGTTTATCAATCTTTTCCGCACGCTTCCGCTTTCTATGAGCGGCAACCATCCTTTTTACTATGTCTGCTCTTGAAGAGGGTTTCTTCCTCTTCCCTTCGCTTTCTTCTTGAATGTTATTCATAGTTTCTACCCCTTTAGGTTCATATAAGTTGATTTGAGAAACTCGCTTACCACCTCAACAGGTTTCTTTTTCTTCACTTTTGATATTACAAGGAGCATCTCATAATCTAGATCTGGTATCTGAAGGTTTTTCATAGGTAATACTCAAACGAGAGTTGATTTCTTGCCTGTTTCCATTCCTATTCTCATATAATAACGGGAGAGAGCAGCGATAGGAACCATCTTTGCTGTGCTTTCACTCATAAGTTGGAAATACAAATCTTCACTATCTTTATCAAATGAAGTGTGTATGGTTTTCTGCTTGGTGGATTTCATAGATTATGCGTTAATAAGTGTTCCGTTTGTCAGTTCTCTTAGTAAAGGAGGATATGCTCTTGTACTGGATTTACAGATATAGTGGATAGCATTACCAACAACTTTATCTTTGTTCTCCAAGAAAGGGAAAGTGCGGATCATCACACTATCTGGAATATGATTATTTACCTCTTCTAATGAGAGGCAAATGCTTCTAATTCTAGTTTCTATTTCATAACTGGTTAGTTCCTCCTTTAAATCACTCATTCTAATAAGAGCGTGTATATGTTCTTTGTTCCAGTTCTTGCTGCTTTCAATAGCAGAAACATAAGGCATTTTTACATACTTACTCTTTCTTCCCCAGAATGCTTTACTTACTTTGAGTTGAAGCGCATTAGCAACTTTGTTAGCGATAATCCAATCAGTTGGAACACCATTAACTTTGTTTTTCAACCTAATGGTAATAGAAGCAATAAGTTCATCACCATTCTCTTCGCCCAGAATATCCTTAACTCTATTAAAGTTCTTTCTCACTTCCTCCATTTCATAATCTGGTTTATGTAAGTATCCGTGTATGTAATCTTCAAAGTTAAGCATCTCAATAAATCAATCCCGTATTTGTGAGTTCAGCACTTATTCCTTTCTTGGAGAACTATAAGAATACTTCTACTCGTTAATGGGAAGAAGGAAATAAGCGGTTTTGTTAGGCGCAGCAAAGCATAGGCAATACTTCAATAAGTGAATAAGGGGTATGGTTTTTTATCTACTTTGTTTTGAATGCTCCCTAATCCATACGGCAAATCTACCTTGTATAACCAATAGAAGCGTTGAAAACTCATAGAATATATGAGGATTATACCATAAGTTTATTTATGTGTAAAGTGCCTTTCTCTTAACTAACAGGGTAAGAGTGCGAGGGAAGAGTGAGTGAAAGAACACATATATCATTAAAATAGGGTATTTAAAAGGTATTTGATTTAAGAGTATAGAATGTATCACATAGATTTGAGCGTTTGAAGCAGGGTTTGCTTGCCTTTTTGCCGCCTTCTATGCTCTCTGCTAGTGGTATAGCACTTTATGCGGGTTATCGCTGTTTTTATCGCCTCCCTTAAAACGATAAGTTGCTCCTTGTATTCCATATATGTTTTCTCAAATGTGTGTAAGGCATTCCCTGCTCCCTCCAATCGCTCTTGAAGGGAACGCACCTGTGGAAGTGCTGTGTGCTCGTAGAAGGCGAGTGTGGAGGGTGTGTAGGGCGATGCTCTGCTGATATCCACCAGAGCAAGCGATAGGCGCTCTAAATCAAGGGTGAGGCGATGCTGCGGGTTTGCGGTGATGCCGTAATCCACGCTGCCGTTCAGGCGTTGATACGCCACAACCTCACCAGAGAATGAAATAGGTGCGTGTGTGATGAAGTGCGCTTCGTATTGCTCCAATAGTTGGTGGGGAATGAAAAGGTTGATGTGGTGCTCTGTTGATATCGCCTGTTGGTTCGCAAACAGAGTGTTCCTATCCGCCACTTTGATAGTGGGTTGCTTCACGCATACTCTTCTGGTTTGAGTGCTCTTAAAATCTTCCCAACAATCAATCCAACCTTTACCAAGCACCAACTGGTTGAGATGAGGTTGTAAGGCGGTTCTCATTTCTTGCCTCCTTTTCTCTTGTTCTTCTTCACCTTCTTCTTGGATTTATTGGAAAAACCCTTGTTGGATGCTTTTGCTTTCTTCAACACACGCTTCATAATATGCTTATTCAACTGCTTCATTTCCTCTTCCATTAGGAGTTCAAAGTAGGCAGAGAAGTAGTAGGTGCGCTTCCATACACGCTTGCTTTCGTAAGCGTTCAGTTCATTAATAGGAATATCCCAAATGCCGATAGGAAAAAATACTTCTCCTTGTTCGCTCCAATAAGCACTCTCTTCGTAATCTTTTAACTGCTCTCCATACTCTTCCCAAGTAGGGCGGCAGATATGCCCTTTGTATTCCCCACCAGCAATCTCTTCGTGAGATTTTGGAACTTCTCCTTCTATCCAACCATTAATACCAATCACACATACATTCTGGTATCCAACAGGAGCAAAGCGTTGATAGCAGTTATCCCATTCACCTGCCTCTGTTCTATCGTGCTCCATTAGAAGCACTTGATAATCAGGATGATAAAGGTTCTCGTTCAGTTCTCCTTTAAACAAGGTATCCAGAGAGGTTGATGCTTTGGTGAGTTCCACAAACTCACGAATAGAAAACACCCAGTAAGAAGGTGATGAATACGGGCAACCCGCTTCCGCCATACGCTTCTTTTCTTCTCTGTATTCTGCGCTTACTTCGTAATGGAGCAAATCTTTTTTTTGTTGTGCGCCAAGATAGGGGTTATTGAAATCAAGCATAATCGTTTTTGGTGAATGGATAAATCGTTAGTGGAGTAGTAAGCAAATGCTCGCCACAACCAAGTGCTGGTGCGCTTTGTAGTTCTTTTAAGGTGGGAGCACCAACGCTGCTGATGCTCCCTCGTTGCTATCAATCGTTAAGCGTGATGGAAAGCACTTCCCAAGTAGGGAACAAAGTATTCAGTTGCTCTACAACGGCAGAACCTTCTGCCTCGCTTTCAGCAAGAACCGAAAGCAGATACTTATTCTTCGGTTGTTTCAGGCGAAGATTGCTTACACGGATATTCGCTTCTAATGATTTTTCACCAGTAAAACCACTACCATAATCAACCTTACATTCAACCTGCTCTTCCTCCCAATCAGGCGTTTCAATACGCTTTTCGTGGCGGAGGTATTGTTTGAGTTCTTCAACCGAAGAGCACTCGTAAGAGTTGGTGTAGGTAGAAGGCATAACCTCCCAATCAGCACTAACAGAATAGGTGGTATCCCATTCAAAGTTCTCTCTATACTCTTCCAGCAGTTGAATGCCGTTATCGTATTTCAGCAGATACGGAGCATTAATCTCATTAGAGAGCAACTGCCCCAGTTCCCATTTCAGTTGTTTGTGTTCGGGATACCAGCGGTGTTCTTCTCCGTTGTGCTGTTTAGATACTTTCTCCTCTGCGTTTTTAAAACGCTCTACAAGGGTGATGGTTTGAGTTTCAGCAGTTTCCATTTGATTAAAAAGTAAGGGTGTATGGATGATTGGATTACTTCCCAACATTTACCCACCAATCTGGGTTTTAACGCTGGTTGTTGGTTCAGCGTAAGGAGAGTTCAACAGAACTCTCCTCCTTGTGAGTAGGTTAGTTTTTGCCTAACAGCATATCTTGAATAGGGTTGAGGATGTTTTCAACAACCTCTTTTTCAGTATGCTCGTATCCCCAACTCTTGTTCTCTTCTTGCGTTAGCAACTCCAAGAACTTCGCCAAGATACACATATGGGATAGTGCGTTATCCTCGTTGTAGAAAGTGATGGAAGTGCCCTCCCATACTTCTTCTCCAACTTGTTCGTTAATCAGGGAGATTTTCAGCGTGTGGCGATTGTATTTCTTCAAGTATGTAAGGATATCTCCACCACATTCCTCAATACGCTGATTAAGTTGTGCTTGGAGTTCTTCGGTAGTTTTCATTTGGTTTGCTTTGAATAAGTAAGGTTTGTATTGATATGCTCTTGATTAATCAAGCGCAAATGTAAGTTTCAATCTCTTTGTATTCAGGAGAGGTAACAAAACCTTCTCCATATTCAAAGAGATTATCAAGCACCGCTTCCTCAAACCACCTTTTAGGGTGAGTATTGGTGGTAATCTCCATAGAGATACGATAGGTTTTCAGTTCTTCTTTCATTATGTGAGGAGAGAGTTTATATTTGATTGGATTACTTCCTAACATTTACCCACCAATCTGGGTTTTAACGCTGGTTGTTAGTTCAGCGCAGGCATACGATATATAAAAGATATCGCATACCCCTCAAAAGTATTCTCTTGTTTTACCTAATGGTTACTTCAACAAAGAAGCAGTAGGGAGGGTGTTGGGTATGTATTTGGAGGTGAAAACTTCGCTCAACCTCGTTTGTGGAACCACTATACGATAAAACTGGCGTTTAGGCAAGCGGTGTGGCGCTTTGTAATAAAAGCGCAGCGGGCGGGTTTAACGGCGCTTGTATCCGTAAAAATCACAGGTGCTAACGCTGCCCTTCGCTTTGAGTTCTGCCTTCTTGATAAGAGTGGCGAGTTCAGCGGGAGTGGCGGTGTGTAGGGCGCTATGCTTCATATGTGGTGGCGTTGCCTTGATTACCCCAGTAATATAGCACTCTGCTTATATACCCGCAACCCCTTTCGCCATTCAAACATCTTATATAAAAGTGGCGAAAACCCGAGCAACCCCATAAGGGTGTCTTATTAAACCAGTATTGGTGCGCTTTCTGGGCGATACACCCATAAAAAATGCCCCTGCGAAAGCAGGAGCACGGGGAAGCGGGGGGGGGAATATCAACTCGGTTCCACCAAATCAAGCAGCGAACCAGAGGTATCCACCAAGCGGTGGCGCTTACCAGTTGATTTTGCCCTTGCCGCAGCGGTTCTGTAAGCGTTTGCTTGGTGGTTCATTTCCCCATATCGCCGCCATTTGCCGAAGATATCCTGATACTCAATAATCACTTTCATACTGCTTCATCCGCCCAGTAGGGATACTCTGTTTTCTTGGCGGGAAGCATATAACCTATCTCTTCAAAGTTTTGCTTGCGTTCGTAAGCATCCCTGATAGCGAACATAGCGTTTTCAACGCTCATATCGCCTCTTGCGATTTGCTCCTCATAGAAACTCATTTGAGTTTTGGCGAGCAACTCATTCTTTTGCTCTCTGGTAAGCAAACGCTTCTTACCAGCAACCTTCTTATCGTAGTTGTTATTGCCGCCACGCTGTTTCAACGAAACAGGTTGTTCTGCGAAGGCAATACCAAAATCCTTTTTCAACCCTTCAACAACATAGTGGATTACTACACCAGTTATTGAGTTGGGAAGGGCATTAAAGCGTTCAACATCAATAGTTGTTCCCTTTACCTGTTGCCTCTTGGCGAGGTTGCTAACAATATCCTTTACTGCTCCTTCAACATTCAGCAGGATAGTGGTTTTATCCTCTGTGTTGATAGGTAGCGTGAAATCAACTTTTCCTGCCTCCTCTTCGCAGTTTGGTTGAGAAGGGTGGGGGAAAGGCAGTTCGGTAGTGGTGTGTTTCATTTGGGTGATAACAGCAACGCTGGTGCTTGCTTCCACCCATTATATACGAATACCTGCCCTTGCGCCACAAATCCTGTGAAATCAGGAAGGATTAATCCCGTTGTGCTTCCTGTTTGCTCCTTTTCCTTTCGGCAAGCACCTTGTGATATCCCTGCTCTTGCGTGATTTCCTCACTCTTCATCATAGTAGTGATATGAGAATAGGTAGAGGTGAGATAGGAAATGCTCGTTCCCATATTTAATGAGAGAGTGTAGATATCAACCTTTCTCATCAAAGCATCAGTTGCGTAATAATGCCGTGCTGAATAAAGCGTGATATGCCTTCCATCCTTTTCAAGTTGCTCCTTAATGCCTGATAGTTCAATCACTTTTGCTAATCTCTTTTCTATTGCTGGTTGGGCGTATGGGATATTTTGATTTCTTTTCGTTTTAGATAGGTTGGGGAATATGAAATCATCTCTACCACAATCAATACCATTATCCATATACATCTTCTTCATTCTTTCCAGCGTTTCTGCTACTGGGGAAACAATATGCCTGCCCTTACCAGTTTTTGAGTTCTCGGGTGGAATGAATAATGCTCGGTTAATCATTTTGAGTTCTTCCCGCTCTCCTTTAACAACTGATATATCACGCCATCTCAAACCCAAGAGTTCTTTGTTTCGTGCGCCAGTTGCGTAGTGAATGGTGAATAGGAAGGCAAACTGGCGGCGCTTTAAGCGTTCGTTATCATCAATATACTTTTCACGGGTGTATTTGTATTGAAGGAACTTTTGTATCTGCTCCCTTTCTTCTGTTTCCAGCACATCTCGCTTTGGTGCTGTATCACGCTGAACCTTTAAGTATTTAAAGTTAGGGAACTCCGCAAGAGTTATATACTTCTCCTCAACCGCCACATCCTTATACATCTTTTTCACAGCGGCAACAACTTGATTGATTGTTTCGTTGCTGCGCTCTTTACCTTGATAAAACTGCTTTGGTTGCTCCTTAATCCAATAAGCAAATCCCTTTGCTAACTCTGGTGGGATATTTTCAATCTTGGTTTTAGTGTGCTTGTGATACTTGATAAAATCTTCCCAATACTTTAACTTCTTTATCAAGTTATCGTATGAGGAGTATGTAATGCCTGTATGAGGAATGCTCGTTCTTTCCTTGAACCTTGAACGAAGGTATATACCGATTAACTCTTTTGTGTTGATACTAACCAGTTTAACGCCTCTTGTTAGTTTATCTCTCTTCTCTCTGTATAACTTCTCTGCTGCTGCTAACGCTTCTATTCTATTGGTTGTTCTTAAACTCTCGCTATGAACCTTCTTGGTTTTAGCATCATATATTCGCACATAGTATCGCCCGCTTTTCGTTCTGTTATCTCGGTATATAAAAACATCATTCCTTGTTTCAAACACATACTCCTTATCACCAAAAATCTTTAACGCCTTCTCCTTTGGTTCTTCCGCCTCCTTTGCTGCCTTTTCCTCATCCCTCTTCTTAATGGCGCTCAAAAGGTTGAGCGTATCTATGAAATCGGCAGCATCTAACCCTCTGCTTTCCAGCAGAGCGCCAAGCGCATCAAGGTTCTTTTGTTCTTCTGGCGGGGGCAAACTCAACTGCTTTTCAAGCAGCGGGCGTTTTTCCGTGTATCGCCCGCTCGTGTGCGCTTGAACTCTACCCTGTTTTCAACAGAGTTTCAACTCTTGTTTTTTGGTGCCCGCTCCATCAAGAAAGGTAGTGTTGAAGCGGGTTTTCAGCGATTAAGGCGAAAGGTGGCGCATCAGTAGTGGTTCCCCACTTTTGAAATCACGCCAGTTGTGGAGGGTGATTTGGTGGGGTGGGAAATGCCCTTCAACTTTTTCTCAACACTCCGCCTCACCTTTCAACACCCCCGTTTGCCGCTGTTCTTGCCCCCATTATCGGTTGGTTCCCTCGTAGGTGAAGTGCCCCTGTTCCCTTTGGTGAAGAGCGATTTGCTGCTTTGGGGCGGAGTGCTGGTTGGTTGCCGCAAACAAAAACACGGATTTTTTGATAAAAAGGGTTGAATGGAGATTTTTTCTGCGGGAAATATTTTTATATGGGCGGGTAAGTAAAGTTGTTTTTGCCTTCAATAAAGAAGAACCTGATAGAAACTGATTATAGATTAGCAATATGGAACCTTTTATAAAACGATAAAACAAGATAAACGCTGCTTATCGTTTATTTGAGGTATCAACTTAACCCGCTCCATAAATCACTCCTACTTTGTAGTTTATCAATCTTTTCCGCACGCTTCCGCTTTCTATGAGCGGCAACCATCCTTTTTACTATATCCGCTCTTGAAGAAGGTTTTTTCTTTTTCTTTCCTCCTTCACTATCTTCTTGAATGCTACTCATAGTTTCTACTGCTTTAAGTTCATATAAGTTGTTTTGAGAAACTCGCTTACTACCTCAACAGGTTTCTTTTTCTTCGCCTTTGATATCACAAGGAGCATCTCATAATCAACATCTGGTATTTGAAGGTTCTTCATAGTTATACTCAAATAAGGGTTGGTTTCTTGCCCGTTTCCATTCCAACTCTCATATAATAACGGGAAAGAGCAGCGATAGGAACCATCTTTGCTGTGCTTTCACTCATAAGTTGGAAATACAAATCTTCACTATCTTTATCAAATGAAGTGTGAATAGTTTTTTGCTTGGTGGATTTCATAGGTTATGCGTTAATAAGTGTTCCGTTCGTAAGTTGTCGTAGTAAAGGAGGATATGCTTTTGTGCTGGATTTACAGATATAGTGGATAGCATTACCAACAACTTTATCTTTGTTCTCCAAGAAAGGAAAGGTGCGGATTTTCACGCTATCTGGGATATGATTATTTACCTCTTCAAATGAGAGGCAAATGCTTCTAATGATAGTTTCTATTTCATAACTCGTTAGTTCCTCCTTTAAATCACTCATTCTAATAAGAGCGTGTATATGTTCTTTGTTCCAGTTTTTGCTGCTTTCAATAGCGGAAGCATAAGGCATTTTAACATACTTACTCTTTCTTCCCCAGAATGCTTTACTTGCTTTGAGTTGAAGCGCATTAGCAACTTTGTTAGCGATACTCCAATCAGTTGGAACACCATTAACTTTGTTTTTCAACCTAATGGTAATAGAAGCAATAAGTTCATCACCATTCTCTTCGCCCAGAATATCCTTAACTCTATTAAAGTTCTTTCTCACTTCCTCCATTTCATAATCTGGTTTATGTAAGTATCCGTGTATGTAATCTTCAAAGTTAAGCATCTCAATAAATCAATCCCGTATTTGTGAGTTCAGCACTTATTCCTTTCTTGGAGAACTATAAGAATACTTCTACTCGTTAATGGGAAGAAGGAAATAAGCGGTTTTGTTAGGCGCAGCAAAGCATAGGCAATACTTCAATAAGTGAATAAGGGGTATGGTTTTTTATCTACTTTGTTTTGAATGCTCCCTAATCCATACGGCAAATCTACCTTGTATAACCAATAGAAGCGTTGAAAACTCATAGAATATATGAGGATTATACCATAAGTTTATTTATGTGTAAAGTGCCTTTCTCTTAACTAACAGGGTAAGAGTGCGAGGGAAGAGTGAGTGAAAGAACACATATATCATTAAAATAGGGTATTTAAAAGGTATTTGATTTAAGAGTATAGAATGTATCACATAGATTTGAGCGTTTGAAGCAGGGTTTGCTTGCCTTTTTGCCGCCTTCTATGCTCTCTGCTAGTGGTATAGCACTTTATGCGGGTTATCGCTGTTTTTATCGCCTCCCTTAAAACGATAAGTTGCTCCTTGTATTCCATATATGTTTTCTCAAATGTGTGTAAGGCATTCCCTGCTCCCTCCAATCGCTCTTGAAGGGAACGCACCTGTGGAAGTGCTGTGTGCTCGTAGAAGGCGAGTGTGGAGGGTGTGTAGGGCGATGCTCTGCTGATATCCACCAGAGCAAGCGATAGGCGCTCTAAATCAAGGGTGAGGCGATGCTGCGGGTTTGCGGTGATGCCGTAATCCACGCTGCCGTTCAGGCGTTGATACGCCACAACCTCACCAGAGAATGAAATAGGTGCGTGTGTGATGAAGTGCGCTTCGTATTGCTCCAATAGTTGGTGGGGAATGAAAAGGTTGATGTGGTGCTCTGTTGATATCGCCTGTTGGTTCGCAAACAGAGTGTTCCTATCCGCCACTTTGATAGTGGGTTGCTTCACGCATACTCTTCTGGTTTGAGTGCTCTTAAAATCTTCCCAACAATCAATCCAACCTTTACCAAGCACCAACTGGTTGAGATGAGGTTGTAAGGCGGTTCTCATTTCTTGCCTCCTTTTCTCTTGTTCTTCTTCACCTTCTTCTTGGATTTATTGGAAAAACCCTTGTTGGATGCTTTTGCTTTCTTCAACACACGCTTCATAATATGCTTATTCAACTGCTTCATTTCCTCTTCCATTAGGAGTTCAAAGTAGGCAGAGAAGTAGTAGGTGCGCTTCCATACACGCTTGCTTTCGTAAGCGTTCAGTTCATTAATAGGAATATCCCAAATGCCGATAGGAAAAAATACTTCTCCTTGTTCGCTCCAATAAGCACTCTCTTCGTAATCTTTTAACTGCTCTCCATACTCTTCCCAAGTAGGGCGGCAGATATGCCCTTTGTATTCCCCACCAGCAATCTCTTCGTGAGATTTTGGAACTTCTCCTTCTATCCAACCATTAATACCAATCACACATACATTCTGGTATCCAACAGGAGCAAAGCGTTGATAGCAGTTATCCCATTCACCTGCCTCTGTTCTATCGTGCTCCATTAGAAGCACTTGATAATCAGGATGATAAAGGTTCTCGTTCAGTTCTCCTTTAAACAAGGTATCCAGAGAGGTTGATGCTTTGGTGAGTTCCACAAACTCACGAATAGAAAACACCCAGTAAGAAGGTGATGAATACGGGCAACCCGCTTCCGCCATACGCTTCTTTTCTTCTCTGTATTCTGCGCTTACTTCGTAATGGAGCAAATCTTTTTTTTGTTGTGCGCCAAGATAGGGGTTATTGAAATCAAGCATAATCGTTTTTGGTGAATGGATAAATCGTTAGTGGAGTAGTAAGCAAATGCTCGCCACAACCAAGTGCTGGTGCGCTTTGTAGTTCTTTTAAGGTGGGAGCACCAACGCTGCTGATGCTCCCTCGTTGCTATCAATCGTTAAGCGTGATGGAAAGCACTTCCCAAGTAGGGAACAAAGTATTCAGTTGCTCTACAACGGCAGAACCTTCTGCCTCGCTTTCAGCAAGAACCGAAAGCAGATACTTATTCTTCGGTTGTTTCAGGCGAAGATTGCTTACACGGATATTCGCTTCTAATGATTTTTCACCAGTAAAACCACTACCATAATCAACCTTACATTCAACCTGCTCTTCCTCCCAATCAGGCGTTTCAATACGCTTTTCGTGGCGGAGGTATTGTTTGAGTTCTTCAACCGAAGAGCACTCGTAAGAGTTGGTGTAGGTAGAAGGCATAACCTCCCAATCAGCACTAACAGAATAGGTGGTATCCCATTCAAAGTTCTCTCTATACTCTTCCAGCAGTTGAATGCCGTTATCGTATTTCAGCAGATACGGAGCATTAATCTCATTAGAGAGCAACTGCCCCAGTTCCCATTTCAGTTGTTTGTGTTCGGGATACCAGCGGTGTTCTTCTCCGTTGTGCTGTTTAGATACTTTCTCCTCTGCGTTTTTAAAACGCTCTACAAGGGTGATGGTTTGAGTTTCAGCAGTTTCCATTTGATTAAAAAGTAAGGGTGTATGGATGATTGGATTACTTCCCAACATTTACCCACCAATCTGGGTTTTAACGCTGGTTGTTGGTTCAGCGTAAGGAGAGTTCAACAGAACTCTCCTCCTTGTGAGTAGGTTAGTTTTTGCCTAACAGCATATCTTGAATAGGGTTGAGGATGTTTTCAACAACCTCTTTTTCAGTATGCTCGTATCCCCAACTCTTGTTCTCTTCTTGCGTTAGCAACTCCAAGAACTTCGCCAAGATACACATATGGGATAGTGCGTTATCCTCGTTGTAGAAAGTGATGGAAGTGCCCTCCCATACTTCTTCTCCAACTTGTTCGTTAATCAGGGAGATTTTCAGCGTGTGGCGATTGTATTTCTTCAAGTATGTAAGGATATCTCCACCACATTCCTCAATACGCTGATTAAGTTGTGCTTGGAGTTCTTCGGTAGTTTTCATTTGGTTTGCTTTGAATAAGTAAGGTTTGTATTGATATGCTCTTGATTAATCAAGCGCAAATGTAAGTTTCAATCTCTTTGTATTCAGGAGAGGTAACAAAACCTTCTCCATATTCAAAGAGATTATCAAGCACCGCTTCCTCAAACCACCTTTTAGGGTGAGTATTGGTGGTAATCTCCATAGAGATACGATAGGTTTTCAGTTCTTCTTTCATTATGTGAGGAGAGAGTTTATATTTGATTGGATTACTTCCTAACATTTACCCACCAATCTGGGTTTTAACGCTGGTTGTTAGTTCAGCGCAGGCATACGATATATAAAAGATATCGCATACCCCTCAAAAGTATTCTCTTGTTTTACCTAATGGTTACTTCAACAAAGAAGCAGTAGGGAGGGTGTTGGGTATGTATTTGGAGGTGAAAACTTCGCTCAACCTCGTTTGTGGAACCACTATACGATAAAACTGGCGTTTAGGCAAGCGGTGTGGCGCTTTGTAATAAAAGCGCAGCGGGCGGGTTTAACGGCGCTTGTATCCGTAAAAATCACAGGTGCTAACGCTGCCCTTCGCTTTGAGTTCTGCCTTCTTGATAAGAGTGGCGAGTTCAGCGGGAGTGGCGGTGTGTAGGGCGCTATGCTTCATATGTGGTGGCGTTGCCTTGATTACCCCAGTAATATAGCACTCTGCTTATATACCCGCAACCCCTTTCGCCATTCAAACATCTTATATAAAAGTGGCGAAAACCCGAGCAACCCCATAAGGGTGTCTTATTAAACCAGTATTGGTGCGCTTTCTGGGCGATACACCCATAAAAAATGCCCCTGCGAAAGCAGGAGCACGGGGAAGCGGGGGGGGGAATATCAACTCGGTTCCACCAAATCAAGCAGCGAACCAGAGGTATCCACCAAGCGGTGGCGCTTACCAGTTGATTTTGCCCTTGCCGCAGCGGTTCTGTAAGCGTTTGCTTGGTGGTTCATTTCCCCATATCGCCGCCATTTGCCGAAGATATCCTGATACTCAATAATCACTTTCATACTGCTTCATCCGCCCAGTAGGGATACTCTGTTTTCTTGGCGGGAAGCATATAACCTATCTCTTCAAAGTTTTGCTTGCGTTCGTAAGCATCCCTGATAGCGAACATAGCGTTTTCAACGCTCATATCGCCTCTTGCGATTTGCTCCTCATAGAAACTCATTTGAGTTTTGGCGAGCAACTCATTCTTTTGCTCTCTGGTAAGCAAACGCTTCTTACCAGCAACCTTCTTATCGTAGTTGTTATTGCCGCCACGCTGTTTCAACGAAACAGGTTGTTCTGCGAAGGCAATACCAAAATCCTTTTTCAACCCTTCAACAACATAGTGGATTACTACACCAGTTATTGAGTTGGGAAGGGCATTAAAGCGTTCAACATCAATAGTTGTTCCCTTTACCTGTTGCCTCTTGGCGAGGTTGCTAACAATATCCTTTACTGCTCCTTCAACATTCAGCAGGATAGTGGTTTTATCCTCTGTGTTGATAGGTAGCGTGAAATCAACTTTTCCTGCCTCCTCTTCGCAGTTTGGTTGAGAAGGGTGGGGGAAAGGCAGTTCGGTAGTGGTGTGTTTCATTTGGGTGATAACAGCAACGCTGGTGCTTGCTTCCACCCATTATATACGAATACCTGCCCTTGCGCCACAAATCCTGTGAAATCAGGAAGGATTAATCCCGTTGTGCTTCCTGTTTGCTCCTTTTCCTTTCGGCAAGCACCTTGTGATATCCCTGCTCTTGCGTGATTTCCTCACTCTTCATCATAGTAGTGATATGAGAATAGGTAGAGGTGAGATAGGAAATGCTCGTTCCCATATTTAATGAGAGAGTGTAGATATCAACCTTTCTCATCAAAGCATCAGTTGCGTAATAATGCCGTGCTGAATAAAGCGTGATATGCCTTCCATCCTTTTCAAGTTGCTCCTTAATGCCTGATAGTTCAATCACTTTTGCTAATCTCTTTTCTATTGCTGGTTGGGCGTATGGGATATTTTGATTTCTTTTCGTTTTAGATAGGTTGGGGAATATGAAATCATCTCTACCACAATCAATACCATTATCCATATACATCTTCTTCATTCTTTCCAGCGTTTCTGCTACTGGGGAAACAATATGCCTGCCCTTACCAGTTTTTGAGTTCTCGGGTGGAATGAATAATGCTCGGTTAATCATTTTGAGTTCTTCCCGCTCTCCTTTAACAACTGATATATCACGCCATCTCAAACCCAAGAGTTCTTTGTTTCGTGCGCCAGTTGCGTAGTGAATGGTGAATAGGAAGGCAAACTGGCGGCGCTTTAAGCGTTCGTTATCATCAATATACTTTTCACGGGTGTATTTGTATTGAAGGAACTTTTGTATCTGCTCCCTTTCTTCTGTTTCCAGCACATCTCGCTTTGGTGCTGTATCACGCTGAACCTTTAAGTATTTAAAGTTAGGGAACTCCGCAAGAGTTATATACTTCTCCTCAACCGCCACATCCTTATACATCTTTTTCACAGCGGCAACAACTTGATTGATTGTTTCGTTGCTGCGCTCTTTACCTTGATAAAACTGCTTTGGTTGCTCCTTAATCCAATAAGCAAATCCCTTTGCTAACTCTGGTGGGATATTTTCAATCTTGGTTTTAGTGTGCTTGTGATACTTGATAAAATCTTCCCAATACTTTAACTTCTTTATCAAGTTATCGTATGAGGAGTATGTAATGCCTGTATGAGGAATGCTCGTTCTTTCCTTGAACCTTGAACGAAGGTATATACCGATTAACTCTTTTGTGTTGATACTAACCAGTTTAACGCCTCTTGTTAGTTTATCTCTCTTCTCTCTGTATAACTTCTCTGCTGCTGCTAACGCTTCTATTCTATTGGTTGTTCTTAAACTCTCGCTATGAACCTTCTTGGTTTTAGCATCATATATTCGCACATAGTATCGCCCGCTTTTCGTTCTGTTATCTCGGTATATAAAAACATCATTCCTTGTTTCAAACACATACTCCTTATCACCAAAAATCTTTAACGCCTTCTCCTTTGGTTCTTCCGCCTCCTTTGCTGCCTTTTCCTCATCCCTCTTCTTAATGGCGCTCAAAAGGTTGAGCGTATCTATGAAATCGGCAGCATCTAACCCTCTGCTTTCCAGCAGAGCGCCAAGCGCATCAAGGTTCTTTTGTTCTTCTGGCGGGGGCAAACTCAACTGCTTTTCAAGCAGCGGGCGTTTTTCCGTGTATCGCCCGCTCGTGTGCGCTTGAACTCTACCCTGTTTTCAACAGAGTTTCAACTCTTGTTTTTTGGTGCCCGCTCCATCAAGAAAGGTAGTGTTGAAGCGGGTTTTCAGCGATTAAGGCGAAAGGTGGCGCATCAGTAGTGGTTCCCCACTTTTGAAATCACGCCAGTTGTGGAGGGTGATTTGGTGGGGTGGGAAATGCCCTTCAACTTTTTCTCAACACTCCGCCTCACCTTTCAACACCCCCGTTTGCCGCTGTTCTTGCCCCCATTATCGGTTGGTTCCCTCGTAGGTGAAGTGCCCCTGTTCCCTTTGGTGAAGAGCGATTTGCTGCTTTGGGGCGGAGTGCTGGTTGGTTGCCGCAAACAAAAACACGGATTTTTTGATAAAAAGGGTTGAATGGAGATTTTTTCTGCGGGAAATATTTTTATATGGGCGGGTAAGTAAAGTTGTTTTTGCCTTCAATAAAGAAGAACCTGATAGAAACTGATTATAGATTAGCAATATGGAACCTTTTATAAAACGATAAAACAAGATAAACGCTGCTTATCGTTTATTTGAGGTATCAACTTAACCCGCTCCATAAATCACTCCTACTTTGTAGTTTATCAATCTTTTCCGCACGCTTCCGCTTTCTATGAGCGGCAACCATCCTTTTTACTATATCCGCTCTTGAAGAAGGTTTTTTCTTTTTCTTTCCTCCTTCACTATCTTCTTGAATGCTACTCATAGTTTCTACTGCTTTAAGTTCATATAAGTTGTTTTGAGAAACTCGCTTACTACCTCAACAGGTTTCTTTTTCTTCGCCTTTGATATCACAAGGAGCATCTCATAATCAACATCTGGTATTTGAAGGTTCTTCATAGTTATACTCAAATAAGGGTTGGTTTCTTGCCCGTTTCCATTCCAACTCTCATATAATAACGGGAAAGAGCAGCGATAGGAACCATCTTTGCTGTGCTTTCACTCATAAGTTGGAAATACAAATCTTCACTATCTTTATCAAATGAAGTGTGAATAGTTTTTTGCTTGGTGGATTTCATAGGTTATGCGTTAATAAGTGTTCCGTT
>Ga0194118_10003954_pt1 | contig 16645 bp, 16 predicted proteins | sample TA2MahsurfametaG_2_FD_148662 | JGI IMG/M metagenome (GOLD analysis project Ga0194118, IMG submission 148662) | Freshwater microbial communities from Lake Tanganyika, Tanzania - TA2015013 Mahale N5 surface | ecosystem: Environmental > Aquatic > Freshwater > Lake | place: Tanzania: Lake...
TTTGAGCGTGAAATTGGTAGAAAGTGCAATCAGTACGAGCCCAACGAGTATGCTCAAAACAAAGAGCACTACCAACTGGATCAATCTTTTTAAAAACCTGCTCATCAAAACTGAAAATAAAGAAAGGTTTGTTCACTACCTAGTTTGAGCCAAATGGCCAGGGCCATACCAAAATAAATGGCAAAGCGAAAGGGTTGCCAGTTCGGAACGCGCAGTTGGCGTTCGTTGTGACGTAAAAACCAATCGATAGCCAGCAACGATGCGCCTAGAACAAGCAAACTTTTACCGGTCACTTGCCCTAAATTGTTCCAGTTGCTCAAAATGCCCTGAAGGAAACCCAGCGCGCTGTCTAGGTTATCGGCCCTAAAGAAAATCCAGGCAAAGGTGACAATTCCGAAGGTGGTAACCATTTGCCACAGCTCTTTTAGTGAGGGCAAGGTAGCATTTTGGGCTACGGTATCTGTATTATTACGGTTGCGCTTTAGCAATAGTAAGGGTAAAAATGCGCAAGCATGAATGAAACCCCAAACAATGAAATTCCAGCTTGCACCATGCCAAAAGCCGCTCACTAAAAAGATGATGAATGTATTGCGCACCGCTTTTTGCGTTCCGGCCCGAGAACCACCTAATGGAATGTAAAGGTAGTCCTTGAACCAAGAGGAAAGCGAAATATGCCAACGGCGCCAAAACTCGGCAATGTCGCGAGAGAAATACGGGAATCGAAAGTTACTGAGCAGCTCAAACCCAAAAAGTTTGGCGGTGCCAAGTGCAATATCCGAGTAGCCCGAGAAATCGCCGTAAATCTGAAATGCAAAGCCAACAGCGGCGAGTATCAGCGTGGGGCTGTTGTAGTCGGTATAGTGCGCAAAAATAGGGTCAATAACTTGTGCAATGGTGTCGGCAATCAGTACTTTTTTGAAAAGCCCCCAAAGGATGAGTCGACAGCCTTCGAGGGCTTGCGTATAATTGAAAGTTCGCGTCTTTTGCACCTGTGGCAGCAAATGTCCGGCGCGCTCAATAGGCCCGGCCACCAGCAGCGGAAAAAAGCTCACAAAAACGGCGTAGTCGACAAAACTTTTGACGGGTTTTTGCTGCCCACGGTAAATGTCAAATACATAAGACATACCGTGGAAAGTGTAAAAAGAAATCCCGACCGGCAATGCCACATTCAAGAGCAAGGGATCAATATGAAGCCCTAAAAGACCGAAACCTTCTTGAAATTGAGTGGCGAAGAAATTATAATACTTGAACACCCCTAATATACCGAGGTTATTTATAATGCTGAGCCACAAAAATAATTTGGCTTTTTGTTTATTGGGCGAAGCCACCCAAAAACCATAAGCGAAGTCTAGGGCGGTACTAAGCATGAGCAGCCCCATGAATTGCCAGCTCCACCAACCATAAAAAAAGTAACTTGCTACTAAGACCAGTAAGTTTTGTAGCCGTAAAGTACGCTGAAAAACAAACCAATAGAGTGCAAAAACGACTGGTAAAAAAAGTAGAAATTCGAATGAGTTGAAAAGCATTTCAAGCCAAAAATAGCAATTATAGGCTCGGGTTGAGCAGCTTTAAGTTTTCGATAGCGTTAAAAATAGAGGCGTCGAGGTGTTTTTCGATCATGAGCAGGTGCTCCATGCGGTGGCAATCAGAGCCTAAGAAATCGACGAGTCCTTTTTTGATGAGTTCTTCGGCCATTTTTTTGACGCCCGGGCCGTAGTGGCCACTCAAAGAACCTAAGTTCACTTGAATTTTGATGTTGCGCTCGCGCAGCTCGGTTACTTTCTCAAAATTGCCATGGTAGTATGGGTAGCGCTCAAAATGGGCTAAAACCGGTACATAACCAGCTACTTGCAATTCAAACAAGGCTTGGGCTTCGTATTGGCTCGGTCTCAGCATGCTGAATTCCATGAGCACATAATTTTGCCCGAAGCTCAAGATATTTTTTTCTTTTATTTGAGGTAAGAAGGATTCGTCGCAATAGTATTCAGCAGCAGCTTCAATTTCGATCGGAATGTTGAGTGCTTTGAGTTCTTTTTGAACGTCGGCTAAGCCAGAAAGAATGATTTCAGGTGTGTTCGGATGCACTTCACCGAGGATATGTGGCGTGGTGATCACTTTTCGATAACCAAGCTGTGCAAATTTATTGAGCATGGCAATGCTGTGGTCCATGGTGGGGGCGCCGTCGTCTATGCCAGGAATGAGGTGCGAGTGCATGTCTACGCCCAATTTTGATAAATCGAAAGGCGTTTTGCGCTTGCTTGGGCCGAAGAGGGACTGTAGGATGCTCATTTACCTATTTTTTTAACCCAATCTTGATTGGCTAAATACCAGTCAATGGTAAGGTTAAGGCCTTCTTCGAAGGTAACAGAAGGTTTCCAGCCAAGTTCGGTTGCCAGTTTGGTGGCGTCGATGGCGTAGCGTTTGTCGTGGCCAGCGCGGTCGGTAACGTAGGTGATGAGTTCAGCGGATTTTCCTTCAGGGCGGCCCAATTTTTCATCCATGCAACGGCAGAGGTAATGCACGAGCTCGAGGTTAGTCCATTCATTGAGGCCACCTACATTATAAGATTCGCCAACGCGGCCGTTGTGGAAAATAGTATCAATGGCGCTGGCGTGGTCTTCCACCCAAAGCCAGTCGCGGATGTTGTCGCCTTTGCCGTAAACAGGCAGCGGTTTGTTCTCAATGATGTTGTGGATCATGAGGGGAATGAGTTTTTCTGGAAAATGATGCGAACCGTAGTTGTTAGAGCAATTGCTCATTTTGATTGGCAAGCCGTAGGTATGAAAGTAGGCACGCACGAAATGATCCGACGACGCTTTGGAGGCCGAGTAAGGGCTGCGTGGGTCGTAAGCAGTGCTTTCTTCAAATAAGCCGGTGTCGCCGAGGCTGCCGTACACTTCGTCGGTAGACACATGATGAAACACGTGGTTGGGTTCTTGGCCCCAAACCGCCCGCGCTGCTTGCAAGAGTTGGACGGTGCCCACAACGTTGGTCATGACAAATTCCATAGGCCCTTCAATGGAGCGGTCTACGTGGCTTTCTGCTGCCAAATGAATTACGTCAGTAATATGATATTCGTTAAAGATGCGTTTAAGGGCAGCTGCATCACAGATATCGGCGCGCTCAAAACGGTAGTTATTGGCGCCTTCTACATCTTTAAGGTTTTCTAAATTGCCGGCGTAGGTCAGGTTATCTAAATTGACAATCAGGTAGTTAGGGTAATTCTTGACCAAGCGTCTGACGACATGAGAACCAATGAATCCTGCTCCGCCAGTAACGAGTATGTGTTTAGAATAGTTCATTTTACAACGACCAATACGTCAATTCGTTGATTTTATTGCGGTAAATACCTTTGACGTCCACAAAAATACCTTTTCCATCTTTGAGGAGGCTTTTGAAGTAGTTCTCGTCGTAGTTGAGGTAATCTTTGTGATTAACTGCCATGATGATCGCATCGTAGTCTGAGCGCAGGCTAGAAACCAAGCTCACGCCGTATTCGTGTTCCATTTCGGAAGAATCGGCATGGGGATCTACAACATCTACGTTGATTTGAAATGATTTGAGCTCAGAAATGACGTCAATAACCTTTGAATTGCGGATATCCGAGACGTTTTCTTTAAAGGTAGCACCCATGACAAGCACATGAGATTCTTGTATGATTTTACCTTGCGCAATGATCTTTTTAGCCGTTTGTTTGCCGATATAGAAACCCATTGAGTCATTGACGTAGCGCCCTGAATTGATGACTTTGGAATGGTAGCCAACTTGCATGGCTTTGTGCACCAAATAATAAGGGTCAACTCCGATGCAATGTCCGCCCACCAAGCCAGGGTAAAACTTGAGAAAGTTCCATTTAGTGCCGGCTGCTTCTAGCACATCAAAAGTATTGATGCCCAATTTATTGAAGATGATAGAAAGCTCGTTGACCAATGAAATATTGACGTCGCGCTGCGTGTTTTCGACAATTTTGGCGGCTTCGGCCACCTTGATGCTGGTTGCGCGGTGCACGCCTGCAGTAACAACTAATTCGTAGGTTTGGGCAATCTGATCTAAAGATTCTGAACAACAACCCGAGACAATTTTGATGACGTTTTGTAAAGTGTGTTCTTTGTCTCCGGGATTGATGCGCTCCGGAGAATAACCTACTTTGAAATCAGTTCTGAATTGCAGGCCAGAAGCTTCTTCGAGGATTGGAATGCAGTCTTCTTCGGTGCAACCAGGGTAAACGGTCGACTCAAAAACCACGTAATCGCCTTTTTTGAGCACTTGCCCCACGGTGCGGCTTGCACGAAGTAAAGGCTTGAGGTCTGGTAGGTTTGTGTCATCTATTGGTGTCGGGACCGCTATTATAAAGAATGTAGCTTCTTTTAAGTCGTCTATGTTGGAAGTAAAGGTGATGTCGCGGTTCTGAAAATCAGCGGCTTCTAGTTCGCGGCTGGGGTCTTCGCCGCGTTGCATTTGGGCAATTCTGCCCGCATTAATGTCAAAACCAATAACGCTGATGCGCTTGGCAAACTCTAGGGCAATAGGTAAACCCACATAGCCTAGCCCAATGACAGCTAATTTGGTATTTTTATCGATGAGGTTTTGGTAAATCATGGTAGACACAACGGTTTAGTGAGAGAATTGCGCATCGCGAACAGCGTAAATGCGCTCAATGATATCGACAACTTTCATGCCTTCCAAGGCGTTGGTAGTTGGTGCCGTACGGCCTTTGAGTGTGTCGATGACGTTGGTAATAACGTAGTTGTGGTTGGCTGCCGAGCCTTTGTAAGGGCCGTAGTCGTTGCCGGGGTTGGTAGGGGCAAGTTCGGGCATTTGGTAGCCCGTAATGTTGCAAACTTCTACCTCGTTCATGTATTGCCCACCAATTTTAACAGAACCATTTTGACCAATAATGGTCATGCTGGATTCTAAATTTTGGTTGGCAACTGAGGTAGAATAATTGAGGCTACCCATGCCGCCGTTGACAAAATCGAAGCTCACAAAGCCAGAGTCTTCGAAGTCGGTATAGTCTTGGTGGTTGAAATCGGCAAATTTACCTTTGATGTTTTGGATGTCGCCAAAGAGCCAGTACATGATGTCGATGAAGTGGCTAAATTGGGTAAAGAGCGTACCGCCGTCTAAATCTTTGGTGCCTTTCCAGCCGCCTGCTTTGTAATAGCGTTCGTCGCGGTTCCAGTAGCAGTTGAGCTGCACCATATAGATGTCGCCAAGTACTTTGCGGTCGATGAGGTCTTTGATCCAGACCGACGGCGGAGAATAGCGGTTTTGCATAACGCAAAACACTTGCTTAGACACCTGAAGGGCTTTGTAAATAATGGCTTCGCAACTTGTGGTACTGAGGCCCATGGGTTTTTCGCAGACCACGTGTTTTTTGGCTTCTAAGGCCAATAAGGCTTGGTCGGCATGCAGGCCGTTGGGCGTGCATACATTGATGACATCGAAGTTGAGGCCGCTGGCCAGAAGGTCTTTGATGTCGGCAAAAAAGGGCACGTTAAAGTCTTGTGCGTCGCAGGCTTCGGCGCCTCTTGGGTCTACCAAAGCAATGAGCTCACCTTCGGCGTCGCGGCGTATCATTTCGGCGTGGCGCTTACCGATGTGTCCGGCGCCAACTACGGCAAATTTGATTTTACTCATCTATTCTGTTTACTGTTCCGTTGTTTAAACGATATATTTGGCCACTTTCTGGGCAAGTAGCTTGCCCTTCTGTATCGAATTCGAGGCGGTGCCCGAACTCGGACATCCAGCCAATTTGGCGCGCAGGATTGCCCACCACAAGCGCGTAGGCGGGAATGTGTTTGGTGACCACTGCGCCAGCGCCAATAAAGGCGTAAGCGCCAATGTCGTGGCCGCAGACAATTGTGGCGTTGGCGCCAATGCTGGCCCCTTGGCCAACATGGGTGCGCAGGTAGCTATCGCGCCGGTTAACTGCGCTTCGCGGGTTAATAACGTTTGTAAAAACCATAGACGGGCCTAAGAAAACGTCGTCGGCGCAAATGACGCCAGTGTAGATACTCACGTTGTTCTGGACCTTTACGTTGTTGCCCAAAACCACATCGGGAGAAATCACGACGTTTTGGCCAATTTTGCAATTTTTGCCAAGGGTGCAGCCGGGCATTAAATGCGAGAAATGCCAAATTTTAGTGCCTTCGCCGATATGGCAGCCAGCATCAATTATAGCGGTTTCGTGGGCAAAGTAGCTCATTATTTAGTGATGTATTGGTCAAAATTGTTGTGGTCGGTCTGGCGCAGTTCGTCTTCGGACAAACTTCTAAAGTAAGCATAAGTACGCTGGAGGCCTTCTTTGCGATCTATTTTTGGTTCCCAACCGAGCAGTGTGCGCGCTTTGGTGATGTCTGGCTGGCGCTGCTTGGGGTCGTCAATAGGTAAATCTTTGTATATGACCTTTTGGTTGGTGCCGGTAAGCGCTATAATTTCTTCGGCAAACTGCCCAATGGTGATTTGATCGGGGTTGCCAATATTTACTGGGTCTGGGCAGTCGGAATGCAATAAGCGTACAATGCCTTCGATGAGGTCATCAACGTAACAAAAGCTACGCGTTTGCGAGCCATCGCCAAAAATGGTGAGGTCTTCGCCACGGAGCGCCTGGCCAATAAAAGCTGGCAAGACGCGGCCGTCGTTGAGGCGCATGCGCGGACCGTAGGTATTGAAGATGCGCACAATACGCGTTTCTAGGCTGTGGTAGGTGTGGTAAGCCATCGTGATGGCTTCTTGGAAGCGTTTGGCTTCGTCGTAGACACCGCGCGGCCCCACAGGATTCACATTGCCCCAATAGCTTTCGGGTTGTGGGTGCACACTCGGGTCTCCGTAGACCTCAGAGGTGCTGGCAATCATGAGGCGTGCGCCTTTGGCTTTGGCCAGCCCCAGGCAATTGTGGATACCCAACGAGCCCACTTTTAGGGTCTGAATCGGAATTTTGAGGTAATCGATGGGGCTCGCCGGCGAGGCAAAATGCAAAATGTAATTAAGCTCGCCTGGTACATGTATGAATTTTGAGACGTCGTGGTTATAAAATTCAAAATGGGCCAAAGTAAATAAGTGCTCAATGTTTTTGAGGCGCCCTGTAATGAGGTTGTCCATGCCAATAACGTGGTAACCATCTTTGACAAAGCGCTCGCAAAGGTGCGAGCCTAAAAAGCCGGCCGCACCGGTGATTAAAACACGTTTCATGCGTTTCTGTGTATTGTTTTTCTTCCGATACTACTATAATAGAAGCCTTTTTCAGTGAGTTCTTCTAAGTCGTAGAGGTTTCTGCCATCAAAGATAACGTTATCAGCCATAAGGTCTTTCATTGCCCTGAAATTTGGGTTTCTGAAAATACTCCATTCTGTGCAAATCAAGAGCGCATCAGCACCTGCAAGTGCCGCGTATTCGTCGGTAGCGTATTTGATTTGCTCGCCAAAAATGCCTTTGACATTTTCCATTGCTTCGGGGTCGTAGGCGGTGATTTCTGCACCAGCTTCTAACAAGGCGCGAATCATATACAATGCCGGTGCTTCGCGGATGTCGTCGGTGTCTGGTTTGAAGGCTAAACCCCACACCGCAATTTTTTTGCGGAGTAAATTTCCGCGAAAGAAATTTTTGATGCGCGGTAGCAATATCGTCTTTTGATCTTCATTGACTTCCATGACCGCCCTTAGGATCTTGAAGTCGTAGTTGTGGTCTGCCCCAGATTTGGCCAAGGCGTGCACATCTTTCGGAAAACACGAGCCGCCATAGCCTATGCCAGGAAACAAAAAGCGTTTGCCAATGCGGTTGTCTGCGCCAATGCCAATGCGCACTTTGTCGACGTCGGCTCCGACAACTTCGCAGAAGTTGGCAATTTCATTCATGAAGGTGATTTTGGTGGCCAAAAAAGAATTGGCTGCATATTTGGTAAGCTCCGCAGATTTTTCGTCCATAAAATAAATGGGGTTGCCTTGGCGCACAAAAGGCTTGTAGAGGCTTTCCATGATTTTAGCGGCGCGTTCATCTGAGCAGCCAATTACGACGCGGTCAGGCTTCATGAAGTCAGCCACTGCATAGCCTTCGCGCAAAAATTCAGGGTTCGACACCACTGCAAACTCAACTTTTGCGTTGGCCGCGATGGCTGCACTTACCTTCTCGGCTGTACCAACGGGTACGGTGCTTTTATCGACGATAACTTTGTAGTCGTTGAGCAATTTACCCAATTGCTCTGCCACACCAAGTATATACGATAAATCTGCAGAGCCGTCTTCTCCTGGAGGGGTAGGTAGGGCTAAGAAGATGATTTCTGCATCGGCAATACCTGCTGCTAAGTCAGTGGTAAAATGCAAGCGGCCCGCTTTGATATTGCGCTCAAAAAGGACGTCAAGCTCGGGCTCGTAAATCGGGATTTCACCCTGCTGCATGCGTGCTACCTTCTTGGCATCGATATCGATACACGTGACCATATTACCTGTCTCGGCAAAACAAGTTCCGGTTGCCAAGCCAACATAGCCGGTTCCTATTACTGCAATGTGTTTCATTTAAAAAAAGAAAGTACGTTTTCTATAATATAATGTAGTTGCTGCTCATCCATTTCGGTATGAATCGGCAAGCTAATGACCTGCTCACAGAGTTGTTCGGTGAGGGGAAGTTTCAAATCTTGTAAATCGAAAGCCGAAAACATTTTTTGGCGGTGCGCAGGTATAGGATAGTAGATCATGCTCGGAATACCGGCCGCCTGTAAGTGCGCCTGCAAGGCGTCTCGGCTATGGCCAGTGAGCTTGAGGGTATACTGATGAAAGACATGCTTAGAATCGGCGGCCCGAAAGGGGATCTGGACACCCGGAATTTGGGCAAACGCGGCGTCGTAAGCGGCTGCTACTGCGCGGCGCGCGTCGATGTAGTTGTCGAGTTGGCGCAGTTTGATGCGCAAAATAACTGCCTGAATGGTGTCTAGTCTGGAGTTGCAGCCCACCATGTCGTGAACGTATTTTTGCTCTTGACCATGGTTGGCAATCATTTTGATTTTTTTGGCCAGCTCGGCGTCTTGGGTGTAGAGTGCGCCGCCGTCGCCGTAGCAACCGAGGTTTTTGCTCGGGAAAAACGAAGTACAGCCGATATGGCCTATGGTGCCAGTTTTTTGAACGCTGCCATTGCTGAGGTGGTAGTCCGAGCCAATGGCTTGGGCGTTGTCTTCAACTACGAACAAGTTGTGTTGGTGCGCAAGTTCCATGATGGCGTTCAGGTCGGCAGCCTGGCCATACAAGTGCACCGGCACAATGGCTTTGGTGCGGGGTGTAATGGCAGCGGCCACCGCAGCGGCGTCTATACAATAGGTGCGCGGGTCAACCTCTACAAAAACGGGCGTGAGGCCCAAGAGGGCAATGACTTCTGTGGTGGCAATGTAGGTAAAGCTCGGGGTAATGACTTCGTCGCCGGGCTGCAGGCCCAAGGCCATGAGTGCAATTTGCAGCGCGTCGGTGCCATTGGCACAGGGAATGACGTGTGCGGCGCCAAGGTAGGCACCCAATTCTTGCGCAAAATGGCCCACTGCTGGGCCATTGATAAATGCGGTGGTGTTGATGACCTCAGCGATAGCGTCGTCTATGGCGGGTTTGATTTTTTGGTATTGGGCCGAGAGGTCGACCATTTGGATTGGTTTCATACAGGAATAGCTTGCGCCTACAAATTAACGGATTATTGAGAAACTAACGCGTCGGTTGGCCGCATCTACTTCTAAAGTTTTACCTGGGTATTTGGTTTCAGACTTTCCTTTAAAGCTCACGACCAAGCGCTCTTTGGCGATTCCTTTGGATACCAAATAATTGGTAACCACCTCGGCGCGTGCGGCAGAAAGTTTGTTATTGACGTCGTCTTCGCCGTCGGTGTCGGCATGGCCAATGACGCCAATTTTGAGGCCAGGGTTGGCATTCATGTAGGCAACCAAGTTGTTGAGGGTGCCGTGGTAGGCAATATTGAGGTAAAATGACCCTTTTACAAATAAAACTTCGTAAATGCCGGCGTCGGCGAGTGTTTTGGCGTCGTCGATGTAGACTTTAACGGTATCGCCCTTCACAACCTCGACGCGTGTTTCGTAGCGCTCCACGACGGTGTCTATGGTTTTCATTTGGGTTTTGTTCCACATGGTGGCATAACCGCCGCCTACATGGAGTTGAAGGCCTAGTTTGGAAGAAAAATCGTCGAAGTGGAGTAGGTCAGTGAGGTTAAAAGTCGGCTGTATGCTAAAGCGCAAGGTTTTGGTGGCAGGGTGGCCGTCAGTAAACTTGAAGTTGTCAAAACCAGCGTCGAATTTAAGGCCAACGCGGTTATTAAACATATAGCGGTAGTTGGCTTCGTAGTGCGTAAATTGATAGATGCGGGTGGTGTGAAGTGTGTTGTGCAAACCGTCGTGGCCGCCTATAGAAAACCCGAGCGAAGAACGGTTGTAGTCTTGGGCAAAAACGGATGTGCCGAGACCAAAGAATAGTAAAAAAAAGAGCTTTCTCATAGGGCGAAATTTTAACAAAGGTACGTTTGCCAATATTGTTTGAACGTGAAATTTAACCATAAGTTGCTTAACCAAGAAATAATGTTTACAAAATAGGGTAAAATAAGCGAAAAGATATATATTTGCTATAGTTACGAGCATGCAGGCCCTTGCAGAAAATACGGTAAACGCAGGTACATTTCGCCTACCTGACCCTTCTTTGAAGTGGTTTGTTGTATACACTAAAACCCTTACAGAGAAGAAAGTTGCTGAGCGGCTGCGCCAAATGGGTCGGGAGGTCTATTTGCCCCTCTATACCACTATTCGGCAGTGGTCTGATCGCAAGAAAAAACTAGAGCGCCCGCTCATCAATTCGGTTGTTTTTGTGCGCTGCACCGAACCCGAACTCCAGCGGCTCTACACCGTGCCAAGCGTGGCGGGTGTCTTGCGCCACGACGGCAAAGCAGCCGTGGTGCTGGCGCACGAAATTCAAAACCTCCGCATCTTGCTTCAGCAGGTTGGCGCCGAAGAACTCGAGCCCCTAAAGCTCGAGCCTGGCACACCCATTGAAGTGACACGCGGCCCTTTTAAAGGCGTTATCGGTTCGGCAGTGCAGGTGCTCAACACCCTGCGCGTTATTATCGAGATCCGCCAACTCGGCGTTGCTTTTTCGGTCAATGTACCAAAGAGCTTCGTCAAAACGCTCTAAGCCTTTAGGCATAGGGCTTACAACACCAATTCGTCAAAAAGTTACTGTGAGTAGCAAGGGCGAAGCCATAAAAAATCAGCTAGACAAATGAAAAAAACAGCCCTCATTACCGGTATCAACGGCCAAGACGGTTCTTACCTTGCCGAGTTCCTTTTAGAGAAAGGTTACCAAGTGCACGGCATTATTCGCCGCGCTTCGTATTTCAATACCAGCCGCATCGAGCACCTTTACCTCGACGAATTCATCAAAGACGCGCAAGTCAAACGTAAAATAGAACTCCACTACGGAGACATGACCGACTCTAGCTCCCTGATCCGCATCATCCAGCAAGTCAAGCCTGACGAAATCTATAACTTGGCTGCCCAAAGCCATGTAAAGGTGAGTTTTGAGGTACCTGAATATACAGCCGAGTCCGATGCTGTAGGCACGCTGCGCATTTTAGAAGCCGTGCGCATTTTGGGCATGGAACAAACCTGCCGCATCTACCAAGCGTCTACCTCCGAGCTGTATGGCAAAGTGCAAGAAGTACCGCAGTCCGAGACCACACCTTTTTACCCGCGCTCCCCTTACGGCGTAGCCAAGCAATACGGTTTCTGGATTACCAAAAACTACCGCGAAAGCTACGGCATGTTTGCGGTAAATGGCATCTCTTTTAACCATGAGTCTGAGCGCCGCGGCGAAACGTTTGTGACGCGTAAAATTACCTTAGCGGCCAGCCGCATCAAGCATGGCCTCCAAGACAAACTCTACATAGGCAACCTCGATGCGCAACGCGATTGGGGCTACGCCAAAGACTACGTTCAGTGTATGTGGCTTATGCTGCAGCACCACACCCCCGAAGACTTCGTCATAGCCACCGGCCAAATGCACACCGTGCGCAAATTCATTGAGCTCGCATTTGCCCATGCTGAGATCCCGATCATATGGCAGGGGAGTGGCATTGCTGAAAAAGGCATTCATGCCCAAACAGGCCAGGTGCTTATTGAAATAGATCCTAAATACTTTCGCCCGGCAGAAGTAGAGCAATTATTGGGCAACCCCGCAAAAGCGCAAACCCTTTTGGGTTGGGACCCCGCCCAAACTTCTTTAGAAGAACTGGTGCGCATCATGATGACCCACGACCTCCAGTATGTCGTTGACAAAAGACACTAAAATTTACATTGCTGGCCACCGCGGCATGGTAGGCTCGGCTGTTTGGCGCGCGCTCACGGCAGCGGGCTACACCAATTTAATTGGCCGCAGCTCCAAAGAGCTCGACCTTCGAAACCAAGCCGAGGTACAGGCCTTTTTTGCCGCTGAAAAACCTGACGTGGTCATAGATGCTGCAGCCAAAGTTGGAGGCATTTTGGCCAACAACACCCAGCCCTATGCGTTCTTGATGGACAACCTGCTCATCCAAAACAACCTGATAGGCGCTGCCCAACAATTCGAAACAAAGAAATTCATTTTCTTGGGCAGCTCATGCATCTACCCAAAACGAGCGCCGCAGCCGCTCCAAGAAGAATACCTACTAACAGGCCCATTAGAGCCCACCAACGAGTGGTATGCCATAGCCAAAATTGCAGGCGTCAAAGCCTGCCAGGCCATCCGCAAAGCCTACGGCAAAGACTTCGTGTCTTTGATGCCCACCAACCTCTACGGCCCCAACGACAACTTTGATTTGCACAGCTCTCATGTGCTGCCCGCCATGATCAGAAAATTCCACGAAGCCAAGCTTGCAGGCCATGCGCCCGTTACGCTTTGGGGTAGTGGCACTCCGCTGCGCGAGTTCTTGTACGTAGACGACCTCGCCCAAGCCGTGTTGTTTGCCGTAGAAAACACCCTACCCGAACACCTCTACAACGTGGGCTCGGGCACCGACCTCAGCATCAAAGACCTCTCGCTTCTTATTCAAAAAGAAGTAGGCCATGAAGGCGAAATTGTTTGGGACGCCACCAAACCCGACGGCACCCCCCGCAAACTTATGGATGTTAGCAAAATGAATGCGCTTGGCTGGAATGCGCAAATTGACTTGCAAGAAGGCATCCAAAAAACTTATGATTGGTACCTTAATCTAAATAATGAATCATCAAGAAGCAATTAACGAGTGGGACTTAGTCATTGAGCCCCAAACCTCTCTGCTTGACCTCAATTTAAAAGATGTCTGGCGCTACCGCGATTTATTGTGGTTGTTAGTCAAAAGAGATTTCGTTTCTTTTTACAAGCAAACCATCTTGGGGCCGCTGTGGTTTTTTATACAGCCGCTCTTCACCACCATTATCTTCACCTTCATCTTTGGCAACCTAGCGGGGCTTAGTACCGACGGCCTGCCGCAGCCGCTCTTCTACATGGCGGGCATCACCGCTTGGAACTACTTTGCCGACTGCCTCACCAAAACCAGTACGGTATTCCGAGACAACGCCAATATCTTTGGCAAGGTTTACTTTCCGCGCCTCATTATGCCGCTCAGTATTGTAGTGAGCAACTTGGTACGCTTTGGCGTACAAATGCTGCTTTTCTTCATGATGATGGCCTACTACGCCTATACCGGCGGCAGTTTTGCGCCCAATGCCTACATTTTGCTGTTCCCCGTTTTGGTACTCCAAATGGCGCTTCTTGGCCTTGGTCTTGGGCTGGTCATTACGGCGCTCACTACCAAATACCGCGACCTCGCTTTTCTGATCACTTTCGGCGTCCAACTTATGATGTACGCCACCACCGTCATTTACCCCCTCAGTGCCGCCCCTGCGAAATACAAATGGCTCATCGAACTCAACCCCATGACGGGCATCATCGAAGCCTTCCGCTTCGGCTTCTTGGGCCAAGGCGAACTCACGCTTAGCTCTTTTGGCTATTCTGTAGCCTTCACGCTTGTGGCGCTGGTACTCGGCGTCATCATTTTTAACAAAACGGAGAAAACCTTCGTGGATACGGTATAAGTATGAGCAACACCGCCATCAAAGTCGAAAACCTTTCCAAGATTTACCGCCTCGGCGAAATCGGCACCGGCACCATCTCCAGAGACATGGAGCGCTGGTTCAAGACGAAAGTCCTCAAACAAGAAGACCCTTTTTTAAAGATCGGCGAAACCAACGACCGCGCCAACAAAGGCAGCTCAGACATCGTCTACAGCCTTCAAGACGTCAATTTCGAAATCCAACAGGGCGACGCCGTCGGCATCATTGGCCGCAACGGCGCCGGCAAAAGCACCCTACTCAAAATCTTATCAAGGGTAACCACCCCCACCACCGGCCGCATCAACATCAAAGGTCGCGTAGCCTCCCTTCTCGAAGTCGGCACCGGCTTCCACCCCGAGTTGACTGGAAGGGAAAATATTTATTTGAATGGCGCCATCCTCGGCATGCGCAAACGCGAAATAGACCGCAAGCTCGACGAAATCATCGACTTCTCCGGCGTCGAACGCTACATAGACACCCCCGTCAAGCGCTACTCTTCGGGCATGTACGTCCGCCTAGCCTTCGCCGTCGCCGCACACTTAGAATCCGAAATCCTGATCGTCGACGAGGTACTGGCAGTAGGCGACGCCGAATTCCAAAAAAAGTGCTTAGGCAAAATGGGAGAGGTGAGCAAGGGAGAAGGAAGGACGGTGTTGTTTGTGAGTCATAATATGGGGGCGGTGCAGAGTTTGTGTAAAACAGGATTACTTTTACGAAATGGCTTATTGTTAGAAAGTGGTGATGTAAAAAGTATTGTACAATGTTTCAATGAATACGCAAATAACAATAGTAGCACTAATTTAATTGAGTTTCCGAATACTCAAGATCAAGTAAGTTTAAAATCAGTCAATGCTAATATTGATTTAGGTAATAGTATTAGTTCTAGGTTGATAATACTCGATATTGAAATATTTGAAAATAAAGTTTGTGACTATTCATTAGAATTTGTGTTGCGAGATAGTTATGGCATGCCTATTGTCTATTGTTCCAAAAGCCAAATAGAGCGTAACGAATTAATTTCAATACCAGATAAAATTCGTTACTTGAGTTTGAGTATTAATTTACCGATATTGGCAAGGGGAGAATACATGATTGATGTTATGTTAGTTAACAGAGGTGTAAAGTTTTATCAGTACCATGAATCATTACTTAAACTAAAATTAGATTCTACAATAATTCCTGAATCCGGAATCGAATTTAAACAAGAAACGTTACAAGGATCAATATTTATTTATCCTAAAACCTTGATTGACCATTATTTAAAGTGAATTTAATGAGAAAAGTGTTCATTACTTACGGGGATAATGGCTACAGTATTAAAAAAAAAATACTGACTTGGCAAGCAAAAATGATTGGATTTGATTCATGTTTAAGTTTTAGTAGAAAAAATCTTGACCGTAATTTTATTGAAAAAACCATGCCCTATATTGATTTAAAAAGAGGCGGTGGTTATTGGTTATGGAAACCTTATATCATTTTTAATGCATTACAAAAATACAAGGATGACGACATTCTAGTCTATTGTGACGCTGGATGTCAAATAGACATTAAACAAAAAAAAGTTTTAAAGCGATATCTATCAGACGTAAAAAACTCGTTACTAATAGCTTTTGAAAGCGGTTATCCAAACAGAAATTATATCAATGATCAAACGCTTAATCATTTTGGAATTTTAAATGATGTGATATTTTTAAATGCTATTCAAGTGGAAGCAGGTGTACTGATTATTAAAAATTGTAAAAAAACACGTGCTCTGATAGGTGAATGGTTAGAATTATCCATAAATCATCCTAATTTGTTTACAGATTTTTCATCTAAAGATACTAATCGTAAAGATTTTATTGAACATCGTCACGACCAGGCTATTTTCAACGTGCTATTTTACAAATTCGGCGGTAAACCATTAAGAAGAATAAGCAATGGAGGGGATAAAAATCCATTTTTAACAACTAGAACCTCAGATTCGTCATTACAATTTGTTTCATTTTTATATAAATTGAAATCATTATTAAAATGAACTTCCAAAAATTTTAATATTGTATTTAAAGTTCGGGTTGTTTAATTTTTGGTCCGTATTAGTACCCAAAGCAGTTCTGGGATTTAAGGTAATTACCGCGGTTGAAGCAATTAAGTTTTCTTGGGAGCATAACTGTGTAGAATTTGAGAAAAAGTACCCCCTGCCATTTGGTTGTCACGGTTGGTGGAATTATAACTTTGAATTTTGGAAAAAAATAATTAAAATTGAATCAGAAGTTAAAAATTAAATTTGTTGACTTTTGGCCAGGCTTTATTCCGGAAAAAAGTTACTTTTTCAATTTACTTGGAGGAGTTGAGTTTGTTGAGTTGAGTGAAGACCCGCAAATTCTATTCTTCTCAAATTTTGGAGTAGAACACAAAAAGTACAACTGCTTTAGAATTTTCTTTAGTTCTGAAAATGAACGTCCAAATATGTTTAAGTGCGATTTAGCTTTGACCTCTGATTATTTTTCAAGTAAAAGACATTTTAGACTACCCCTTTTTGTACTTTATCTTCATCATTAT
>Ga0194118_10003974_pt1 | contig 16596 bp, 17 predicted proteins | sample TA2MahsurfametaG_2_FD_148662 | JGI IMG/M metagenome (GOLD analysis project Ga0194118, IMG submission 148662) | Freshwater microbial communities from Lake Tanganyika, Tanzania - TA2015013 Mahale N5 surface | ecosystem: Environmental > Aquatic > Freshwater > Lake | place: Tanzania: Lake...
CGTTTAGTAACACCCCGTCAGCCAAGCAGCGCGTCTCGACTTCTTTGGCCGAATCGTCTTTTAGCACCACACCTTGTAGAAGCCCGACCCCTCTGACTTCTTTCACTTTCGGTGCGATTTCGTTTAGGCGGGCTTTAATCGTCTGCCCAAGTGCGGCGGCGCGAGGCAGAAGATCTTCGCGATCAACCGTGTCAAAGACGGCTAGCGCTGCGGCACAAGCAATCGGGTTCGCACCGAAGGTCGAGCCGTGTTGGCCAGCGCTAAACCTTGGGGCGGTATCAGATAGCACAACGCATGCACCGATGGGGATTCCCCCACCAAGGCCTTTGGCCAAAGTCACCACGTCTGGCGCAATTTCACCTTCGGCAACCGACGGGTTTTGGTAAGCAAACCACGAACCTGTGCGGCCCATGCCGCTTTGCACTTCGTCTACGACCAACAGGGCTCCGCTTGCACGAGTGGCCCTTTGCACTGATGCCAAGAAATCTCGAGGTGGCACGACAACGCCAGCCTCGCCTTGGATCGGCTCAACAAACACCGCGCCAACTTCTGAGGTCATGTGAGAACTGACCGAATTCGCATCACCGAACTCGGCGAATCGAACACCTGGCACCAAGGGTTCAAACGGCTCTCGCTTGGCAGGTTGCCCAGTAAGTGACAACGCCCCCATGGTGCGGCCATGAAAGCTGCCTGACATAGATACGACTGCTTCTTTGCCAGTTAGGCGCGCGAGCTTGAAGGCTGCCTCGTTGGCCTCAGCCCCTGAGTTGCAGAAGAACACCCGTCCATCTGAATTTAAGTGCCCCAAGAGACACTCGGCCAATTCGATGCCAACGGGTGTGGCAGCGAGATTTGATACATGACCTAGCAGATTCGCCTGCTTGGTTATGGCCGCCACAACAGCAGGGTGGGCATGGCCTAGAACGTTTACGGCTATACCCGCGAGTAAGTCGATGTATTGCTTACCTTCGACGTCAAAGACCAGTGCCCCGCGGCCGCTCTCTAGAACAACTTTGGGTGTCGCATAAGACGACATAAGCGATGAATCCCAGCGATCAAGCCAGGTTGCTGTAGTGCGTGGCATGTTCTTGTGTGCGTAGGGCGGTATGGGGCTTAGGTTCGGCAATTTCATATGTGCCTCATTTGGTAATCAAAGTACCGACTCGAGTGCCCTTTGCGGCTGAAACGAAACCTGCTTGGTCAATATCGGCATTGATGATTTGAGTTTCGCCGGCACCATTAGCCAGGGCGTCTAGGCACCCCTGCATCTTGGGCAACATGCCGGCGTCGAGTTTGGGCAACAAAGCGTGAGCTTGATTAAGTGTCAATTGCTCAATCAAAGACTCTTTGTCTGGCCAGTTGCGATAGACACCGTCGACGTCGGTCAGCACGACGTAGCGATCTGCTTGCAGCACACCGGCAAGAGCGCCGGCGGCGACGTCTGCGTTGACGTTGTAGCACTGACCTGACTCATCTTTACCCACACCTGTGACCACCGGGGTGTAGCCAGCAGCGAGCAGCTCAGTTAAGGGTTTTGCGTTCACGTGGGTTACTCGCCCGACTAGGCCTAGGTCGACTGGCACCCCGTCCACGATTGGTTGGTGCTTTTCGGCAATTAACAAACCTTCATCACCAGCCACGCCTATGGCATTAACGCCAGCAGAAATCAACGCGTTCACCACTTCGCGTTGGACAACGCCCACCAAGACTGCTCTCACGACCTGCATGGCAGCAGGTGAGGTAACTCGTAACCCGTGTCGAAACTCTGATTCGATGCCTACCCGAGCGAGGCCTTGGTTTATTTGCGGGCCACCACCATGAACGACCACTACTTCAACCCCGGTGTCAAGCAGTGCCGCAACGCTTTCAGCGAAGTGGCGCAAGCCCGATTCGCCAGACATGGCGTTACCGCCGTATTTGATAACCACTGTTTCAGTCATTAGGTCGAATAAGCCGAGTTCTCGTAAACGTATTCGGCCGACAAATCAGTGGTGAGTAACTCGAAAGACGCAGCGTTTGAATCGCCCAGGTTGACTGCGATCTCGATGTCACGACCAGAAAGATCTGGGACGGGGGCACCAGAAATGAAGGCACTCGCCTTCGCCACTTGCTGGTCGTTTAGCGACACTGAGATGTTGCCTGCGTCAATTGGCACACCGGCCGCACCTACGGCTGCGAGTATTCGACCCCAGTTCGGGTCAGAGCCGTTGAGTGCGCACTTAACGAGTGAGTCTCGGCCTATGGCTCGAGCCACTGTTCTTGCAATCTCGGTGTTGGCAGCGTGAGAGACCTTTATGCGAACGAACTTGGTTGCGCCTTCTGCGTCGGCCACGATTTGCTCGGCAAGTGAGTTCGCCACTTCATAGATGCCCTGTCGAAGGGTTTCAAGTGGGGTGGGTTTGGCCGTTGATGCACCGCTTGCAAGCAATAGGACCGTGTCGTTGGTGCTGGTGCAACCGTCAACGTCAACTCGTTCAAAGGTGTCACGAGAGATCTCGACAAGCAACTGGTGTGCTACGTCGGGAGTGACTTGCGCATCGGTGGTGATGCAAGCCAGCATGGTTGCTAGCGAAGGTGCGAGCATGCCAGCACCTTTAGCCATACCGCCGAAACGGATGCCCTCAATTTCATGGGTTGCAGTTTTCGGGACTTTGTCCGTCGTCATGATTGCTCGGGCCGCTAACTCGCCGCCTTGATTCGGGTCGGTGTCTGGCAGCTGAGCGGCGGCGGCTTCGATTCCTACGGTCAATTTGGGCATATCGAGTGGCACGCCGATTAAGCCGGTCGAACAAACAGCAACTTCAGCTGCACCGAGATTTAAGAGTTTGGCGGCGAGCTCGGCACTTGCGTGTGTGTCTTGAAAGCCCTGCGGGCCGGTGCATGCATTCGCACCACCTGAGTTCATCAATACCGCCTTGATGACACCGGCTTTGGCGACCTGTTGAGTCCAGATGACGGGGGCGGCCTTGATTTGGTTGGTGGTAAACACCGCTGCGCCCGTAAATGACGGCCCCTCGTTTGTAATCAACGCGACGTCTAAGTTGCCAGATGCCTTTAGGCCTGCGGCGACGCCAATTGCACGAAAGCCTTTTGGGTAAGTGACGCTCACTTGGCAGTGCCGTGACTGGCGTTGGTCTGGGCTTGTGTCGTGTTCTGGGCTAGGCCAGTGGTTTCGGGCAGGCCGAGCATCAGGTTCATGTTCTGCACGGCCTGGCCAGCCGCACCTTTGCCCAGGTTGTCTATCACCGACATGACAACCACTTTGTCGGCAGCTTCGTCGAATGTGACTGTCAAGTGACAACGGTTTGACATGGCAACGTCTTTAACGCCGGGCACGTGCCCCGCCGGCATGACGATTACGAATGGGTCGTCGGCGTAGAACTTCTCGTACTGTTTTTGTAGAAACGCGGCAATGTCAGAGGTCGCGGGCTTTCGGGTAAGGCTTGCTGAAACTACGGCGAGGATCCCGCGATGCAGCGGTGCTAGGACGGGCGTGAAATTGACTGCAATAGGTACCCCAAAGGCACCGAGCGTTTGCGCGATCTCAGGGATGTGTTGGTGTTTGCCACCTACCTTGTAGGGCGAGAGGTTGTTCATGACTTCACTTGCCAAAAGATCTGCTCGAAGGGTTCGCCCGGCCCCGCTGGTGCCAGACATGGCTACTACGTCTATTGAGTCAATTAGGCCCGCAGCGGCCAGAGGTAGAGCCGCTAATGAAATCGCGGTTGCGTAACACCCCGGGTTTGCCACACGATTTGCGCTCGCAATAGCTGCTCGCTGGTTTGGTAGTTCGGGCAATCCGTAAACCCAATGGCCGGCGTGTTGGCTGCCGTAGAACTTCTGCCACGCGGCTGGGTCAACTAATCGAAAGTCTGCACCCAGATCTATCACCTTGGCCTTGGTGTCACCCAGTTGAGAAATGAAGCCGGCTGATTCTGAGTGCGGCAGGGCTAAGAAGATGACATCCGCCCCGGCACAAGCCTCGGGGTTGGTGTCGACGAATTTCTTACCGGCGTAACCAACCAGGTGTGGGTGCATGTCGGTGATAAGTTGTCCGGCGTTCGAATGTGCGGTAGCTGCCAACAAGTTAAGACTTGGGTGGGCCGCGATCAGTCGCAACAGTTCACCACCGGCGTAGCCAGAGGCGCCAACCACGACGACTTGCTGCGTGTTCATCTCACCTCGATTTGGCTCGAACCTGCTTGGTGGCCGGCCTCAAATTATACGCATATGCGCATATTTGTGGTGGGGCCGGGTGCAGCGGGGGACGGGGTGTGGGGGCAAAGAGGTGAGGTGGTTAGGTGCGAAGGGTCGCGCCCACCGCCTTCTCAGCACTGCGCAGAACCTCGGCCCGCAGCTTTGCCAGATCTTCAGCAGTGAGCGTGCCCGACTTCGGGCGGAACTTCATTGCAAAGGCCAGTGACTTTTTGCCTCGGCCTAGCGAATCACTGCGATAAACATCGAATAGTCGAAGACTTTCAAGAGTCTCCCCTGCCCCCCGCTTGATAGCTGTCTCTACTGCGGCAACACTCACGCCCTCGTCAACCAATAGCGCAATGTCTTCTTTTGCGATTGGCAGCACTGAAACCGCCCCGACCGAATCAAGGGGTGCCGCCGATCGAACAACCTGATCAAGATTTACTTCAAACGCGCCAGCACCGACAGGTAGACAGAGGTCTTTGACCACACCGGGGTGAAGCTCACCGGCTATGCCAAGCAACGCACCCGTGGCTAAATCTCGAAATAACGCCGCACGGCCCGGGTGCCAAGGGGCAACTTCGACTGGTTCGGTCTCGTAGCTAACCCCGTTCTCACTCAAAATGTCTCGAACTAAGTCAACCGCCTCAACCCATTCTCTTGGTTTTGGTTCACCCCACCAACCAGCTCGTTCTCTTAAGCCGTAAAGAAGGCCCCCACAAACTTCGAACTGCGCAGGAAGCAACGCCTTGACCTTGGCGACTTCACTCTTGCTAGGCCGCTTAGTCAGTGCAGGGCGATGTACTCGCCTTTCGCGCTTATTTGCCAAATACGTGACTTGGCCAATCTCAAATATGCCGTAGTCGTCATTGCCTCGGTTTAGATTGCGCTTTGCCGTTGCCACCAAATTTGGTAGCAAGGTTGACCTGAAAAATGGCTCTTCTTCGCTCAAGGGGTTGGCCATCGCCAGCATTTGCGAACGTTCATCAGACGAGTTGATTCTTAAATCAGCCAATGCCGCCTCACCAACAAAGGGCTGGTTAAGCACCTCAACCAGCCCTCGCCTGGTCAACAAGTCAGCAACATTTGCGCGCAGTTTCTGGGTTGGGTTAAGCCCCCGTCCAACTTGAGCTTTTGGCAAAGTCGAAGGTATGCGCTGGTAACCCCAGACTCGAACGACTTCTTCTACTAAATCAGCTGACTCAGTTAGATCAGGTCGCCAGGTAGGCACTCGTAATCTCGTGCTACCAACGAATTCACAACCCACTGACTTCAAGGCCTTAGTCGCCTCGGCAGGTGATATCTCAGCCCCAACAGTTCGAGCAGGTGCCTGCAAATCAAACCGCATCGCGGGGAGTGGCTTAGTGAAATCAACTTCGCTAACCCCGGTTAAGCGACCAGAACTCAAGTCTTGGATCATGCGAACGGCTTTGGCTGCCACCACGTTTGGCAGAGCTGGGTCGACACCGCGCTCAAATCGGCGTGAGGCCTCGGTGCTTAGTTTGTGACGCCGCCCTGACTTAGCTACTACTACTGGGTCAAAGTGCGCGGCCTCGATTACCACAGAACGTGTGCCTTGAGAAATCTCACTACTTGCCCCACCCATAAGGCCTGCCAATGAAAGGGCCCCTTTTTGATCGGCAATCACTAAATCATCTTTAGACAACTTGCGCTTTGTGTGATCGATGGTCTCGACCTGTTCGCCAGACTTAGCGAACCGAACAGAAATAGCACCTTTGACCTTCGAGGCGTCGAATGCGTGAAGTGGTTGACCCGTCTCGAGCATCAAGTAGTTGGTGATGTCGATTGCCAGGCCCAGGGGGCGAACGCCACTTGCGCGAAGACGTTTGACCAACCAAGCCGGGCTTGGTGCCATCGCGTCGAAGGCTTCAATCTTGGCAAAGACAACTCGATCACATGCAGTCTTGTTCTTTGTTGAACCTGAGATAGAACCATCTCGCACGGGCCTAAGTGCCCTGCCCTTAGCCGGGTCTTTGAACTTAACCCCAAATGCGCCGGCTAATTCACGTGCGAGGCCACGAACACTCAACGCGTAGCCACGGTCTGGCATAACGGCCACGTCAAAGACCACATCACCAATGCCCAGAAGCGGGGCGGCGTCTTGGCCGACCTTTGCCTCTTTTGGGCTCACAACCAAAATGCCGTCGTGGTCTTCACCGATGCCAACTTCGGCGGCACTAACGATCATTCCTTCACTGGTGTGGCCATAGACCTGCCGGGCACTTAGCTTTACCCCGCCAGTAATTACTGAACCGGGTGGGGCGACGACAACTAAGTCACCTTCTTCAAAATTAAAGGCACCGCAAATGATCTGCCGGCGCCCATGCTTAGGCCCTAAATCGACTTGACAAAGCCTCACGGTTTTTTTTGGGCTAACAACCGGTTTGATCGAAGTAACTTTGCCAACAACTAGTGGGCCCTTGACCCCCTCACCTTGCACCAGAATCTGTTCTACTTCAAAGCCACGCCAAGTTAGAACCTCGGCAATGGCGGCAGGTTTGACGTTTTTTGGCAAGGCTGCGAATTCGCGAAGCCATTCAAGTGAAACCCTCACGAAAGGCTCACACCAAACGCTCTAGAGAACCTAGTGTCGCCCTCGACTAGATCGTGCATGTCAGAGATTCCGTAGCGAAACATCAAAGTTCGCTCAAGGCCCATGCCGAATGCGAAGCCTGAGTACTTGTCGGTGTCGACCCCGCAACCACGAAGAACCTTGGGGTTCACCATGCCGCACCCACCCCACTCGACCCAACCTCGCTCACCCCACCAAACATCTACTTCAGCGCTTGGTTCAGTAAAAGGGAAATAACTCGGGCGAAGGCGAGTCTTTACCTGTCCCCCGAACATGGCTGCCGCGAAGTGGTCAAGGGTGCCTTTGAGATCTGCCATCGTGATGCCTTCGTCTACCACTAGCCCTTCGACTTGATGAAAGACCGGGGTGTGTGTGGCGTCTAGTTCATCGGTTCGATAAACCCGACCAGGGGCGATCACATAGATCGGCAACTCACGCTCGAGAAGAGTGCGAATCTGAACCGGCGAGGTGTGGGTTCTAAGCACCAAGCCTGACTCGGCCGATTCGACGAAGAAAGTGTCTTGCATCGTTCTCGCCGGGTGATCTGGCGGAATATTCAGTGCATCGAAATTCAGCCACTCGGCTTCGATCTCTGGGCCTTCGACCACCTCATAACCCATTGCCACAAACACTTCACTTACTCGCTCGATCAACATAGAAAGCGGGTGCCTAGCACCGGTAACGAACCTGTCATAAGGCAAGGTGACGTCAACTTTTGCCTCAGCTAGGGCTGCTTGCTCGAAAGATTCCGTAAGTTCACGTTCTCTACGCTCAAGTGCTTGACGAATTTCGCCTCGCGCTGCACCAACAGCCTTACCCCAAGCGGCGCGCTGACCTGCGTCTAGCGAACCGATTTTTTGATTGGCTCGCGCAAGTGGTGCCTTATCGCCATCAACTGACGTGCGAACCGCCGCTAAACCTGCAAGGTCTTGCGCAGCAGCTATCGCCTCGAGAGCATCTTGGGTTAGTGCTGGGATGCCTTCGAGGGTTAGCGCATCAGCATCTAGGCGATGCTGATCAGGCTGCGGCACCGCTCTTTGGTAACGCGGCTCGGGCAACCTCGACTAGCGCGGCAAACGCCTGCGGGTCATCTACGGCAAGTTCGGCCAGCATCTTTCGATCAACGGCCACACCAGCTAGACCAAGACCTTGAATGAACCGGTTGTACGTCATGCCGTTAGCACGTGCACCTGCATTGATGCGCGCGATCCACAACCTGCGAAAGTCGCCTTTCTTCTTGCGACGATCTGCGTAGGCATAGACCAGCGAATGGGTGAGTTGCTCTTTGGCCTTGCGATACAACCTTGAGCGCTGCCCGCGGTAACCGCTAGCCGCCTCAAGAATCGCGCGACGCTTCTTTTGGGCGTTAGCCGCCCTCTTTACTCGTGCCATTTGCTGCCCCCTTTATCGCTGACCCAGCATGCGCTTGACAGACTTCTTGTCACCAGCGCTAACGACCTTGTCGCCTTTAAGGCGTCTTGTTCTAGTACTTGGCTTGCTTTCAAAGTTGTGGCGGCGATTGGCTCGCTCGTGAGTGATCTTGCCTGAGCCAGTCACCTTGAAGCGCTTTTTCGCAGCGCTCTTGGTCTTCATCTTTGGCATGTCAGTTCGCCTTTCTTAATTGAGGCTCGAGCTCTACTTCATCAGTCAAGACCTCAGCACGCGGTGCGGGCTTGCCAGCACCAGATTTAACGTCAGCTTTACGTCGAGTCGGCCCGATAACCATCACCAAGTTGCCACCGTTGTTCTTAGGTGAGTGCTCGACTACACCGTCCTCGGCCACATCGTCGGCCAAGCGACTTAGTAAGCGAATGCCAAGTTCAGGGCGTGACTGTTCTCGTCCTTTAAACATCACTGTCACCTTCACCTTGTCACCTGCTCTCAAGAAGCGCTCGATGTGAGCCTTCTTCGTCTCGTAGTCGTGCGGGTCGATCTTTGGACGCAGCTTCATCTCTTTGATGACTGCGTGGGTTTGATTGCGACGGGTTTCGCGTGCTTTGACGGCTGTCTCGTACTTGAACTTGCCGAAATCCATGATCTTGCACACCGGCGGTTTTGCGTCGGGGGCTATCTCAACTAGATCGAAATCGGTCTCTTGCGCCATGGCCAGGGCCCGCTCGATTGTTAAGACGCCGATCTGCTCGCCCCCAGGGCCGATCACTCGGACTTCAGGAACTTCAATCTCGTCATTTATGCGTAGCTCGTCGCTGATCTTGCCCCCAATTTCTGTGTGGCGGCAAGCAAGGTGAACCCCGAGATCTTGACCGATCGTTCTGATTCAGACCGAACGTCGGTGGGAGTCATCTCCGCTTGCCCATCACCTCGGTCAGAGGTGATGTCGGTTTGTTTTCGACCTGGCGATATTAGCACTCGACACGGGCAAACTGACCTGGTGGTCGAGGTAGATGCAGATCTTGGACGAGAACTTTCGCGTGTAGCCAACGCCCCCTGGTTGATCGTGGCCAGTGATTTCGACGGCACTCTGGCAACGCTTATTCATGACCCGAATGACGTTGATATTCACCCTGAGAATGCAGATGCCCTTGGGCGTCTTGCCCAGTACCCGAGAACAGTTGCTGCGGTTGTTTCGGGTAGGTCTTACACCGACTTGCATCGTCGGGTTGGGCACATCGAAGGCGTTCGGGTCGTCGGGGCGCACGGACGCGAGATTGATGGGCCAATTCGGCTAACAACCGATGAGTTGGCTTTGCTTCAAGATGTTGAGAATCAGATGCGAGCGATGGCAAGTGAAGTAACAGGCGTGATAGTCGAACCTAAAGACAACGGCATCGCGATGCACACGCAAAAAGGTGAGGCCAGAGAGGTCGAGGGGTTAATAAAGGCGTTAACAGCAGGGCTGGTTGAACCCAACGGTTTATACATTCAAACCGGTAAGCACCTCTTTGAGATCGCTCTGCACGCGCCAGACAAAGGTGAGGCGGTGCGGGTTTTTCGACAAGAGCTCGGGTCGATGGGAGTGCCCGGGCGAGATGCAGCTGCGATTTTTATTGGCGATGACTTGACGGACGAACGCGGGTTTGCGGCGTTGGGGCCTGGTGATTTGGGTATCAAGGTTGGTGTTGGTCAAACCGGTGCCAGTCACCGTGTGCAAGGTCTTGCTGAGGTGACGGCTGTCTTAACGAGCCTGGCCGAGCTGCGCGGGCAGGTGGGTTAGCCGGGCAGGTTGGTTAGCGACGTGAGCGCTGCCAGGGCGGCCTGAGCACCCACGTTGCTTGGCGAATCTGGTAACGACCTCGCACGCGCCTGTTCAAGATTTAAACACGTCAATACAGCTACACCAATGGGTGTGCCCGTTGCTAGTGAAACACCGACTAACGAATCAATCGTGGTGGCCGCGACGAAATCAAAATGCGGTGTCTCACCTTTCAAGACCAGGCCTGCGGCAACCACACCATGAACCCCGGCCTTGATCGCACGCTGTGCGGCGAGTGGTAACTCAAGTGCGCCGGTGACCTGATAGTTCACGACCGTTGCGCCAGATTTAGCCAGAGTTGAGCTAGCCCCTTTAACTAGTTCGCTCGTTATCTCTTCATGCCACAATGCTTGGACGACGGCAATAGTTTTGCCCTGCGCTGGCGGCAAAGCCCCACTAACTAAACCTTGTGGTGCGCCTACCCCACTCACAAAACGTGGCCCAACTTTTCAGACTTAGTTTTCAAGTACGCAGCATTCTCTTCAGTTGGCACTGTCGTTAACGGCACGCGCTCTTTGATCGAAAGCCCGTAACCTTCAAGCCCGGCTCGTTTAGCAGGGTTATTCGTTAGCAGCCTCATCGACTTTACCCCTAGATCGGCCAAAATTTGCGCACCCGTGCCGTAATCGCGTGCATCTGCTGGCAGACCCAAACTCAAATTCGCGTCCACAGTGTCTTGGCCTTGTTCTTGTAATTGGTAAGCCTGCAACTTATGCATCAACCCAATACCCCGACCCTCGTGGCCACGCATATAAAGCACGACCCCTCGTCCTTCTTTTGCCACCTTCTCCATAGCGGCGTGCAGCTGGCTGCCACAATCGCATCGAAGTGATGCAAAGACATCACCGGTTAAGCACTCTGAGTGAGCTCGTACCAAGACGTCTTCACCGTCGCCGATCTCGCCACAAACCAGTGCCACGTGCTCGCTGCCGTCAACCAGACTTTGGTATCCGATTGCCTGAAAATCGCCATACAAAGTTGGCAGCCGCGCACTAGCAACCTGAGTCACTTGCTTCTCGTGTTGGCTTCGATAAGAGATCAAGTCGGCAATCGTGAGCATCACCAAACCATGGGCCTGGGCAAAAGCTTTGCAATCGTCGTAGCGCATCATCGATCCGTCGTCTTTGACGAGCTCAGCGATGACACCTGCCGGCGTGCAACCCGCGATTCGCGCTAAGTCAACGGCCGCTTCGGTGTGGCCCGGCCGGCGCAACACCCCGCCACTGGCAGAACGCAATGGGAATACGTGCCCTGGCCTGCTTAAGTCATTTGGCCCACTCTTTGGGTCGACTAACACGCGAATCGTTTGGGCTCTGTCTGCAGCCGAGATGCCAGTAGTTATGTTCTCTTTAGCGTCGACTGAAACCGCGTAAGCAGTTTGTCTGCGGTCATCGTTTACCGCAGTCATTGGTGGCAAGTTCAGTCGGTCAAGGTCATCAGCTTGCATCGGCACACACAACACCCCAGATGTGTGACGAATCATGAAGGCCAAATTCTCGGTTGTCGCCAACTCGGCAATCAAGATCAGATCGCCCTCGTTTTCGCGGTCTTGATCGTCTGTTACCACGACGGGCTTGCCGGCGCGAAGGGATGCGACTGCGGCATCGACGAGTTCAGTCACCGTGTTGGTCGGCGAGGTATTTGCTGGCACCGCGTTGGTCGGCGAGGTGTTCGTTGAGCCGCTCACAGGTGAATCATCTCAGGTTGGACGGGGTGTTTACGCGCTCGCAATCGATTCGGCGTATTTGGCCATGACATCGAACTCGACGTTTACTTTTGAATCGGGCCCAAGTTGGCCCAATGTGGTGGCGTTCAAAGTGGTTGGAATAAGGGCGACCTCAAAGCTTGCTGAGCCTGGGGTCTTATCAACGGCAGCAACAGTTAGCGAGACCCCATCTAGGGTGATCGAGCCCTTCTCAACTATGTATTTGCGGTAATCGTCACCGAGTGTGAACTCGATGATTCGCCAAGCCGGGTCATCGCGTAGGGCCATCACATTGGCGGTGGTGTCAACGTGTCCTTGCACGATGTGCCCGCCAAGGCGATCGGTTGCCAGCAGTGCCCGCTCTAGGTTCACCTTGTCACCAACTGACTTGTCGCTCAAAGACGATCTGGCAAGAGTCTCACCCATTACCTCGACTTCGACTTCTAAGTCTTTGGGCCTGTGGGTAGTCACGGTTAGGCAAACCCCTGAAACAGATATCGATTCGCCGATCGTGATATCGCCCGCAAATATCGGTGCCCTGATGGTCAAGCAAGTGGTGCCGTTTGAACCACTGCCAACATCTGAAATCTCGCCGATGTCTTGTACTAGACCGGTAAACATCAGATAGAGGTTAGATAACCATGTATGCGAATGTCGCCACCGCGCTCAACGACACTTAATGCTCGCAGTTCTTGCATCCGCTTTGGGTCGATTCGCCGTACCCCCTTCGAATTGCCGAACCAGACCGGGGCCAAAAACCAGACCACTTCGTCTATCAGGCCGGCATCGAGAAACGTGTTCGAGAGGGTGGGGCCAGCTTCTAGCAGAACGTGATTGACGCCTCGTGAGTAAAGCTTCTTTAGTAGCGCTAGAGGCTCTTGTTTGGGTTCGAACCAGGTGGGTGCGGTGTGGTCGTTGACGTTGCTCTTTGGCGGTATCTCACTATCACCAACCACGACACGAATTGGCTGCACCTGCCTTAGAGATTTGCCGTCAGCCGTTCGTGCGGTAAGGCGAGAATCATCAGTGATCACAGTCGAGGTGCCAACTACCACTGCGTCTGCCAACTCACGTAAGTCATGAACATCCGAGCGTGACTGTTCAGAAGTAAACCAACCGACCCCGGGCGTGCCAGATGCAAGAAAGCCGTCAATGCTGGTTGCGACCTTCCAAGTGACATAAGGTCTGCCAACTTTCTGTGCAAATGCCCAGCGATGGGTGACTTCTCGTGCAGCGATGCCCTCGGGGCTCTCGGGTGGCGGTGTTACCACACTCACGCCAACCTCAATTAGCAATTGGCTAGATGATTCAACTTGAGTTAAGTCACTTGCACCATATACAACGCGTTTGATGCCAGCTCGCAAGATCGCTGTCGTGCAAGGTGGGGTGGCCCCAAAATGATCACAAGGCTCGAGGCTCACACACAACGTGCCACCTTCTGCTTTTTTGCCAGCAAGGTTTAAGGCCAGTGCCTCAGCGTGCGGGGTGCCTTTGCCTTGGTGTGTACCTTCAGCAATAAACCACCCTTTGGCGTCGAGCACCACCGCGCCAACCTGTGGGTTCCCCTTGTTTAAATGGCGAGAGTCGCGGGCCAATTCAATGGCCCGAGCAAGGGCCGCCCTTTCATGGGGCGTTAGTTTGTTGCTAGTCACGATTTGACGCCGCGAGCTCGCGTAAGTGTTTGACCATCGCGGCTGGGTCATTAGCGCCATAAACAGCTGAGGCACTAACGAATACGTCGGCGCCACTTTGGGCAGCCTTGACGATCGTCTCTTCGTTGATGCCACCGTCTACTTCAATTCTGGGTGGCGTCGTGAGATCAGCCACCAGGTGCTTGACTTCTGCAACCTTTTCAAGTGTCTCGGGCATTAGCTTTTGGCCGGCAAAACCCGGTTCGACAGTCATAACTAGCACCAAGTCAACTTCGCCCAAGAATGGTTTCAAGCTGGCCACTGGTGTTGCTGGCTTAATGGCGATACCGACCTCAGCCCCTTGCTCGCGCAATTGCTTGATGATGGCGCTCGGGTCTTTAGCGGCCTCAAGATGAAATATCACTCGTTTTGCACCTGCCTTCGCGTAAGCGCCGGCCCATCGGTCTGGGTCTTCGATCATCAGGTGCGCTTCAACTGGCTTATCGGTCTGCTTCGCTAAAGCGGCTACTACTTCGTTGCCGAAGGTTAAATTCGGCACAAAGTGCCCGTCCATGACGTCGGCGTGCACCCAATCGGTCTGGGCATCGATCAATTTCGTGGTCGTTTTGAGATCCGCGAGGTCGCCAGAAAGCACGCTGACCGAAATCTCTGGCGAGCTACTCACGAGGCGTTCGCCCCAGGCGGTGCGTACGTCATCTCGACTTTGCCCTGAACCGGGTGCCCGTCAGCACTTAGAACTCTGTAATAAACGGTTATCGGCCCTGGTGCTGGGTTCTTGGGCAAGCTCACCCTGACGGTCGTGCCCTTAGGCCGAAATTCCAGCGGCGGGTAATACATCTTGGTTCGATCAGTAAAGGTAAAGGTCGTGCCCCGATCGATGATTCCGTCTGAAAACTTGAAAACCATTTGCTTAGGAACCGTCGTAAGGGTTGCCCCAGCCCTCGGGTTAGTCGAGACCACGTTCGAGTGCGACGCAAAACCAGCAAGAACAACGCTCGCAGCCACCACCAAGGCGAGAGGTGAGACAAACATTCGCCTCAAAAGAGCTTGCTTGCACTTGAATCGCTCTGACTTCACGCTGAATTTTACCGCAAACGTGTTAATCGAAGGCGAGAGTGACCCCGCGCAAACCCCGCACCCAATCAGTAGCAAGCATTAAACGTTTGCCAGCTGGCTTTACCTCACCAAGTTGCACTACCCCTTGGCGACACCTCACCCAAACGCCATCTTTGGTGAGCAGAATCTGGCCAGGGTGAGCGAGGGCTGGCTCGATCTCAAACCCCATTGCAGCATCAATGTCGCCCTCATCGGCGATCACTTTTACAAAAGGTGCTATGCCAATTCGAGCGTTGGCAAAACTGGCCCACCCCCCAGGGCTTGGCGTAGTCGCACGTAACCATCGATCAGCCTCTACCGCCGAAGAACCCCAGCGAACTTTCGCGTCAGTAACTTGCAGCCTGGGCGCGAATGAAACACCCTGGGTGGGTTGAGGCCTCGCGTTATCTGCGTAGGCATCAAAGTCTGCGAGCACTTCGGTAATTAAGTCTGAACCAATACCGGTAAGCCGGCCAAGCAACGCACCGGTCGTATCAGTGGCCAAGATCTCTGCCTCACGCGCAGCCAACACCGGGCCAGTGTCAAGACCAACTTCGAGTTCGAACACAGTCACACCGGTGGTGGTGTCACCGTGGGCTATGGCATGGGCAACCGGTGCCGCACCACGCCACCTAGGCAACAACGAATAATGGATGTTGACCCAACCAAACTCAGGCACTGTCAACAAATTTGGTGGCACTAACCCGCCGTAGGCAACCACCACCGCAACCTCTGGCTCACGTTCTTTAATCCAAGCAAACACGTTCGGGCGACGCATTGATTGCGGGTCAAAGAGGTCAAGGCCCAGATCTCGAGAAAGTGCTGCCACCGCAGACTCGCGCGGCTTTCGCCCACGCCCAGAAGGTGCAGGCGGACGGGTAACCACGCCAACTACTTCATGGCCTGCCTCAACGATGGCCGACAAAGTCTCAGCTGCATTCTTAGGTGTGCCGGCAAATACCAATCTCATGCAAGTTCCGCAGCCTTTGGCGACACTGAATCGCTCGAATCTTTTGGTTTTGGCTCAGAGCTAGTGATGCCGGCAGTAAAGGTATCTGGCATACCAAACCACTCGGCTTGGCGAATCTGAGACATTGCCTCTTTTCGTAACTCTTTGGTGAGCCTTTGTAAATAGAGCACCCCGTCAAGATGGTCAACCTCATGTTGAAACACTCGAGCCAAAAGTTCACTGGCCTCGATCTCTAACGCCTCGCCTTCGGCGTTTTGGCCTTTGAGTTTTGCGCTAATGGGGCGCTGAACATCGAAAGTAAGCCCAGGTATAGATAGACACCCCTCGATGTCAACCTCAGATTCGGTGGAAAGTTCGAGGACGGGGTTAATCACGTGTCCGACACCGATCTCGTCGACGTGATAGGTGAATACCCGAAGCGGCACACCGATTTGTGGTGCAGCCAGGCCTTGGCCTGGGGCTTCAAGCATGGTCTCGGTCATGTCATCTACTAATTGCCTAAGTGACTTATCGAACTCACGAACCTCGTCGGCCTTGCTACGAAGAACTGGGTCACCAAATAAACGAATAGCCCTGATGGTCACGTGGGGTGAGACTACAAGAACCAACCACTGGCTCGAGCATTCTTATCTGAAGGGCTTACGTGGGCAGCGGTCTTACCTAAACCGCAGGGTCACCTCATACTTTCGCACTTGCCGATCTTTAATCTCTTTAGTCGGCACAACCCGCTTCTGGATCTTCTGCTTCACACCCAACTTACGCAACTGGCCAGAAATCGCCGCCACTCGCTCGCGCGCTAACTCACGCGCAAAGTCAGCCGCTATATAGAAGGTCTTCCCGTCCACGCGTGCCTGCTTGATTTTCTTGCCCTTTGCCCCAGCAACAAGTTCACGAAGATTCGCCTTGGCACCCTTCGTTAGCTCAGCGCTAGCCGGTCGAAAGTTTATAAACGTATCTGCCGTGCGAGCCAAAGTAACCGTGCCAGTTGTTGGTGGCGCGGGTGACTCGAGGGCGACTTCGATACCGAGGTTCATCGAACGTAGGCCGCCGCCAAGTGCCTCACCATTTACTTGCGCCGTGTGCTCACCGGGCATGAGGTTGTTCGGCATAGGGATCTCGGCTGCAAATGCCCCGTTTTCGTCCGTCATAACGCTGCCTAAATTGCGTGGG
>Ga0194118_10003976_pt1 | contig 16593 bp, 13 predicted proteins | sample TA2MahsurfametaG_2_FD_148662 | JGI IMG/M metagenome (GOLD analysis project Ga0194118, IMG submission 148662) | Freshwater microbial communities from Lake Tanganyika, Tanzania - TA2015013 Mahale N5 surface | ecosystem: Environmental > Aquatic > Freshwater > Lake | place: Tanzania: Lake...
ACTTGAAATAAATAATCCGGTTCATCAATTCCCCTATCGATTGGATGACTTCCAATCCAATGGCTGCTACGCCATACAAAATGATAATAATGTCCTAATTACTGCCCACACTGCCGCTGGAAAGACTACTATTGCGGAATATGCCATCGCTTTATCCCTCTTCTTGGGGAAAAAAGTTCTCTATACCAGCCCAATTAAAACCCTATCCAATCAAAAGTATTTCGATTTTGAAACCACTTTTGGAAATGTGGGTATCTTAACTGGAGATATCAAACTTAACCCAGAGGCGAATATTATTGTTCTAACCACGGAGATCCTCCGAAATAAGCTGGATCATGAGCTAGACCAATTTGCCGATATTCACTGTGTTATTTTCGATGAAGTCCATTATTTTAATGATCCAGAGCGAGGCTTTGTTTGGGAAGAATGTATTACTAAATTGCCGAAACATGTTCTATTGGTTATGCTGAGTGCTACGATTGATAAAGCCGAAGAATTTGCAAATTGGGTGGTTAGTTGCAGGAATCGAAATTGCTACTTGATAGGCACAAATTGGCGCCCTGTTCCTCTGCATCATTATGTTTATACGAAAGATGAAATTACAATGGTGAATAAACATAAAACTGGGTTATTGCAAGAGAAACTGGATCAAGTTTATCAGTATTATAAAGAAGAAAAAATAACAAAACACCGTCTTCTTGGGCTATCGAGCTTTTTAGGAAAAAAACATCTATTCCCCGCAATTTGTTTTTCGTTTAGCCGGAAAAAATGCGTGGAATACTGCACAATGCTGAAAAGAGGGGCTCCTTATTTATCCCAGGAAGAGGTCAAACAGACAAAATTGATTATTCACAAAGTCTTCTCCACGAACCTCCATTTCTACAAGGAAATTTCATCGACAGTGGAGCTACTTGAATTCTTGGAGCACGGGCTCGCCATTCATCACAGTGGGCTATTGCCCATTCAGAAAGAATTGGTGGAAATTTTATTCAGCCACGGGCTGATAAAATTTTTGTTCGCCACGGAGACTTTCGCCGTTGGAGTGAATATGCCGACGAAAACAGTAGTTTTCACGGAGTTATCAAAATATGATGGTAGTTCCGATTTCCCCAGAATACTGCGTTATGATGAATTTATGCAAATGAGTGGCAGAGCAGGAAGACGTGGAAAGGATGACCAAGGCTATGTTATTTATTGCCCCCTGCGGAATTTGGAAGAGAAACATTTGGTTATGGGGCTTTTTAAAGGCAGAGCTGCAAAATTGTGCTCTCAATATGATGAAGGGGCGAATACTTTTTTGCGCCTGCTGAACACAAGCTCAGAAAATCAGGAAATCACAAATTTCTACAAATCCACCCTCTTCGGGATGGAATCAGTGAAACACATTGGGCAAATTCAGGCTGAATTGGAGAAATTGGAGGCGAAATATGCTGTGATTGAGCAGGAACCACTTACAGAAGAGGAAGCCCAATTGGTGGAACAATACGAAAAGTTGCACACAAATTTTGAAAATGCTGGATCAAAACAGAAGGCGAAAATTAATAAACAATTGGATGAATTGGAGAGGAATTTTACTCAAAAACTGCGGAATTGGATAACAAGGGAAGAAGACAAGAAGAAAATGGCGGCGAATATTGCATCATTGCGGACGAATATTGACAATCACCGGAATTCCATTGAAACGAATATTGATAGTGTGGCGGATTTTAATGAGAAATTGGAGCTCATTAAAAAGCAAGATGGGAAAATGATAATTACTAGTTACGGAAAAATTGTTGCTAGTCTTTCGAATTGTAGTGAAATAGTGCTTGGAAAAGTAGTCCAATTGAAATTATTGGAGTCCGCCAGTTGGAGAACAATTGGCGTTGTTTTAGCATGTTTTGCATTAGACAAGAAAATGATGGATGTTTCTGAAGACGATATTTGGGCTAATGTAAGTCAGCAATTGGATAAAGAAACCACGGACATATTGGACGAAACCTGGAATTACTATTTGTATATTCTAGAAATCTATGCTGAAAACAATTTGAGTCATAGAATGCTGATGAGTTTTGAATTTATTGAGCCTTTTTTGATGTGGCTGGATAGGAAGCCATTGATCGAGATTTTACAGAAATTCGATGGATTTGATGGAAATTTTGTGAAAGCAATTTACAAAATAAGAGACATGTGCCAGGAATTGCTAAAAGTGTGTGATAATTTTAACTTAGGAGAACTCCAAGAGAAAATAAATGTATTGTTGGAGAATTTAATTTATGGGATTGGAGAATTCAATTCACTTTATATTCATCATTATCAACTGATTAAAAATTTATAATAATTGTATACTATTTTATATATCAAGATAGAATAAAAAAATGATTCAAAATTAATATAATATTACAAATATTATATTATAAAATGCCAAAAAAAATATGTGATGAACCTGGATGCACTAAATGTTCTATCGGAAAAAGTAACAAATGTTGTAAGCATGGAGGAGGCAAACGTTGTAATGAACCTGGATGCACCAAAGGTGCTATCGGAAAAAGTGATAAATGTTGTAAGCATGGAGGAGGAATTCGGTGTAATGAACAAGGATGCCAAAAAAGCGCTTCTGGTAAAACTGATAAATGTATTGAACATGGAGGAGGAATTCGTTGTAATGAACAGGGATGTACAAAAAGTTCTATCGGAAAAACTGATAAATGTATTGAACATGGAGGAGGAATTCGTTGTAATGAACAGGGATGCACAAAAAGTTCACAAGGTAAAAATGGAAAATGTGTTGAACATGGAGGTGGTAAATGCTGTAATGAACCTGGATGCACAAAATGGGCTCAAAGAAATACTGATAAATGTGTTGAACATGGTGGTGGTAAACGTTGTAATGAACCTGGATGCACCAAAAGTGCTCAAGGCAAAACTGAAAAATGTATTGAACATGGAGGTGGAAAACGTTGTAATGAACCTGGATGCACCAAAAGTGCTAGAGGAAAATCTGATAAATGTAAAGCACATGGTGGAGGCAAACATTGTAATGAATCTGGATGCACCAAAAGTGCACAAGGCAAAACTGATAAATGTGTTGAACACGGTGGTGGCAAACGTTGTAATGAACCTGGATGCACCAAAAGTGCCCAAGGTAAAACTGATAAATGTAAAGCACATGGAGGAGGCAAACGTTGTAATGAACCTGGATGCACCAAAAGTGCGATAGGAAAAACTGATAAATGTGTTGAACATGGAGGTGGCAATCGTTGTAATAAACCTGGATGCACCAAAAGTGCGATAGGAAAAACTGATAAATGTGTTGAACATGGAGGTGGCAATCGTTGTAATGAGCCTGCATGCACTAAAAGTGCTAGAAGAAAAAATGATAAATGTGTTGAACACGGTGGAGGCAATCGTTGCCCAAATTGTATAGATTGGATAGATTCACGTAGTGGTTCAAAAGAATATGACGGATATTGTGCAACTTGTTTCAAACGTATTTTTCCAGATGATGAGCGCAGTAAAGTTATTTATGCGCATACAAAAGAAATTATGGTTAGAAACGCTATCAATAAAAACTTTGAAGGATTCATTCATGACAAGCCATTATATACAGGAAATTGTGATTGCACACATCGGCGTCGAATTGACCATCGAAAATTAATAGGTAATACTATTTTAGCGGTTGAAACAGATGAATTTGGGCATATTGGATATGACCAAAAAGATGAAGAAATACGTTATCATGACTTATATATGATTCATAGTGGAAAATGGGTATTTATTCGATTTAATCCAGATGATAATTTCAGTAAAGTAGATATTGAAGATAAAATAGATAAACTAATTGAAACTATGGAAAATTGTATTTCTAAAATTGATAATAATGAAAATTCAGAATTATTAGAAATACATAAATTATATTGCTAGGTCATTTATAAAGCAATCTAACTCATTAAAAAATTAGAAAAATTGGGTTCTATAACTTCTATTCCAACCTTACCTTGCCATTCATATCTGTTTTTAAGTAAAATAATCCGACACAAGATTTTCATGTATTTCTCAAATATGAAAATATTCTCATTGTCTTTGCGTTTCCAAATAATTCTATTTTCCTCTTCTTTCTTTTCCAATATATTTTCCAATCGATCCAAATTCACGCAAAATTTTAGAACTTTTTTGTTAATATCCGGAATAAAAACTGAGATCTGGTTATTCTCTCCCCAACCAAGAATATACCCTGTATATTGGGCTTCCAATTCATCTTCCATTTTTCTGTGGAATAAATTTACGATATCAAGCATTTCATAGCTCTTCTTCATCTGCATTTGTTTCCAATTCAAGAAACTAATGCGTTCCTCAATTTTATATTTTGCGGTTTCTCCCTCCATTTTACCTAATATCTCATACAGGCACAATTGATTCCAGAAATCCACAAATCGACGTATTGGAGAAGTCATGTGAGTGTAATATTTGAGATTAAGACCCCGATGCTCAATTTCTGCTTCATTCGTTTGCCTGCTAACAACATAATAGCCTTTGAATGTCGCCATGCGCTCCAATAATTTGTCGATTTCTTTATTCCCAGTCGTCCCACCTTCTGGACTAAGTGCTCCGTAATGAACACGAAGGATACTGTTTTTATTTCCATCAAACAATTTCTTCGCCATTATTGTATTGTATGTCGCCATTAATTTCGCAATGATTGCCCTTGACTGATTCTCACCCTCTTCTTTATATTCATCCATTTCCATTGTAGCCGGGAGGTTTTCATTAGCTTCAATAATATCGCGGATTTGGAGAATGTCCTGTTGAAGAACATGTCGCCTCTTCATTTCTATGATTTTATCCATTTCCTTGTAGGTCATCTTATGCCGATTGATTATTTTACTCAAATGTATTTTCGCACTGAGCAATTTATGCGGCTTGATGGGCTCAAATTCCAATAATAAGGTAACAACATTGCGGGGTTCTCCCTCATTCAGGCTGCAAAGATTCTCACCTACATCTTTACTAATCATATCAACTTTACCGCAGCCTGGGTAGATAGAGCTGACATTTTCCATCAATTGGGTGACAAATTGGTACTTCTCAATATCGCGAATTTGGGAGAACATATTAACTACATCGGCAATATGAATACCAATAATCTGTTTTTCATCGGTGCTTTCATAATGGATTGCATCATCTACATCTAGGGTGGAATCACCGTCTATTGAGAATACATTTTTGTCTGTTAAGTCCAGCCGTTCTGTTAAATGATTTTCAAGCTGGGTTTTTATGCGATTGGGATAACACGCCATGGCGTGAAAGGGGGATATCAAATCTACTGATTTTTGATGGACAGGTCCCAATATATCCAGGCACTCTAATAAAATAAAATTGTTCAGAGTTTCATTAGACGAGCCTGGACAAGCCGCGAATGCATAAACATTGTGGTTCAGGCGGTTTTTTGTTTTAATAAGATAGGATACATCTGTGTTTCCAATGGAGTAAGACAATGGGCGAAATAAGGTGATAAATTTGGTTTTATGCTTCCCATATTGGACTTTATTTTTGAAGTCGATTACGCCGAATATTTTTTTAATTTGTGATCCACCCAATTTTTGGGTTTTTTTATACCCGCCAAATTCCAGGAAGTTGAATTTTTTAGAAATCATTCCAATATTTTCTTCCGCGGATTCAGATTGTTCTATATCTCCGGCGACAATTTCAACATTGTCAAACGAAATTGTTGTTGAATCGGGAGGGGTAGTTATGTAAAAAATACGATGCTGTAAATCTATACATAACCAAATTTTATTATATCTGTAAATAAACATTTTATTATAACTGTATATAAAATGTTTTTAGATATCCCCTTTCAAAAAATGCCATTATACGGTTTTATACGGTTTTAATCAACTGTTAACTAGCCCTTTTTGAAAGGGCTAGGGGCTAACCCCCAAACACCGAGCCTCTTTTTATAAAATGTATCATTTTATCTTTTTTTGTCCCCGCTTTGGGGGACCGGGGGGCACCCCCGGACATGGGGGGGTAAGGGGGGAACGGTAGTTCCCCCCATGGATATCGCAAAACAAATTCAGCAAAAAAATATTCTCTGAACTCCCCGTATTTCCACAAACCTCAAAATTCAAGAATAATTCACTTAATTTCCCCAAAATATGCTGACAACTGATCCTCTCCCTCAGCCCCCGATATACCCTATGCAGCGAATAAATCACAAATATATCTCGTATATGATCCCCAATAAAATCAATAAACATTCGCATTGTAGTTTTTTTATCCAATAACAAATTGATTAATAATTCTATTTTATCTTCCTCCAATATTCGATTATTCTCCAAACCATACATATTCATATTTTCTAAAACTGCAATCTCCATCCCGAAATTATTATAAATATCGCAAATCTCGCAAATATCTTTTCGCCCAACATTGGGAAAAAATTTTTTATAGTCTTCTTTTCTTCTTTCTACTGCACTAGAACACAGGTTTAACTGTAAGCAACGAGATAAAATTGGATCAATAATTGCCCGAGTATTTCGTGTTATAAATATAAAACGCGTAATGTTGTTTGATAGCTCAATGATTCTCCGCAGAGCATTTTGAGCGTCCATTGACAAATATTCCGCTTGGTCAAAAACAATGACCTTTACTGACGGCAAATTGGGATCTTCTTTCACTAAAATATTAGAAAACGCTTTTATTTTCTCTCGCATTGTTGAAATTCCCCTTTCATCAATTATACTCATCATTAGCACCCTATCTTTGATGTGATTTTTAAATAGCCGCATAAGTAGCCAATGAACTAAATAGGATTTCCCAGTCCCACTTTTCCCATAGATCGTCAAATTGGGAACATTCTTCGTTAAAATTATATTCTGAAAAATATCCACAATTGGCTCATAACCAATTATCCCGTATTTCTCCATGCGTTGTCGCTCTTTTTTTGTAATCAAACTATTTACATATTTTTCTTCTTCTATTTCTTCCTTTATTGGATTGGCGGGGGGCTCTTCAACTATCTTCTTCTTACGCCCTCTCTTCCCTTTTTCCCCATATACATTTATAATCATTTACTACTAGTTACATAATGCATAAATTTTAAATTGTTTATTTTTACGCACTCACTAGCATGTCTATAAATGCGGCATTATTTAAAATTTTGTCCGGTTTCTTATCAACAAGTGCCAATTTCTGAACAATCCGAATAAATCGATTCTCCCCAACTTTATCAAATGACTCCAAAAGTATTTTATACAATGTCTGGCAGAATATTTCAATATCATAGTATCCCTTGCGCACACCTTCCATATAATATTCATAAATATCACCATCATTCACAATCATTTTATCGAAAAATCCAGTAATATACGCTACATTTGGAATACGAAGAAGAGAATAGTAGTCATCAATGTTTTCACGACATTTATGATATTTGAATAATTGGATATAATTTAGTATTTTGCGCATATCTCCCTTACTATGTGTCATAATAAGGGACATAACATCTTCATTGATTTGTATATCTTCTTCTAGCATAATTTTATCCAATCTCTCACGGATCTGTAAAATGTCCAAATTAGAAAATTTAAATTTGGAACAACGTGACTGAATTGCGGGAATAATTTTACCCACAAAATTACAGATAAAACAGAATCTAACGTTTTCACTATACGTCTCCATAATCCTCCGCAAACAGAATTGTGCGTCATTCGTCATGCTATCCACTTCATCCAAAATAATAAGCTTGTATCCATTATTGAACAATGTTTTACAACTGGCGAACTCTTTGATAATTTTACGGACAACCTGAATATTTCGGTTATCACTGGCGTTTAATTCTAGAACCATTAAATTATATTTCTCTTTGTAAATCATTTTCGCCATGGCGATAATTGTGGATGTCTTACCTGTTCCAGATGGACCATAAAATAGCAAATTTGGAAAATTTTTGGTGCTAATAAAGTTATGAATACTAACCCTATTTTTCTCTTCTAAATAGACATCTTCAATCGTATGTGGTCTGTATTTTTCCACAAAATTTTTCATATTATCCATAGTAATATGAAAAATTTTAAACCGTTGAATGACTCCAGCAATTATCACATTTAAAACCTTGATTGCTAAACTTTTCTATCCAGCGCAAAGAATTTCTATCATTTTGGCAATAATTGCAAAAATATGTTTTTGTTTGATAAGGGACTTCATATTTTATATTTTGGGATTTTCCCATAAAATAAGGAACAGGCATATTGAATTATAATATTTAATTTTTCAAAATAATACTCAAAATTTGACTTAATTACTTTCGTGAAACCTCGCGAGCTTGTGATGGAACATCCTTCAGACGATTCTTGAGAATTTCAGAAAAACTCTTGACATTGTATGGCAATCCGCTCAATTCAACATGCTCTGGAGTGATGTAAAAATACACTCCTTTGATGTCGATTTCTTTGCAGACATCTTTCACGTAGTAGAAATCCATACCGGAGCATTTGACTTTCTTTGTGACAATTCTGGTGAGTGTCTTTGAAAAAGCCTTCATGAATTGATCCTCCTTAGCAAAAATTGGCTTCAAAAATGTATGCATTCCACATGAAATCATCAACTGTTCTTCTTGAGCTAGCTTAACGCTACAAGACTCAAATAGATCATTAACAAGCACAAGAGGATGTGGAATCATGTATTTATCCAACATCTCCTTCATTCTTTCGATTGTTCTTTCAGCAAATCCCTGATCAGGATGTAAAAGAAAAATCGTATTTTCTTCGATGTGGTAAATAAAATGTTTCTCATCTTCGGCACCAATGCTGTGATGAAGGACATTATCCAAGAGCCGTAAATTGCTAAAATCGGGAAAATCATGTGTCACCACATGATCAACCAATTCTTGGACTTTGTCAGCCATTTTCTTGCATTTGAAGGTTGCATAGCATCCAACATCACTTTTGTTGATGAAAGGGATGTGAAGTTCATCTGTAGGGTATTTTTCCTTTAAAAGTCTCTGTGCAAATCCACAGGTATTCATAATAAAACGAGCTGGAAACCCGTTAAAAGTAATGGGAAAAGTTTGCGGTCTTTTCTGAAATCTGGACATTTTTGTCTTCTTCTGTATTTTGTAATTATTATATTTAAATTCAATGCTAAATTTAATCAATTTTTTTTTCCCGGTTTAAAAAAATAGTGATCATATATGACAAATGGATGATTTACCGTTAGTTGAAAAATATAGACCCCAAAAGCTTGATGACATTATTGGCAATACAAATCAGATTATTTTTTTTAAAAAATTCATTGAATCCGGAAATATTCCCAATCTACTCCTAAATGGGGAGCCGGGAGGTGGTAAAACATCTGCAGTAATTGCATTGGCAAAGGAATATTTAGGCGATTTATTTGCGGATTATTGCATGGATTTGAATGCTAGTGATGAAAGAGGCATTGATGTTGTCCGATCGAAGATTAAAATATTTTCGCAGAGAAAGTCCTGTTGTAATAAATTTAAAATAATTATTTTAGATGAGAGTGACAATATGACGAATCCAGCGCAATTAGCACTAAAACGTATTATGGATCAATACGATGATACAACACGATTTTTTTTCACATGTAATTCGATTGAAAATATTATTTCATCGATACAATCTAAGTGTAAGATCATGTACTTTGGAAGAATAGAGCAAAATGAAATTATTAATAGATTGGATCAAATTTGTAAATTGGAGAATTTAAAAATTGAAAAGGATGCATTAATGGGAATAATTGAATTATCATCAAATAAAATGGATGTCAGAGAAATGCTGAATAAAATAGAGCTAATTAAAGCGAATTACGGAGAAGAACAAATAACAAAACAAAATATATATTATTTATGTGATAAACCATCACCCATTATTGTTAGAGAATTCATTGAAGAATATTCAAAAAAAAATTTAAAAAAATGTATTGAACTTATTAATAAATTGAAAGATGACGGATATCAAAGTTCTGATATTTGTATAACATTGAATAATGAAATTATGAATTCTACTTTTTTTGATGAACAACAAAAAAGGAGGTTAATGATGATAATTGGAGAGTATAACCTTCTTTTTTTAGAAGGAAATGATAGCTATTTAATGATAGGAGGTATGATTTGCGATATATTTTCATAATTTTTATATTTTATATATGAAAAATAATGGATAATCCTTTTGATGCAAAAGAGACGCGATTTTGGAGTATAAGAACTATCCCAAAATTTATTTTTAGAGGCTTACCCCGTCTTATTTTAATTTTAATAATGTATATAATTGTTTTTTTTATAACTTTTTCCTTTAATGATAAAAATCAGGCATTCATAAATAAAACCCTAAAATGGGCGACACGAACAAAATTGTATTTTTTTGGATATAATAATATTGATATATCACAAAAAGATCTAGAATATATACGCCGGAGTGATTCTCAAATTATTTTAGCGAAACACAGTAGTTATTTAGATATTTTATTGATGTCACATTTGTTTCCTGATGCAAAATTTATTGCATCGGAATATATATCCAGAATTCCAATTATTCGTAAATTTGGGAAATCAAAATGTATATATTTAAAAAATGAATTTGGAGGCAATTTGACAGATGAAATCCAGAAAGAAATAGATAATGGAACAAAAATTGTATTTTTTGGCGAGGGGGTATGTTCAAACCCTAAATTTTTGTTAAAACTCCGGAATGGAGCATTTGTTCCTAAAAAAAATATACTTCCAGTACATATTGATTATGGCGATAATTATTGGGTAATGGGAGAACAAGATATGATATTTCATGCATTTACGCAAATAAGTAATTCTAGAAATGCTGTAAAAGTACGAGTTATTCCTGACTATCAAATAACAGAAGAAGATAAAAAAGATATTGAAGTTTTTAAAGAGAATTTCCGAAATTACTATGCAAATGGGTTTGGCATCAGTCTTAGTGAAAAAAACTATAAAGATCATCCATATTTTAAGCTAAAATTGTAAATTTTGAAAAGTCTGAAAAAAATATATAAAAAAAAATTGATTTAAAAGAATTTCTATATTTGTGTATAAGAAAGAAAAAAATGACTACAGTAAGCGAACTTCGTAACATTACTCTCAAAGCCCGTGGCGAGAACTCTAATGGTCGCCTCGAACAATACACCAAAGCCAGAGATGAAGCATTCAATTTGATCACGGATGGTGTTATGGATCGTATCAAAGAGGCTGCGAGCAGTGGAAAATTCCGCTATCCTATTTATCGTTGGCAAAATACTCCTAGATTTCAAAAAGATGATGAGGAACAAAAGCAAGAGGAAACTGAGGGATCTCAGGATGATACCAAAGTTTTCTTCGGAAATTCAGCGGATGGTAAGAATGGATTGCATATTATGTCTCTGATTAATCCGAAAGGAATTGACAGACAGCATTCGTTGATTACTAAATTGCGTGAATTTTTCAATTCTGGTTCTGAATCTTCTGATGAACAACGTGACAATCAGTTGAAGGTTTATTTTGAGCCTCATCCAGTTCATTTTCGCAAATGTGCAATTTTTGTGAGTTGGGACAGAAAACAGGTCTATCGTCCATCTTATGGTGGAATTGTTCAGACTTCTGATACAAGAAAATCTCCTGTAAAGGGAGGAGTATCTGAACATTTTGCCAATTTGAAAAAAAATGACGATGAGAGTACCCCAATCCAAAAGAAGAGATTTGTAGTAAGAGGATTGCCATCTCGATCTGGATATGTAAAGCGTAACTAATTCGTTTATTTTAATTATTTTGAAAAAGATTAAGATAAATCAATAAGATTTATCTTAAAATATATTTATAAAATAGTATCTTTTGGCATTTTTACATATGATAAATTAATTGATTGTAAATACCTGTCTATTTGATGAAAACATTTATGATTTCCTTTTATAGAATAGCAGATTGGCTCACAAATTAGCCGATTTTTTATTCCAATTGCTAAGCAATTCATTTGATAATCTAAACCTTTTACTCGATACGGATTAAATATATTATAATTAAAATTCTCAACTTGTTGTTTTTTTATTAAACGACCGGCACCAATAACATATACTCCACCACGTAATATATTATATTTAAGTCGGAATTTATACAAATCATTTGGGATTGAATTATAAATATACCATTCATGTTGTCCAATAAAATCATATTTTGAAATCATATCTTTATTAAGTTTATTTAGTAATATTTTATCATCTGATCCCTGAATTAATAGATATTGTGTATCTAATATTTTATTCAGTTCTGCAATATGTCTCCACTTGAGCCCAAGAGGCATATTTGGTGTATAAAAATATATTAGATTATCTTTATTTTTAACATTTTGAGTTATATAATTTATTTCATTTTGGATAGAATATCCAATAATATTACAATAATTATAATCTATTTTTATTTCTTCTTCTTGATTAAGGATATCAGTTATTATAACTTCTCTCTGCCAAGTCGCAATTAATTTTGCAACTAAATATTTATTTTTTGATATTTGATAGGGTGAATTAAATATTTCGTTTGTAACTGATATAGTTGCATTATCAAAATTTTCAAATTCAATTAAACAAGAATCATTTATTATTTTATTTAATATATTTTTAATTATTATAGACGTTGAATTTTTTTTTTCAATAAAAATAAAATAATAATTCATACATTTAATTACTTTATTATCATTTACATTAATATCTCCATTTATAGGAAGAAAAAAAAGATAATTTGCTGTTGGGCTTAAGTTTTTTAAGGTAATTGTTGTTTCTTTTGATTTTGAAATATAACAATTTAAAAATTCTTTATGTTTATTTTTTATCATTGGATGTAGAACTATATTAGACTGAACAATTGGTCCAGATTTATTAGTATTTATTATAAGATTACCACTTTTTATTACTGTAAATTTCTGATTTACATTTAATTTATTATAAATAAAATAAGATAGAATTTGATAAATATTAAATTCAATAAAAGACTGTATATAAGGATTTTTATCATTTTCAAGTCTATTTAAAATCTTTGTATCAATTGTTTCAATCCCATATTTTTTAAATATTTTGATTGCTGATAGAAAATTCATTATATTCTAGAATTTTATTTTTTTTTCTAAAAACCTAGAATAATTCTTTTACTTTTGGATGAACCCTAATTTTTTTTGGGTCAAACTCTTCAATATACAGGTGTTCCAGGGTTTTTGCTCTAGAAAGGGCAACATAAATCTGTCCATACTCGAAAATATTTCTACCTATGTTCATCTTAATGCTATCTAAACTCTGACCCTGTGATTTGTGAATGGTTGTGCACCATGCTAAACTTAGGGGGATTTGTTTGGCAACAATTGTGCTCACTTGTGATATTTCAAATGAATATTCTGCATATCCAATTGTTTGCGTTGATCCATTCATAAATCGAACAATTGGACAATCATTTTCAAATCCAATGACAATACCGCGACTACCATTAACGAGACCATTTTCTTGGTCTATATTTTTTAATAGCATAACCTGGGCATTCTCTGTGATTTGAATTGATTTTTCATAATTATTGTCTTTGTCAATAACATCGATCCATATTTTCATCTCTTCTTCATTCATGGGTTTCTTTCGTTCCCCAGTTATTTCATAAATTGCGTCATATTGAATAATGTCTAATCCAGCCAATTTTTTAAATTCACGCTGGTTCATTTTCTCAACATCGGATTTCTTAGATGACAGAAGTGTTGGAACTATTCCAGAACTTATGTCTGGTTCTATTCCAACCCGGGACATAAGTATTTCAATTGTTTCGATTGAAGGTTCCCCAATGCGAACTTCTTGAAGTATCTTTTGAAAAACAGGGTCTTTTTGGCGCATAATTTCGCGTAGGATGACAGTTTTCTCAATTACATTTGTCCAAATGGGGCTCTCAAAGCAGAATTTTTGTTCTTGCTCCGTTTTTCCAACAGGAGGCAATTGGTAGAAATCACCTAAAAGAATCAGTTGAATACCACCAAATGGTTTTTCATTTTGGCGAACAAGTCTAGCAACTTCTTCCAATAATTCGAACAAAGGGGCATTCATCATGCTAACTTCATCGACAATAAGAATATTACATCTCTGCCATTTTATTTTCTTTGGATAGGCGTTCAATATTTTTTGGGCAATGATTGGGGCTGGCTTATCACCTATCCCTATCCCAGCCCAACTATGTAGAGTTTTGCCATTCACAATATAGGCTGCTGCACCAGTCATTGCAGTTATTGCGATTGTTTTCTTCATTCGATTTCCGTATGCAGTTATTTTCCGAATAAGATGTGATTTTCCTGTTCCAGCGGGTCCTGTTATAAGGAGATTTTTACCCTCTTTAAATGCATCAAACGCGACATTTTGGTCGTCGGTTAGATTGGACACTTTCTGTGTCGTCACAAATTTATCCATTTTTAATTATTTGAAATTAGAAGTAAAATAAATCACTTTTTAGATGAGGAGAAGTGCGCTTCCCCCCCATTTAAAGAAATCTTTATTTTATATAACAACAAAGATGAAGATTTTTCAGCCCCAACACGACGATGCAGAGGATGGCTACGCCACCAGTTTTACTTTTGATGACAAAGAAGAACAACAAAGCTTCTCAGATTTTTTGAATAGTATGGGAATACCATATTTGAAGTCTAAATTTCCAGTAATTGAAGATGGGAAAGTTCGCTATCAAATTGGATTTGTTGTTCAACAAGCAGCTCCAAGTGAAACAGTGAATGAAGAAGCTACAACAGAGCCAGAACCAGAACCTGATATTCAAGTTATTGAAGAACCGAAAACATCCAAAAAAAAGGTAAAATCTGTAAATTAAAATAAAAATATATTTTTAATATTATGGTTAAAAAAAATAAAAAGAAAAATAAACAAAAAGGAGGAAGAGCTAATTTAATACAGTATAATTATGGAGGAACAGATTTAGGTGATTCTGCTGGTTTTGTTCCATTTGCTCAAAATATTGCAGGAGGAGTAATCTGGACAATTAATTCTATTATTGCATCAACAAATACTATTGGAAGTCTCTTAGGATTAGCAAATGATATGGGAACAGCATGGGGTCCAAATGTTCCTCAAGATTTTAAACCTTAGTGCTATATTTTTCAATTAAATTTAATCTTGCCTGTTTTTCAGATATTTTTTCGGGTGTTTCTGTAAAATTAAAATCTAAAACAATAAACACTGCAAGTAAATAATTGAATTGTGTTTTTAAATATAATTCATCAATAATTTTTTTTGTCTGTTCGCTTAATTCATTTAAACGGCGAGTAGAAATTGAAGTATTATTTTCTAAATTATCAAGAATATTATATAAATTAATAAGAGCTTCTTGGTAATAAATATTTATTTTTTTTAAAAAATCAAAATATTTTCTACCTAATTTTTCATCTTTACTTAATTCTTCCATTTGAGTTTTTGTTAGTTTAAGATAAAAACCTCCACTATTATAGCATGCCTGTTCTTGATTATTATTTTTATCTGGTAAAATATTAATACTTTTAAAAATTTTTTGTAGTCTTTCATCAGATGTAATTGATTTAATTTCACTATGAAATCTAGGAAGACAAAAACTACCTGTTTGTAAGCTTGAAAGTCTATCAAACATAAATCCACCTTTATATTCATCTTTATTATTTGATGCTGGAACAACGCTAACAATTGTTGCTATTAAATTTCTTGCAACAATATAATGATATACAATTTTTTCACACATTTCTTTCTTTGTTAAACTACATTTTTCATTTTCATCAAGGCAATGTTTATCTCCTGCTGACTCTATATTTTTTAGCCTTTGTCTATGTTCAGGTGAAAAAGAAGCATAAAAATCTATATAATCTGTTTGTTGCCCTTGTTGTTGCCCTGGTTGCCGCCCTGGTTGTTGTCCTGGTTGTTGCCCAGGTTGTTGCCCAGGTTGCCGCCCTTGTTGCTGTCCCTTTTGCTGTCCCTGTTGTTGCCCAGGTTGTTGCCCTTGTTGCCGTCCGGGTTGCTGTCCGGGTTGTTGTCCAGGTTGCCGCCCTTGTTGTTGTCCTGGTTGTTGTCCTGGTTGTCGCCCAGGTTGTTGTCCTGGTTGTTGTCCTGGTTGTTGTCCTGGTTGTTGTCCTGGTTGTTGTTCTCTTGATAGTTCTGGTTGAGTTTTATTTATAGTTGGATTTAATATTGAATTAATAATATTTTTATTTATATTATTATTATTATTTTGTTTATTTGACTGTGCAGAAATTTGTTGTTGATTAGGTCGTACATTCTTTTGTTGTTGATTTGGTTGTACTGAAATTTTTTGTTGATTAGGTCGTATATTCTTTTGTTGTTGATTTAGCTGCAGTTGCTTATTAAGTGTAGCATTTTGTTTTTGATTTTTGATGTTATTATTATTATTATTATTGTTATTGTTATTGTTGTTGTTGTTTGTATTATTGTTGTTATTGTTGTTATTATTTGGTTTTCCATTTCTATTTCTATTTACATTTACATTTACATTTTCGTTGTCATTTTCATTTTCGTTTTCATTTTCGTTTTCGTTTTCGTTTTCGTTTTCATTTTCGTTTTCGTTTTCAATATTAGTATTACCATTCGCACCTCCATTTT
>Ga0194118_10003979_pt1 | contig 16588 bp, 19 predicted proteins | sample TA2MahsurfametaG_2_FD_148662 | JGI IMG/M metagenome (GOLD analysis project Ga0194118, IMG submission 148662) | Freshwater microbial communities from Lake Tanganyika, Tanzania - TA2015013 Mahale N5 surface | ecosystem: Environmental > Aquatic > Freshwater > Lake | place: Tanzania: Lake...
GATTATATTGTAATACTTCTTGATAAACCTCACTTGCTCTTGGTTTCCAATACCGCATAATAATAAAACATTTATACTCACCTTTTTTTCTAAGATTTTTTTCTAAAGATTTTTTTTGAAATTCAGTCAACTTTAAAATTGGAGATCCTCCACCCATCAACTTATAAATACCTTTTGCTTTTTTTTCTCTTAAAGATGAAATTAATTTTGCAATAAAAAATCTAAAAGGTTGAATAATATTTATGATTGCAGGATCATTAAATAAATTAAACAAAAATGGCTTTACAGACTCTTGCTTATCAGGTCCTCCTAAGTTCATTAATATAACTGCTCTTTTCATAACCTATTTTCTTTAACTATCTCAACCATATGCCTAATATTTTCAATTTTTGCATCAGGTGTAATGCCATGACCCAAATTAAATATATATGGATAATCCTTAAATATATTTAGGTATTTATAAACAATTTTTTTTACATTTTTTTTTTCCCCACAAAGTACGGCCGGGTCAATACCCCCTTGAATTGGTATTCCATTAAAATTAGTAACTGCCCAAGAAGGATTAATAAATTGATCAATTGAAATGCAGTCTGGTTTTACAAAATTTACAAAATCTTTGTATTTTTTCCCAATTCCTCTTGGGAAACATATTATTGGTACATTTGGAAATTTTCTTTTTACTGAACTTAATATTGTCTGTGTTGGATAGTAACAAAATTTATGTAATTGGCTTTCTTTTATCAACCCTGCCCAACTATCAAAAACTTGAATAACTTCGACGCCACTTTCGATTTGTTTCTCTACATGAAGGATTACAAAGTTTGTAAGTAAATTTATAAGTTTGTTTGTAAAATTTAAGTTTTTAATTTTGAAATTGTATTTTGGAGATTTTCTATTCAACATATAAACCGCTATTGTCCAGGGAGCTCCTACAAATCCAATTAAATTTTTTCCTTTAATTTTTTTTTTTACTTTTTTGATTTGACTATATACTTCAGAGTTTTTATTTAAAAACTTATGGTGCTCGTTAATTTTTAATAAGTTTTGTTTTTGGATAGGTTCTAGAATTGGTCCTACATTTTCAATGTAATATACTTTTTGACCAAGCGAATTTGGAATAATTAAGATATCGGAAAATATTATTGCAGCATCTAAATTAAATCTTCTTATTGGTTGTAGTGTAATTTCGTTTGAAATTTTTGAGTCTAAACATAAATCTAAAAAGCTTTTTTTTCGTAATCTTATTTTTCTATACTCAGGCAAATACCTTCCGGCCTGTCTCATGAACCATATAGGAAACAAGTTGGTTTTAAAGTTTAAGGTTTGAATCAGTCTATACATAAAATAATTAATTAGAGATTGTTGTAGATTATGATCTTGTTTATTGTGTTAAAAAAACATATTAAATTTTTATAAACAAACTTATTAACCTTTATATTTTTTATAATATAAGCAAATTAAAGATAAAAAAAGATATAAACAATATTATACTAAATGATTTCCAAAAAAATCAGTTTGATAGAATGTTATTATTTTTAAAAGAAAATCTAATAACTTTAGTTTATCATAATATTTTTCTTTAAATTGTTAATTTCTAGTTTTTACAAACATAGTTATGAACAATAAATTTGATCTTTATTTAGTCTCTGATTCAACAGGAGAAACTCTAGATAGAATAGCTGTTGCTATAAAAGCTCAATTCGAAGATATAAACTTATCTGTTCATCATTTTTCATTTATAAGAACCAAGGACCAAATAAACACACTTATAAAAAGATGTAAAAAAGACGAAAATCCGATTATTTTATACACTTTGGTAGAGCAAGAGGCGGTTGGCTATTTAAAAGATATGGCCTTAATAAAAAAAATTACTTGTCTAGGTGTTCTTGACCATCTTGTTTCAAAGTTTGAAAACATCTTAAACAAAAAAGCAAATCATGTTCCAAGTGGTCAATATGTGCTTAATAAAGAATATTATGAAAAAATTTCTTCTATGCACTTTACAATTGAACATGATGATGGTCAAAAGTTAGAAACTATAAATGAGGCTGATATAATAATTTTTGGTGTAAGCAGAACCAGTAAAACACCGACAAGTATTTATTTAGCAAATAGAGGTTATAAGGTTGCAAATATTCCACTAACCGGAACAGAGAATATAGATTCGTATTTAATTGATTTTAAAAGAAAAACTGTTGTTGGTTTTGTTATTGATCCCCAGAGACTAGAAGATGTTAGAAGGACTAGATTGAACTTAATAACCGAGGATAGACACACAAATTATATTAATATTGAAAGCATTCAAAAAGAAGTTGAAGACTCAAAAAAAATTTTTAGCTTAAAAAACATACCAATTATTGATGTTACAAGGCGTTCGGTTGAGGAGACCTCTGCTTCAATAATTAAAATTCATGAAATTAAGCATAATTTATGAAAGATCTAATTCTTGCCTCCTCAAGCGGGATTAGAAAAATAATACTGGAAAAACATAATTTTAATATTTTAGTTCACGCTTCAAATGTGGACGAAGAAGAAATAAAAAAATCATTATTACAAGAAAATGCTACACCTAAAGAGATTGCAGAAACGCTTGCAAGATTGAAGGCGGTAAAAATTAGCGGAAAATATAAGGATCAAATAGTTCTTGGTGCGGATCAGGTTTTAAGCCTTGAAGGGAGAATATTCAACAAGCCTAAAGATAAAAAAGTAGCAAAATTTATTCTTAAGCAACTTAGTAATAAAGAACATGAACTTATCAGCTCAATATGTCTTGCCAAAAACGGTTCATCTATATGGAGTTATACAGAAAGCTCTTTTTTAAAAATGAAAAAGTTTGATGATCTATATTTAGATGAGTATCTTAATAATATTTCTGATGATATTTTGCAACGATATGGAGTCTATCAAATTGAAGATGAAGGTAGAAAACTTTTTGCAGAAATAAAAGGAAATGACTTCTCTATAATGGGAATGCCAGTTAATGCACTGATTAATTATTTTAAAATGAATGAAAAAAAATAAATTCTTAGTCATAGGAGATCCAATAAAGCACTCTTTATCGCCAACTCTTCATAATTATTGGTTCTCAAGATACAAGATAAATTCTTTGTATTCTAAAAAAAAAGTTAAAGCAAAAAATTTAAGTAAAATAATTAAAGACCTAAAAAAAAAAATTTACTATGGAGCCAATGTAACCTTACCTCTTAAATCCAGTATAATTCCGTATGTGGATATTATCACTCCGTTAGTAAAGAAAACTAATTCCATAAATACGATTTATATTAAAAACGGAAAGTTGTACGGGGATAACACAGATGTTTTTGGGTTTTATTATGGGATATTAAGCAAGATTAAAAAAAAATGTGAAAAGGCATTAATTATTGGAGCTGGAGGCGTTACATCATCAGTAATAGTTGCTCTTAAGAAAAAATGGAGATTAAAGAAAATTTATATTGCAAATAGAAATTCAAGAAAATCTTTTATCCTCAAGCGTAGATTTGGAAAAGTTATTAAAGTTGTTAAGTTAAAAAATCTAGAACTTTTTAATGATAATGTCGATTTAGTCATTAATACTTCAAGCCTAGGTCTTAAACCAAAAGATAAAATTAATCTAAATTTTTCTCATTTTAAGAGGAAAATATTTATTGATTTAATATACAACCCGGAGCGAACATTGCTTTTAAAGATGGCAAAAAAATTCAATAATCATATTTATTCAGGTCTCCCAATGTTTATTTACCAGGCACAAAAATCATTTAAGATATGGACCAATATTTTGCCTAAAGTAAATCAAGGTACTTATCAATTACTTAGAAGATATTTGTGATAGCTCTTGGAATTGTTGGAGATATTGGATCCGGTAAAACTTTCGTCAGTAAAGTATTTAAACATTACGGTTACAATGTTTTTGATGCAGATAAGGTAGTTCATAACATTTACGAGAAAAATATAATCATAAATCAAAAAATTTCCAAAATTTTTGAATTAAAAAGTAAAAGGGTAAATCTTAAAGATCTTGCTAATTTAATTATAAAAAACCCTTCCAAACTCATTAAACTAAATAAAATTATTCATCCTGAGGTTAAAAAAAAACTATTAGAATTTATTAGAAAAAATAAAAAAGAAAAATTAATAGTTTTAGATATTCCTTTACTTTTAGAAACCAATTTTAAATATTTTGCAGATATAGTAGTTTTTGTAGATACAGCAGATAAAATATTATCTAAATTTAGAAACAAAAGAAAAATTAATATAAAATTAATAAATGTTTTTAAAAAATATCATTTTAATAAGGAAAGAAAAAAAGCTTTGTCAGATTTTGTAATTAAAAATACAAATTTAAGTTTTTTAAAATCTCAAACAAGGACTATACTTAATAAAATAATATTAAATGATTAAAGAAGTAGTTCTAGATACAGAAACCACTGGTTTATCCATTGAAAAGGATAGAATAGTTGAGATTGCCTGTATTGAACTTGATGATCATTTGCCTACGAAGAATTTATTTCATACTTTTTTAAATCCAGAAGGTGTTAAAGTTTCTGAGGATGCTTTTGAGATTCATGGTTATTCCAATGAATTTTTAAATGATAAACCAAAGTTTAAAGATATTGCTAGGGATTTTTTACAATTTATCGAAGGAAAAAAAATAATAATACATAACGCCGACTTTGATATAAACTTTTTAAATAAAGAACTTCGAAATTTAAATTTACAAATTATAAATAAACAAAATGTCATTGACAGTTTAACTTTAGCAAGGGAAAAATTTCCTGGTGCAACAGCAAAGAGTCTTACGTCTTTGTGTAAGAAATTTAAGATTGACACCTCATCAAGGGAAAAGCACTCTGCCTTATTAGACTGTAAACTTTTATCAAAAGTTTACATTGAGTTAATAGATGATAAAGAACTAAAATTTTCATATAATGAACCTAACAAAGATACAGACCAGTCTAAAAAAAAATCTTTAGGTAAAGTTATACAGCCTTCTTTAGATGAAGTTGAAAATTATAAAAAGTTTCTAAAAAAAAATATAGTTAATGCAGTTAGTTTGAAGGAGTAGTCTTTTTTTGACTTTCGTACATTTCGATAAAATTAATATTTTTTTTAAATTTAAATTCTTTAAAGCCTGATTGTTGAAATATATTGCTTAGAACATTAGTAATCTTTTCTGAAAAAAGATTTGGAATATCAGCAAGTATAATCTTTTTAACTTCATTTTGAGTAATTGTCTGATCTAATATTTTAAATAGTATAGCCACGCATATTTCTGCATGAATCTTATTTTGAATATATTGTGGAGCCTCAAAAAATACTCTCAAGTTTATCTCATTAATTTGGTTTGCAAGAACTTTACTTTGAATATCTATTTTAGTTTCATATTTATCAAGGTCTTGAATTGAACTTATGTATGCATCCGCTGATGGAACTTCAAAGGAGATGTCTTTTACAAAATCCACTATAATCCTATATTTTTCGTTCATTCAATTGACAATTCAGTTAATTGTAATCAATAGGTATTTAATGTTTTATGCATGTTTGAAAATCTTTATATTATTACTATATCTATTATTTTAGAATTACAAAAATGAATGAAAATTTTGGATTTATTGACATAATACTCCTTGCATTTATTGCTGGTTTAATAATTTTAAGACTTAGAAATTCATTGGGTAAAGGTGCAGAGGATAGTGCTTTGCGAGCAAAAAATTTACAAGCAGTAAATGTAAATTCTTCAGAAAAAATAGATAAAGACTTTACGCCCTCTACTCAGATTAATCAGTTTAATGAAACAAGCTTTTTAAAAGGCGCCCAAGCAGCTTATGAAATGATAGTAAACGCGTTTGCAAATGGTGATAAAAAAAATCTTAAAGATTTAACTGATCCCGAAGTTTATAAAAATTTTATTTCTGTTATTGATGAAAGACAATCTAAAAAAATAAAAAATGACTTTACTTTTATAGGTATTAAAAAAGCAAAAATTGAAGAAGTTAAAAACCAAGGTACTTTATACAATGTTAAAGTAAGATTTATAAGTGAAATTATATCGTCTACTAAAGATGAAACCGGAAAAACAATTGATGGAAATAATAATGAGATTCAGACCGTAAATGATTTGTGGATATTTAGAAAAGATTTAAATTCAGAAGATCCAACTTGGTACCTAACAGAAATTTCTCAAGCTTTAGATGAGAAAGATTCAAAAAAATAAAGATAAAGATTTAATAACTAAAGAAGATATTAGTTCTTGGGAAAGTTTTAAAGAACAAGATAGTATTTTTTTTGAAGATAAGGATTTTGATATTCATCACACCTTTAAAAAATTCAAGTTTGATTTAAAATACGATCTTCATGGGTATTCACTGCAAGAAGCCTTTGATAAAGTTGATGAAATATTTAATTTAAGTAAAAAAAAAAATCTTACTAGTATTTTGATAGTTACAGGAAAAGGTTTAAGGTCTAAGACTTTTGAAGATCCTTATAAATCTGAAGATTTAAGCTTATTAAGATATGCTGTACCCAATTATATAAAAAAAAACTACCAAAACAGGATTATTTCAATCTCAGTAGCAAGCATAGAAAATGGAGGGGAAGGTGCTTATGAAATAAAACTTAAGAAGTTATAAAATAAATTTTGAAAGATCTTTATCCCCTTTAATATCTCCAAGATTTTTCTGAACATAGGCTTTATTAATAAGTACCACTTCGCCACTTCGATCTGGTGCATTAAAACTTATATCATCTAAAATTTTTTCAATAATTGTATGAAGTCTTCTTGCTCCTATATTTTCGATAGTAGAATTTACATAAGTTGCAATTTCTGCAATTTCATCAACACCATCATCTAAAAATTTTAAACTTACATCTTCAGTCTTCATAAGAGCCTCGTATTGTTTAATTAAACTATTATCTGGCTCCTTAAGAATTCTAACAAAATCCTCTTTAGTTAATGGATTTAATTCTACTCTTATAGGTAATCTTCCCTGAAGCTCTGGCAATAAATCAGATGGTTTTGCAAGTTGAAAAGCACCAGATGCGATAAATAGTATATGATCTGTTTTAATGGTACCGTACTTGGTATTTACTGTTGTTCCTTCAATTAAAGGCAGCAGATCCCTTTGGACACCCTCTCTTGATACATCAGCACCAATTCTTTCACTTCTTGCTGAAATTTTGTCTATTTCGTCTAGAAAAACTATTCCATTATTTTCTGTTGCAAATTTTGCCTCTTTCAAAATTTGATCTTGATCTAAAAGTTTCTCTGACTCTTCATCTACTAAATAATCATAGGATTCTTTAACGCTTATTTTTCTTTTTTTCTTTTTCACACCTAATCCTTTTCCAAAGATATCACCAATACTGATCATCCCTATTGTTCCCGATGCTCCAGGAATATCAAAAGATGGGGTTGTTGTATTTTCTTGAACAGAAATTTCTATAATATTTTCATCAAGATCTCCTGCTCTTAATCTTCTCCTATAACTTTCTTTAGTTGCAGAGCTTGCATTTTTTCCAACTAAAGCCTCTAATACTCTCTCTTCAGCAGCAAGTTGCGCTTTTGCTTTAACTTCTTTTCTTTTAAAATCCTTAATCATAGAGACAGCAATTTCCATCAAATCTCTAATAATTTGTTCAACATCTTTTCCAACATATCCAACCTCGGTAAATTTTGTCGCTTCAACTTTTATAAATGGAGCTTGTGCAAGTTTTGATAGTCTTCTTGATATTTCAGTTTTTCCAACACCTGTTGGACCAACCATTAAAATATTTTTAGGGAGAACCTCGTCTTTCATATTGTCTGTTAGCATTTGACGTCTCCATCTGTTTCGAAGTGCAATAGCAACAGCTCTTTTAGCTTTATTTTGGCCGACAACGTATCTGTCAAGTTCAGATACTATTTCTCTTGGAGAAAAACTTGTTATTTTTTCTTCTTCTAATTTTTTTACTTTAGAGTTTTTCAATTGTGACATTGTTATTTGTAAATACGCAGATTTCAGATGCAACCTTAAGCGATGCTAAGGCTATTTCTTCTGCTGTTTTATTTGTATTCATTAAAACTTTTGCTGCAGCAAGAGCATAATTGCCTCCTGAACCAATGGCTATAACTCCATTTTCTGGTTCAAGCACATCTCCATTGCCACTTATCATAAAGCTTTTTTCCTTATCCGCTACCACCATTAATGCCTCTAAACGTCTTAAGTATTTGTCTGACCTCCAATCTTTTGCAAGTTCGACAGCTGCTCTTGTCAAGTTTCCAGCATGTTTTTCTAATTTTGCTTCTAATCTTTCAAATAGAGTAAATGCATCTGCAGTTGATCCTGCAAATCCAGCAATCACATTTCTATTTTCAATTTTTCTAACTTTTTTTGCAGTGCTTTTTATGATGGTATTTCCGAAACTTACCTGTCCGTCACCAGCTACAACGACATCTTTGTTCTTTCTAACAAGCACAATAGTTGTTCCATGCCACTTAAATTCTTCGTTCATAAATTAAGAAATCAATAAAAAAAATAGATGGTTATTAATTAAAATTATTCAAGCTTAGCTAGAATTTATTGATAAACCAATCATTTGTTTATATATCAGTTAACCTCATGAGATCTGCAAGAGTTGTAAGAAAAACCAAAGAAACATCTATCGAAATTAAAGTTAATTTAGATGGAAAAGGTAAATCTAATATAAAAACTGGAATAGGTTTTTTAGACCATATGCTTGAGCTTTTTTCAAAGCACTCACTAATAGATTTAAATTTAAATGCTAAAGGGGATCTCCATGTTGATGAACATCACACTACTGAAGATATAGGTATTGTTTTGGGACAGGCAATTGGAAAGGCACTTGGAAAAAAAATTGGTATAAAAAGATATGGAACTGCCCACGTTCCAATGGATGAAACCTTAACTAGAGTATCATTAGATATATCAAATAGACCATATCTCGTCTGGAAAGTTAATTTAAAGCTAGAAAAACTTGGTGAAATGGATACGGAATTATTCAGAGAATGGTTTCAAGCAGTTTCACAAAATGCTGGGATTTCTATGCACATTGAAAATTTATATGGGGATAATAGCCATCATATTGTTGAGTCATGCTTCAAGGCTTTTGCCCAAGCTCTGAGAACGGCTTTAGAAATTGATAAAAGGAACAAAAACCAATTGCCCTCCTCAAAGGGTAAACTTTAAACAATGCATGTAGTTATAGTTGACTACGGAACAGGAAATTTAAAGTCAGTTTATAAAGCTTTAGAGTCTGCTGGAAAAAGTTTAAATGATCTTAAAATAAGTATTTCTGGTTCCCCAAACATTATTGCTAAAGCTGATAAAATAATATTGCCAGGCCAAGGGTCATATAAGCAATGTATGGACTCGATATTATCCATAGACGGACTTTATGAAGAACTTAATAAATTTGTAAAAATAAAAAAAAAACCTCTTTTTGGTATTTGTGTTGGAATGCAATTATTCTCAACAGAAGGTTATGAAGAAAAAAAAACAAAAGGATTTGGTTGGGTTGACGGAATAGTAGAAAAAATTAAACTTAAAAATAAGAGTTTTAAATTACCTCATATGGGGTGGAATAATTTAAATATGGTAAAAAAACAAAAGATTTTTGAGGGAATTGAGCAAAATTCACATTTTTACTTTGTTCACAGTTATAAATTTTCGACGGAAGATAAAGAAAGAATTTTAGGCACTACAAATTATGAACAGGATATAATTTCTTGTATTGGTGATGAAAATATTTTTGGTACGCAATTTCACCCAGAAAAGAGTCATGAAAATGGAATAAAATTGTTATCTAATTTTTTAAAATATTATTAATGTTAATTTTTCCAGCAATAGATATTTATGATGGATCCTGTGTAAGATTATTAAAAGGAGAAATAAAAAAAAAAACTATTTATAACTCAAGCCCAGTAAATCAAGCAGAGTTTTTCGAAAAATGTGGTTTTAAAAATTTACATATTGTTGATTTAAATTTTGCAATTAAGGGAAAATCTAAAAATCAAAAAATAATTGAGTCTATTAAAAAAACAACAAAGTTATCTTTGCAACTTGGAGGAGGAATACGATCCTATAAAGATACAAGTTACTGGTTAAATTTAGGTATTGATTCAATTGTTATAGGAACAATGTTTTATGAAAAAAATAAGGATTTTGAAAAATGTGTTTCTTCCTATCCAAAAAAAATATCTTTTGCTATGGATTTAAGATCAAATTATCTTGCAATAAGGGGATGGAAAAAACAAACTAAAATTTCTGTAGATCAGTTAATTAGTCAAATAAATGGGTTTAATCTTAAATCAATAATTTATACTGACATACAGCGTGATGGTACAAAGCGAGGTCCGAATTTTAAAAATTTAAAAAAATATTCGTCTATAGTTAAAGTTCCATTAATTGCATCCGGAGGTATTGGAACTATAGAAGATATATATAATTTAAAAAAAATTAAAAAATTAGGAGGCGTTATCGTTGGTAGATCTATTTATGATAGTTCTATAAACTTATCAGATTTAATTAAGTTACAAAAAAATGCTTAAAAAAAGAATTATACCTTGCTTAGATGTAAACAAAGGAAGAGTTGTAAAAGGTATAAATTTTTTAAATTTAAAAGATGCTGGAGATCCTGTTGAGCAGGCAAAAATTTACAGCGATAATGGAGCTGATGAATTGTGTTTTTTAGATATTACAGCATCGCACGAAAATAGATCAATTCTCCTTGATAAAGTATCTCAGACTGCAAATTCATGTTTAATTCCTTTGACTGTAGGTGGTGGTGTAAGAAGTATTGAAGATATTCAAAAACTTCTTAGGGCGGGAGCCGACAAAGTTTCAATTAATACAGCAGCTGTGCTTAATCTTAATCTTATAAAAGAAAGTTCCTTAAAATTTGGGTCTCAGTGTATTGTGATTGCAATAGATGCAAAAAAAATTTCAACAGATAAATGGGAGATATTTACTCACGGAGGTAGAAATTCAACAGGTATTAATGCTATTGAATATGCAAAAAATGCTGAAAGAAAAGGGGCAGGCGAGATTCTTCTTACATCTATGGATAGAGATGGAACAAAATCTGGTTATGACCTTGAACTGACAAGAGCCATTGCAAGCTCAGTATCTATACCAGTTGTTGCATCTGGAGGTGTTGGTACGTTACATCATCTATACGAAGGATTTAATCAAGGATTAGCAAGCGCTGTTTTGGCAGCCTCAATATTTCATTATGGTGATTTTTCAATCCAACAAGCTAAAATTTTTCTGGCAAATAAAAATGTTCCAGTACGACTTTAAACATTAATGGAAGATGAACAGCTTATTTTGAATGAAATAATAAATTTATTTGAGCTGAATAAATTTTCCGAGGCATACAAAAGACTCAATACAACAAAGTTTAAAAAGATTGAAAAGTATTTCTTATATAATTTAGAAGGTCTAATACTTGCTCAGTTAAGGAAAATTGATTTAGCAATTGTTTGTTTTGAGAACTCAATAAAAATTAACCCTTCTTTTGTTGAAGCCTATTACAATGCGGGTACTATTTTGATTGCTGAAAATAGATGTGATGAAGCTGAAAGATTTTTGAAAAGTGCTATATCAATTAACGATAAATATTTTGATGCTTATTTTAATTTATCTTTAGTTTGTAAAAAATTAGATAAATTGGATGAGGGTTTAATTTATTTGTATAAATGTCTTGAAATATCAAAAGATAATTTTGAAGTTTACAATAACATAGGTTTAATTCTATTTATAAAAAAAAATTTTATAGACTCAGTTTATAATTTCAAAAAATGCATCCAATTAAATCCAGAATATGTTGAAGCCTATAATAATTTAGGCTTAGTATATCTAAAGCTAGATAATATTGAGGAAGCTGTATTAAATTTTAATAAGGTTTTAAAATATAAAATTGATCATAAGCAGGCAATTTTCAATCTAGGTTGTGCATATGAAAAGTTAAGAAAATTTGATCAAGCAGAATTTTTTTACGAAAAAGTTTTAAAGCTAGATAAAAATTTTATAAGAGCCTACGTTCACTTGGCAAGAGTTTTGTTTGAGAAATGTAAGTATGATGAATGTAGTTTATTAATAGAAAAAAGCTTTACAATTTCAAAGGAGCAAGAATGTTATGAAATTTTAGGAGATTGTGAAATGTTAAGGAATAATTTTGTAGAAGCGTTAGAAAATTATAATAAATCTTTATCAATTAATTCCAATCAACCTGAGTTATTAATCAAAATAATTTTTAACTACAATTATATTAATCATGATCAAAAAGACTATTTTAAAGTTATTGATAAATATAAAAAATTGCTAATAAATTTTAGAAGTGAATTAAAAAATAAAAATATTTTAGATCAACCATTTAAAAATCATGTTAAAGAAATAAAAAATGAAATTAAAGTTGGTTTTATTACATCCGATTTAAGAGAACATCCAGTAGGTTACCAGATTCTACCAATTTTAGGTGAGTTACGTAAATTCAAAAAAATTAAGATATTTGCTTTTTATAATAATAATATTGAGGATGAATACACGAAAAAAATTAAAAATATTTTTAACTTTTGGGAAAATATTTATTCTAAAAGTGATTTAGAGGTTGTGAGTCTTATTAGAAGTTTTGATATTGATATATTAGTTGATTTAAATGGTTACACTAAAGGTCACAGAATTGGAGTTTTATTAAAAAGAGCAGCTCCCATCCAAGTAATTTGGGCAGGTTATTTAGCATCAATAGGAATTTCTGAGATTGATTACATAATTGCTGATAATTTTGTAATCCCTGATGGAAAAGAGAGTCTATATAGAGAAAAAATTATTAAGTTAAGTATATGGTCAGGTTTAAATCCTGAAAATAAAATTTCTTTAAATAAAGTAATTCCTTTCACAAAAAATAAATTCATAACTTTTGGAAGTTTTAATAATCCAAGAAAGATAAGTTTATCGGTAATTAATTTGTGGTCCAAAATTCTAATAGCGTTACCAGATTCTAAATTAGTTATTAGGAGTATGGAATTTAAGAATATATGGCTAAGGGAGTACTATTCAAATTTATTTGATAAAAATTCGGTAAAAAAAAACCAACTAATTTTTGAAGATCAAGTTTCAAGAGAAGATTTACTTGAAATGTATAATGAAATTGATGTAGCACTAGATCCATTTCCGTACACCGGTGGAACAACTAGTTTTGAAGCTACATGGATGTGCGTTCCTATCCTAACAAAAATTGGAGATACTTTTATTTCAAGGTGTGGTGGAAGTATAAATAATACTTTAGGTCTGAAAGACTGGATTTGTGAGAATGATGAAGATTATTTTAATAAAGCTGTAAAATTCTCAAATGATCCTATCTATTTACAATCAGTAAAAGATTTCTTAATTGAAGAACGAAAAAAATCCATAATTTTTGATGGTAAAAAACAAGCAAAAGAAATTTACCAGTCTTTTAGTAAATTATTAGGTATATAATCCCTTTTTAAAAACTTTATTTTTTGTAAAAAAAATACTTAATTTAAATAGATTATGTTTATAAACTTAGAAAAACTAGTAAACAGAATAAAACAACAAAAAAAAAAGAGTCCTAAAATCTCTTATACCGCAAAACTTTTTATGAGCGGAAAGAATTTTTGTATAAAAAAGTTTATGGAGGAGGCAAAAGAGTTTGCTGTTTCTTGTAAATATTCAATAAAAAAAAACATTACTCATGAAGCGGCAGATGTATTATACCATTTTTTTGTTTTATTAGGACTAAAAAAAATCTCAATTACTTCAATAATGAGAGAATTAAAGAGAAGGCAAAATATTTCTGGAATTCAAGAAAAAATAAATAGAAATAAAAATGTACGATAAAAACAATATTTTTGCAAAAATTTTAAGAGGTGAAGTCCCATGCAAAAAAGTTTATGAAGATAAATTTATTCTTGCATTTTTTGATATAAATCCTCAAGCTAAAATTCATGTTCTGGTCATTCCTAAAGGTGCTTATGTTGATCTAAATGATTTTTCAAATAACGCAAAAAATGAGGAAATAGAGGGACTTATTAGAGGACTTGGGAAGGTCGCAAAAATTTTAAATGTTGCAGAGACTGGCTATCGATATTTAGGAAATAATGGCAAAGATGGGGGTCAAGAAGTGCCACATCTACATTTTCATATATTTGGTGGTGAAAAGCTTGGAAAAATGATTTCGAAGTGAATGGTAAAAAAAGTTTCTAGATTTTTTCTAGAGATACTTTCAACTAAAGATTTAAAATTTTCTAAATGTTTAGAAAAAAATTTATCTATTAAAAAGGAAAATAATACTAATATAGATCTTCCAAAGTTTTTATATAAAGAGATTGGAAAAGATTTTAATTGGAAAGACAGATTAAACTGGAGTGGTAATGATTGGATAAGATTAATATCAAATCCTAATTATGAACTATATACAATATTTAAAAATGAAGATTTAGTTGGATATTACGAATTAATTTTTGATGAGCACAAAAATTTTGAAATAGCATATTTTGGTATATTCAAAGAATACTTTGGTAAAAAAATTGGTAGTTATTTATTGTGTCATGCAATCGAGAACTCTTTCAGCAAAGGGGCAAAAAGAGTTTGGGTTCACACTTGTACACTAGACCATCCAAATGCTTTTAAAAATTACATGGCTAGAGGAATGAAAGTATTTAAGTCTGAAGAATTAAATATCGATTAGCATTCAATCTATCGAAAATTTTCCAATATTTTGAACATTAGTTGATACGTTTTTTAAGATAAATTCTAAGAAAGTTCCATCATAATTAATCACCTTCCAACTATGAACTAGGTATGTTTTTTGATCAAAATATAGATCAATAGTTTCATTTTGAGAGAAATAAAGTTTTACAAAAACAAGATTTTTAGTGATCTCGTAATCGTTAGTTTTTTTTAAAGCTTTTATCATTTCATTTTTGTCCGTTAGAAATAAAAGGGAAGTTCCAGTTATATTATGACTAGATTTGTTATTTAATTCATCAACTAAATATAAGATATTATGGTCAATTAAAATTTTTTTTCTATTAAATTCCTTATAATGGCAGAGAAACTTATTTGGAAATTCTAATAGACAATTACCGGTTTCAATGGACTTGTCTAAAGTTTGAATAAAATCAAATTTAAGATTTTTAGTTTCTTCTAATTTTTGAATTATTTTTTGTATCTCATTAGAGTAAGCATATTTTGAAAAAGAAACAAAAAAAAAAACTATTAATATTATTTTTTTTGACAATTCTAATAAATTTCCCTTTTACCAATGTGGTTTGCCGGGCTTATAATTTTTTCTTCTTCCATTTGATCAATGATTCTTGCTGCCCTATTATATCCAATTCCAAGCTTTCTCTGTAAAAAGCTAGTAGATGCCTTACCTTCAGTTTTAATAATTTCAACAGCCTTGCTATATAATTCATCTTTTCCATCTTGATTTAAAATTGGTTTGTCATTTTCCAATTCATCAATTTTTGTAATTTCTTCAACATAGGTTGGATTCCCTTGTAATCTTAAGTATGTTGTAACTTTTTCTATTTCTTTTTCAGAAACATAGGGTCCATGAATTCTTACGATTCTACTCGCTGACGACATAAAGAGCATATCCCCTTGACCGAGCAAAAGTTCAGCACCTTGTTCTCCAAGTATAGTTCGGCTGTCAATTTTGGATGTTACTTGAAATGATATTCGTGTTGGAAAATTTGCTTTAATAGTTCCAGTTATAACATCTACACTCGGTCTTTGAGTTGCCATTACAATATGAATACCAGCTGCCCTAGCCATTTGCGCAAGTCTTTGAATGTAATTTTCAATCTCTTTTCCAGCAATCATCATTAGGTCTGCCATTTCATCAACAACTACTATTAGGTAAGGCATTTTTTTTGATGATTTATCGTTAAAACCATAAATATTTCTGACACCGAACTCTGTCATTTCGCGGTATCGCTTTTCCATTTCACGAACTACCCACTTTAAAGCAACAGTTGCTTTTTTTGGCTCAGTGATAACAGGCACAAGTAAATGAGGAATTCCCTGGTACATAGATAATTCAAGCATCTTGGGATCTATTAAAATTAGTTTACATTCAGCAGGTGTATATCTGAAAAGAATTGAGAGGATTAATGTATTTATACAAACAGATTTTCCAGATCCGGTTGTTCCAGCAATAAGAAGATGAGGCATTGAAGCTAGATCACCAACAATTGGAAATCCAGAAATACTTTTGCCTAGAGTTATTGGTATTTTTATCTCTTTGTTATTAAATTCCTTACTTGAAATAATTTCTTTTAAAGCAACATTTTCTCTAAATTTATTTGGAATTTCAATTCCAATAGTATTTTTTCCAATAACTGTTGCAACTCGTGTTGAAACCGAACTTGTATTTCTTGCAATATCTTCCGATAAATTTATTATTTTTGATGTTTTAATTCCTGCTGTTGGTTCAAATTCATAAAGTATAACCACAGGGCCGGCACTTACTTTTTTTATTTCTCCAGTTACGCCAAAATCTAACAAAACATTTTCTAAAAATCTTGATTGTTTTTCTTGCATATAAAGATCCTCTTTTGTTTCTATTT
>Ga0194118_10003986_pt1 | contig 16564 bp, 19 predicted proteins | sample TA2MahsurfametaG_2_FD_148662 | JGI IMG/M metagenome (GOLD analysis project Ga0194118, IMG submission 148662) | Freshwater microbial communities from Lake Tanganyika, Tanzania - TA2015013 Mahale N5 surface | ecosystem: Environmental > Aquatic > Freshwater > Lake | place: Tanzania: Lake...
CCTCCCGCTCCCGGTCTCTCACCCACTGAGCAAAATCTTCAAAAACAATCGGATGTACCACCGCATTCAATCGCTCCATCAAATGCGCATCATCAAACACGCGCTCGCGAACAAACGACGCATCAATGACACCCTCCGGTGTATACACGCCGTCGCCAAATAAAGCAACCATCGCCTGCCTCAACCCCGCATGGGTGTTGTACAACGATTTTGCCGCCACGTCTGCCTCATAAATGGGCACACCAAGCCAACGAAAGATGGCACAAACGGTGCTTTTACCGCTGCCAATGTTTCCGGTGACCCCAACAGACAACACCACCCAAAAACCTTAAGAAGCCGCCTGTGGATACGCCGCCTGCGTCAACTCCATGCTCACTGCCGACTTTTCAATCTTGGCCTTTCCCTCCTCCGTAACCCATGTGATCTTGCCGTGGATTCCACCCGTGGTCACAATCTTGTCGCCCTTAACCAACGATTCCATATAAGCTTTCGCCTTCTTTTGCCTGCGCATCTGTGGCCAAATCATGAAAACGAAAAATACGCCCATGATGAGCACCATCATCACCAACTGTGATCCGCCGCCAGCGCCGGGTTGTCCTTGTAATAATATCATAGTCTAATTTTAATGTCCGTGTTCGTCGCCACCCATCATTTCCTCCTCAGACACACTGCCTTCCGGAGCAATAACATTGGCCTTAAATTTCAATACCACCTCAACCGTTTTGCTGTTTTCAAACGTCACCGTGATGCTCTTCTCGTTCAATATGCCCCCCGGTCCCCCTCTGTTTGAACTGTTAAACGTGGCCATCACCTTGCCAGTCTCCCCTGGTGCTACCAACTCGTGCGTATATTCTGGTGTAGTACACCCGCACTGCGCCACAACATTGGCAATACTGATAGGAGCCTCACCCGTGTTTTTGAATGAATATGTGTGCTGAACACTCTCCCCGTCCTTCACATCGCCAAACATAAAAACAGTATCCTTGAAAACCACATCGCCCCAAGGGCCCTTGTGGACATTCTTCGGCGACTCAGCCGTAGCCGTGTTCTCCTCAATGTCATCCGTGTCGAAAGAGCCAGAACCACAAGCCCCCATGAACACACCCAACGGTAAAATCAACATCCAAAGTTTACGCATAACTCAAAAGTATTATTTATGCCCGAAAATTAGGCTTTCTTTTATTCAAAAATGCATCCGTGCCCTCCTTGAAATCAGCCGTCTCGAACGCTTCACCAAACTCGTAAATCTCGCGCTGCATGCCGTTTACATTGGGACGGAAATAGTCGTTCACACATTTAATTACCTTGTTTACGGCACTCGGACTCTTACCACAGATCTTTTTCAACATTGCCTTCGCCTCATTCATCAACTCCGCTTGCTCTACCACCCGATTCGTTAACCCCAATTTCAACGCCGTTTGCGCGTCAATCGCATCACCTGTCAACAACAACTCCATCGCCTTGCCCTTGCCAATCAACTGCACCAAACGTTGGGTTCCACCATATCCAGGAGGCACCCCCAAATTCACTTCGGGCTGACCAAATTTGGCATTGCTGCTCGCCACACGCAAATGACAAGCCATCGCCAGCTCACACCCACCGCCCAACGCAAATCCATTCACCGCCGCAATCACAATTTTATTGCCGTTTTCAATAGAATTCATCACATCGTGGCCGTCCGCACTCATGCGCGTCGCCTGCTCCGTATTGAAATGGGCAAACTCCGAAATATCCGCACCAGCCGCAAAAGCCTTCTCGCCAACACCTGTCAGAATCATCCCGTGAACCTCGTCGTTGGTCTGCGCCTCATCCACCGCCTCCTTGATCTCCTTCAACGTTTCGATCGTCAACGCGTTCAACTTGCTCTCTCGGTTGATCGAAATCACCAAGATATTTTCTTCTAATGCCGTTAAAATATTGTTGTATGCCATGTTCTGGTCTTATGCACGATGGGTTTCTACCCAGTTTTCAATGTACGATGCGATATCACCCGTACTGGTTCCTGGAGGAAACAACTGGGCCACGCCAATCTCGTTCAACGCCTCTACATCCCCGTCAGGAATAATGCCCCCGCCCGTCAATAACACATCCTCTATGCCCTTCTCCTTCATCAAAGTCAAAATTCTTGGAAATACCGCGTTGTGCGCGCCCGAAAGTATACTCACCCCAATGGCGTCAACATCTTCCTGCAACGCTGTTTGAACCACCATCTCCGGGGTCTGTCTCAGACCCGTGTAAATGACTTCCATCCCCGCATCACGCAATGCCGTGGCGATGACCTTCGCACCGCGGTCGTGACCGTCCAACCCCACCTTCGCGATGAGTACTCGAACAGGCCTATTCAGTTTATTACCCATGGTTTCTGTAGCAAAAATACTAATTCAACTTGGTATGGCCACCAATACGCCGTTTTCGTATCGCACCGACATCCCCGAAGTGTTGCATTTCAAACAAACATCCAAGTCTGATTCGGCATGCATCGACTGAAATCGTTGCACATGACTCGCCTCCGACAAAAATCCGTGAAGATCGCCCTGCGCCTGCAACCACAAACTCATCGCAGCCCGCGTTGCATCATCTGCCACCGCCCAACCCTTGTCTACCAACTGCTGCGCAACCGCCCCAGCAAACAATGTATCTTCCAAATTCACATGGCCCTTCCACCCCGCACAAAACAAGAAAACATCCTTCTTTGTGTCACAAATCGAAGCCACCAAAGCGTTCATATTCAAAAATCCACCCACCCAAATGTGCGACGCCGCCAAACTCAACGACAAAGCCTGCGTGCCATTGGTTGTCGTAATCACCAACGATTCTCCCCTCACCCGCTCAGGGGTAAATTCCTGGGGGGAATTGCCAAACTCAAACCCCTCAACCTTAAACCCATTGCGTTCCCCCGCAATCAACAAAGCCGGATTCTCCTGCTTCAATCGCAACGCCTCCTCTACCCCAGCCACCGGCCTAACCGACGTTGCCCCATTCTCCAACATCACCACCATGCTCGTGGTTGCCCGCAATATGTCGATGACCAACACCTGCTTGTCTACCACCTCTTTTTCAAACAAGGAAAACAACTGCGGACTCAATATGGTATGTATTTTCATGGCTTATGTATTGGTGTAATTCATAGCGAAACCCGCCCCCAAAGTGCAATATTGCAGCGTACCTTCCACCGCCCTGGCAATGGCCTCGTTAAGGACCTCGCGCTCCTGGTCCGAAAACTTCCCAAGCACAAAATCCACCTGCCTGCCCTGCGAAAAATCACTACCTATCCCAAAACGCAACCGCGCATAATTGGTGGTGCTCAAACTCGCTTGAACACTTTTTAACCCGTTATGCCCGCCATCACTTCCCTTCGATTTTAACCGCAACTTCGCCACCGGCAACGCCAAATCATCAGTGATGATCACCACATGCTCCAGTTTGATCTTCTCCACCTGCATCCAATACGACACTGCCTTTCCGCTCAAATTCATGTAAGTGTTCGGCTTCAACAACAACAACTTTCTCCCCTTGTGCGATACCTCACACAGGCTGCCGTGCTTCACAGACTTCCATTCACCATCCAGCTTTTTCCCCAGCGATTCCACCACCTCAAACCCAATGTTGTGTCGAGTGCCCTCGTACTCGTCCCCAATGTTTCCCAATCCAACAATTAAATATTTCACGATGATCCCATAATTAGTTTGTCCCAACCAAGCGGTCGCTGCTCATCCTGCCTGCTCGATACGCAGGAAAAATGGCGCTCAACACCCCCAGAACACTGTTCAACAACAAAATTAAAAACAAATCACTCATCCTTAACTCAACAGGATACGGGATTGAAAACGTGCCCTGCGTGCTCACCCAATGCGTGTTCAACTGCAGCACCACCAAACCCAGACCCAACACCAAACCCACCAATGTTCCCCAAACACTCACCCATACCCCCTCCCAAAATACCACCCATGAAATGGCACTACGCTCCATACCCAAATTTCTAAACAACACAAAATCCTTGCGCTTGTCTATCACCAACAAGGTCAATGCCCCAACCAAATTGAAGGATATCAATAGCAAAACGAACGACAAAATAGCAAACGATATCCACTTCTCTGTGTTGAACATTTTGTACATCAATGGATGCTGCTCCTGCTGATTCTTTACCCCCCAAACACCCTCACCCGCTCCATTCATTACCGAAGCCACTTGCGCTTTAATCAAAGCCACCTCACCCACATTATCTCGAATCGATTCATCCAAACGCAACTCCAATTGCGTAACACCGCGCTCCGATGCCCCAAAAATTCGCTGTGCCTGCTTCAACCCAATCATCACCGTTTGCGTGTTCTGATCTTCCGGCAAAGAGACAATCGCCGAGGGAATAAATTCCTCCATCCCAAAGGCATCCAAATCATGAATACCCGCACCCTTGTTGATAACCATCAACGTGATGGGTTGCTCGATCTTCCCAACCCCCAACTTGTATACCAACCCCTCACTCAATACCGCCATGTCAGAAATTAAATTGGGATTGGCCGCCACTCGATCATCCACAAACCGCGGCACCCCCGCGCTCGACAAAGAATCCAACGTGATACGCTTTTTAAACGCATCATCAACCCCCCAAACCTGACACACCGTTTGCTGATCACCGTACTTCAAAACCGCCTTTCCCACCAAAACCTTCGACACCACCGCAACACCCTTAATTTTCGATAACCGATTCACCACCGAACTACCGCCACCTTCATTCATCGGCAACTCCACCACCACACCCTTTTGGGGTGTAATCAGTAAATCAGGATCTGTTTTCTTGTAGGCCGAAAAAATACTGGTCTCAAACCCGTTTAACGCACTCATCAATACCACCAAAGCCATCGCCCCCACCGAATACCCCAACAAAGAAATGCCCGTGATCAAATTTACCACCGTGGGATTGGCCCTGGAAAAGAAATACCGCCTCGATATGTTGAATGAAAGTTTGATAAACCTCGTTATTGATGCCCCACAAAAATAGGCCCTCCAACCTAGAACTTTGTCAATCAATGGGTTTTGACCCCTCAATCCAACCTTTTATTGGAACAGGGAGTGCACCCAAAGAAAATCGATTACTCCTTCGGCGTGTTGAGCGATTTCAATAAATCCTCCATTTTCGACACATAATCCAGCGTATCGTCTTCGTAAAAATGCACCTCGGGCATCTTCTTCACGCTGTTGCGCAAACGCTGAGCCAACGCATGTCGAATCTCCTTGTTCAAAGTATCCAACTGTGCCATAATTGCCGCGCGATAGGGATTGTTGTACAACGACAAATAAACTTTCACGTGACCCAAATCGGGACTCACATTCACGTTGCTTATCGTCACAAACGCACCGCCCAACCAATCGTTTTTTTTGATGTTGAACAATTCGCTGAGGTCGCGCTGCACCTGTTTGCTAAACTTGTCTTGTCTGAGTCCCATAGTACAAAGATACAACCCTCTTTATCACATCAATGCTCGAACCGCCAAGTCGTATCCCGATAATCCCAACCCACAAATCAAACCCCTGGCCGAGGCAGCCATCAAATCGGTCTTTCTCTCCGTCTCCCGAGAAAAAACATTGGAAATATGCACCAAAATAACCGGCGTTTCAATGGCCTTCAAGGTGTCCGCAATGGCAATGCTCGTATGCGAATACGCCGCCGCATTCAACACAATGCCGTCGCAAGTACCCGATTTCGCCAATCGCTGTAACTCATTGATAATTTCTCCTTCCACATTGCTCTGAAATGCCGTCAATGTCACACCCAACCATCGGGCCTGTAACCCCTGAAAATAATCGTCGAACGACTGCCCGCCGTAAATCTCCGGCTGCCTCGTGCCCAGCAAATTCAAGTTGGGTCCATTCACAATAGCAATGTGCTTCATAACACAAAGGTACATTCCCGAAAGATTTTTCTCAGACTTCGCTCCGAATTCAGGTATTTTGCATCGGAAAATGAACAAACCCACGGTTTTTATCACTGGCGCAACCGGCTTCCTCGGCGCCCACCTTTCATGCCTACTCCTCAAACAAGGATACCGCGTGATTGCCCTGCGCAGAAACCCCCAATCGGAAGGTCTGTTTCCCCACATTCACCAATTTCACCATCTGCCTAACGCCTTCCAACCCCAATGGGTTACGGGCAACATACTGGACATCGACGACCTCTGCGATGCCATCCTAGAAGTAGATGCTGTTTTTCACTGCGCCGCAAAAGTCTCCTTCGAAAGAAAAGACAAAGATGCCCTCATGCAAAACAACGTCATCGGGACCCGCAACGTGGTCAATGCCTGCCTCAAAAACAATATCCCCAAATTGGTATACGCCAGTTCGGTCTCAGCCATCGGCAGAACAGAAAACGAAGCCCCCATCACCGAAAATACCGTTTGGGTTGAGAGCAAATACAACAGTCAGTACGCCATCAGCAAAAACCTCGCTGAACAAGAAGTTTGGCGCGGCCGTGAAGAAGGTTTACAAGTAACCATGGTCAACCCCGGCATCATCCTCGGCTACGGCGATGGCACAAGTGGTTCAAACCAACTCTATCACATGATACGCAAAGGAATGCCGTTCTATCCCATCGGTAGCAATGGATTCGTTGGTGTTGAAGACGTGGCCAAACTCATGCTCCACCTCTACGAAAATAACCTCTGGTCTAACCGCTACCTCTGCGTGGCCGAAAACCTGAAATATCAGCAGCTTTTCAATCAACTATCCGATGCCATGGGCGCAAAACAACCCCATATCGCCCTGCGTGGCACAACCCTTTACCTGACCACATTTTTCAGCAAACTGTTAGAAACACTCAAACTACCATCGCCCATTCCTAGCGATAGCATCACCCCTTCCCTTCAAAACAGCGTGTACCATACCTTACACACGGATCAACTTCAGGGCTTCCAATATACCCCTGTTCGCGCAGTCAACTATTACGCACTTCTGGCGTTGGGGTTGTTGAACAAAGACGCCATCAACCAAAACAATTAATGTACCTTTGCACCAACATGAAGTTCGGTGTTGTCATTTTCCCTGGCTCTAACTGCGACCAAGACCTCATCAAGGTCCTACAAACGTACACAAGTGAACCTGTGCTTAAACTTTGGCACAAAGACACTAACCTGCAAGGTTGTACCCACATTTTTGTGCCCGGCGGGTTCTCCTACGGAGATTACCTGCGTTCTGGTGCCATCGCCAAGTTGTCTCCCATCATGGCCGCCATAGCTGAACACGCCCAAAACGGTGGTTTTGTCCTGGGTATCTGCAATGGTTTCCAGATTCTGTGCGAAAGTGGCTTGCTCCCCGGCGCCCTCCTGCGCAACACCAACATGAAGTTTAACTGCAAAAATGTTCACCTCAAAGCAGGCAACACCCATTTGGTCGCCACCCGTAAAATCGATGCCAACAAGGTGCTTTGTGTGCCCATCGCCCACGGTGAAGGATGTTTCTACTGCGATGAACAAACCTTAGCCGACATTGAAGCGAACGGACAAGTGTTCTTCAGATACTGCGATGCAGACGGAAATATCACCGACGAGGCCAACCCCAACGGGTCCCTCAACAACATCGCCGGCATTTCCAATGCCACCAAAAACGTGTTTGGCATGATGCCACACCCCGAACGCTGCGCCACCGACTACCTGCTCAATACCGACGGGAAGAAAGTGTTCGATAGCATTTTCTAAGTTTCACCGACAACTGTTTGCTGTTGGTCGATGTTCGACCTTTTCACGCTTTTATCCGGCAACAAATTGGGGGTAGGATACGTCTATTGTGTATATCGCCCAAAACCTAAATACAAAAAGCCATGAAAAGCAGCGCAAAATCAAACAGCAAAGGGGTTACTATCAAGAAAATCACTCCCCGACAACACACAGACCGCAGCCTTTCACAACAAGCCGCTGGGGTTTAACAAATTTTCATTTGCGCTCGATTAATCAGCGTACTTTCAATGTGTCGGCATGTGAAGCAACCACCACAGCCTCACCCAACGCACTTTTCTTTTCAATTTACTCACCCTCCTTGAGTCGCTCCGCATTTTCCGCCACTTGCAAGGCGTTCAAAATTTCCTGAATGTCACCGTTCATGATGGCCGACAAATTATACAAAGTCAGACCAATTCGGTGATCTGTAACCCTGCCCTGTGGGTAGTTGTAGGTTCTGACTTTCGCACTTCTATCGCCCGTACTCACCAGCGTTTTCCGTCGCGACGAAATGGCCTCCATGTGCTTGGTGTATTCGATTTCGTAGAGTTTGGTCGCCAACATTTTCATGGCTTTCTCTCGGTTTCCAAGCTGGTTGCGTTCGGTCTGACAAACAACCACCAACCCTGTGGGAATGTGGGTTAACTGAACTTTGGTTTCTACCTTGTTCACATTCTGTCCGCCCGCACCACCACTCCTACTGGTTTCCATTTTTACATCGGCAGGATTCAGTTGAACGTCTACCTCTTCTGCTTCGGGCATAACAACCACACTCACCGCAGATGTATGAATTCTTCCTTGGCTTTCTGTGGCTGGTACCCGCTGCACACGGTGAACTCCGCTTTCGTATTTTAGCACCCCATAGGTTCCGGGGTAAGGCACTTCAAAAATGATTTTGCTGTAACCACCCGCGGTTCCCTCGGTGTCGTCAACCACAGAAATGGGCCAACCCTTGTCGTCGCAGTAACGCTGATACATGCGAAACAAATCTCCAGTGAAAATTCCGGCTTCGTCGCCGCCCGTTCCTGCGCGAATTTCCACAACTGCAGGCTTGGCATCTTCGGGATCTTTGGGTAGCAATTGAATGCGGATTTTCTCTTCGAGTTCCGCTTGCAAGGGCTCCAATTCATCCAACTCTTCCTTGGCCATGTCGCGCAGCTCCTTGTCTATCTCGTTTTTTAGGATATCACGCGCCTCTACAATGCGGTGGTAGCAATTCTTGTATTCGAAATAGGTCTGTACGATTTCTTCCAGATCGCGGTATTCCTTGTTCAATTTGGTGAACCGTTTCACGTCGCTGGCCACTTCCGGACTGCTCAACAGCAATTCTATTTCTTTAAAATGGGCGTAAACGGCTTCGAGTTTTTCAAGCATGTTGTTGCAAAGATACCGATAGTTTTGGTTCTCTTCTGCGGATTGGTGGAGGGGTGTGTTTGGAAAAGCTTTGGGAAAGTTTGTCTTCGATGTTCGGAAGGATATCGATGTGCCTGCGGTTTTAGGGGTTTTGTGCTTTCGCTGGTTGGTGCGATGGCCACTGCAACAACTGCATTGATTCACCATTGAACACCGCATAGTGACGGCCATGCAACCACTCTCCAAGGTTGATGTATCGCGATTGGTTCACCGACACATCCAATACCAGGTGACGATGTCCGAATACATAGTAATCCGCCGCGTTTGGGGAAGATGTGTGGGCCGATACAAACTGTGCGAGGTGCTCTTTGGAATTACCCAGATATTGATCCTTTTTAGGGTTTTGCGACAGGCGACTTTTTTTACTCAGGGCATGTGCCAGGGCGATGCCCCAATTGGGGTGAATCCATTGAAAAAGTAAGCGAGCGAAGCGAGCGGCGAAAATTTTTTTCAATAATTTGTACGATCGATCACCCGGACCCAACCCATCGCCGTGATGAACGAAGAATTTTTTACCTCTATACTCAAACTCATACTCGTTAGAAATCAACACAACACCACACTCCTTAACCAAATAATCCGAAATCCATAAATCATGGTTTCCAGGAAACAAAAATACACGTATTCCCTGATCTGTCAACTTGGCCACAGCGCCCAAAAACCGAACAAATCCCTTGGGAACACTTTTTTTATACTCAAACCAAAAATCAAACACATCCCCAACCAAGTAAATAGCATCTGCTTGAGGTGCACAATAATTCAACCAATCAACAATGGATTTTTCACGCTCCAAAGAAATCGCTTCATTGGGCATTCCCAAGTGAAAGTCAGAGGCAAAAAATATCTTTTTCGTGGCGGTCAAATTAGAACAAATTTCAAATGTTTAAATACCAGCAAATTGTTTTAACATGCGAACATCGTTCACAAAGAAATCACGGATATCGGCAATCCCATACTTCAACATTGTGATACGATCGATACCCATACCAAAAGCAAATCCTGAACATTCCTCCGGGTCAATGTTACAAGATTTTAAAACATTGGGATGAACCATGCCGCAACCCAATACTTCCAACCAGCCGGTGCCTTTGGTTAAACGACGATTTTCTTCTGTATCCAAACCTGCCCAAATATCCATTTCAGCGCTGGGCTCAGTAAATGGAAAATAGCTCGACCTAAAACGAACCTTAGTGCCTTCACCGAAAAACTGCTGTACGAAATAGTATAAAGTCTGCTTTAAATCCGCAAAACTCACCCCTTTATCAATGTACAACCCTTCTATCTGATGGAAAAAACAATTACTTCTGGCACTTACAGCTTCGTTGCGGTAAACCCGTCCAGGCATAACCAAACGCAAAGGGAAATTTCCCTTTTCCATCTCCCTGATTTGTACCGAGCTCGTATGAGTCCTTAATACATGTCCAGAAATAAAAAAGGTATCCTGCATATCCCTGGCTGGATGATCCTCCGCGAAATTTAAGGCCCCAAAGTTGTGATAATCATCCTCAATCTCAGGTCCTTCAGACACATCAAATCCCAATGAATAGAAAATCTCCAATAACCGATCTTCTACAATTCTCAAAGGATGCAACGCACCCGATTGGAATTGATAAACAGGTAAAGTAACATCTTCGGCGTTATGCTGCTGATCACTCAGGGCTTCTTCCTTTTCTTTTTGCTCTTGATATTTGGATTCAACTTCTCTCTTTAATTGATTCAACACACTTCCCAACGACTTCTTCTCTTCAACTGAACAAGTCTTAAACACTTCAAACAACTCAGTAATGATTCCTTTTTTTGATAGGTAAGCCAAACGAAATTGCTCAGCCTTTTGATTTTCATCAAACACGTAAGCAAGAACCTCTTGATGGATTTGTTGAATCTTTTCTACCATGTTACAAATCTAAACCATTGACGTTGTTTTCTCATCGATGTTATTTCCACCAGCATTCAAACTCATCCACACAAACTTAGTAGTAATAAGATTTAATCATTTAAAAAAGAATATTACGTAGTATATAGTATAGCTATGTGGATTTGCTGATAACTCTCAAAATTTCTGTTTGTAATTTTACAACCAACACATTCATCCACAATATTTTTTATTTAAATCATTGATTTATAATGATATATATTAGATTCTAACAATAGAGTAATGACTGTGGTTAAGTCATTATTTTTAAATAAAAACCCACAATCACAGAGTCTAATATTCTTGAATACCTCATACATTTCAACAGTTTTGTATTTCGATGAGATTACAAATGAGGGGTTTCACGTGAAACCAAAATTATTTTGTTGTTATTCCAGTATTATACAAACTCAATTCTGGTAATATTAACGTATTCTCGAGGTTCTTTTTCACAATCCATGGTTTTAGTGAGGAATAAAAACTCTCTTGTTGCATGTTAATTTCGCTCACAAATAAATCTGAACCATCAATATTTAAAGGTTGTGATAGATCATCGTTTTCCTGGTTTGAATGGATCCAAGAAACCCAACTATATGAACCCTCTGGAAGGATGATTTGTGTTTGTTGTAGTTTGCCGAGTATAAGGATGTAATTGATTTGATTATTAAATACCCTTATGTAAACCGTAGAATCTGTATTGTTTTGAATTGTGTTTTTACTCAGTGCAATAAATGAGTGTTTCACAGTATCATCCTGCGAAGTATGGTAAATGGATGAGTAATTTGAAGTATTAAAACCGTATAAACCCAGCCTGCTGGTGAGTGTATCTTTGTCTAATACCCCATATAGTTTTTTTTCTGCTTGATTAATGATGCGGTTAGAAGTAATGAAAGAATCAATACTCAAATCCGTTTGCACTCGCTTTGATATTGTGCCTGAAAAAAGTAGGGTGTCTTGTTTTAGTTTTAGCGAGTCTGTCAATGATAGCCATTCGTGGGAAATGGGTGAACCAATCAAACAATAAGGGTATTTGGTTTCTGAAAGAAGATAGGCCGATTTATAGGTTTTCTTGGGTGGATATAAAGACACAAACAAGGTATCATTGGGCCTGTTTACGCTGAAGAAAATGTTGTATGATTCGTTGTTTTCGATCTTTTGATTGTTGTCGTTTTCTATAATGACAGTTTCATAAATACCCGATGGCAAACCTTGAAAGTGGTATATATTGTTTTTGTTTGATTTAGGATAGTAAATCAAAGAGTCCCGGAAAATGTATACCCCAAATTTGGATTTTGTTGAGTTGCTAGTTTTGATTTTTATGATAACCTCACCGCTATCACCATTCAAAAGTAGGGAACTGTTTTTGAGCGGATTTTTCTCGTTGAAATCTACCACCCAATTGTCTAAATAGACACAATTGGTGATGGCTGGAACATCAACACGGATTGTATTTCTTTGGGTTTTTACCGTGCTTGCGCTGGGTGTGTTTGATGTTTTAATTTTGGGTGAATAAACCAAAGTACCTACCGTGGTGATGTTTTCATCGAATTGTAGGGTAATTTGGTTTCTGTCCGACTTAAGAGCATTTTCTACCGACAACAAAATGGGTGCTGAAGTATCTTTATCGCCCCCAGAGGGAGGTACTGGGTTGGCACAGGACTGAAAGAGCGCAGCTAATGCTACACACAATCCCAACCCCATGTTGGTGAGATGGGTGAGCTTTGATAAAGTTGGGGTCTCTTTCATTCTATCAACGGCCAAAATAAACCAATAATACCTGAATATCCGCGGGGTTTACACCACTAATTCTACTTGCTTGTCCGAGCGTCTGTGGTTGTATTTTCGTTAGTTTTTCCCTGGCCTCCATGCTGATACTGTTTAGTTTCATATAGTCGAAATTCGCAGGAATCATGATGTCTTCCAGGCGGTGCATCTTATCAGCCAACTCAATTTCTTTGTCGATATATGTTTTGTATTTGATGGAAATACTGGCGCGCTCCCTAGCCAACAAAGGATAGGAACTCAACGCCTCTCCAATGTGTGGAATCGCCAATAGGTGGTCGAGTTCAATTTGCGGACGCAATAATAGTTTGTTTGCGCGTTGTTTTTCGCTGATCGCTGCCACATCAGCAGGTAAGAAATCGGTTACCTCTTTAGGTGTGATGTTGGTTTTGCTCAGAAAATCTATGATTTCATCGGCCTCCTGGTTGATTTGGTGAAGAGCATCCAATCGCCCTTGCGAGGCAAGGCCGATTTCAAAAGCCTTTGGCGTAAGACGCTCATCGGCATTGTCCTGCCGTAGCGATATACGGTATTCGGCCCGCGATGTAAACATGCGATAAGGCTCCTCGGTTCCCTTGTTGATCAAGTCATCGATCAAAACACCAATGTATGCCTCGTGCCTACCCAAAACAAAACAATCTTTCCCCTGAACACGAAGTGCCGCGTTGATTCCAGCCATCAATCCTTGGCATGCCGCCTCTTCATAGCCTGTGGTTCCGTTAATTTGCCCCGCAAAGTATAAACCGCGCAAAGGTTTGGTTTCTAATGTGTTGTTCAATTGCGTGGGTTGGAAGAAGTCGTACTCTATGGCATAACCCGGACGGAAAATCTTGGCATTTTCAAAACCAGGGATCAGCCTCAAAGCCCGGAGTTGGACATCATCAGGCAACGATGTGCTAAAACCATTGACATAGACCTCAACTGTATTCCACCCTTCGGGTTCTACGAAGATTTGATGTCGGTTCCTCTCAGCAAAGCGGTTGATTTTATCTTCAATACTCGGACAGTATCTGGGACCAAGACCCGTGATGCTGCCATTATACATGGGGCTGTCTATAAACCCTTCCCTTAAAACGTCGTGCACAGCTTCGTTGGTGTGGGTGATGTAGCAACTGCGTTGTGTGGATAGGGGTTGGGTAACACTTGAATAACTAAACTTGAAAGGTCCGTCATCTCCGGGTTGCTCCTCCATTTTGCTGTAATCCAACGACCTGCCATCAACACGTGGTGGCGTGCCGGTCTTCATTCTACCCGTGGTGAAACCAGCGTCTACCAATTGCTCTGTAATACCTCCAGAAGCATGTTCGCCCATTCTGCCACCCCCGAAATTTTTGCGCCCAATGTGAATCAAACCATTCAGAAATGTTCCCGTTGTTAGTACAACGGTTTCAGCTTCGAAAACCATACCCATGGTGGTAATTACACCCCTAACCAATTGATTATCAATGATTAAAGACTTTACACTGTCTTGAAAAAAGTCTACATTGGGGTTGCCCTCCAAGGCTAATCGCCATTCTACAGCAAAACGCCAACGATCGCTTTGGGCCCGCGGACTCCACATGGCAACACCCTTACTTCGGTTTAACATCCGAAACTGTATCATGGTCTTGTCGGTGATGATGCCCGACATGCCACCAAGCGCATCTATTTCGCGGACGATTTGTCCCTTTGCAACACCACCCATTGCTGGGTTACAACTCATCTTAGCAATGGTTTCCATGTTCATGGTTACCAACAAAACAGAACAACCCATGGTAGCTGCTGCGTGAGTAGCTTCGCAACCAGCATGGCCGGCGCCTACAACAATCACATCATATCTAGTAGTCATGTTGATTTCGTTTCACGTGAAACGCTAGTTCAAAGAGGACCACAAAGATAAGCAGGCCTCTTCTTCTTGTCTCATTTCTTTTGCTTGGTTTGGTGATTTATCCTTAAATCCCAAGAGATGTAACAAGCCATGAGAAACCACCCTCACCAATTCCATTTCTACGCTCTGATGATGAATAATGGCATTTTCTTTCACACGATCAATAGAAATATAAATCTCACCATCCACCCCTTTGGATTGGCCGTCAGACAAATCAAAAGTGATGATGTCTGTGTATGTGTTGTGTTGTAAGTGCTCTACATTAATTGAAAGCAAGTGCTCATCATCAACAACGACATAGGTGAGTTGGTTGATTTTCCAGCCCTTGTTTTTTGCTACCCTGTGAAGCAAAGATCTTAAGTTGTTTCTGGTTTTCTGATCCAAAAACCGTGATTTTCCTAAAAATTGAATGGCGTTCATTGGATGAGTAACAGTGTTCCAGAGTGTCTTGTTTTTTTGTTTCGGTAAGAAGCTTGAACGAGATAGACATACGTTCCTTGTGGAACTATGTCCCCAGACTTGTCTGTACCACCCCAACCAACAAGCGCATCCCCCTGAAATAGGATTTCACCCCAGCGATTGAAAATGGTGAGGGTAGATTCTCCAAGAGAAATGGCAGGGTTGGAAATTTTAAAGACCCGGTTGATTCCAAACGGATTAAAAGCACTGGGTACGAGTGTGGTATCAAATTGACTGCTGTCGAATCCCAAGTAAACCAATTTTTCATTCGAATACAATTCATAGTTTATCGGTAAGACGCCATCAGTACTAAAAATTTTGACACGAAAAGTCTGCCACCCGTAGAGGTTGGTGGGTAGAATAAAGGAACTTCCTTTGCCAGAATATAGTGGGTTCCACGTGAAACCGGTTTTTACTTCCAGGTGATAATCAAAGTCTGTTGTAAGCGATGAATTTGTCCAACCAACATGGCTATTCCAACTCATAACACGTTGATTTTCAGCAAGTAATATTGTTTTGTGTGAAAATGAGGTGTCGTCTTTAATGCCGCAATCATTGGTTCGTATGAGGCGATATTCTCCAACATCTTGCTGTGTCTTTGTGCTGGTGTCTTTGTGTGAAACATTGCCAGCGGTAGAGCTGTTTTGGATGTTCACCCAGGCGCCACCTGCGTATTTTTCTACGGCAAGGGTAGAGGAGGGACCGTCTTTTGTCCAAACCGCATCCAAACGAACAAGGTCATTCCCAATGACGCTCACACCACTGATCAAAGTGATGGGTATAGTGTTGGCTGTTGAAGTGTAGTCAACCACAATGCGGTTGGAAGTACTCGTAACGTTGGCGCCTTGCTTGTGTGCACGAACGATGTAAACGTAGACTTTGTTCAGCTCGTATGTTGCATCAATGAAACTGTAGGTTGAAGGGTTGTTGACCAAATCCGCCATTATGTCACCCAGAAACGACCATTGATTGTCGGTGATACAAAGTCTCCAAACCGCGTATTTTGAAGCTGTCCACCCCACGTATTTGGTGAAGGTGAGCAACGACTTTTTCGCGCACCAAAACTTGGCATCTTTCGATACCAAAAGTTTAATAGGCGAATGATAATTACTTAGTAGACCTCCATTTAAACAACTATCAAAAGCAGCAATTGAAAATGAGTTGTTGCCATTTTTTGGATTGAAAACAGTGGTGTCGAATCGGTAAAATGTAGAAAATGTATCCTTAATCAACGCGTTACCTCCGCCCACAAGTTTGAATAAACTGTAACCCAAAATATCGGGGTCTAAGGGTTTTCTCCACCCGGCAATAACCTTCTGACTTGAAAACTCAACAGAGATGCTATCGGGTTCGAATTGTGAGGGCGCCTTGTTGTCAATAAACACATGATTGGAAACCAATGTGTCTGTTCCATTGCATGCAAAA
>Ga0194118_10003994_pt1 | contig 16537 bp, 18 predicted proteins | sample TA2MahsurfametaG_2_FD_148662 | JGI IMG/M metagenome (GOLD analysis project Ga0194118, IMG submission 148662) | Freshwater microbial communities from Lake Tanganyika, Tanzania - TA2015013 Mahale N5 surface | ecosystem: Environmental > Aquatic > Freshwater > Lake | place: Tanzania: Lake...
TACCTGTCTTCAAATTTGCGATCGTGTAGTGGAGGATTTCAGCGTTTTTGGTGCCATCGTATTAAAGAGATACTTCGCCTGTTGCAATCTCAATAAGGTAGACTTTATAACCATCGATTGGGATTTCTTTAATTGGAATTTCACTTGAGGGACCTTAAGTCCACTTGATATGAAGTGAAGTTAATGACGATAGTGCACGATCCACAGTAGGCTTTGTTGGTGCAGTGGCTAATGCAGCCAATGCAATAGTCTGTGAGTTGCTGAGCTCGCCCTCCCCAATTATATTTACAGCTGACACCTTAAAGGAGTAGAAGTTACCAGTCACTAAATCAGACTCATCACTCGCTTGGATGGTCCACTCTAATGATTACCCATTATAGCTCGTAAGTGGAACGTATTGTCCTGTGCCCTTGTCAATGTAGAGTTTGTAGCTGGAGATAGGCGCGCCACCATTGTCCGCAACCTTTTCAAACATCAGCGTGATCGATGTCGATGTTGAACGGAGATATTTTGGGAGTGACGGTCTGCCAGGTACAGTGGCTGCGACGATCGTCTGACTGAACGGTGACTCTTCACTCGAGCCGACCCTGTTCATCGCAACAACGGAGTACTTGTATGAGTGACCGGCGACGACCTAGTTGATTCTAGTTTCCGTAACATGTGGAACACTTGTCCCATCATACACAAGGAACACGCCACCAGTCGTCACATTTGTCTAATAAAGCTTATAGCCTGTAATGACTGAGCCGCCATTTGAGGCCGCTGACCACATCAGAGTGATGTGTTGCTTTGATCTATCAACCAGTTAAGGTGCTGCTTGGACAGCGGGCTTCGCTGCTATAATGAATGTGTTTCGGATGGAGAATTCGCCCTCGCCAGCCTCAGTAACCGCTCTGATTCGGTATTGAACATCTTGGTCAGCCACGATGCCAATGTGGGTGAATTACTGAGAGTTTAGGTCCACTTCGCCGACTTGGCTCCATCTTTGTTCAGATTATTGCGCAAGTTTTGACCAAATTTGATAAATTAGTACAGAGCTACCACCATTATCAATCGGTGGTTGCCATCTGATTGTAATTTGTGAGTGTGTAGAGCTGACGTACTAGGGTTAACCAGGCGCAGCAGGCGTTTCCGCACACAGTACGATTGCCTCTGTGCTATTAGCACCTTCACCTACATAGTTTGTCGCCGATACTTTCAAACGGTAGTAAGCGCCTCTAATCAAATTCTTCGCCTCCCAAACAAGGATAGTGGGTTAACCATGACCGTTGTATAAAAGGTACCAATCTCCGTCAGTCAACGGATTTATGTAGAGCTTATATCCTGTGATAGGACTTCCGCCATCATCGCTAGGTGCATTCCATGAAACTGTAATTGATGTTTCAGTGGCAGCTTCAAGGATCGGCGCCTCAGTAATTGCACTTGGAATAGTTGCACAAGTAAAGTACTATGAATTTGATTCAACAGAAATTCCGATTGCATTTGTTGCCTAAACCTTAAATCCATAAGTATTTCCATTAGTTAAGCCAATCACTTCGTAAGTCAAATACCTTGGGTCATCGAAAGTAGCAGCGTTCACCACAACCGCTGATGCAGGCCAATTACCTGCCCCGTCATCGACCCAAACCGAGTAAGTAACGATCGGCCATCCATTATCGGTGTCTGGCGCACTCCATCCAATAGAGATATTGCCACTCGAGTACCTCTCATATAAATACTCTGGTTAATAGGGTTTGCTGGGCGGCAAACCAATTTTGATAACAATTTCTGCCCACGTCTGTGAAACAAAAATCTTGTTCATCGCATACAGTTTAAAAGTATAAGTGAAAGAAGTTACGAGGTCTGTTGCTTTGAACCGCAGTAGCTCTGGTGCATCAGTACCATCGTATATCATTTCAAAAGGAGAGCCTCTAATACCCTCATCTCTCCACAACTGGTAGCCAGTTATGCGAGAGCCGCCATCCTCAGCAGGCTTTGTGAAGAGTAATTCAACAGAGTTCAGCGTTCGAGTCTCTTCAAAAAAAGTGATTGAGGGCGCAGAAGGGGCATCTGTAGCCATCAATTGTATTTCATCGCTGTATTCGCCGATACCCAAAACGTTTTGTGCTGCAACTCTAAATCTGTAGGTTTTACCCTCATTGCCTGGCTGTGAGATAAGTTTGCTAAACTTTGTTGCACCACCATTTTAAATTGGAGGAGACATTATAAAGTCAGATTCATCAGTTTTGATCATATAATTCAAAACGAGAAGTCCACCTGATTAGGCCAAGGTAAGTGCATCCCATGTGATGGTAAGTTTGACCTTTGATTCTAGCTGGATCCTGAGTGTTGTGATCTTGTCGGGATATTAGCCAGCTATTGCAGTGAGAACTTAGGACTCCTAACTGAAGCCTATGGTGTTGAATGCCCTGACCTTATAATTGTAGCTGTGACCTGCTTGGAGACCCATGTCCGTAAATTTGCTTTCTGTTCCATTATAGACTTAGAAAAAGACGCCAGAGCCCACATCTCTTGTCACTATATAATTGAGGATAGGGCTGCCGTTTGCATAAGGAGCTATCCATATCAGTTTAGTTTGACCATTTTAGTATTCATGCAGGGATTAGCTAAATTTCTGGATACTGTCTGGAACATTTGCAATCATATACTCGACAGTGTCTGAGAAGTTAAGTTAGTCGTCATACTGCATATTTTCAGCCTCCAAACTGTTGTATGCTGCGATCCTAAAAGCGTACTTGACACCAGCGATTAGATTTTAGAATTTGTATGTTGTCTCAGTGTTTGCGACATGGTATAGCGTCTCTGTAAAGTCAGTGCCATAACCACTGTTGATCTGCAGGTAGAAACCTAATATTTGCAAGGCGCCGTTATAAGGAGTTGGAGTCCAGGTTAGAGTTATCGAGCTCGCTAATTTATTTTCAACAACGACCACTTGCGAGGGTGGATCCATCTTGAAGGGGTAGGTTGCCGCATAAACCTCAAGTGGCTCAGACGCAGATGCTGAAAGTCCTAATTCGTTTCTCGAGTAAACGATGAATTCATAGCGAGAGCCAGGATTAAGCTTTAAAAATTTGTGTTGAAGAGTGTTTGGCTCAACAGATCCTTAAAAAGCAAGTTTCCAGGTGCCACCGTCTTTGCTCAAATATACTAAATAGCCCAAAATAGGAATACCACCTGTGTCTAAAGGTGCCTGCCAACTAATTGTGATGAAGGGTTCAAGTCCAGTCTATGCATCTCCCCCACTCCTAGCGACGTAGACAGGCTTCGGCGGCTGTTAGGGAATCGTTGCAAAAAGAACAGGTAGAGTTGCACTATATTCGCTACTGTAGTCAATAATATTAAGCACGTTCATCCTGAATCTGCAGACTCTTCCAGGTGGGATGTTGCTTATCGTGTAATTTACTGTCGTTGTGCTGTTGACAAGTAGATTAGTTATTGCACCTCCTCGGCAGTCATCAACCCACAGCAAGTAGAAGGGATCGATCGTTGAGTATCCTTAAAGAGCCTGAGACGACAAATGCTCCCAAACAATAGTGGCATCGGTTTTTGTGCGATTTGTAAAGGTCAGCTCTTTTACTGTATGGGGCAGATCAGAGCTGTAAAAGGTGTTTTCTGCGCCCCAGGGAGCCAAGTCACCCACGTTATAATAGTGAGTGTAGAAGTTTTTTGCCCTAATCTTAAATCTGTACTCATTACCTGCCACCATACCCTCCTCACGAGTGAAGTCATACTCATTCGAGTTGATAATCGTCTTTGACGTCTTTATGCCAGTAGAAACTCTTAGTATTTAAATCTCATGCTCCACTATCTTAGCACCGCCATTATCAAACGGCTCACTCCAAGTAAAGTGTATCTGCTCAGATGATTCCCTGACTAGGTTAGGGATCGACGGCGCTGAAGGTAGCGTGCCGGCCTACATGTATTGTTCGGTGCTCATTGCTGATTTAAGGCCTATAGAGTTCTCAGCCTAAAGTCTAAATCTATAAGTCAGCCCCGATTTCAAGTATTCTATTAAATACTCTGAAGTCGCTCCGTCTAAAGTTGCCCGCAGTGTCATTTCACCGCCGAGACCATCATCTGTGTACAAATAGTAATAAGTTATTACCAAGGGACGCTCATCAGAGCCACCTGTGTCAGCTCCTTGTAGTAGTTCCCAGCGCAAGTCAAGTGTAGTTCTAGTCGAAGCCACAAAAGTTATGAGACCTGGGCGGCTGGGCTCTATTCCTGTTGTCGCGGGTACAGAATCAGACCAATCGGACTTACCCACGAGATTGGTGACTTTGATGCTGACCCGGTAATCTGTCGAAGGTTTGAGCCCGCCAAACTTGTATGTTGTGGCTTGGGCTGTTAGTATGACCTAGTTGATGATGTTCGTCTCAACCTCGGTTATTTGTAAAGTATACTGCAGCAAATTACTGCCACCATTGGAAAGCGGCTCTTACCACTCGTAGATCAGAGCGTCGCGGTACCTGAGACTCTTCACATGAGCAAGGCCTCTCGGTTTAGACGGCGCAACCGCTGTGTGAACTGTGACGATCTCGCTCCACTGCAGCTGATCACATTCAAATAAATTTCCCGAATCATACAAAATGTTGCGAGCAGCGTACCTTATCCTATAGAAACGTGACTCCTCTAGTCCAGACAAAATCAGTGTCATGAACAGAGAGTCGTGCACTTTTTAAAATTAACCGCCGAGACCATCATCTACTTCTACGATGTAGCCTGTTATCGGACTTCCGCCGTTGCCTATTTCTGGCAGAGCCTCAAGTGTCAAAGAGATAGAGCTTTGCGTAATGAGAGTAACATTAGGGGGATTAGATGGCATTTAAGGCATGTCAGCTGCGATCACAAATATCTCAGTCGACATTGGGCCTTCACCAACGTAGTTGACCGCAGAAACTTTAAATCTGTAAGTTACAGAAGCCTCTAGCTCGTCTTCCCGATGCACCGTGATACTTGGATTAACCATTGCGGGTGCATTATTTAGTTTGTCAAAGATTCCGCCTGCTCTCGCCATGTAAATATTGTAAGATGTCAGTTCGAGGCCTCCTTTGTTCTCTGGAGCGACCCATTTAAAGACCATTTCCTACTTACTGCGACTAATCAGTGTGAGTCCCGTCGGTATGCCAGGGATCAGGGCAGTTAAAATCTGAAGGGAAGCAAATGAAAGCTCAGACGCTCCAAGCTTGTTTACGGATTGCACCTTGAATTAATGGTAAAATCCGGTTCTCAATCCATCAACTCTGTGCGACAATGTCATGCCCTCGTACGCCAGAGTGTACGACGACATGTAGTCCGCTTTGTGATACAGACGGTACTTGACAACATCTGAAGCACCATCAGACGCCGGTGCCACCCACTGCAAAGTCACCGAGGTCTAAGTATGGGTCACTTCTGTCGGAGCTGTCATTCCTGAGGGCTCCTTAATTGGACTTAGCTTAACCTAGTTGCTATGTAGAGACTCTCCGCCCAAAACGTTATAGCTTGTTACCACGTAAACATAATCGCGTCCTCCCGTCACTGAGCTATCAATAAGATTAAATTAGCTGGCAGGGACAGTCAACAGCAAAATGAAAGCACTGATTGTGTCTGTGCAGTCCTATCTGTAAACTTTGAAGCCTGAGAGGGCCTATCCACCGTTTTTTAGTGGTTGATCCCACGCGAGCGAAACAAAAGTGTCGTCGAAGGAAAGGACACGGAGGTTTAAAGGTTGTGATGGCTTTTCGACCATCAAAAAAGTATACTGGTCGGACCAGTCACCGTCCCCGACCAAATTAGTTGCCCTTACATGGTAAGTGAACTTTTTGCCTGACTGCAGATTGTCAAGCACAATCTGACGCGCTGAGCCATAGTACACAACCTGGTCGGGCATGTTCTCCTATACAAGTGCTAGAGTGTAAACTAAGATTGGGGAACCACCGTCGCTACTTGAGTCGACCCATTGGAGACCAAGGCGCTGTCCTGTTCTACTCTCTGCAATCTCAGTTATTGCGCCGACCGCTGATGGACGACCAGCTGCTCTATAGCTCACTATCTCACTGGCTGGACCCTCTAGGGGGTTTAAACCAGTAACGTAGAATCTATACTGCTTGTTAAGTTTCAAATCGCCGACAGAGAAAGATAAGATCTCTGGGTGGTCAGAGCCATCAAACTCGACTACTATCCTGCCATTTTCATCCACAGAGTATAGTTTGAAGCCAGTAAGCGGGACACCGCCTGTTAAGAGGAGGGGGTACCAACCTAATTCGATGCTGGCTGTCGTCTCATCAACCTTGGATGAGCTGATTCTGTAGGGTGTCTCTGGTTTACCTGGCACAGACTACGCATAGTGACTGACTACAGCACTAAGTGGGGATTCACCAACTGCATTAACAGCTGATACCTGGAATGAGTAGTAAATGCCGGCTGTGAGATCTTATGCCTCATAGAAATAGTGATCGTAGGAGTTAATAGTTGCAAGCAGCTCGAAGCGGCCTTGAAGGAGATAACCAGCATCCCAATAAACTTTGTAGGAGTCGATTGGCAGCATAACTGAGGTTAAAGCTGGCTATTTCCATACGATTGTCAGTTTATTAAGGTTTGTCTCAGTAAATATCTCTGAGGAAGTAGTTGCGAACTGAATCTGTTCAGGTAAGGCAGCAGCGAAGAGATTTTTCACCTCAGAGTATTAGGACAGTCTGTCATACTCACTTACGGCTCTAACTCTAAACCTATACTGTCTTTTTGCGGTCAATCCAGTCGTTACTTTGAAAGTCAACGATTCACCGTTGTATATGTTTACCCAGTTTTCAACGTTGGGTAATCCGACGCCTTCAACTTCATCCATCTCTAGCTCGTACTGCTTAATGGGAGAGCCACCATCATCGAAAGCTGGCTCCCACTAGACTTATATCGAGGTGCTTGTTGACTCCACAAGCTGGGGAGTGCCTGGTAAACCCGGAACTGTCACAGTGAAACAGGTAATTATTTGTGATTCAGCTCCTCGCCCTGCTTTATTGGTTGCAAGGACCTTGAGTCGGTAAGTGGTGCGCGAGTTTAGACCTTCGATTGTCTAATAGACCTTGCTCGGATTAGTGCTTCCATCGTAGCCAACGATGAAATCACCGTCCAGTCCATCATCAATCATCACGATGTAGCCAGTTATCAAACTGTTGGCTGGGGGTGAGACCGCGGTCCACTACAGCGAGCATGAGTCACGACTAGTGTCCGTTAGAGTTAAGACAGGAGCAGATGGCAAATTAATTGCCCAAATCGTTAGAGGATTAGACTTGGGACCTTCGCCGATCAGGCTTACAGCTGATACTGATATTTTATAGCTTAAGCCAGCCGTTACATCTGCGTAGATGAAGGATTGTAGTTTAGCGTTTATTGAGGCGATTAGGGTGCTGCCTTAGTAGATGTTGTAGGACTCTAGCTTTGCAGCGCCGCCGATGTCGGTGGATGGAAACCAGCCGAACTCGATAGCTGTTGAAGAAACGCTTATCTGGTGAGGAGTCTTAACTGGTGGCTGGGGTAGTTTACCAGCAATTAGTTGAAGATAGGGACTGAGTTGTGAAAAACCAGCTCTATTGAGCACTCTGTATGCTAGCCAATAGCTTTGACCGGAAACTAACTTCTCTACCGTAATTTGCAAAACAGAGGATACTTCGCTACCATCATAGACTACCTTTGAAGGAACTGCATTAGAATTAGCATCATTTATGAGCATCTGATAGCCAAGCACATCTGTTGTTGACACGCCTGGCACAAACATTTGCAAACCGACTGTGGTCTGAGTTCTTGAGCTTGCGATAATCGTTGGTGCCTCAAGTTAAGAGGGGATCGCTCCTGCATACTGGTAGAGGACCCCAGACTAGTCACTTTGTCCTTTGATATTTGCTGCTGTGAGTTTGAAACTATACTGGGTGTTGGCGAGCAAGCCTGTCACTTGGAATAGGTTCGTATCTTCTGAAATCAGGGGAGATTAAACCCAAGCTGAAACAATACCAGTCCTCTTGTAGTAAATATAATAGCCTGTTAGAGGACTACCACCATCGTCCGCTGGTGCTAACCACGAAAGCGTCACAGCACCAAGTACAGAAGTCACAATAGCAACATTTTGCGGCACGCCTGGCACAACAGCTGCCAAACATGTTAAAACATCGGAGAACTAGCTGACCCCGACAAAGTTTATTGCGGTGATTTTGAAGTGGTACTCACGTGTTTTTACGATGCCCTCAGTCACGGTGAATGTTAAAATGTCAGCTCGTTGCGTGCCATCAAAAACCATTTTGTAAGAAAGTTGCTCCTCAGCCATCCACAGCTGATAACCTGTAATTGGCGCACCATTATTATTGGGAGCGAGCCATGAGACTTAGATAGCGATAAGGTCGTCTGAGTTGTCGACCCCGGTGATTAGGGTCTCGCTCGGTTAGTCCGGTGCGTTAGGCTCAGTCGCGATATAAACAGTCAAAATATTGGATTTCATACTCTCACCATTAATGTTGGAGGCAGTCACCTAAAAATCAACGATTGAGCCAGTTTCCTGCCCCACTAGTTGATAGGTTCTTACAAAAGTATCGCTGATTGTGACTGATTTAAAAGTGCCAGTCTAGCCAACATCATAGTAAACCGTGAACTTGGTTAACGAGAGGCCTCCATTCGACTTAGGTAAAATCCATCTCACTGTGACAGAAGTCAATGATGATGCCTCCCACTTAAAAGATTCTATTTGGGAGGGAGGAACACCGGTGTGGATTGTAAGAGCGCTGCTTGGAATGGATTCGCCTATTTGATTCACCTGTGTCACGGTTACTTGGTAAGTGTGACCAATTTTAAGACCTGACAATGTGATCAGGTTTGTTAGAGCTTTTCTGCCTGTATCGTAAACTAGCTCGACATCATTACCTGAACCATCATCGAGATAGACGCGATAAGCCAGGGTTGGCGAATTATCCTAAATCTCACTACCCTCCTAGAATCTGATCTATATTGATGTTTCTGACAGAATCTGCACTCTAGAGACATTTTGAGGTGGGTTAGGTTTCAGTCCAACCATTATCGTCAAGGACTCGGAATATATGCTTGCACCTGCGTGATTCAATGCTTTGATCTCGTAAGTGATAAGGTCTCCGATGCTACCTCCCACCTCGATATTGTCTGAAATTTGGGTCAGGGATGGATCGATGTTCGTCAAGTGCTCTACACCGTTCTTGGCAACAGTGTAGCTTAAAATTGAGAGGCAGCCATCTTTCAACGGTGCATCCCACCCTAGGATCAAGCTATCATCTGGAACTACAGAGATGAGTTTCGGGTTCAAAGGCTCCGATGGAACTTGGCCTAGCCAGATAGCTTGCATTTTATTAGCACCTTCGCCAGCCACATTCAAGGCAATAACTTAGACGAAGTACTGTCGGCCACAAACTAGATTCTCTGTGATCTCGAACGAGTAGGTACTAGGATAATTAGCGCCATCAAAAACTTAAGTGAATGGACCGCCCAAACCATCATCCACGTAGACTTTGTATCCTGAAACAGCGTCACCATTCACTTGCAAAGGCTTGGTCCAATCGGCTCTGATTCCGGTCTGCCAGGCTGTCAAATGCAAAGTTTGGGGCTGAGCAGGCACGTTAGCAAACTTGATTGTTCTAGCCATTGAAAGTTTACTTTCACCGACCTCGTTAACTGCGGACACTTGAACTTTGAGTGTGGAGCCTAACGTTAAATTGGTCAGTTAGTAGGCATTCAAACTTGGGTCTAATTAAACCTCGACCGAGTTGTCGACATACAACTTGTAACTCGTTATTGAAAAACCACCATTGTAGCCAGGTGCTTACCACTTAATTGTCATCGCGGTTTTATTGTCATATGAGAATAGATAGGGCGCTGTTGGTGGCTGGGATGGTACACTTCCACTGGCGAGAGTTAAGTAGGTACCTTCACTGAAGAGACCACAGTTTTTACTTTGAAGTTTTAGTTTGTAGTATTGGCCTGGCTTTATTTCAGGATAAGTCAGAGTTATTGAGGTTTTTGTGCTGGATGTTATGCCATTATAAACGATTTTAAGTCCAGGCTATTCAATGTTTTCCATCCACAATCGATAGCCATTGATTGGACATCCTCCTGAAGTGAGCGGACTCATCCACTCAACAGTCAAGTGGTCTTCACCCTGAGACTTTACTACGAATTTTTCTGGATCGCTAGGATTAGTGCACGCATAGAACGAAACTACATCACTAAACGCACCCTAACCAATCAAGTTAATTGCTGCCACTCTAAATCTGTACAAAGTCCCCGTTGTCAAACCATCAAACATATGAGTATCCGTCGCAGATGTCACCTCTGCCATGAATGATGTCAGGGGACCATTGTCCCTCTAAAAGACGTACTGTGTGATTGTATTGCCTCCTGTGAAGCTAGGTTAAGTTGCCTGCACGGTGATTTTTGTCAATTCAGATAGCACAAGAGTTGGTCGTTCAAGCTTCTAGGGAACTGAGGCAGCAATAAGATTCAAGAAAGCTGCATCAGACTCACCGATATCATTGACTGCGGTCACTGCAAACTTATATGTTTAGCCTACAGAGAGACCTGTAAATGTGTAATTGTTTAACGTTGACTACTTCGATGCATCATACCAGAGCAGATCATCCAGGTAAAGTTTGTAACCTAGAACTGGATCGCCACCTTGGTCTGAAGGGATAGCCCAAGTTAAGCGAACATCTCCTGCAGCGACTGAGTCCATTTCTATTCTCGTTAGAGCAGAAGGCGCCTTTGGCTTATCAGCTAAAAGGATAGAGACTTCATCGGAAAGTGGACCCTCTCCATGAATGTTTGTTGCCGAGTATTTGAGCCGGTAAATGCGGCCTGAAACTAAAGATAACCCAGTCGAGTTCCAACTTCGCAAACTAACCCCGTTTACAATTGGTCCCGTAAAAAGACCATCAAGGCCATCGTCTATATATATATTGTAAACTGTGATTGCAGATCCACCATCTTGACGAACCGTGTCATATTCAATAAACAACGTGGTGCGATTTGTGATCTAGGGTTGGTTTCTTGGAGCATTGAGAGGTTTACTAGGGACATCTCTAGGAATAAAACTGAATGATTACGACACAGCGCCATAACCCATCAGGTTTGCAGCACGCACTCTGTAGCTGTACTGATGACCCTAAATCAGCGACTCATGCACAAACTCAAGTGCTGTGTTGTTACTCTCTGTCAATGTGATGAAGCCGCTTCCGAAACCTTCATCAACCTGCAGCTCATATGAGATGATCGGGAGAGTACGGTCGCCTACACCCGTGTCTTAGGGAACATTCCACCTCAACCACAGGGAGGTTGGACCATACTCAACAACTTCAATAAGAAGCACAGCACTTGGTAGTGCCGCTGAAGTATAATTTACAATTAGAGATGGCTCACCTGACCCGATCGCGTTCACTGCTATGACCCTTAGATTTGTCAACACACCTTTGTTGTTTGTGAGGTCAGCAACCCCAGTCTCCTGAACAGATGTCCCAACCGTGGTCCACACTCCACTGAGCTTTGCCTGAATGATGTAGCTAGTAATTGGTAAGCAGCCACTATCCTTGGGTTTGGTCCACAGTAGCGTCACTGTGTCCTGATCATAAGTTGCGCTGTCGCCCTAATAGACGTTCGTCGGCCTTCTTGGAGTGAATTGACTAGTGACAAGGCTGCTTTGCCCTGATATTGGCACAAGAGATCTCTCATAAAAGAAGTTGGTTGAGGGGATTACTTGGTCTGAAGCTGACGTTTTAGAGGCAAGCCGCCACATCAGTTTAATAAATGCTTACTCTTTATTTTCAAAGTATTCGACTTTTATCGGAACAAATTTGTTTTTTACCATACTCACCGGTTAGGATACAAGTCTGTGCCCTGAGAGTTCATCTTCAACGATAGTCATGTTGCTCAGGATTTCAACTTGATTCACTGTCAACCGCACGCCATCATTTGCATAGATTGAAAAGATGTAAGAATCGGTCGTTGCTGCTCGTAAAAAGCCCGACCAAATGACGGACACCTAATCAGAGGCAACATCGGGAATCAGTTCGCCTGTGCCCCATTTGAAGTTTATTTCTTAATCTTGCGTCTGAAGATAAGGACTCCCACTAAAATAGCGGTTGCTGAAGTATTGAGCATTCAGAGCGCCCTCAAATAACAAAAAGTTAGATAAAGTATACTGGCCACAATTACTTAAGTCAGCTGTTCCTGATGGTAGTGTGTACGTGGCGGTGTACTCACTCGCTGAATTTACTACGAATGTGCTAAACACAGTTTGACCCTAGCCTTAAACCACCAATACTATTGGTTGTTCCACAATGACGCGGTTCTCAAACTCATCAAATATGTCTACGCTTACGGCTTAGATCTGGTCATGTGTGATGACCTCGGTAAATTCAAGTGTTGAATGGGATGCCGAGGGCTAGTTCGGTACAACAATCACTGTGCTTATCTTTTAAAATTATGTGTCGAGGTTTGTCGAGATTTAAAGAGCAAAAGACCCAGCTTTAGAGATCAAGTAATGCACTAGGTACGAGCCGTCTTTCCTATCGAAAATCTCGATTTTTGACTGCGCAGGTGTAAAAGTTACTGTCAGAGTGTCGCCACCGACTGTAAGACGATTGTTCCCCGAGTCGTAAAGAGTAACGTTGAATGTCTGTAGCACACCAGCAACTGCGTCAGTGATACCTTCACCTGAAATAACTGTGTGTTAGGGCCATGCTTGCGTCACTCGGCACGTAACTTGTATTGGGAAGTTTTTAAGCATGTAAAATGGTCCTACTTTGCCAGGTTACACCTCCACACTCATATTGTAGATGCCTGCCTTAGATAAAGTGTACTTAACTTAGTAGACCGAAACTGTTACAGTCTGTGAAACAACTCCCAATACTTGAGTTTTGGCATCATCATGTGTGAGCGTTACCCTGAAAGTATCGCTAAAGTCATCCTGCTTGTTGCCATACATATCGCGAGCCTAAATAAAATGCGTCTCCTCAACATTAACTCTTGCAAGATAGGCTTATTCCACAGTTTCAAGTGTGCTAATGGTTTGGTTGGTACTCGCTGGCACAACCCTAAACAGGTAGGGTGTTTAAGCGCTATTCAACTAGTTGTACAGATGTTCTTGATTTATAACCTCAAATGGTTGACTATCTGATTCCCAAATGAGCCTAATCTTAGAATCACCCAACTTCTCAGCATATGACACTCTCAGTGTGTAGAATTGTCCCTATACTAGGTTGATCTCTTAAGATCTGTAAAAAGCGCTCAAGGGTAAAGCTGACTCATTCGCTGAGTCAAAGCGATTGCTAAGTATAAGTTTCTCGTCGAGGTAAACGAAGAATTATGAAGTTTTAAAAGCATCAACCGAGAAAACGTAAGTTTCTGTGTAAGTAGCCCTTAGGTAGCCTGACCACTCGATGCTAAAGTACTGCGTAGGGAAAAGTCGACCCGAATTAAGCTTAAATGCCTACTACATAGGCTAGAAATTAATCTAATTATCTAATTAGGTGTAGTAGCCTTCATGGTGGTCTTCATTGCTAACATCGTTGTAGGGAGCCTAAAAATCTGTGGTCTTATAGTATGTAGCTTTTAGACCGCCCCTCTGTCGCAGCCACACGACAGCAGAGTATTCACTTGCTTTTTCGATACTGAATGTTGCGTGATACAGTGAAAATTTATACTCAACATTGACTTCTTTCACTGCAGTTGCTGTTGGGTCAAGATCAGCAATTTGGAATCCAAATAATTCATCAGTGCCCACAACGACATTCTGGTAGATGTCTTGAGCCTCTATTTGCCAAGTATGCAGACTGCCGGCAACGATTACTGGCTGCTTGTAGACTAACTCTGAGTAATAAGCTTGAACGTCACTTGCACGCACGTTTATGTTGTAGATGGGTGAGCCAACTATATGCTCGTCCTCTAACATTAGACGCAGCGTGTATGCCTCCACTTTTGTGAATTTGAATTCTACGGTGTAGGTTCCATCAAGCTTCGAAGTGGCTATGAATGGACCGTACTAAGTTTGAGAGGTTTGCCCGATCAGTGAAAGTTTGAAAAGATCGTCTGTTGAGCCTCGCACATTTGTGAATTAATCTCTTGAAGTGATTAAAAGTTTTACTGAGTCACCGGTTAGGTATCGGTCTATTGCACCAATATAGCCTGTAGTTAGTGGGCTTGTTGCTTGTTAGGGGGTCACTTTGACAAGTTGGGTGAGACTAGTCGGGACTTCAAGCTCCTTGAAAAGGATTCGGAGACTGTATAAACCTGTCTTAGTTAATGTAACACTGACTTTGAAGACACCAAGTTGGTTTTCATCAGTCAAAACTGCTTAAACAATCTCATCACTAGACTAATATGTAATCTTGTAGTCTGTTCCAAGTGAACTTGCAATGTTAAGCTCCATATTGTTAGAGTAGAAATCTCTCGATTGAATTTTGAAAGTATACTGGGTCCCTGCTACCATTGTTGTTGGGATGCCCAAGGGTACGCACGATGGTGCATAGATGTCACTCGGAGCCACCAGCAAGGGGTTCCAGGGTGACTGAGCAACATTTTGTTCGTTGACTTTTACCTAAAGTATAAATGTGCCTGAACGGTACATAGTAAGCTAGCCTTGATAACTACCATCGCCCTTGTTAGAGACTAAGCCCACGATATCTGTGCCGTAGGTACGCTGCCACTAATAGAGGTCTGGAATACCAATCGGACTAGGCCAATCGTTGTGATTCTGGTAAAGAGCCTTTATCTCGATATCATCACCATTATCACCATCGATCAAGAGATTACCGTAAATATCGACCAGTTGGATTGTAAATAAATAAGTTGTGCCAGCAACGATGTTACGGATATTTGTATCAGTCACAGTGGTGAATGATCTTAGTGAGCCGATCTCACCAGGTCTTACCTAAAGATCATAAGGAGATCCTGAGATATCCCTGCCTAAAAGTCTTACATTGACCGTGTACTGACCGGCTACAGTCGGAACATACTGGGCTTAATAGAGGCCATTTTAAGTGTAAATAGCACGAACAAGTAGACTGCCTGCAATATTAGTCCTGTGTGTAAATCTCATCTCATACAGGTCGTCAATATTGTCAAGGATCGATGAGTATGAGTCTCTTGACTAGAAAAACGACTGAGATAATTTTCCAGCTGTCAGGACTAGTGGACTCTTCTCAATTGTCGATTTTTCAGGAATTGTGGGACCTTTAAGCACAGATACCTGATAGACCGCATTTTTTACGCGCTAACTGTAGTAAAGAAAAGTGGGCGGCACAATTACACGCTAAATCGAAGGGGAGAACCATTCCAAAGTTATTGAAGCATCATTTTGAAGCTCCTTATACTGGATGCTCATATCGTAGAATGTGCCTTGAATGAGCGGAAGTGTGACTGTCATCTCATCGCAGCATGTGTCCCACCTATCGATCAGAACCTTGCCCTACCAGATGAACCTGAACCCATCGTCGCCGTTCAGGATGAAAGTGATGTCTTCAGTGCTTGGCGCCAACAGTTTACCGTGCCAGTGCGCGCTCACGTAATCACCTGCTTGAGCCGTTATAAGTCCGTCCTTCCACTCTGTGAAGTTCAACTTGGAGTCGACTCGAGTTAAGGCAGGAACACCCTCTAAGAATGCGTTATTGAAGTACTCAGCATAAAGACCCCCTCTCCTTGCAAGTACAATAGATACAGTCACTGCGCCGTCTCGATTTATGACATACTCAGCGTAATATGTTCCGTCTCCATTGTCATTCATCTCCGTATACAGCGGCAACTCAGAGTAATTTGTGTGATTTCTGGACTCGTCGCATCGGTAGTTATCAGTGACGAAGCAAGTGTTTTAGACATGAAGGAAGTAAACGTCGCCACCTTGTGCGTTTAAGGTACCGTTCTCGTCGTAAGCTGTTACTGATACCGATGTTATAACCGCGCCTTCGATTTATGTGATGCCTGGACCTTAGATCAAGGTAGCCGTTTGTGATATTCGGTAGGGAATGACTATGTTAAGAGCAGTTGAAAGCTGACTTGTCCCGACCCAATTACGAGCACTAACTTTAAATTGGTAGTTGCCAGGCGTAATCGGGTTCCCGTAGTGATCTTTTGTCGTTTGGAACGAGAGCAAAGTGGGGTCTTCACCCCCATCTTAAATTAAAGTATACTCCACGTCATCGGCCCTCTTCATAAAGAGGAAGAATCCGAGAACGGGTGACCCTCCATCCGCAGCGGGCAACTCCCACTCGACAGTGATTATGTCCCTATTCCCAAGCAGCATCTTTGGGGCTGGAGGAGCAAGTGGGTAACCAGCACATCGCATGGTCACTGCGGTGCTCTTTGCTGTTTTACCGCCTTTGGTGTAGCTGACAGTGACTTGTAACGGACGACCGTCATTGGTTGACGCACAATCAACGAAGCCTGCAGTGTTCGGCGGCATAATCGTACTAGAACCGGTCTCATCGGAGTCCTAAAGTCAAGTAATTAAGGAAGATTCTGAAGCTTACGGTGTCAGTCCATTGGATCTAGTAAGAAGTTG
>Ga0194118_10004019_pt1 | contig 16464 bp, 12 predicted proteins | sample TA2MahsurfametaG_2_FD_148662 | JGI IMG/M metagenome (GOLD analysis project Ga0194118, IMG submission 148662) | Freshwater microbial communities from Lake Tanganyika, Tanzania - TA2015013 Mahale N5 surface | ecosystem: Environmental > Aquatic > Freshwater > Lake | place: Tanzania: Lake...
TTTTTTTTGAAAGGTTGCCCACATTGTAAACGCACAATTCCATTCATTCAGAAATTACGCGAACGTAACGATCAAATAAGCATCCAATATGTAATTGTAGGAAAACCCAATGATAGATATCCAGGATTTACAAATGAAATACCAAGTTTTTGTGAAAAAAAATACGAACCCAATCCAATCCTTTTGGCTCCGATTACAACAGGTAGTTACCCGTGTATTGTATTATCAAATAATGGGAAAGCCGAAAAAAAATGGTCGAATGATGACTTTGGCATGAAAACGATGGATGTTATTGAGTCTTTTTTTTGAATGATGGAAAAAATTACATCGGAAGCGCAATTAAATAAGAACGATAATTATTAGCAAATAAAATGTCCTCGCATTTTCATACCCTTAAAGTTAACGACGTGCGCAAAGAAACAAAAGACTGTGTGTCGGTGTCTTTGGAGCTTCCTACTGAACTCAAAACTATTTTTTCGTTTTTAGCAGGTCAGTATTTGACTTTTAAAATTAAACTCAATAACACGGAAGTACGTAGGTCCTACTCCATCTGTTCCTCTCCCTTCGAAAATGAATGGAGAGTTGCTATTAAACAGGTGGAAAATGGAATTTTCTCAACTTTCGCAAATACATCCTTAAAAAAAGGTGACACACTCGAGGTGATGCCACCGATGGGTAATTTTAAGTTAACTGCTGAAGACCAATCGAAGTCAATCGTCCTTTTTGCTGCTGGCAGTGGAATTACACCTATTTTTTCAATTTTGAAAAGCGTTTTGGAAGATGGAAAAGGTGATGTTACACTCTTCTATGGGAACAAGGGATTTAATGGAATAATATTCAGGGAGGAACTTGAAGCATGGAAAAACAAGTATATGAATAGGCTTCGTATAGTACATGTATTTTCCCGCGAAAGTCCGGGTAGTAAAATTCAAAAAGGCAGAATTAATAAAGAGAAATCTAATGATTTATTCGACGCTTTTTTAGCGAACATAACCGTAGATAAAGTGTTTATATGTGGTCCTGAACAAATGATTTTAGATGTAAAAAGTTCTTTGATTGAAAAAGGAGTTGAACCTTCTAAAATTAATTTTGAACTTTTCGGAGTAAACTTAACCCAAGTCAAAAATAAAGAAGAAATCCGGCCATCATTTTCCACGAAAGTGGAAATTATCTTGGATGACGATTTAATTGATTTTGTACTCGATTCAAATGGTCCAACAATTTTGGATGCTGCTCAACAAGCAGGGGCTGATTTGCCTTTTGCCTGTAAAGGGGGAGTGTGTTGTACTTGTAAGGCACGGGTGCTTGAGGGCTCTGTTACTATGGATGTAAATTATGCATTAACCCCAGAAGAAGTAAAACAAGGATACGTTCTTACCTGCCAAGCGCACCCTACAACTACACATGTTAAAGTGACATTTGATGACTAAAAATAACAATGGGATTATTTAATATTTTTAAATCGCAGGAAAATCTCAAAAATGGTTTTCATGCACTAACAGTTAGAGATGTTCGGCAACTAACAGGAGAAAGTGTTGTTATCACGTTTGAGGTAGCGAATGAAAAAAAGCCATTTTTTCAATTCCAGCCGGGCCAATATGTGGATGTGGAAGCAACCATTACTGGTGAAAAAATTAGAAGATCGTACTCTATTTGTTCGTCAAATCTTGTTGATTTGTCAATTGGTATCAAAGCGGTTCCGCAAGGTAAAATGTCAAATTATTTGACAGGATTAAAGGTCGGTGATATCGTGAATATTTCTACACCAAAAGGTAATTTTATATCTAGCAAAAATGACGATTACATCGTTTGCATCGCAGCGGGCAGCGGCATTACACCAATTTTATCCATTTTAAGTAATTCGACCGCAAGAAAAGAGCTGTTTTTTGTAAATAAAACGCTCGGGCAAATGATGTTCACATCCGAAATTATGACGATCCCAAATCTGACCAAACACTTTTACCTAACTCAACAAAAAGAGGAAAATTATGTCTTTGGTCGTTTAACAAAAGAGGTCTTTATTTCAGAAATAAAATCGAATTTAGCTATTTTGAATGCAAGTGTTTTTTTCATCTGTGGACCGCATGAAATGGTACTCGAAATAAAAGATGCACTCAAAATATTTGGTGTTTCTGAAGAAAAAATAAAAGTGGAACTATTTCAAGCAAAAGTTCCGGAGCCATTAGAGAAAAATGTTGATTTTTCGGGAAATTCTTCATTAGAGGTTATTCTTGACGGAGAAACCGTTCATTTGACAATGGAATCGTCTAAAAAAACTATATTGGAAAGCCTTGAAGCCAAAGGTATCGACGCCCCCTACTCATGCAGAGGTGGAGTTTGTTGCTCGTGCAAGGCAAAAGTTTTGGAAGGCGCTGTACGAATGAAAGTAAACTACTCACTAACAGATGAAGAAGTAGCTGCTGGCTTTGTTTTGACCTGTCAAGCGCTTCCTAATGCCTCAAATATTAAACTTTCTTTCGATGAATAAGAATGTGATAATTGTTGGTGCCAGTAGTGGGATAGGTTTAGAACTCACCCGACATTTTTCTTGCTTAAAGGGTTACAGAATCTTCGCGCTCTCACGAAACTGCAGCGATCTTGAGAAGGAATTTGAAAAACAAGCTCATGTTACTGTACATCGTTTTGATCTCGCGGCGGATGTACATTCGCAATTGGATAAAATCCCCTTTCCTGCAAACGGAATTGACTACCTGATCAATAATGCTGGGTTTTTGATTAAAAAACCTTTTGAGTTGATTTCCAAGGAGGAGTTTTCTCAATCGTTTGCGATCAATGCCATTGGAGTGATGCAAACTGTACAATACCTTCTGCCATTCTTGAATGCTAAGTTTAGCCACATCGTAAATATTAGTTCCATGGGTGCATTTCAAGGATCCCTAAAATTTCCAGAATTAAGCGCTTATGCTGCTTCCAAAGCTGCAATCTGCAATTTTACCGAGGTATTTGCTACAGAATATGCCGACAGTACCATAAAAATGAACTGTTTGTGCCTGGGTGCGGTAAATACAAAAATGTTGAAAGAAGCTTTTCCTAATTACGAGGCAAAGGTGACAGCGTCAGAAATGGCACATTATATTGCTGATTTTACCCTTAATAGTGGATATCTGGTAAATGGTAAAATAGTCCCTGTAAGTTTAAGTACACCATAGTTCTATTTAATTCAATAACTTTTCTTAATTTTAATTGTAAGGATGAAACCAAAAGTTTTGACTTCCGTCTTGTTTTGTTTTTTTTGGGTGTTTTCTTATGCTCAAGATATCCATTGGTCTCAATTTAACAATAACCAAATCTACCAAAATCCATCACAAGCAGGCTATTTTGATGGCGACTATCGCTTCATTGGAAATTACAGAGATCAATGGCGCAGCGTAACCGTTCCATTTAGTACCTTTTCGACCTCCTTCGACGCACGATACAAAAAGTGGGGAATTGGTGTACTTGCCTTCCACGACCAAGCTGGGGACGGAAAATTTCGAACCATTGAAATTCAGGGAAATATCTCGCGCTCAATAAAATTAGTGAAAGATTCCAGCCAAATACTATGTTTTGGTCTAAATTTCGGAATGAACCACAGACAAATCAATTGGGACTTGTTATACTTCGATAATCAATACAACGGTTATATTTTTGATCCGTCTGCTCCCACAAATGAAAATTTTCAGACCGCCAGAAAAACAAATGCAAATTTCGGGGTGGGTTCACTTTACGAGTGGAATTCAAAAACAAGAACAAAACTTCAAGTAGGAATAGGGGCATTCAACCTAAATCAACCAGATCAAGGATTTTACACTGAATCAATTAAACGAGACATTCGATTTAATGGCTTTGCCAAAGCAGAGCTTCAGATAAATCCAATTTGGGATATTATTCCCTCGATTCAATATTCTCAACAAGGAATCTATAACGAGTTAATTTTCGGGAGTTCAGCAAGAGTTCACTTAACGCATAAAACTCAGGTGTATCAGGCACTTTATTTTGGTCTGTGGAACAGGAGTAAGGATGCTTTTTATCCATCCATTGGATATGAGTATAATGACTTTTTTGTCGGATTAAGTTATGATATTAATTATTCAAAATTAGTTCCCGCGAGTAATATGCGCGGAGGTATTGAAGTAGCCCTGCGTTATGTCGTTAAAAAATTCAAACCGAAACGCGTTATCCACAGAGTATGTCCAGATTATATTTAATCGTAATTTTTTTTCTGCCTTTTTTTGTAGTCAGTCAAAAAACGCGGAAACTTGTTCAATTTGCTGATGAACAATATCAAAAGGGGGACTACTACTACGCCATCGAATACTATAAACAAGCCTTGTCAAAGGATTCAACAAATCTTGAAATCCGATGGAAGTATGCGGAAGCATTAAGGGCATACAAAGATTACATTGAAGCCGAGAAGCAATATTCAACGGTTTATTCTGTTGAAAAAGCAAATATTTATCCATCGGGTATTCTACAAATTGGATTGATGCAAAAGAATTTGGGTAATTACAAAAAAGCCATTGAAACTTTCAAAGTTGCCCAGAAAATATATGAAAATGATAAATCCAATTATTTGTACAAAAAGGCAGAAAGAGAGGTTCAGTCGACAAAATGGGCGATTACCAATCAGAGCGACACCATCAAACCCCTCAACAAATTACCACTTACGGTGAATTCTTTTGATGCAGAATTTGGTCACCTCATTTACGACAACCAATTGATTTTTTCATCCCTGCGTGCGGACTCAATGGATGAAAATGAACAACAAGTTTATTCGCGGTCTTATAAGACAAAACTCTACAAAGCTGAATTGCATAATGGTGATTTTTTGGGTAATGAACTCATCAACCCTTTAGCATTTGAAAAATTAAATTCAGGGAATGGTTCTTTCAGTTTGGATGGTCATTTTTTTTATTTCAGTATCTGTGAAGATAAAGGGTTTGATTACAGATGCAAGATTGCTCGCGCGGAATATCTTGGAGATGGTAATTGGGGTAAAGTAGATACCTTAACGAGTATGCTGAATGCACCCGGAAAAAATACGACCATGCCTCATATTGCAAAAATTAATGATAAAGAGGTGTTATTTTTTGCTTCCGATCGACAAGGGTCCTTCGGTTCGCTGGATATATGGTATGCTTTTAGGAACGGTAATGAATTCGAAAATCCAAGAAATATAAAAGAAATTAACACGATGGATGGGGAATTGACTCCCTGGTTTGACCCTAAAGAAAATAAATTATATTTCTCCTCCTCTTGGCACAATGGCTTTGGCGGAACAGATATTTTTTACACCACCCTTGAAGCTAAAAATAATGAGCTTGTCTTCAAATCGGCTGTAAACGTAGGACTGCCAATTAATAGTTCGGCAAATGATCAGTATTTTTTCAAGCATAATGATACTGCATATATTTCTTCAAACAGGGTAGGTTCTTATTTTTCAAAAATCCCCACTTGTTGCAGCGACATCTTTGTTTCTTATCCTAAACCAATTACGGATACCGCAACAACCGGAGATAAAATAAGTAAAAAACTTCCGGTAACATTATATTTTCAAAACGATGAACCAGATGCCAAAACAACTGCAACTTCAACAAAATTGAATTATTTAAATTCCTATTCAATATACAAATCTAACTTTCCAAACTACAAAAAAGAAGTTTCCAAAGGTTTAACCGGTGCAATTGCTGACAACAGAATAAACGAGCTGGATGATTTTTTCATCAATTATGTTGATAAGGGAATGCGTGATTTAGAGGAATTGAAAGCTTTGGTTTTGAAAGAATTAAAATTAGGACAGAAAATAACGCTCAGGATAAATGGACTCGCGAGTCCTCTTGCAAAAACTGAATACAATGTCAATTTAACGAAGCGAAGAATAGCATCACTAATTAATTATTTCAAAGAAACGGATGGCGGTGAATTTTTACCATATATCAACAACCTTGCAAAAAATGGGGGTCAATTGAGTTTTATTAATGCTCCCTTTGGAGAATTTTTGGCAGATCAAAAAACAAGTGATAATTACTACGATCAAAAAAATTCAGTGTATTCTAAAGCCGCAGCAGTTGAGCGAAAAATACATATTGAAGAAGTTATTTATGATAATACCAATTCTGAGTTCCCAATATCAGCAGAAGAAAGCGTTTACTCGGTAGGAGTAAAAAAACAGGGCGAATTAATTAAAGGTGCTCAAAAAATAAAAAATAATTCCTCCCGCAAGATCAACTTCAAAATTAATAACCCAAACAACTTCTTAAACATTCATGCCAATAAAACTTTCCTTGCACCAGGAGAAGAATCAACCCTTACTTTTGAATTGGATAGCTCATTACTGAATGGATTTCAGTGCATTGAATATAGTATTGTTGTGGAGGATTTTATAACTGAATTAGATTTATTTTTAACGGTAGAAATTAAATAATTGATCAATATTTCAAAAAAACTTTCTGATTTGCGTCAAAAAAAATGGCGAGTTCCAGGACTTATCCTAATTTCTTTCGTTGCACTTCTCATCTTTTGGATTTTAGTTTTTGATTTACAACGCATTGTTTTCATCCTCTTGAATCCCGACGTTTTTGATAAATTCCCAGAACTTTTAGGCGTATTTATTTATTCTTTTCGATTGGATTTAGCAACGGCTGCATTTTTAACTGTCACCCCAATATTAATTTTTTCTGCACTTTGCATATTTCCATCATCCTATATTAAATGGATTTTCTACAGTTGCGTCTGTATAGAGTTGGCTATCTCGTGTTCCATTCATGCTGGAGAAATTATCGCCTACATTGAGTGGAAACACAAACTAACTTCAAAAGTGTTTTTACACTTATTTAACGGGAATGAAGTTGTTCGAACGGTCGATAATTTATCCACTTTCTGGTTTTTACTGGTGTTATTATCAGAATTTGCAGTTGGGTTTATCTTTTTTAGGTATTTGTTTATCAAACGGATTCTGGTGATGGAATTTCTCAAAAAAAAATGGGATTCACTCTTTACTATTTTTCTGAGTATTTTTTTAGTGGGATTATCATTCTTATTTGCAAGAGGTGGCTGGCAACAGATACCCATTAACATTGATTCAGCGTATTACAGCGAGGACTTTAAGTTAAATGATATTAGTATTAATTCTACTTATTTCTTTGCAAACAGCTACCTGCTCTACTTAAATTCCGATTTGGAGGATTTAGTACCAAACATTGATCCTCAAGAAGCTGATTCAATAAGTAAAAACTTATACCAAAAAAATCACCTTGACTCAACAAACATTTTGCTAAACTCGAAACCTAATATTGTTTTAATCATTTTAGAAGGATGGAGTGCAAATGCAATTGGTTGCATGAGCGATACAAAAGGGGCAACACCAAATTTTGACCGTTTGGTAAAAGATGGTCTTCTTTTTTCAAATATTTATGCCACAAATACAACATCAGAGATTGGACATACCTCAATTTTATCAGGTTTTCCGGCCCTACCTGAAGTTGCTATTTCCTCTTATCCAGAGAAACATAGAAAACTCACTACGCTTAATGAATCACTAAAAAAAGTAGGTTACAATTGTGGCTATTTATTCGGAGGAGATTTATCCTATGGAAATATTGAGAGTTTTATAAAGGAGCATCACATGGACGAAGTTTGGGATGAAGATAAGTTTCCTTCAACCTATGATCAGGGAAAGTTAACTTATCATGACGAAGATGTTTTTTCGGTTTTTTTGGAAAGAATAAATCAAAGCAGTCCACCCTTTTTTAGAATTGTCTTTACGGGTAGCACACATGCTCCATATGATCATCCCGGCTCAGGTTCCCAAAATTGGAGTGGTAAAGAAGCTGATTACATGAATTCTTTAATATACGCCGATCAATGTTTGGCTGATTTCATGAAAAAAGCGCAACAACAAGCATGGTATAAAAACACCTTATTTGTTATTGTCTCAGACCACAGCCACTCTTGCCCAACCCATGAAGCTCCTTACACTGTTGATTTTTTTAAAATCCCTTTGCTGTTTTATGGTGATGTTTTGAATCGAGCCTACAAAGGAATTATTTTAAACAAAATTGGATCTCAGGCCGATTTAGCAGCTACTTTACTAACACAGTTAAAGATAAATTCAAAAGAATATCCTTACAGTAAAAATTTATTGGATCCTACATCACCAGACTTTGCCTTTATTTCGACGACAAGGGGATACGGTTTCACAAATACATTCGGTAAATTTATTTACCACTTTGATGCGAAAAAATACCATCAGCAAACCTACTCCGAACAAAATTTTAAAAAAGCTAAAAAGTGCAGTGATGCACTTTTCAAAAGTTATTACGAATTCTATAAAAATTTAGAATTTCAATAAAACAGAGAAGGTTGCTCTTCTAGAACAACCTTTTACGAAAGTTTTTCTTATTAAAATCTATCCCGAACACATTTCACATCCCTCTGGATTATCCAAAGAACAGGCAATAGCAGCTTCTTGTTCCTCGAGGGACTGTTGCGCTGAGTGTTCAACAACTGATTTATCAACCGTGAATTTTATAGCATCGGTCGCCGCTTTTGTTCTGAGGTAATACATTCCCGTCTTCAATCCTTTTTCCCATGCGTAAAAGTGCATCGATGTTAGCTTACCAAAAGTCGCATTTTCCATGAAAATATTGAGCGATTGACTTTGACAAATATAAGCGCCCCTATCTGCCGATTGATCGATAATAGCTTTCTGAGAAATTTCCCAGGCCGTCTTATACAACTCTTTGAGATGCGCAGGTATCTCATTAATTTTTTGAATAGACCCATTCGCCGCCATGATTTTTTGTCTAACGTCTTTGTTCCATATTCCTTCTTTAACTAAATCTTTTAGAAGGTGTTTGTTTACAATAATAAATTCACCGGAGAGCACTCTCCTTGTATAAATATTGGAAGTATAAGGTTCAAAGCATTCGTTATTTCCCAATATCTGAGCGGTTGAAGCCGTCGGCATAGGCGCCAGTAACAAAGAGTTTCTTACTCCGTATGTTTTCACCTCTTGCTTTAATAGATCCCATTCCCAGCGAGTTGTTGGAGTTACACCCCACATATCAAATTGAAATATCCCTTTCGATACAGGAGAGCCTTCAAAAGACTCGTAGGCACCGTGCTCCTTTGCCAAATCTTTAGATGCTGTCATTGCAGCATAGTATATGGTTTCAAAAATTTCTCTATTTAATGCCCGTGCCTCACTAGACTCAAAAGGCAGCCCCATAATTATAAAGGTATCTGCTAATCCTTGGACACCTAGTCCTATTGGACGATGCCTGAAATTAGATTTCTTTGCCTCTTCGACTGGGTAATAATTTTCATCAATAATTTTATTTAGATTTAATGTTGCTTGATAAGTGACCTCAAAAAGTTTGTCGTGATCAAACGCACCATTTTCAGAAACATACTTAGGTAAGGCAATTGAAGCTAGGTTGCACACAGCTATTTCGTCAGGAGCAGTATATTCCATGATTTCCGTGCACAAATTAGAAGATTTGATGGTTCCTAAATTTTGTTGATTTGATTTATTATTCGCGGCATCCTTGTAGAGCATATAGGGTGTTCCAGTTTCAATTTGAGATTCTAAAATTTTGAACCACAAATCCTGTGCTTTTATTGTTTTTCTTCCCTTCCCTTCGGATTCATATTTTAAATACAATGCCTCAAAAGCCTGACTGTGCGAATCTGAAAGACCAACACATTCATGGGGGCACATAAGTGTCCAATTACCATTTTCTTTGACACGTTTCATGAATAAATCTGGTATCCAAAGCGCGAAGAATAAATCTCTTGCACGTTGTTCTTCTTTTCCGTGATTTTTTTTAAGGTCTAAAAAATCAAATATGTCAGCATGCCATGGCTCCATGTAGATTGCAAAAGAACCTTTTCTTTTTCCCCCACCCTGATCTACATATCGAGCCGTGTCATTAAATACACGCAACATAGGAACTATTCCATTGGAAGTTCCATTTGTCCCTTTTATGTATGAGCCTGTAGCTCTGATATCGTGTATAGAAAGACCAATACCTCCAGCTGATTGAGATATTTGCGCACACGACTTCAGGGTATCGTATATTCCACTGATACTATCTTCTTTCATTGTTAAAAGAAAACAAGACGACATTTGAGGTTTCGGTGTACCCGAATTAAACAATGTTGGCGTGGCATGGGTGAACCATCCTTCGGACATTAAATTGTATGTCTTAATTGCAGCTGCTATGTCATTTTTATGAATCCCAATTGCAACGCGCATTAACATTTGTTGTGGACGCTCCGCAATTTTACCGTCAAGCCTCATCAAGTAGGAACGCGTTAAGGTTTTGAAACCAAAGTAATCGTATCTGAAATCACGATCGTATATTATGCTAGAATCTAAAATTTCTTTGTTCGTGCTTATAATTTCATACACGTCGTCAGCAATCAATGAGGCACGCTCGTTTGTCTTCGGATCAACATACAAGTACATATCCTCCATTACCTCAGAGAATGTTTTCTTTGTCTCTTTGTGAAGGTTAGAAACCGCAATTCTGGATGCTAATAAGGCGTAGTCTGGATGATCTATTGTTTTTGCTGCAGCTACCTCAGCCGCTAAATTATCTAAGTCTGTTGTAGACACCCCATCGTATATTCCCTCAATAACTTTCATTGCAACGGATTCAGGAGATACAAGGGCATCTAATCCGTAACACATTTTGACGATACGCGCAGTTATCTTGTCAAATTTAATTGCTTCTTTTCTCCCATCTCTTTTTACTACATACATGATAATTGCTTTATGTTCTTTGTTTATTAAAAATCCTCATCCAAACTAAATGCTTGGTTTTCTTTTCCGGCTAAAACACCCGCTTTTTGGTATTCCCCGACTCGTTTTTCAAAGAAATTTGTCTTCCCTTGAATTGAAATCATTTCCATGAAATCAAAAGGATTTGAAGCGTGGTACACCTTCTCATTTCCGAGTTCAACCAATAAGCGGTCTGCAACAAATTCAATGTATTGGCTCATTAAATCTGAATTCATGCCTATTAACTTCACAGGTAGTGCATCTGTCACGAAATCCTTTTCTATTTCTACAGCATCCATAATGATTTGCTGCACCTGCTCTTTGGGTAATTTATAAATTAAGTGCTTCGTGTAAAGTAAACATGCAAAATCACAATGCAATCCTTCATCTCTTGATATTAATTCATTTGAAAAGGATAGGCCAGGCATAAGCCCTCTTTTTTTCAGCCAAAAAATTGAACAAAATGAACCTGAAAAGAAAATACCCTCAACCGCGGCAAACGCCACCAGTCGTTCTGCAAATGAACCTTTATCAATCCAACGGAGTGCCCAATTCGCTTTTTTCTTAACGCAGTCGAGCGTCTCGATTGCATTGAACAAATATTCTTTTTCCGCACTGTTCTTAATGTAGGTATCAATAAGCAAGGAATAGGTCTCGGAATGAATATTTTCCATGGCGATTTGGAAACCGTAGAAGAATTTAGCCTCCGTGTATTGCACCTCCGACAAAAAGTTTTCTGCCAAATTTTCATTAACAATCCCGTCTGAAGCTGCAAAAAAAGCCAAAACATGCTTGATAAAATGCCGCTCATCGTTATTTAATTTATTTTCCCAATCTATAAGATCTGGGGATAAGTCTATTTCCTCTGCAGTCCAAAAACTGGCTTCCGCTTTTTTGTAGAAATTCCATATATCATCGTGTTGAATGGGGAATAATACAAATCTTTTTTTGTTTTCAATTAAAATTGGCTCATTGACCTGTGACATAGCTGCCTAGTTTATTTTGTTGTTTTATTAAATCCTAAATTTGGTTGTATACCGCTGCAAAGTGTTCGATGACTTATTTCGAAGTTTTGTCTGCTCAGGGGTACAAAATTTGTCAAAAAAATCACCATAATCAATTAAAGAAATTAACATTTATTTCAGGTTTTCAACACAAAAAAACGCAATCCCTAAGTGGACGAAACTTTCAGAGATTTTCAACAAGCTCATAAAGATATCCACATTAATTTTCTTGCTCTTTTGAAAACTATTTAAAAGAAAATTGTATCAACAAGCAGTAAAAATTTGTATGAAAATGCAACGTTAAAAGTATTCCCAATTTTGAATTAAAAAAAGACCCTCCAACGTCGGGTTTTTAACATATATTTGTTTAAAGCATTCGAATTACTTTACTGACCTACAAATGACGCAAAAAATTATTCTAGAGAAGTACCTAGATGCTCTATCACATGTAATTTTTCCAAATACTTGTGCGCACTGCCAAACTGAAATTGGGAGATTTGAATATTATATGTGTCATGCTTGTTGGGAGGCCATTTCTCATACACACTATGAGCATTATCAGGATATCACAACCTTGGATCGGTTATTTTTTGGCCGGGTACATTTACAAAGTACCTACTCATTATTTCACTTTGAGGAGGGCAATCCAATTCAGTCTCTTTTGCATACATTGAAATACCATCACCAAGAAAAAGTTGGCCGATATTTAGGGAGAATATTGGGAGAAAAGTTGAGAATCAAATCTTTTCCTTCGCCAATTGATCTGGTGGTGCCTGTTCCCATTCATCCAAAAAAAGAATTTCATCGGGGTTACAATCAATGTGATTCCATTTGCAGGGGTTTAGCAGAAACCATGAAATTACCAATAGATAGGAAAATCTTAAAAAAAATTAAATATAATTCAAGCCAAACAAAAAAATCAAAATGGGAACGATTGGAAAACTCCAAAGCTAACTTTTCCGTTTACAAGACCTTGACTCCATATCAACACATTTTGATTGTAGACGACGTAATCACAACTGGTGCAACCATCGAATCCTTGGGCAAATTATTGGTTCAAGAATACCCAAGTTTAAAAATAAGCGTGGCAAGTATAGCATTTTCAGGGAAATGAGTAAAAACATTCTTATAATCGGAGCAGGACTGGCAGGGTTAACTCTTGCATACAGATTCAAGAAAAAAGGCCATCGGGTAATGCTCCTGGACAAGGGAGAAAATCATTCATCAACGGTTGCCGCTGGGATGGTAAATCCAATGGTATTCAGAAGAATGAATAAATCGTGGAGAGTAGACGAATTCCTCGAGGAAGCAGTGTCATTTTACAGAGAACTTGAGGGTGTCCTTGGTATTGAATTTTTTCATCCTATTTCTATTTTAAGGTGCTTTTCCTCCTTGCAAGAAAAAAAATGGTGGATTGAAAAATCAGAAAAAAAAGAATACGAAAAATACTTAGCTGCAATTGATGAGGAGGAATGTGGGTTGAGAAGCCTACATTGTGAATTTGGAATTGGTTTGGTCAAACAAGCATTTTGGATAAACGCAGCCGTCTTCATTAAGGCATTTCAAAAATATTTCATGGCAAAAGAAGAATTCACAACGGGTGATTTTAAATTTGGACTCTTCGATTCAGCAACCATGTGTTATGACGATGAAAAATACGACGATGTTATTTTTTGTGTAGGACATGCCCAAGGCGAACTGCCATATTTCCAACCCACTCCTATTCAAAAAACGAAGGGCCAAATTCTTACCATTCAATCAGAAGAACTTCAAACTGAATACTCCCTGAATCGAAAGTGTTACATAATTCCCGTTGGAAATAATTTATATAAAGTCGGGGCAACATATGAATGGCATAACGCTACCCTAAACTGTACTTCCGAAGCCCAAGAGGAAATCAAAAAGAAGTTGTCTTGTTTATATCAAGGCGACTATCAGGTTATACACCAAGAGGTGGGAATAAGGCCTACAACCATTGACCGAAGGCCTGTTCTCGGGAGATCTTACGAAAATCCACACCTATTCATTTTTAATGGGCTTGGGACAAAAGGGTATATGATGGCGCCTCTGCTCTCCGACGAAATGGCAGACTTTATCCTTGACAACAAGGAACCACCCATGGAATATAATTTAAAACGTTTTTCGTAAGTCTATTGAGTGGAAAGAATAGGTCAATTCCGTATATTTGTGCCCGATTATGAAATACATCCGAAATTTTTGCATAATAGCACATATTGACCACGGAAAAAGCACCTTGGCGGATAGATTATTGCAAATAACAGGTACCATCTCCGACCGTGAAATGCAAGCGCAAGCCTTAGATGATATGGATTTGGAACGAGAACGTGGAATTACTATTAAAAGCCACGCTATCCAAATGAACTATAAATTCGAAGGACAAGAATACATCCTGAACCTAATTGACACCCCTGGACACGTAGATTTTTCGTACGAAGTTTCGCGTTCCATTGCTGCATGCGAAGGAGCACTTTTGATTGTTGATGCCTCTCAAGGGATTGAAGCACAAACCATTTCAAATCTATACTTGGCTTTAGAACACGACCTTGAAATAATTCCTATTCTCAATAAAATGGACTTGCCAGGCGCAATGCCTGAAGAAGTTTCGGATCAAATAATAGATTTAATTGGCTGTGATATTGAGGATATTATTCCTGCATCAGGAAAAACAGGTTTAGGTGTAGATAAAATTTTAGAGGCTGTAATTAAGCGTATCCCCGCTCCAAAAGGAAATGAAAACGCTCCACTGCAGGCCATGATTTTTGATTCTGTATTTAATCCCTTTCGCGGAATTATTGCGTATTACAGGATCAGAAACGGTGTTTTAAGAAAAGGAGACAAAGTTCGATTTTTCAATACAGGTAGAGACTACAATGCGGATGAAATCGGAATATTAAAAATGGATTTATCCCCAAAGAATACGGTTGGAACGGGTGACGTCGGTTATATAATCTCTGGTATTAAACAAGCCAAAGAAGTAAAGGTTGGAGACACCATAACGCTTACAGAAAATCCGTGCGATGCTGCGATTAAAGGATTTGAGGACGTGAAACCCATGGTATTTGCGGGTATATATCCTGTAGATACCGAAGATTATGAGGAATTGCGTTATTCAATGGAAAAATTACAATTAAATGACTCTTCCTTAGTTTTTGAACCAGAATCTTCGGCGGCACTTGGTTTTGGGTTTCGATGTGGTTTTCTGGGAATGTTGCACATGGAAATTATTCAAGAACGTTTAGAGCGAGAATTCAACATGACAGTAATAACAACTGTTCCAAACGTTTCCTACAAAGCTTACATGAAAAAAAATCCAGAAAAGGAACTTATCGTAAACAATCCCTCGGAGCTTCCTGATCCTGCTGGAATCGATCGTATTGAGGAACCATGTATCAAAGCACAGGTCATAACAAAATCTGAATATGTTGGCTCCATAATGACATTATGCATTGAAAAAAGAGGAAATCTGAAAAATCAGATATACCTCACTCAAGACCGGGTAGAGATAACTTTTGAAATGCCCCTCGCAGAAATCGTTTTTGATTTTTATGACCGATTGAAAACAGTTTCCAGAGGTTACGCCTCCTTTGATTATTATCCAATTGGATACCTTGAGTCAGATCTCGTAAAAATGGATTTGCTCTTGAATGGCGAACAAGTTGATGCACTTTCTGCACTCGTACACCGCAGTAATGCTTTTGACCTCGGTAAGAAAATTTGTATTAAACTTCGTGAATTGATACCGCGTCAACAATTTGAAATTCCGATACAGGCAGCCGTTGGAGCAAAGGTAATCGCAAGAGAAACCATCAAAGCACTTAGAAAAGATGTTACGGCCAAATGCTACGGTGGTGATATTACGCGGAAACGAAAATTATTAGAAAAACAAAAAGAAGGTAAAAAACGTATGCGCCAAGTTGGCCGTGTTGAGGTGCCCCAAGAAGCCTTTTTAGCAGTATTAAAACTTAACGACTAAAACGAATATTATGAATACTTTTTTAACAAGCATGCACTCAGGATTGAGATGGATTGTTCTTCTTCTTTTAATCTATTCTATTGCAAACGCAATCATTCGAAGAAATACCTACGAAAAGAAAGATCGACTTTTGTATATGTTCACCATGGTTAGTATGCACATTCAATTGCTTATCGGGTTGGTACTTTACTATTTTATCTCTTTAAAAGTTCAATTCATTGACGGATGGATGAAGGTCAAACTTTACCGTTTTTATGGCTTGGAACATGTCGTTGGAATGTTAATCGCTATTGCCCTAGTAACTATCGGACATATTGCTTCTAAGAAACAAATCGAGTCCAGTACTAAACATAAACGAATTCTCGTATGGTATTCAATAGGTTTAATTTTAGTCCTCGCCTTTATTCCATGGCCTTTTAGAACTGTTTTAGGAGGCCATTGGTATTAAGATGCGATTCTTATTATTTTTATTATTGACCATCCCTGTCCTATTTTCTTCATGTGAACAGAGCATGGAAGAAATAGAAAAACTTCCTGAAATGGAACGTGGCAAAGCGCTATATGATGCTAAATGTGTAAGCTGTCATGGTGAGGACGGTAAACTTGGAAGTTCAGGAGCAAAGGATTTAAGCCAGTCAACTCTTACTGATTCTGAAATTAAGAATAGTATTTTATATGGA
>Ga0194118_10004025_pt1 | contig 16445 bp, 21 predicted proteins | sample TA2MahsurfametaG_2_FD_148662 | JGI IMG/M metagenome (GOLD analysis project Ga0194118, IMG submission 148662) | Freshwater microbial communities from Lake Tanganyika, Tanzania - TA2015013 Mahale N5 surface | ecosystem: Environmental > Aquatic > Freshwater > Lake | place: Tanzania: Lake...
GTGCAGCGACCGTGACCCTTCATGATCGTGTATTCGCGGTCCATCTTGATGCCAGGGTTGTAGCCTTCGACGAAGGTGCCATCGCGGTTGCAGGACAGCAGGTCACCGATGGCCTCTAGGCCCATCTCGCGGTACATCTCTGCATAGCGGCATCGCGTGACATCGAAATAAAAGCGCTCGTTATCTGCTGCCAGCGTCTCGGTCTCGAGCGCACCGCCGTTCTTCCAGTTGTCGTAGAGCCGGATGAACGCCGGCATGCTGGTGTCCCCGCCGGGTGAGGCGGCGGCCAGCGTGCGACCTTCTTCCACCGCCGCCTTGCGGATCGCCTTATCCAGAATGTCACGCGCTGAAGCAGTGCCCAGCCGCGCCACTAGTTCTTCCCAGATGGGCTTGATCACCTGCGCTTGCAGTCGGCGCTTTTCGAGAACGGGGATGGTCTGCATTCGGTCGATCTCCTCAATACATTTAACTCACAACCTTCAACGCACCGCAATCCGCGTGGCCAGCGGCCGCGGTATGACGTCCAGTGAAAAGCGGTACTTTGACGGCTCGTCGGTGCACTGCCACGAACTGCGCCCACGCCATCAGGGGCAGAAAAAAGCTGAGGATGAGAAGTTTGCGCATAGGCAAATGCTAGTACGAAATGAGGCGTTTGGCACGAACAACAAAGGGCATTGCGCATTCTAGGGGTTAAGTCCACGCATATGTGCAGCGAGCTCTGAGGTAAGAGAGTTCGTGCTGTGCAATTCACAACCAACACGAAACCGGCGCGAAGGCTGCCCTCGACCGCTTGGAAAAAAGGCGGCCCAAGCCCGAACCCAGCGGGCCGGCCGCCTGGCGTGCCCGCGCTTGCCACTGCGCTGCGCATGGCCGTGGAGGAGCGCAAAGACGACATTGTTAAGACGTTGATGGACAAAGCAGTGCAAGGCAACCCCGATGCGCTGCGCCTGGTGGCCGAGCGCTTTGCCCCTGCAATGCGTGCAACCTATGCCGTGGGCAAAGAGACCATCGTGCTGGTGCTTGGTGATGATTCCAAAGAAAACGCAGTCAACCGTCGCCTGGCAAACGTACCAGCAGCGCTGCGCGATCAAATCAGGATCAAAACCGTTTGCCTGCCTTGGGTCATAGGACGGTCGATTCCCAGCGGTGGATGATGGGCCGACTTAATTGGCGGTTAATAGGGCACGAGCATGAAAACACAGCAAACGATTGGATTTGCAGTGCCAGCGTAGTGCAAAGACTAGCGGCGACCTCGATAAGATCCACCGACCTGAGCCCTGTAAGAAGCCTCGGCTTTTTTAGAGCTTGGACCGATGCAGCTTACGGATCGCTGTGAAAACTAGACCCCCACCCCCCATCAAGCCGGCAGGGGGGGGTGCCTGTAATCGCCGGGGCCCCTACCTGATGTCCAGCATCCACCAACCCAGTAGTAGGATTTTTTCTGAACCCGGAGTAAGAAATCAATGCCTCATTCATACCCGCCAGTATTCAGTCGTAGCATTGTTGATAGTGGTCGGATCAGTGGACTTCGAGCGGGGCAGATGATTGCGTGACCGCGAGCAGGAAGAGTTAGCCGCTGGCGGCCGTATCCAACATTATTCCGGTTCTCAATGCCAAGCTTGCATGACTCGATTCCAACGATCCCCACCCGGTGCAAACTAGGCCTGAGTCTCTCGAGACCCTTGACCTCATGCTAGATTTGCCGTTAGCGTGGCATGCCAGAATGGGTGTCGCCGATTTGGCTCAAACGTCCAGCAAGGAGATAGCAGTGCTCACTTGGCTAGTGATCGGCTTTCTGTTGATTCTCAGTGGCTATGCCGTGGTGCTTGGTGCCAGTGAAATCCCTAAAGAGGCTCGCCAGACACAGGCACCCGAATACCTTGAGGGCTTACAAAAACAGCTCGATAACACCAAAAATGCAGGTCTGATCGTCCTTCTATGTACGTTGACCTACATTTTGGTATGGCTGGTCTTGCCCTGACTGAAGGCATTAAGTGCTAGTGTTGTCCTAAAACGTTTACCTTGCTGTTGATTGTCGGCTTAAGATCAAGAAAGCTAGATCAAAGGGAGGTCTAGCTCAGTTGAGATAGCGTTGCATGCGACAGAGCCAGATTGTTGCAAAGACTAAAGGTGTACAGAACTAGAGCCTTCCACAGGAGTCGAATACGAGATCGTGAACGCCGTCAGAAGACATACCGAGGAAGAGCCACTGTATTCAACAGTGATCGTTCTTGATATGGGATCGGCCAAGTTTCTGTCCGATTTCCGATCGCTGATTGATTCGATGAGCAGCGCAAGCGAGGGTTTCCCTGAAGAACTCCAGCGAGCACTACTTGAGAGTCTTAGTCGAATCCGAAAGATGGTCTCCAAGCAACAAAAGGGTCAGCACTTGGTGTTCGCGTTACTTGCACTGAAAGGTCAATTTTTCAGCCCCTATATCTTTGAGCCATTTAAGTCTGACAGCGTCGAGGCGCTTGAAGCAATTGCTGATGCGCTTGCCGGAGCCATCTTAGAGGCGCAAGATGGGGAGTATAAGCACGATGTGATTGAACTTACGAAAAACCGGATGCTCGGCTTTGCACTCAGGGCGGCTTGCTACATCTACGCGTTTGAAGAAAAACAAGTGCTCGAAAATCTTGAACAGGGCCAAACCTATTAGTGGATCGTCACCATATCAACCTGAGATCACGAGCATGAAGCTTGCACCGCATTCAGGTGGGAAGAAACCGTCGGGTAATGATTGCTCAGGTTAGCATCGTGAAGCTGAATGGCGTAAGTTAACAATTAGAGTAGGCCTTATGACGCTTTGCCCAATTGCATTGCTTGCCACTTGTAACAAGTGTCCGGCCGTTGGTGTTTGTCCGCTCAAAGGTGTGATTGGTGATTACAAACCACCAGAGCCATCCGATAGCGGGGAGGAAACCGCATCGAGTGGAAAGGCTCCCGATGGCACCGGACGACCTTGACTTCAATCGACGAATCGGTTCGTCTCGACTCTATGATCTGCCAAGGCATTCAGCCTAGGTCGCGATAAGTTAAAGGGTTACCGCTTTCACCGAGAAACTGGCAGGGGTTTATATCTCTGCCTGCTTCATCAGGTGATCCTTGGCGGCACACTAGTGAATCTTGGGTTCCGATACGGTCAGCGACAAGGCCTAATGGAGGCCATCACCGAGGTTGGGGGTCAAACCGGTAAAGCATCCAACGAATCTGTATGGTTTCGCTGAGTTAGGGCTCATCGATTAAGGCCAAAGCCAAGATTTAGTTCCTTGCCGAAGCAGATCGACAAAGTTATAGCCCTGACCACTGGGCGCTGCTCAATCACGTTGCTGGCACGTGGCACGAGGGGCACGCATGTTCGGTCCGACAGTTGATGAGTGATTCGAGCTACGGTTCTCCGGCGACGATTCACAAGCGTCTTCACCAGCTCGTTGCCCTCGGGCTTGTGACGCTCGAGGCACAAGCGGCCGATTCACGCAAGCGCCTGGTCGTTCCAGCAAAGCTTGCGATGACTTACTTTGCCACTGTTGCCAAGGTACTTAGAAAGACAGCCGCTCGATAAGCGGCAATCTCGGCTTGGGGTTGCAACAGTAAAGGCTTTGAAGCTTTTGCCATGTGACGGGGTTGGTTAGGTCTTTGAGTCGCACCAAAGGCGATTTCTTAGTTGCCTACTAGATCCGATAGGCTTGTCTCGCAAGCAGTCGCCATGCACCTGACTGTCTTTGCCACACCATGAGGATACCTATCTTGATCGCTGTGGTCTTTCCATCACTGAGTGTCTCCCCACTGAGTACATGTCTTGCAATGGCAGAGTCGCCAACTATGTTCACGCTTTGCTCAGTGAGGTTGATGAAACTCCATGTTGACTTGCCCGATGTTGAAGCCGCAATGAATTGAGCCTTCGTTTCGATACGGCCTGCGGAATGCCCGTAACTCATCTGATCCGCACAAAGTTGCTCTAGCGCACCACCGTCTCCCTTCAGCATAGCCAAACGAAAAGCCTCTACCGAGGCTATGACTTTTGCAGCATCATCGTTTGATTCAGCTGCCGCTTTGCTTAAGCCGAGACCTAGTAGAAGACTTACTCCAAGCCCTGCTTTGAGCAACGTCCTTTTGTATTTGGTCATAGTTTGTCTTCAAAGTTATATCGATTAGTTAAAAGGAAAATTTCGGATCGATACACTGGACATAATGTTATTAACATCTGCCTACTATGTCACAATCAAGTCTCGAGTAAATGTTTGTAAATGCAAAAAGTTTAGTAATCAGTGTAACGATTCAAAAAGTAAATCTGTAAAGAATTGCACCCAGTGTTCACTCCATCTAGTATCCGATTTACATGCCTAGTTTTTTCGATTATTGGTGTGGGATCAAGTGCAAAGTAAGTTTTCGTTCGATGTCGCGACCCGACCTAGCTTTGAGGCTCCTTCGCCGAGGCACATCCTGCCTCGTTCCTTGCTGTCAGTCCTACTGAGCTAGCCATAATCACAAGCCACCGAGAACCTTTGCCGATTGTGTGCTCCCCAACGGGATTCAAAAAACACCGAGCTACTTTGGTAATTACCCCTTGCTCGAATTGAGTAGCCGCGACACTCCATGCTCGCCGATCATGATGGTGGCGGCATTGGTATTTGCGGAAACCACCCGGGGCATAACCGAGGCATCGATAACCCGTAGGCCCTCTACGCCGTTGACGCGAAGGTAAGGATCGACGACAGCCCGCTGATCGCTGCCCATGCGGCACGTGCTGGTGGGATGAAATACGGTGCCACCGAAGTTGCGCGCAAATTCATCCAAATTTGTATCGCCTGGAAGCTTTTCCTCGAGCCAACGATTCGCGAAAGCAGGTTGCCGGTAGATTTCGCGTGCCATCTCCAGGCCCTCTACCAGTGTGCTTAGATCTCGACTTTCGCGCAGGTAGTTCGAGACAATAACCGGTGTTACAGTGGGATCACTGGTGTGTATTCGTACGGAGCCGGTTGATTCGGGGCGACACTGGCATACGGCGACCGTGAAGCCTGAGAACCGATGTAGTGGCGTACCGGGTTTATCCACCGATAGCGGCATGACATTGAACTGAATATCGGGTCGGCCATCGCGCGACTGTGACGTGCAGGCGAATCCGCCGACCTGGCCCGCACCTACGGTGAGCGGGCCACTTGCAGATAGCAACCACTGCAATCCCATGCGTGCAAGCCCCAGGGGGGTGCGCATTTGGTCATTGAGCGAGATGGGATCCCGAAGTCGAACAATCGTTCTGGCCTGATAGTGATCTTGTAGATTATCACCGACCTCAGGTGAATCGTGAATCATATCGATACCGAGGGTGCGCAGGTGATCAGCCGGGCCGATCCCTGATAGCTGAAGCAGTTGGGGTGACTGAAGGCTGCCGGCCGATAGGATGACTTCGCCTTCACATCTAAATTGCTGCATACGCCCCTCTTGAATCGCTTCTACGCCGACAGCCCGTTTGCCCTTAAACAATATGCGCGTGACTAACACACCGGTATGTACTGTGAGCCCCGGCTGTTGGAGCAAAGGTTTCAGAAACGCCGTCGCCGCGCTACAGCGCCAACGTCCAAGAATAGACAGCTGGAATCGACCAACACCGAAATCACTGGCTGCGTTGAAGTCCGGGTTAGCAGGCAGACCGAATTGCTGTCCAGCCTCCAGCCATGCCATACAGCTGGGGTCTTCGTTGCGCAGCGTACTTACGCCGAGTTCTCCTTCGGTGCCGTGGTATTGACTCGCTGGACCCTCAAAGCGCTCAGTTCGACGAAATGAGGGCAGCACCTCATTAAAGGACCAGCCAGTAGCCCCCAATCGAGACCAGTCGTTATAGTCAGCATGCTGGCCTCGGATGTACAGCAGGCCGTTAATCGAGCTTGACCCGCCAATGACGCGACCCCTAGGCCAGATGATGCGGCGGTTGCCCGTCTCAGCCTGTGGCTCCAGTTCGAACTGCCGGGAGAAGCGTGCATCGAAAATAGTCCGAAAGTATCCGACCGGCAGACGCAGCCAGAAGGCACCATCTGGCCCGCCTGCTTCCAGCAGCAGTACGCGCCTTCCAGCGCGAATCAGTCGATTGACCACCACGCAACCGGCCGACCCTGCTCCAACGACTATGTGATCCCAGGTGTCTGAAACCACGCGCCGGACCTTGTTAAGCCTTGACGTTGTCGACGAGAATAGAAGTGTCGAAATAGGTTCGTGACGGCACTGGGTTCTGGATACCACCGAAACGCGCGTAAAAGTCTGTGACCTGTTGAAGCCAGCTCAGCGCAGTTCCGTCCTGATAGAGCTTGCGCCATTCTGCAGCCGTATGGTACCTGGACGCCCTAAACTGCTCGTTCAGCTCCTCGAGTGGTACCTGCGGATAATTTTTGGATTGAATCACGGGCAGTATCTCAGCAGCGTTTCGCATCAGGTCATCATTGGACGCTGCCCAGCCCCGAACTACCTGGGCGAGGATTGCGCGGTTTTTTTCATAATAGTCGGCCCGCGTAGCCCAGCCGCCCACAATGGCTGACTTGGGGAAGTAGGCCGAAGCATCCACCAGCATCTTTGCTGAGGGCACCCGTTGCCGAACCTGAATGTTGAAAGGCACCCAAAGCGCAACGGCAGGTACCGCACCTGAAATGAAGCTGGTAACGGCGACAGGCATGCCCTGATTGATCAGTTCGATATCTTTGGTTGGATCGATATTATTTGCACGTAGCGCAGCATCGAGAAAAACGTGAGCAGTGGTACCCAGGGTTGTCGAAATGCGCTTGCCCTTAAGATCGGCCCAGGTTTTGACCCCTTGATCTTCGCGGATCCACAACTGGGCAGTGGCAAATTCAATATTGTTGATCAGAAACGCTTTGCCCTGTCCGCGCGCCGGAAAATTCGAGATAACCGCCCCAGTAGATAGCATATCCAGACTACCGCCGATCATGGCGTTAAAGAGTTCTAGACCCGTATTGAACTTGACAAGGTCGAACTCGATACCTTCTTTGGCCCAATGGCCCCGGTGAACACCTGTCCAGATCTGCCCTGTGACGGCCAGGGTATCGACATAGCCCATTCGAATCTTTGTGCGACTTTGCGCGATCGCTGGGGCACCAAAGCTCCCCAGACCGCTGGCAACCACGCCAGCGGCAATCAACTGCCGTCGACGGGGTTGAATGCTCTCTCTCATGTTCGTCTCCTTGCGCCGGAAACACCGACGTTATTTGGAAATAACCCGGCATGGCGTCATGCCGGGCCAGCACTGGCGGAACCAAGCTGCTGCTGGACCTCGTATTCCGCCATGACGAGGTCGCGTACATAGGCCTTGAGAGCCCCGAACTCTGGAGTTTCTTGCAGGCCCTCGCGTCTTGGATAGGCAAAGGGCACCTCGATTATCTTCTTGATGCGCGCCGGCCGTGCGGTAACCACAACAATGCGCGAGGCAAGATAGATGGCCTCATCTACCGAGTGTGTAATCATCAAGACGGTCTTACCCTCGCGCTGTAGCACATCAAGTAGAAGGTTTTGCATTTTGGAACGCGTCTGAGCATCGAGGGCACCAAACGGTTCATCCATCAGCAAGAACTCGGGCTGTGCGGCATAAGCACGTGCGATGGCCAGACGTTGCCGCATGCCTCCAGATAAAGTCTTAGGAAACGCGTTTGCAAAATCCTTCAACCCCATTAGATCAAGATATTTCTGACAGATCGCCTCTTGCTCCGACGCTGGTACCCGGCTGCTGCGAAGGCGCATCCCGAACAGGATATTATCGCGTACGTTGAGCCATGGAAAAACACCGTACTCCTGAAAAATCACACCTCGGTTGCGGCCTGGCCCCTCAATGGGTTTGCCGTCAAGTGTCACCCGTCCGCTACACGGATGTTCAAAGCCCGCGGCCACGTTCATGAGCGTGGTCTTGCCGCAGCCCGACGGTCCGACTATACAAATGAACTCCTCCTCGCAGATGCTGAGGCTTACGCGGTCGACCACGCTCAAGCGTCCATCTTCAACCGGAAACTCAACCGATACATCTTCAAAGACAATACGCGGGCGGCCTCTGACTGCTCTTGTCATTGCGCTTCAACCCGATCTTGCCAGCGAATGAGCCTGCGGGTGAAAGCACGTAGCGCTAGATCCATACTGAGTGCTACAGAGCCTATGCAAACAATGCCTACATATATGATGTCGATTTGAAAAAACGATCCGGCACTTTGTATGAGCGCTCCCAGCCCCTGCTGTGCCGCAAGCAGTTCAGACGCAACAAGCGTCGCCCACGCAACCCCAAGAGCAACGCGTAAGGCTGTGAGAGTGTGCGGCATGGTGAGCGGTACGATCACCTTAAGGAAAATTTCACCGTCACTTGCACCCAGCGTGCGAGATACCTTTACGAAGATCGGACTGATCTGTGCTACGCCCTCGTACATGACGATCACGCCCGCAAAGAAACTGGCATAGAAAAGAATGATGACTTTGGCGGGCTCATCAATACCGAAATAGACCACGACGAGCGGTATGAGGGCGATGGGTGGAAGCGCACGAAAAAAATTAATTAAAGGATCGAGAAAGGTTCGCGCATTTTTGTACCAACCGATTAGAAAGCCGACGGGGACTGCCACCAGGATGCCAAGAAACACGCCAATAACTACGCGTTGGGTCGATCGAAGAATGTCGATGCCAAGGCTTCCGCCAAGTAGCAACTCGACCAGCTTGCCCCCGACCTGACCTGGCGTAGGCATCAGTCCCGGATTGACTAGCCCCGACACTGCTACCGCCTGCCAGGCAGCTATGAGCATGCCCCAAGGCAGGATGAGTAGAGCCCAGTGACGAAGGTGTTTCTCGATAGGTGTCTCCAGTCTTGCTGAATTAACAACGCAAAGATACTGTAGAGGAACAATCACACTAAGTAAAACTTATTATGTCTGTCATCTCGGTGGCTGAAATTGAAACCTCAAATTTACTGGGCGTTCCGCTGAATTCAGCGGTTGGTGAGGTCACCAGCATTTTTCATGACGCATGCGGTAACATTCTCCATTTCGCCGAGATAACGAATCTTGCTGAATACACTCACTTCCAAATGAACCTGTAGGTCTAACATAATGCCGCGAATAGCGCTTAGAGTGAGTCCCGCCGACAACGTTGTAACCCTGCTTGACTTTCATCAGCACGAAAGAGTCACTCAGGATGGACTCAGCCTGACCAGTGAGATCCCATTTGGACACAAAGCTGCCTTGTGCGCGATTCGAGAAGGTGAGGCAATCATAAAATATGGGGTTCCCATCGGTGTCGCCACGCGGAGTATCTCGACAGGCGAGCATGTTCATGTCCACAACTGTCGATGAGGATGGCCCTAATTTCCAGGGATTTAGACGGGCCGACGGCCGGGTCGGTGTCCGTAACCACTTGGCGCTGGTATCGACCGTGGCGCTGGCAAATCGAGTGGTCGAATTGGCTGCGTCCCGCTACGATGCGAGCCGCCCCGCTGGTGACGACAGGGTACTGCTGATACGAGGCGAGTTTCAGCGAGGGCTGCAGTCGACAGATGCGCAGTTACAGGACGACATTGTATTTCGGTTGATCACCCATCCAAACGTGGGGGCAGCCGTAGTTTTGTGCCATGACCGGGCGGCTGCTCGTATATGGCGGGAACGCCTTGCGGTTCTAGGTAATGCGATCCAAGTGCTGGCTTTCATGGATGCCCATGGCGTTGAGCGCATGATCGAGCGTACTGTAAAGGTATTGTCCGAGCAGGCTGAATTCGTACGAACTCAGAGACGCTCGTCCTGCCCTTGGTCCAGTTTAACCTTTGCCTTGGAGTGCGGGGGCTCGGATGCTTCCAGCGCCGTATGCGTGAACCCTGCAGTCGGTCGATTTGTAGACCATGCTGTAGCGTGTGGCGTGAGGGTGATCGTCTCCGAAACAGCCGAGTTCATCGGGGGTGAGTCTGTGGTGAGACAACAATCGGTTAGCGATGAGATTGCCCAGTCTATCCTGGCCCGTATTGAAGTTACTGAGTCGCGGATGGCTGCCAACGGTGATCGATATCGCGGCGTTAATCCGACGGCCGAGAATATTGAGGCGGGGCTGACCACGCTCGTTGAAAAAACGATGGGCGCCTTGTGCAAAATCGGCAGTGCCCGCTTTAAAAGTTGTCTTGACTTCGGTCAGCCTCCTGCTGGAGCGGGTCTGCATTTCATGGATACACCATTCTTCAGCCCGTGCTCGATCACGGGTATGGTCGCTGCCGGCGCACAGGTCACTCTCTTCTCTATGGGTGTCTTCAACCCATCGGGTAACCCACTGTCGCCCACCATCAAGATCTGCGGAAATCCCGAGACAGTAAGTCACTGGCGCGATGGCATTGATGTGGCGTTAGTCGATCTGATCGAGGGCCGTATAAGCCTTGATAGCGCCGGAGACCTTATCTATAAGGCCGTGCAACAGGTCTCCGAGGGTCGACGGACCTACACTGAAGCCTGGGGCGATGGTCAGTTTATTATCCCTCGCGGCCTGCCGGCATTTTAAGCTGCCTGTTGACGCCTCAGGCAGTCAGACTCCCATAGGGGAGTTGCGCCATGTGTACCTCTCGCAATGTGACCCTGCGAACCTCCTTTTGGCTAAGCTATTCACAAACCTGCTCTGACTTGCCAAGTGTCACTGGCAGAGTTCTAGGCCCACGAACAGTGCCCTCAGACCATTTCACCTTTTCTCCTATTTTTAGGGAAAAAACGGGGTGGCGTCTTAACCACTCTTCAAGCGCAACCCTTATCTCCATTCTCGCTAGATTTGAACCAAGACATCGATGCCTTCCGAGACCGAAAGCTACATGAGGGTTCTCTTGCCGATCAATGATCACTCTATCTGCCTGCTCGAAGACGCTCGGGTCTCGATTCGCTGCGGGAAATGAAAGCAAAATCTGACTGCCAACTGTGAAGTTACAGCCTCCTAGGCTAGTCTCCTTAACTACCTCTCTCGCCATTGTTACGGGAGAATAAGCCCGAAGAAACTCTTCAATTGCAGTAGGTATCAGATTAGGATCGTTAACCAATCTCCTAAGATCCTTAGGGTTAGTCGAAAGGTGCCAAATGCTTGATCCAATTGCGCTCCAAGTTGTGTCAATGCCCGCAATAAGAAGTAGTCTAAGGGTTCCTACAAGATGGGACTCTTGTAAGGGTTCGTCGTTGATTTTCGCGGATAAAAGGAAGCTGATCAGATCTGAAGCTTCAAAAAGATGCCCACCTGGCTTTCGATCTGCCACCTGACCCACGAAGTACAGAGTAATTTCTTGCAGGGCTTTGTCTGCAACGATTGGGTCGGTTGGACCTACTTCCAATAGTCGATGAATCCAATCGCGAAACCGATCTCCATCATCGGCAGGTAGGCCGAGCATTTCCGAAATCACAAGCACAGGAATGTGCTGAGCATATTGGATCGAGGCATCACAAGACTCGACCCCGCCAATGTTATCAAGAAGATCAATGCACACTTGGCGCGTTCTTGCCTCAAAACGCTGAATAGCTTTCTCAGTAAAAGCTGGAAGAAGAAGTTTTCTCGCAGCTGTGTGTTCAGGCGGGTCCGAGGTAATAGGCGGGTTAGGTTGAAGCTCAACTTTCTTTTCCCTGACAATCACTCGCCGTGACGAAAAATGATCAGAGTCGTAGGCAATCTCTCGTACATACTCATATGTCGAAGGGAAAAAGGCACCATCCTCAAAACGCATCGAGTGTGCGATTGGGCACCGTGAGCGCAAGTCCTCCCAAATGGGAAATGGATCTTCTACCCAACGTAGATCAAAGTGGGTCCAATCGGTTGCCCAGTCGGTTACCGGTTTACTAGTCGTCATGTCTTAACTTGCTGCTCAGATAAATTCGTCAGGGATAAAGCCCGTTCCGGGCAGTTGGCAACAGCGAGTCTCACAATGGTCTCGAAGTCAGGGGAAATGGTGCCATCGCCTTTGAGTCGCACATTACCAAAGTCGTCTGACTCAAAAAAATTTGGCGCAATCGAGCAGCAACGGCTATGACCTTGGCATCGATCCTGCTCAATATTAATCTGATACATCAGTGAGTTATTCATCTAAACGCCTTCCAAGCGATGAAGAACACCAGTGATAGCCGGTACAACAAGTCTTCGCTTACAAAACTCGTTAAAACTAGACGCCTCATTGCCATCGTAGGAGCCTTTGTTCGAGAGCCGTCATTGACTTTGTCAGAATCATGCCGATTGCGGCGAGTAAACCAATAAGACCCATTACTCCGTTCATGTTGAACATCGATTGAAGAAAGGAGAGTTGCTGTCCAATTCCGTGTTCCGCAGCAATCAGTTCCGAGCCAATCACTCCAAGCATTGAATAAATCAAACCCAGCCGTAATCCAGAAAACAAGGTCGGAACAGCGGTAGGCAGCGTCAGTTTGAAGAAAATTTGGCGAGAGTTTGCTCCCAGTGTTCGTGACAAAGTTAAATGGTCCTGGCTGACGCTGCGCATTCCTGCAATGGCCGAAGAGAGGACGATGAAGAAAGATAGACTAGAGCCAACTGCTATTTTGGAGCCCAAACCGAGGCCGAACCAGAGTAGAAAAAGCGGCGCGAGCGCAATCCTTGGCATCGCATTAAAAATCGTCAAATATGGTTCCGAAGCTCGTTCAAGCCGAGGGTACATGAAAAAAATTAGCGCAAGGCAAAGGGCTAACGTACTACCGATCACAAAGGAAAAAAGTGTCCCGAAAAGTGTGTATCCCAGCTGTTTCCACAGGATGGCTTTAACAAAGAATCCTTCCCAAAGAAATTGAGTGATTCCGATCGGGCTTCCGAAGAAAGTAGGACTCAGTAGTCCGATCCGGTGCGAAATCTCCCAGATCGAAAAAAATAGAACGCAAAAAAGGCCGTGGGAAAGTATTTGCCTCGATCTGCTCAACTTTTGCACCCAGCGGTGTTATTTACCCCTTGTTCAAAAATCTTCCATATCGTCCCGTAGAGGTTAAGAAACTTAGGATCGCTTTGGAGTTGGCGCACCGATCGAGGGCGTGTTAAATCAACCCTCACGTCGGCTAGGATCTTACCGGGTCGCGGGCTCATGACGATTACTCGGTCGGACAGGGCTACGGCTTCCGAAAGGTCATGGGTTACGAACAGTACGGTCCGCGCCTCAGTAGTCCAGAGTTCAAGGAGCAAGTCTTCAAGTTGAATTTTTGTCTGTGCATCGAGTGCGCCAAAAGGCTCATCCATTAGAAGGAGTTGGGATTCTAGGCAAAACGTCCTTGCTAACGCAACGCGTTGCCGCATTCCTTGGGAGAGCGTCTTAGGCCACGCATCCTCGAATCCTGCAAGACCCACTTTTGAAAGTAGTTTAGCGGCGCGTTCCTTTCGTACTGTCTCGTCGATTCCCCTAATCTCCAAGCCATAAGAGGCGTTCTCGAGAGCGCTCCGCCAAGGCAATAGCGAATCACGTGCCAGCATATAAGCAACTCGGGAATCGCCAGCGATTGGCCTTTGTCCGTCTATAAACGCATCTCCATCGTATGTCTCGATTAAACCAGCAAGAACGTTCAAGACCGTTGTCTTTCCGCAGCCACTTGGTCCTACTATTGAGACAAATTCCCGCTCGAACAATTGTAGGGAAAAGCTGTCAACTGCCGTTATCGATTCAGAAAAGCGAACTGTAAGTCCGCTGAGGTCAACAATCCCGTGCACACCAATTTCTCAGGGCGCAGTTGCCAAAATAAAAGAACTCAGTGGTGGCAATTTTTCGACCATTTTTGTTTCGACCATAAAGTCAAGTTGAGCTTGAAGCGCCTTGCGATCTAGGCGAGCCACATAGTTTTTTGAGTCGATGGCTAACTTGATCGAGTACCGAATAACATCGTCGCCTCTAGGTATCTCCAACCGATAGTACTTGCGGGTGATTTGTATCACTTCCTCAAAGTTAGCTGGATTATTGATGAATACGTCTGCCTCCTTAAAGACCTGAGTGATTGCATCAACAACATGGGGGTTCCGGTCAATGTAGTCTTGTGTTAACACGATCCCATTGCCGCCGCTGTTATGGGCAAACATTTCTGCGGGTTGGCGATCCGTAGCTGCTCGCCAGACGACTTTACAAGTACCCAAAACTGCGCACATGGATCCCGCTGGTTCGAACATCATCAGCGCATCAACCTGCTTAGATACGAGTGCGCCATATGCAGTGTCTGGGCCACCTACCGCAACGATTGTTACATCGTCGGTTTTCATTCCAGATTTAACAACCATCCATGTCAGGATGAACTCCATCAGCGATCCTCGCGCTGGCACACCAATCTTTTTCCCGCGTAAATCCGGCATAAAGTGAGGCCACTGTTTGTCAGCGTTTGGAAAAGCAAGGTGATTCCCGGCTATCAGAATTGCAGGATTAGCGGTTGCTGCGCCAACTACCATCTTGATTTTGGCCCCCTGAGAAACTGGACCAACCATGACAGTATTTGTAAAGAATCCAGCGTCGATGCTTTTTGCCATCAATGCTTGGACACCGAGTGGTCCAGAAGCAAGTACTTGCAATTGGCATTTGAGGCCGGCCTTTTCGCAGAATCCCTTCTCAATGGCTACTCGAGCCATCAAGTTACCTGGCCCAACATAGTCTTGAAATCTGACTGTTTCACCCCGTCCTTGAGCGAAGGAATTTAATCCGAAAAAAAGTATTCCAAGAAAAAAGGCGATCCTGACCATGTCTGCTTTCCCCCTTGTTTGAAGATCTCGTCGCACGTTAGGCGTGCGGAGTCCTCTTTAAGCATATGCTTTTGATTTTTCTTTTACAAGGTTCTTTCGTCAGACGTCATAGCAGATTACAAACTTAACGCTAGGTGCATTAAACGCTCCTTTGGACTTCTAAAATTAGACCGCTCGCTGACGTTCACGATCCGACTGTCGCCTCGCCGAACGATTGGTTAAATCGGAGGGCAGAATACTCGGTGTTGAAGAAACCTGTCACTTAAGTGCTGGGCCTTATGACTGATCTGACTACAGGTGAGTCTTTCTTTACCGTGTTTATTTGTAATTTTCACAACGGAAGTCGCATGAACGCTGTTCCCCATTCTGTCCAAGATTGTCGCGTTGTCAGACTCGCAGGTGCGCTTGGCGCAGAGGTCTATGGCATCGATCTCGCGCGACTGTCGACCAAGCAAGAGATCGACGCGATTAAGCAGCTGCTCCTTCAACATCTAGTCTTGTTTTTCCCAAACCAGAACTTGACTGTTGATCAGCATGTTGAGTTTGGCCGCATGTTTGGCCCCCTTGAGGGCCATCCAAATTTGAAGAATCCTTTCACGCAGCATACTGAATTGTTCGAGCTCGCAGCCACTCACGGCGGCGTCGCCGACGAATGGCATACAGACATTACTTTCAGAGAAGAGCCAGCGGTGATGTCGATCCTCAAAATGGTTCGATGTCCCGAAGTAGGCGGGGACACGATGTGGGCGAGTCTTTACGCGGCTTATGAAGAAATGTCTGAACCGATGCGATCGCTTTGCGATGGCCTTACAGCCCTACATGACGCCCACCCGCACAATAGACCGGAACAGATGGCCGTTCATCCTGTTGTGCGAGTTCATCCGGAAACGGGCCGGCGTGCGCTTTACGTGAATGAGCACTTCACACGACGCATTGTTGAGTTACAAGCGACGGAGAGCGAGAATTTGCTTGCCCATCTCACGCGTTGGGTTACAAATCCTCGATTCACAGTCAGATATCGATGGACTCCGAATTGCATAGCGATCTGGGATAACCGTTGCACTCAGCATTTCGTGCTCAATGACTTTGTAGGCGAGAGAATTATTCAGCGCGTCACCGTGATGGGCGATAAGCCGATGGGTGTTAAGGGTTCCAGCTGGCAGCCTTGGGTGAAGCCTGGACCGTCCACTGCGGCGAGCAGGCACGACCGGCAGTTGAAGCGTTTTTTAAAGGAAAAACAAGTAAGGGAAAACCAAGCATAGGCTCTTTCAGAAAAGATCGTTCATATAGGCGCAGCTGCTTAAGTCGGCTGCGCGCGCCAGCGTTTGTTGCGCCTCGGGGGTGCTGTCAGAGACCGGATCGTTATCAGCGAGCATGGTATGCGTGAGCCTGTAAGAGAACGATAAAACTGAACTTACCTTCGATGCACCAGTCATAGCAACAACTTTTTGCTATAAAGGCTATACCTTAGGAAAGTAATTGAAACGAAGGAGTTTGCCGATTAACACCAAGCAGACTCAAGCTGACAAAAGACCGTTGATCCAGCTCACGCTTTCGAACTGTGGAACGGCAGCATTAAGCGAAAAATAAGGGCATTAACTGTCTAAAAAATTTACGCTCAATTTTCCTTGGGTGGCCTTGATCAATCTACCGTCTAAGTCCGTTATGATCTGGAGTATTAGTTTTGCAATATAAACCGATCGATTAGATCATGAGAATTGGTGTACCCAAAGAGATCAAAGTCCATGAATACCGGG
>Ga0194118_10004027_pt1 | contig 16443 bp, 15 predicted proteins | sample TA2MahsurfametaG_2_FD_148662 | JGI IMG/M metagenome (GOLD analysis project Ga0194118, IMG submission 148662) | Freshwater microbial communities from Lake Tanganyika, Tanzania - TA2015013 Mahale N5 surface | ecosystem: Environmental > Aquatic > Freshwater > Lake | place: Tanzania: Lake...
GAATGTATAAAAAAAACAAAAATAGAAAATTTAAGCATCATTCCTGCAAATGCAGAATTATCTGGTTTAGAAACTGAAGTTGCAAATAATTCTCAAAAAGCTTTTTTACTAAAAAATATTATTGATGGTTCAGAAAATATTTTAGAAAAAGAAAAATTTTCTTACATTATAATTGATTGTCCACCATCTCTTAGTCTTTTAACAATTATGTCTTTAGTAATTTCGCATTCATTAGTTGTACCATTACAAGCTGAATTTTTTGCACTGGAAGGCTTAAGTCAATTAGTAAAAACCATCGATCGTATAAAAATTAATTTAAATCCTAATTTAGAAATACAAGGGATAGTTTTAACTATGTATGATAAGCGTAATAAATTGTGTGCAGATGTTGAAAAAGAAGGACGTAATTTTTTTGGGAATAAGGTTTATAACGTAAATATACCTCGAAATGTAAGGATTTCTGAGGCCCCCTCCTTTGGGATGCCGGTGATCTTATATGATAAATATTGCGCAGGATCCCTTGCATATAATCAGTTTGTTGATGAGTTCTTGATTAGAGAAAATTTACAGGAAAAAAAAGTAGCATAAATGATTGGAAATAAATTTAAAGGTCTTGGAAAAGGTTTGTCAGCATTGATGGGGGATGTGGGGCCTGAAAATATTGAAACAAAAAATCTAGCAGAAAAAATTCCTATTCATTTTATATTTCCAAATCCATCTCAACCAAGAAAAAACTTTGATCAAAACTTATTAAATGAATTATCTGAATCAATTAAAGAGCAAGGTATAATACAGCCTATATTAGTTAGAAAAAAATCAGAGGATAATTTTGAAATTGTAGCAGGCGAGAGAAGATGGCGAGCTGCACAACTTGCAAAAATTCATGAAGTACCTGTGATCGTTTTAAATATTGATGATAAAAAATCATTAGAGTTTGCAATTTTAGAAAATATTCAAAGATCTGATTTAAACGGAATTGAGGAAGCCTTAGGTTATGATAATTTGGTTAAAAAATTTGGTTATTCACAAGAAACTTTATCTAAAATTTTGGGAAAAAGCAGAAGTCATATTGCAAATACCTTAAGGCTTGCAGGACTGCCCGAAGAGATACAAAAAATGATTGCAGATGGATTATTAACATCTGGACATGCAAGATGTTTGGTGAATGTTCCAGATAATATTAAACTTGCAAAAATCATAGTTAATAAGAATCTTTCCGTTCGGCAGGCAGAGTTTTTAGTTAAAAAGGAACAAGTTTTTGGAACTTTAAAAAAAATTAAATCATTTAATAAAGATACTAATATTAAATCTTTAGAAAATGAACTTGAGCTCAGTATGGGAATAAAAGTTGATATTAAAAATAAAAAAAATAATTCAGGTGAAATTAAATTTTCATATAAAAATCTCGAACAGTTAAATAAAATTATTAGTGTTCTTAAAGGATACTTTAGATAAATTTTGAGTTAAAAAATAAAAAAACTGAGTATCTTGGGCTAATTCATATCTTTTAAAATTTGTCTCGATAATATTTAAATTAATTAGTAATTTTTCAAGATTTTTAGAACTCCAAATTTTTAAAATATTCTTGATTCTGTCTTTATCCTTCCAAAAGATCGGTGGTTTATATCTTTCAAGCCTTTCGTCCGTTGATAGTTTTTTATCCATTTTTTGAATATCTAAAATTTTCATAATAAATGATCTTAAGATAATTATAATTTCTATGAAATTTTTTTCGTAATTAGACATGTTGGATATAAAATCATTAATGTTTTTCTCATTTTTAGACAGTAAAATTTCAATAATCTCGTCATTTTTTTTAAGATCATTTTCGGTGCAAATTTCCTCAATAATTTTATCAGTAATTTTCTTCGCATCTTTATAAATATTTATTTTCTCAACTGCTTCTTTAATTTTGGATCTTTTAAGGGATGAAAAATTTAAAATAGTCTCAATTTGGTTTTCAGTAAGTTCTAGTCTATGGATTTGAACTTGTTGTATTAAAAATTTCTTGATATCAAATTTTGTCTCTTGATAACAAGGTATGCAAATTGAAGTTTTATCATATTCACCAAATTGTCTTAACTTTGAATTTTTCTGTAAAATTTCAGAATTTATAATTATTAAAGTATCTTGAATATTATTTTTAATAGAATTTATAATTTCTAAAATTTTATCAGAGCAATTTTTTATAATAGTTATATTTTTGTTTTCTTCAAATAATGACCCATTTAAATAATAGTTAATAATATCATCTGGTTTTTTCAAAATATCATCTTCAAAAATAATTTTCGGCTTTTGATTTTTAACATTACACAAAGATATGATTTGATCATTTAGATCATTTATTAAATCTTGATTTTCACCGTAAAGGACAATGACTTTATTAAGTAAGAAATCTTTTTTTTTTAAGGAGATTTCATGTGATTTTATAATCATTAAAACTATCTTAATGAAACACTGGATTTAAATAATATATTTTGAATTATAGAGTCTAATAATATTCTTTTTTCATTATTTTTGATGATAGAATTATTTGATAAATTATCAGTAACTGCAACCCGTTTATCTTTTGAAATAGCATCTTGATAGATTACCAATCCGTTTTTATCTTGAAACTGGTAACTTACGGTTAATTTTACAATTTCTTCAGTGGCTATTCCTCTATTATCAACTAAAGAGCTTTCAGCAGTGTCGTAAATTTGAGCTTTAAATATATAAGCATTCATATCCTTTTCATCTTTTTTAAAATTTAATTTCTGTTCAAGATTAAAGACAAGATCTTTATCACCCACGATTTCTGATTTTGAAATAATGACTTGTTTTGAGCTTCCCATGTAAACAGGAGAAAATCCGCAACCTGTGAGAGTGATAAGGAGTAAAATTGTTATAAATATTTTATTTTTCATTGGTGACAATATTTAGTAATTTATTTTTAACAAATATTTTTTTTGTTATAGTAGTTTTTTCTAATATAACTTTTATATTTTTAATTGCTAAAGATTTACTAAAAATACTCTCCTCTGTTTCATTGTGGATAGCGTTGATAATTGCTCTTTTTTTACCATTTATTTGAACCACCACATTAAATTCATCTTTTTTCAGTGATTCATTATCAAATTTAGGCCACTCCTGAATAGCAAGATCTGTTTTTTTTGTAATTTTTTCCCAGCATTCATTTGCAATATAAGGAATAAAGGCTGAAATAATTATTAAATATTTTTTAAAAACATCAATTAAGCTATTTTTGTTAACTCCTAATTTTTCAACTTCGTCATTAATAAAATTTAAAAAAGTATACAATTTTGCAACAGCAACATTCATTTGAAATTTTTCAACATGTTCTGAAATTTCTTTTACTAAAATATCAACTTTAATTAAAAAATTTTTATCAAAATTTTCATTAGTCTTTTGATAATTTGATATTTTATCGCATGTTCGAAAAATTTTCTGGATATATTTATAAGCTCCTTGAATACCGCTATCGCTCCATTGAATGTCACGATCTGGAGGACTATCGGATAATATAAACCATCTTACCGCATCGGAGCCATAAATTTTTATAATATCATCTGGATCTACAATATTTTTCTTAGATTTTGACATTGCCTGGCTGTCGCCTTTTAATACTTTTAATTTATTATCTAAAAAATATTTCCCATCTTCAAATTTTACATCCTTTGGAAATACCCAGTCTCCTTTTTCGGTTTTAAAGGTTGGATGGCAAACCATTCCTTGCGTAAAGAGATTTTGAAATGGTTCTGTAAATTTAAATTTAAATTCATCTTTTAAAGCAAGGGTAAAAAATCTTGAATATAAAAGATGCAAAATTGCATGCTCAACGCCGCCAATATATTGATCAACGGGCATCCAATAATTAACATCTTTTTCATTAAAGGGATGGTTTTGCTCAAGGGGCGAACAAAATCTTAAAAAATACCAAGAGGAATCTACAAAGGTATCAAGGGTATCCGTTTCACGAATGGCCTTCATGCCAGTTTCTGGACATTTTGTATATTTCCAGGTTGGATGATTTTCCGAAGGATTTCCAGGTTTGCTAAAATCAATGTCTTCAGGAAGAGTAACAGGTAAATCTCTTTCAGGAACAGGAATGATTTTACCATCCTCTCTATAAATAATAGGTATAGGGCAACCCCAATATCTCTGTCTTGATATACCCCAATCTTTTAATCTATAAATTGTTTTAGAATTTCCAATTTTTTTATCTTCAACAATTTTAATTATTTTTTTCTTCGCTTCACTAACGCTTAAATCATTTAAAAAATCAGAGTTAATTAAAAAACCATCATCTACATAAGCCTCATCTTTAACTTTTATATCTTGAGATTTATTAGGTGATACAACAGGCAAAACCTCTAATTTATATTTCAAAGCAAATTCTAAATCTCTTTGATCATGGGCAGGACAGCCATAAATTGCACCTGTTCCATAATCCATAAGTATGAAATTACTCACATAAATTGGAAGTTTTTTATCTTTAATAAATGGGTGATGGACAGAGTAAGAAGTTTTAAATCCTAATTTTTCATTCTTTGATAATGAAGATTCAATTGCGATATTTTTAAGTGCTTCATTTTTAAACTTTAAAAAATTTTCGTCATCTTCAAAAAATTTTGTAAAAGGATGATCCGGAGCTATTGCAATAAAGGATGCTCCAAAAATTGTATCAGGTCGAGTTGTAAAAATTCTTATTTTTTCTTTATTATTCGTTAAAAAATCAATTTCACATCCAACAGATTTTCCAATCCAATTTTTCTGCATTAATTTTACTTTTTCGGGCCAACCCTTTAAATTTTCAAGGGATTCTAAAAGTTCATCTGAGTATTTTGTAATATTTAAAAACCACTGACTTAATTTTTTTTTCTCAACCGTTGCACCTGATCTCCAACCTTTACCATCAATAACTTGTTCATTTGCAAGTACCGTTTGATCAATAGGATCCCAGTTCACATAGCTTTCCTTTTTATAAACTAAGCCTTTTTTAAAAAAGAATGAAAAAATAACTTGTTGTTGTTTGTAGTAATTTTCATCACACGTTGAAACTTCTTTATCCCAATCAATTGAAAGACCAAGTCGTTGCAATTGATTTTTCATAACTGCAATATTTTTTTTAGTCCAAACTCCAGGATGTAATTTATTTTGAATTGCAGCATTTTCAGCAGGAAGTCCAAAGGCATCCCAGCCCATAGGATGAAGAACATTATAACCATTAAGTCTTTTATAATTAGCGATTACATCACCTAAAGTATAATTTCGAACATGGCCCATATGAATATTCCCCGATGGATAAGGAAACATTTCTAGACAATAGAATTTTTTTTCATTTTTTTTTTGAGTTTTAAAAATTTTTTGTTCCTCAAAAAAAGATTGCCACTTTTTTTCGATTAATGAATGATTATAATTCTCAATCACTTTTTATCTTAAGGCTTTTTATTTTTGGTTTCTTCAATTTTTAATAACCTTGCATTAGTAATAATGGAATTTTTTATTTCTAAATTAACATTTTCATTTACAAAAGTGTTTGTACATGTCCCATTTGACTCACAAATTCGTTTAAAAGAATTCACAACAATTGAATCAGACCTTAGTTCGTTTGATAAAAAAGAAACTTGTATTTTAATTTGCTCTTTTCCTAACTTTTGTTCTGAATACCAATCGGTTACAATTAATCCTGCAGAATAGTCAGCGCTAACTAAAGGCATAAAGTTTAGTGTTTTAAGTGTAGCTCTCCACATAACATTAGTAGATGAAAAATCTAAACTTCCACTATTTTTTTTGTCCCCGCCAAAAAGTATTATGCCACCATCTTTTTTTGCTGCCGCCTCAACTCTTTTTTGCACATTTGGCTCAAATTGTTCAGAGCCTTCCTTTGACGAGTTACAAGAAATTAAGAATAATAAAAAAATATAGAGAAAATTTCTAAGTTTTGCTTTCATATTCAAAAAAGTATTTAATCATATATCTTAAATAATTTATTACTTCATTTTTAACTAAATATTTATAAAAAATCATAAATTTCAATAATTTAACATGTTGTAAAAATGCAACATTAACTTATTTTATTACTCGCATGTAAGAAGTTTAATTTTAATCATAGCTAATTATCCGTATATATCTGCTTAATTAAAAACAAAATAAGGATAAAAACATGAAAACATCAAAAATAGCTTTTGCTACGGCATCTGCTCTTTTGCTGACTTCTGCTATTTCTAGCGCTCAAACTACCATTGGTGGTAACATGAGAGTTGGTTACAAAGCAACGTCTAGCGATCATGGAGCTGGTTTAGGTAGCAATCGTGGTTTCACAAAAGAAACTCAAATCAATGTTGCCAACAAAGGTAAATTGAATATCGGTGGTTTAGAATATGCTGCTGGATTTTCAATTGAGCTAGATGGTAGCGATTTAAACACAACTACTGCTACAACAGCATCTTTTGGTGGTACGCACTATGAAAATACATTCATAGATATAATTAACCCAGCTACAAAAACTACTTTGTCGTTTGGTTCTGATCACGTAAAACCTTCAGACTCTCAGTTAAGTGATATAATCGGAGGTCCAATAAGAGTTGACCACGTTACTGATAACTTAGGCTTAACCGCTGCCGGTGCAAACGTAAGATCTAAATATACTGATAAAATGGGTGGCAAAGGTGGAACAGAAGGTTTTGCAATTGGCTTAATTCAAGAAGTTGGAACTTTAGGTGCTATCCGAGTGACTTATCAACCTGATACTTCTCCATCTGGAAGTGCTCAAGCTGATACTGGAGGCGACTTAGGCAGTCTTCTTACTGCAACTACAAATGCTAACGTGGATTATGCATTCAGAGGTAGTCTTGGAGTAAAAGGATTAGATATTCATTTATCTAGAACTAAACAAGACGGAACTGGTTCAGCTAGAGATATAAAATTTCACGCTGAAGGTATAAAATATACTATGGGAGCAATCACAGGTGCGTACCAACAAGTTAAGGGTGATTACGGCACAGGGGCAACTGAGACAGCAAAATCTAAAGAATATGGTTTAGCTTATACAGTTAATAAAGATCTTAGCGTTGGTCTTGTTATGATTAACACTAAAGATAATACAGCTTCAACTGTGGAAGAAAAAATTAAAGGTATTAATATTGGATATAGCTTAGGACCAATATCATTCCAAACTGTTGCTGGTAAGATTGAAAGCGCAGGAAACACTAATGGTGTAGATGGAAAAGCTATCCAACTTACTTTAGGCGCAACATTCTAATTTAGAGTATATAAATTAGTTAGTTCTAGAAACCAGCCAAGTGCAAACTTGGCTGGTTTTTTTTGTGCAAATTTCATTTTATCTAATAAGTAAGTTGTGTAAAACTTTTAAATTTAGGATCCATTATTAAAGATCTAATTACAAACCCTTTTATTTTTAGTATTTTTAAAATATTTATATTTTTTAAATTTATCCCCCCCAAAGCGTAAATTTTTTCATTCCAATTTTTTGAAATTAAATTGAATTTGTGAGTATTTAAAATTTGATTAAGATTATATTTTTTTGTAAGAAAAATCGGTGAAAAAATTATTTTCCCGCATTTTTGTTTTTTTTTAAAAAAATACTCTAATTGATTGTGCACTTTACCAACTATCATAAATTTTACCTTTCTACATAAAGGATTGCCCAGATATAAATTTCTTTTATTTGTATGTGCAATAACTATCCCAGCAAGTTTAAATTTAATTGCAATTTGATAGTTGTCTTTGATAAATAAATTTAAATTATATTGATTGCAAAAATTTTTTATTTCTTCAAAATTTTTTTTATCAAAATGATCATTATCATAAATTATATTTATTTTTTTTAGTTTAGGTATATTAAATTTTATTAATTCATTTATATTGTCTACGTATACAAATACTTCTTTTAATATTATTTGTTTCATTATGTCTGTTTTAGAAAGTCTTAAAAAAATTAAAGAAAATGTAAATCAAATTAATAAGAAAGTAGAGATTATTGTCGTATCAAAAACTTTTTCGTTAGATAAAGTCCAACCATTAATTAATAGTGGACATATCCATTATGGAGAAAATAAAGTTCAAGAAGTAAAAGAAAAATGGTCTCAATATTTGGATAATAATTCTAATATAAAACTTCACATGATCGGGAGGTTACAGACTAATAAAGCTTATGACGCAGTTAAATTATTTGATTATGTACATTCTCTCGATAATGAAAAATTAGCAATAAAGTTGTCTTTGTATGAGAAAGATTTGTCAAAAAAATTAAAATATTTTATTCAAGTTAATGTTGATGATGAAGTCCATAAGTCAGGTATAGCGCCTGACAAATTAAAAGATTTTTTTAAATTTTGCAAAATTGATTGTGATTTAAATGTGATTGGTCTTATGTGTTTACCATCCATCAATTCTGATCCTAGTATTGTTTTTTCAAAATTTAAAGTTTTAGCAAAAGATCTTAATATTGCAGAATTAAGTATGGGCATGAGTGGTGATTATAAAATTGCAATTCAAAATGGAGCTACTTTTATTAGAATCGGGTCTGGTATTTTTGGTAATAGAGACTAATTTTTTAAAATTTTAATCTTATTATTTTTTATATTTTTTATTAAGTAAATTAAATCCTTTTTTTTTAAAGCTATACAGCCTTGAGTGGGTGAAAATTTTTTATTTGCAACATGTATAAAAATAGCACTTCCTTTATTCTTTATAATATTTTTTGTATTAAAATTAAGTGGAATAATTAAATCATAAATTTCATCTTTTCTAAAAAGTTTTTCGTGAGTAAACTTACTGGGTAGTTTAATTAATTTATTATAGTTTTTACTTTTAGAATCATCACACCAGGCCATATTTTTTTTTATTTCAATAAGCTTGAATTTAGAAAATAATTTTTTTATTCGATCTTTTCTATAATAAATTTTGCTTATTTTATATGTTCCTAGTGGAGTAATATTATCTCCCTCCTTTTTTTTTACATTTATTCCAGCCGCTCCCAGAGCACATCTAAATTTAAGATCTTTGTATTTTAAATGGCCAGATTTATTTATAATTATCATACTTTATGTACTATATTAGTTTTTATGAATAATATTCAGCTAAGTGTTTTAGGATCTGCGCATTTTTTGGACATATTAAATGAGCTTGAGTTTAATAATATTTTAAACCCTAATGGCAATCTAAATCAAGAAGATAAAAAAATATCAATTAGAATTATTTTTGCTGAAAATTTAAAGATAAAAGAAGTTAAAAATTATTTATTAAAGAATGAGCCGACTATTTTATTTTTGAAGCATAAAGATTATATAAGAAAGAATAACTTAAATTTATTAGATTTTCATATTAGTTTAGAGCTACCTATTGAAATTTTTTCATTTAAAGAAATTTTAAATATTTTAATTACCAAATACAATTTCTTTAAAAAATCAAAAATCTTAATTAAAGATTATGAAGTCGACTCTAACGAACGTTCTATTGCTAAACAAAAAGTTAAAGTAAAACTTACAGAAAAAGAGTTAGAATTAATTCTAACACTTAATGATAATAATGGTCTAAACAAATCTTTTTTACTTAAAAGAATTTGGAAACATAGTCACGATTTAGAAAGCCATGCTTTTGAAACACATCTTCATCGTTTAAGAAAAAAAATTAATAAATATTTCAATGATAAAAATTTTATTGTTGAAAGGAACTCTTTATATTATTTAACTGTTTAACAAAGCCTTGCTCCAATTTTTTGAATAACTTGTGCTGCAAGTTTTGATCCTGTTTGAAGACATTTTTTAATATTAGATTTATCTAAATATTCTTTAAGAAATCCAGCAGCAAATAAGTCACCTGCTCCCGTTAAATCTATAACTTTTTTGACTTCAGTGCTTTCACAATTTATAATTTCATTACTTGTAATAGCCACACTGCCGTTTGCACTTCTTGTAATGATAATAAGTTTATCAAAATATTTAAGTTCGTTTATACTTTCTAGTAAATTATTTTTTTGCATTAACTCATTTATTTCATTTTCATTTCCAATTAAGATATTTAGATCATTTCTTAGTAATTTAAAAAAATCTTCCCTATGCCTTTTGACACAAAAAATATCTGACAAGCTCATTACAATTTTAATGTTATTTTTTTTTGCTAAATTTATGACATGTTTAAACATTTCTTCACTGATACCTTTGTCCCAAAGGTACCCCTCTAAGAAGATCATCTCGTAATCTTTAATATAATCATTATTAATATCTATCTTTGAAAGTTGAGATGAAATACCCAGGTAAGTGCACATAGTCCTTTCTGAGTCTGGCGTTATAAAAATAATTGATGCACCCGTTGATAAATTCTCTTCTTTTTCGGAGTAGAGAAAATTCACGTTTATTTTTTCAAGACTTTCTTTATAAATTTTTCCAAATTCATCAGAGTTTATTTTACCCATAAATGATGGATGTTCCCCAAGATAAGCGATACCTGCCATAGTATTTGCAACAGAGCCACCCGCCTGAATTTTTTCAATCTTAATTGTATTTTTTAGAATCTCAAATTCTTCTCTTTCAATAAGTTTCATTGAACCTTTGGTAAGATTATTTTTTAACAAAAAATCATCATTGACCTTTACGAACACATCTACAATAGCATTCCCGATGCCAAGAATTCTTTTAGACATTTTTATCTTTATATAGACAAATTTTGTTAATTACACATTTTGCACAAAGTGGATTTCTAGATTTACAGATGTACCTACCATGCAAAAGAATTAGGTGATGGGCTTTTTTTAAGTATTTATTAGGTAGTATTTTTAATAGCTGTTCCTCGACCTGATCTGGATTTTTACCCTTAGTTAAACCTGCTCTATTACTTACTCTAAATACATGTGTGTCTACTGCAATAGTTGGTTTATTAAAGGCAGCATTTAAGACAACATTTGCAGTTTTTCTTCCAACTCCTGGAAGATTTATTAAATCTTCAAAATTATTTGGAACTTTGCTTTGATATTTTTTGACTAAAATTTTTGAAAGATTATATAAGTTTTTAGCTTTCAAATTATAAAGTCCAATACTTTTAATCATTCTTTTAATTTTTTTAATCCCAAGATCTATAAAACTTTTTGGTGTATAATATTTTTTATAAATATCTTTTGTAACATTATTAACATTTATATCTGTGCATTGAGCAGAGAGAACAACAGAAGTTAAAAGAGTAAATTGATTTCTATATTTAAGCGAGGTTTCTGGATTTTTGATAGATTGATTTAACAATTGAATGAGTTTTAAGGCTTGTAATTTATTTAATGCCATTAAAAAAAATATGAAATTTAATTATTTAAGATCAAACATGTCTTGCATATTAAATAAGCCTTTATTTTTTTTACTTATCCATATTGCAGCATTTAATGCCCCATCAGCAAATAACTCTCTTGAAAAAGCAGTATGTTTTAATTCAACATTTTCAATTTTATTATTGTAAATGACCGAATGTTTTCCAATAGTTTTTCCTTTACGCGTAATGAAGAAATTAATTTTATTCTTTTGAAGATTACCTTTTTTATTTAAAAAAAATTTTCCCATTAATTTATCTAAATTTTTGCGTTTACCTTTTGCAACGGCATTTGCTAGCATAAGAGCAGTTCCAGATGGATAATCTATTTTTGCTTTGTGGTGATTGTCTGAGATCCCAATTTGGTAATCACTTGGCATTTTTTTTGATAAAATTCTTGTAATATATTCAAGTAAATTTATCCCTAAACTCATATTTCCCGATTTAAATATAGCAATTTTTTTTGAATATTTTTTAATCATGGTTTCCTGCTTATTTGTAAATCCAGTTGTGCCAATTATAACCCTTTTTTTTAATTTATTTGCATATTCTAGAATTTGCATTGTAGATTTTGGATTTGAGAAATCAATTATTACTTGGGTTTTTTTAAAAGCTTCAATACTATTTTTTTTAATTTCAAACTTGTTGAATAATTTTTTTATTTTTTTATCAGTGGCGCTTTGAAGTTCTAGATTTTGGTATTGTTTAATTTTTTTGATTAAAATTAATCCCATCTTTCCTAAAGCTCCACATATTGAAATTTTAATTCTTTTCATAGGCAATTTTGATTAATTTATATAAATGTTTTCAGGTAATAACTTTTTTTGATAGTTGTCATATATTTTTTTATAAGCTTTTTCCAAATCTTTTACATAAGTTTGAATATCAAGCCCTTTAGATTTATTAACTGATAAAATTAATTTTTCTTTAACTTTTTTGAGATTTTCAGGATTGTTATTAAGATATAATGCATAGTCTTCATAATCTTCAATATTATCCATTACTAATTCTGGCATTTCTAAAGTAAAAAGTAGACTGGAGGCCACATTACTTTGAAAAGAATTACCTCTTAAAGTTAACACAGGAACCCCAAGCATTAAAGATTCTCGGACTGTAGTATGACCACCGTAAGGAAAAGTGTCCAAAAAAATGTCAATGCATCTAAATCTTTTAAGCCAAGTCTCACGATTAGAGTATGGAAAAAATAATAATCTTTCTTTTCCAATATTTCTTTTCATAGCCTCCTTAATAATATTCTCTTTTGAATAACTATTAGACTCTAAAAAAACTATATAAGAATTCTTTGTTTTTTTTAAGATTCTCATCCAGCAGTTAAACATTTCTGGGTTAATTTTATTATTATTATTTAAACAACCATAAACGATTCCAGACTGAGGAAGATTAAACTCTTTTTTAAAATTTTTTTCTTCATAATTTATTTCGATGTTAGCAAAAGGTTGATAGGTGTAAGGCATATAAATAATTTTCTCAAAATAAAATTTTTGGCTTTCATTTGGAATTAAGTACTTATCAGCAATTATGTAATCCATAAAATTTCCAATAGTACCTGGATATCCTAAGAAATTAATCTGAATTGGAGCAACTCTTTTTAAAAAAATACCAATCCTATTATCAGTGGTTGGACCACACAGATCTATTGCAATATCAACTTTAAGATCTTTTGATTTTGATATTATTTCTTCATCAGATGAATGTTTAACAGTCAAAAATTTATCAAAGTGTTGTGAAATTTTTTGAGTAATAGAATCATCTAACCATTTGTTAAGATTAAAGCCTACAATTTGATAATTATCTTTATCATGATTTTTAAATATGTCAGAAATTAAGTGCGCAACAGCATGATTTCTAAAATCTGGAGAGTAATAGCCAATGCATATTTTTTTTTTAGAATTATAAAAATTTTTATTTTTATTTATTCTAAATTTAGATTTGAATTCTTTTTCATAATTTTGCATATTCTTTTTAATAACTTCTAACGAGTCTGTTATTGATAATAATTTTAGGCTATTTATATAATTTGCTAAACTATCGTTTTCTTTAATATAGTTTTCAATTTTTCTCTTATTTTTTTTATATTCTGACCATTCACAAATATTATTTTTTTCAAAAAATATTTGAGTTTCATATTTAAAAAACTCATTCGGTTCAATTTTTTTTAAATTACCAAATTCTTTAATGGCTAGAGTATGCTTTCCATTGTCAGACAAAATTAAAGCTTTTAATTTAATTGCTTCGATGTAATTTTTTTTTAAACTAATTGCTTTTTCGCAACTTGTAATTGCTTCTTTATAATTTTTTACAGCACTGTGTAAAATTGCTAAATTGAAATAAACTTCTGCATAATCAGTTTTTAATTCAAGTGCTTTATTATAATTTTGGTAGGCTTTTTTATAATCATTTAATATTTTATATACAGTACCTAAATTGTTATAAGCCTCAGAATAGTTCGGATTTAACTCAATTGCTTTTTCAAAATACTTTATCGATTCTTTAAAATCGTCATTCTCCTTAAAAGCAACCCCTAGATTGTTGTATAGTGACGGATGTAAAGTATTTATTTTAATTGCTTTTTTAAATTGAGTAATCGCTTCATTATATTTTTTTTGCTGTAAATATATAGCTCCAATTAAATTTATTAATTCAAAATTCTCTGGATTATCTTTTAATAATTCTTTGCAAATTATTTCTGCATTATCAAACTTACCATTATTATAAAATATTAATACCTTATCAAAAGTAATATCCATTTAATTTTGATTTAGTTAAAATCTTATAATTAATTTATTTTTTCCCAAAATTTTTTAGCTTTGTTTAAAAAATTTTTTATTTCAGAGTTATTATCTAAATCTTCTAAAGATTTAAATTTTAGTAGCAAGTCTTTTTGTTCTTTGCTTAAAGATTCTGGAATTATTACATTGGTTTCAAGATAAAGATCGCCAAAGTCATTTTCTCTTAAAATGGGCATTCCTTTGCCTTTTAGTCTAAACTGTTTTCCAGATTGTGTGCCTTCTGGAATTTTAACCTTTGATTTTCCTCCATCAATGGTTGGAACTTCAATTTCAGCACCAAGTGCTGCATCTGTCATGGAAATAGGGAGTTTATAGTATAAATTTTCCTCAGATCTTTGAAAGATTTTATGTTTTTGAACATTAATTAAAACATATAGATCTCCATTAGATCCTCCTCTGTAACCCGCATCACCTTTGCCAGATAATCTCATTTGTGTGCCATCATCAACTCCCTTTGGAATTTGAATGGATAGATTTTTTTTAGTTTTAATTGTACCAGATCCCCTACAATCTTTACAGGGATTTGATAACATTTCTCCATCCCCACCGCAGTCGGGACAAGTTTGTTGAAGTGTAAAAAAACCTTGCTGCGTTCTAACTTTTCCATAGCCATCACATGTTGAACATTTTTTTGGTTTTGAACCAGGTTCAGCTCCACTTCCAGAACATTTTTCACATTTTTCATTAGATGATAAATTGATAGTTTGTTTTTTTCCAAAATAAGCCTCCTCTAAACTTACTTCTAAATTAATTTTTAAATCAGATCCTCTATTTGATCTTGATTTTTTAGATCGTCCTCCACCTCGACCAGAGCCCATAAAGTCGCCAAAAAAATCATCAAAGATGTCAGAAAATGCTCCAGATTCAAATCCACCAAAATCAAACCCACCCGCCCCTCCACCTCCTCCTTCAAAGGCAGAATGACCAAACTGATCATAGGATGATTTTTTTTTAGGATCCGATAAAACTTGATAAGCCTCAGATGCTTCTTTAAATTTAGATTCTGCATTTTTATCACCTTGATTTCGGTCAGGGTGATATTTCATTGCTAAAGTCCGATATGCTTTTTTTATTTCCTCAGGTGTTGATTTTTTATTTATGCCAAGAATATCATAGTAGTCCTTTTTAGGCATATTAAACCAGGTTTAAAAGCTAATGAATAATTAGCCTGTTTTTTTGTTATCGTCTTTTACTTCTTCAAACTCTGCATCAACGACATCTTTTTTATCTTCAGTTTTAGCATCACCTTTATTCTCTTCAGGTTTTTCTTGTTGAGCTTTATAAATTGCTTCACCTAATTTCATAGAAGAAGTCATCAGTTGCTGAGTTTTAGTCTTAATTTCTTCAGTTTTGTCAGATTTAATTGCCTCTTTTAAATCTTCCATATCTTTCTCAATTGCTTTTTTATCTGTTTCAGAAATTTTGCTTCCATGTTCTTTTAAACTTTGTTCAGTTGAAGCAATTAAAGAGTCTGCGTGATTTTTTGCATCCACCTCTTCTCTTTTCTTTTTATCAGCTTCTTTATTAGCCTCTGCTTCTTTAACCATTTTTTGAATTTCTTCATCGGTTAAGCCGCCTGATGCTTGAATTTGAATTTTCTGTTCTTTTCCAGTTCCTTTATCTTTCGCTGAAACATTTACAATTCCGTTTGCATCAATATCAAAGGTTACTTCAATTTGAGGAACTCCCCTTGGAGCAGGCGCAATTCCAGTTAGTTCAAAATTACCAAGTAACTTATTATCATTTGCCATTTCTCTTTCTCCTTGGAAAACTCTAATGGTCACTGCCGGCTGATTGTTTTCTGCAGTAGAAAACACTTGGCTTTTTTTAGTTGGGATGGTTGTGTTTTTATCAATTAATCTTGTAAATACTCCACCTAAAGTTTCAATACCTAAAGATAAAGGAGTGACATCAAGAAGAAGAACGTCCTTTACATCTCCTTGTAATACTCCCGCTTGAACAGCAGCACCTAAGGCAACAACTTCGTCAGGATTAACACTTTGATTTGGTTCTTTACCAAAGAAACTTTTTACAGTTTCAACAACTTTTGGCATTCTTGTCATTCCACCCACAAGAATAACTTCGTTAATTTCAGATGCAGTATAGCCAGAATCTTTAAGTGCAATTTTGCAGGGATCAATTGTTTTTTCAATTAATTTTGCAGTTAAAGCTTCTAACTTTGCCCTTGTGATTTTCATGTTCACATGTTTTGGACCCGTTTTATCTGCAGTAATGAATGGTAAATTTACCTCTGTCTGCGCAGAAGAAGATAATTCAATTTTAGCTTTTTCAGCAGCTTCTCTTATTCTTTGTAACG
>Ga0194118_10004028_pt1 | contig 16436 bp, 15 predicted proteins | sample TA2MahsurfametaG_2_FD_148662 | JGI IMG/M metagenome (GOLD analysis project Ga0194118, IMG submission 148662) | Freshwater microbial communities from Lake Tanganyika, Tanzania - TA2015013 Mahale N5 surface | ecosystem: Environmental > Aquatic > Freshwater > Lake | place: Tanzania: Lake...
TCCTTGATGATAGTTTAACCAAGAAGTAGCCCCTGAATAAGTAGAGTTTATTTTTAAACTTGGAGAGAACCAATTTAATCCTGACATCATATAAGTAATAGCATTAAAAGCGGAAAATGTGGTTGCTGTGAAATGCATATATATTTCTTTGGTTACTAAAGCAAATTTAGAATATTTATCATAAGTATTTCTATCTATTATTTGTGATAAATCTACTTTCCATCTAACCGCTAAATTTTGATTTTGTAATGCTACTGCGTTACGCATATTTAAAATTAATTGTCCTGTTTTTTGTATAGTAGTTAAAGGTCTATAAATAGGAAAAGCATCTGGAACGCCTGTAAAACTAAATAAATAATTACCATTTTCGCCTCCAAATAAAGGATTTACTTTTGTGGTTATTTCTGGTGTTGTAGCAAACATTTCTAATGTCATTTTAGAACTTGCTGGTCTTGAAAATGTAAGCGTTCCTGCATCACTTGGATATATTATGCCTAATAAATATTCTCCTGCTATAGCTTGATGTTCAAAATGCGTTATACCAACACATCTACTATTGGAAAACTTTGCCTCTGTATCATAACCACTTAACCAATTAAATCCTGCTATTTGTAGAAATTGAGATTCATAAGGTAATGCTGAGGAATTTCCTGTTCTTGATGCGTAGGCTTCTAATTTTAAATTAAATCGGTTATATTTATCATACAATCCTTTCAATATTTCTCTCAAATCAATATGATAAAAGTCACTTCCATCTCCACTTTGAGAAGCACGATTAAATTGTCCTAATAATAAATAACATCTATCAATGTTCATTATGTTATATATTATTATATTATTTTATTTTTCGGTTTCATCAACAACTCCATAGATACTAAATAAATAGCAACATTGAGGATAAGTAGGGGCTGGAAATGCTACTCCACTAATTTTATTTATATTCAGTGTTATTAGCACTTCATCATTTTTCGGTTTAATAAATACCTGTCCTACTTCACCAGTGAAATTTTCTATAATACTATTAGCATTCGCAAATTTAAGAGTTGCTATAGCTGCATTTTGAGTTAAACCATTTGTAGCAGTATCGTAAGTTTGATTTTCCCATTGTAATCCAGATAGTGTTATAAAAGTGCTTAAATCATCATTATTAAAACCACCTACTGCCAATGCTGTTCCCCAAGCAGTCAAACAAATTTTAAATTTATCATATTTGTTATATAAGTTTCCTAAACAAGCTCTTAAATTAACTCTCCATGTAGAACTGGTTATATTAGTGTTATTTGTGGCGTTAATCGTTCGCAACATTAAACTTGAACTTTCGATATTCATATATTTACTACAGAAAATATTATGTTGGCTTTCGTTTTAATGGAGGGAAAACATATAATTCTTCTTCATCATTATTATCATCAAAATCTACAGGTTGAACTGATGCGGAATTTTGTGGCGGCGGTGGTAGTTTAACGGTTTCATCGTCATCATCATTTCCACTGGGTTTGCTCAAACTGTCCATGTATTGTTCGTAAGCTTTTTGTTGCTTTTTGTTTCGTTTTTCTGGAGGTATTTGTCCAATATAATTTTCCATATAAAATCCATAATCTTTTGAGCGTTTATAAGGCAAACCGTCTTTGGTTGCTTTAAAAGGTGTTCTTACTGGTAAGCTATCGTCTTCAAAATCTGTATCGTCTAATAGGTTATTTTTTTGCGTTATAGGAGGAGGCGGGGGAGGTTTAGTAATTTTATCAAACTCTGTGGTTTTAGCTTTATTAGTATTTTCATTAGGAATATCTGTTTTATTAAACACTTTGCTTTTTTCCAAAATGTCTTTCACAACAGAAAATGATAAAGGAGGAGGGGCTGTAGTAGGTTGCTGTGCTTTAGTTGGTGCTGGGTTTTGCGTCATTGCTGGTTGCTGCTGTTGATATAATGCTGCTGAAGGTGTTGCTAGTTTAGGAGCTTGTTGTGATTGTGATTGAGATGCTAATTGTTGTGATGTTTTCAAAAGTGTTTGTGTTATAGCGTTTTCTCTCATTCTTTCATTGATTGCATTTAATGCTAAATTATCCCTATAAACATATTGAACTATTGGCGGAGGCTGTGCTGACATATTTAGTTTATTCTCTCTACGAGGCTCTTCTCTTCGTCTGATTCTTCCACCAACATTCACGATGACTTGCTGTGTTTGTTGTTGTTTTTGTTTTTGCTTTTGCTTGGACTTCTTTTTCTTTTTATCACTCATATAAATTATAACAATATTTTATTTTTTCTTTTGTAATATTATAATGGGACTTAAACAGATTAAACTGGTTAAACCAAAAAGCATTGCTCTTAATATTGCATCGTTTAATGAGATTCAATCTTATATAGATGACACTTATAAAGATGTTTCAGAAAAAAGTAGACTTAAATACTTATCTTCATTTATCCTTTTTGTGTGTTGTATTATTGAGGAAGCATATCAACCAAGAAATCTTCAGAACAAGAAAGTTAATAAAAAAGAAGAGGTTATGAAACATATTGAAACATTTTTAGGAATTACGTTAAGCGAAGAAGAGAAACGAGTAATTGGTGATATTATAGAAGACTTACACAGTAGTAGAAGAATTAAGCGAGTATCATTTATTAATAAAGCCTTATTTACTATTGGAAGTTTTTTTTTGAAAATGGATTAGACATTGGTAAGTATTTAGTAAAAAATTATATTGTTTCTCAAAGTGCAGAATTCTTGCTTACTCAAGCAGGAGTAAATAAAACAGTAATCATGATTATAATTTTTCTTCTGTAAATATATGTATGAAATTCAACCATATACTTACGAGCAAGCATCTAAACTCGGTGTTATAGTTTTACCATCTTCAAGAGGTTTTAAGAAGTTAGATATATTTGATAAACGTGACAAACAATATATAACTAGTATTGGCGATGTGAGGTATGGCGATTATCCAACTTATTTAAAAACTTTAGGAAAAGAACAAGCTGATAAAAGGAGAGCAGCATTTCATAAACGATTTAAAACAAAAGAAATAAAACCATACACGAATATTTATTATAGCGCAAATTTATTATGGTAATATTATTGATACCCTAACCTTAAGTATAAAGCCTGCAACGCCCTATCAAAGGTATTCCAAATAATATATGGGTTGCAAATAAAGATAAATTAAGTAATAGAAATCTACCTGAAACCATAACAGATAATCCACGACTAAAAGCAAGATTAAATATTGTAAAGAAAGCACTTAAAGAAATAAAGAAATTCAAAGAAACCGATAATTTTGAAGTGGGTGACATTGTTCGTGTAAAAATGAGTAGTATATTTGCTAATGTAAGGAAAGCATTGAAGGCTAAAGAAGGTAAGAATATTGTCGTCACATATACACCTGAACTATTTAGAGTTCGCAAAGTAATTGTTCCAAGAGGTGTGCTTGAGAGAAAAAGGTATGTGTTAGAAAATGAAGATGAAAAAATTTTAAGCAAAAACAACACAGCAGTTCAGTTTTACGCAAGTGAATTACTTTTATGGGACGGTGGAAATAATGATACAGAAATAACGATGGAGAGAGCATTGGAGCTTAATAAGGTAAATAGAAATGAAAATGATGTGGATTTTGAGTAAGTGAGTGCCAAATGTGAAATGTGTCTATGTGTCTAATGTGTCTAAGATTCAAAAAGTCCTTATAGAAAATTTCAATTATTAAAAAAAGTTTAAAAAGTTAGACACATTAGACACTTAGACACATACTTGTTAGTGGATGGGTATTATAATATATTTTAGGAAAAAATTGATTTAAAAATATTTTATTAACATATATATATAAGAAAAATGGAAACAATTGAGATAGATAACTTAGTGCCAATAAATAAATATTTGGAAAGTATGCGTAAAGCAAACAAAAAGTATCGGGAAAATAATAAAGCCAAGTTTAATGAATATCAAAAGCAATATTATCAGAAGCATAAAAACGACGAAGCATATGTGAAAAAGCAGCGTGAAAAAGCATTAAAATCTTATTACAAAAGGAAATCAAAAACCGAACCTTCAACTGAACCTTCAATTATTTAGGAATATTTTAATAAAAAATTGAATAAAAATTTAAAAACTATTTTTTATTAAAATATATATTTTAGGAAAAAAGGCTTAAAAATAAAATCTTTTACTAATATATAGAATGGAAATTAGTAAATTCTTAGCCGCCGAAAATATTGTAAACTACCCGATATGGTATTTTATTAGTGATGTTGATGGAAAGAAAACACCAATAGGTGAGAAAAATAATACTACATTAGATGAAGCACTAGCCAAACAACAGAAAAATCACATGCAACCTAAGCCTTCGAGTATATGGAAGAAATCAAAGGACCCATTAAAAAAATATGATGAAATCCCACTTAGCAATACTGAGAAGGAATCATTACAATTAGCGTATTCAATATTTTTGAAATACACCGAAAATTTATATTGTATCGATATAGATGACCCAACGATTCATAATATGGAGGAGTTCATTTTATCTACAGGTTGTAGTTTATTTAAAAGCTGTGCTTGGATACAAGGAAATACAAAAGGAATACATATTTATCTGCGAATCAGAAATATGATAGAATTTACGAATCAGCAAGATGTGTATAAAATGTTTAAAGGCGATTTATTAAAGAAGAATAATGTATGGGAAAAACACGACAAACTGGTTCAAAATTATTCAGGACATATGAGTTCTTTTGAGTATGATGATATAAAAGAAATATTTAATGAAAGGTTGAATACTGAGAAGGAGAAGAAAGTGATAAAAAATAAGGAAATATTCATATCACAAGAATCTAATGATAAAAATAGTAGTAGCAATCCTACCTATTATCAGTTATTAGTAAATGGATTAGGCAATAAAGATTTCAATTATGAATACTGGCTTAAAATTTGTGGCTGGTGTGTTTCCCATATTTCCAAAACTGAATTTCTAGATTATGTTGACCCTAATTGGAGAACACAAGCAGAGGAAATGTGGAACAATTTATCTCAATATACTGAAAAATGTCCCATTTATTTATTGGAGAAACTTGTAAAAAAAGAGAATCCAGATTATTATAGAAATTGGAGAATAGAGCATAAGCAATACCTAAAAATAAAAGTTCTCGATAAAGGGTCTAATGATGTAGCAAAATTTATTTCAAAGAAACTTATTATGAATTTAGTTTATTGTAACGATACATGGATTATGTTTGATGCCAGCACGTCTCTTTGGAGAAGTGTAAAACGTCCAGACGCAATTGTTATTTCGCACATTCAGCGTGAAATCGATGAAGCAAGAGAATGTCTATTGTATGTAAAAAATAAGTTAGAAAATGAAGAGGAGAGAAGTAAGTTGGCAAAGTTGGAAAAAGATTACATGAACCATTATAAAGGTGTTAGCAGTGGGTCTTACTGTTCGCAATTGTTAAAATATTTGACGGAATATTTATATGATGCAAACTTTATGAGCAAGCTGGATAATTATAAATATAAGATTGTTTTCAAAGATGGAATATTAGACTTAAAAACTCTTGAGTTTAGAAAAGGAATTCTTCAAGAAGATTTTATTACAAAAACAATTCCATTTAATTATCAAAAACCAAAAGAAGAGGACATCGATTTTGTAAAACTACAATTGAAAAAGATATGTAATTGGAATGAAGCACATTTAGATTATTATTTATCTACACTAGGTTATGCTATGACTGGAGATAGTAATAAAGAACAAATGTTTTACTATTTGAGAGGTCAAACAGCCGAAAACGGAAAATCATTAATCTTTGAGAGCTTAGAAAATATTATGCCGAATTATGTATCAAAAGGAACAAGTAATATTTTAGATAAAGGAGTGGATTTGAAAAAGGAAATTCCAACTTGGAAAGGATTGCTAATTTTGTGGATTAATGAATTATCAACTAAAGTAAAAGATGAAGACTTGGTAAAGTCGTTATGTGATGGAACTGATTATAAATTTGGTAAAAATTATGCTACTGAATGTGAAAAGGTTAGAATTGGTTTTAAATTATTTGCTGTAAGTAATAATTCCATTAATGTAAAAGGTGATGAAGGAATAAAGCGTAGATTTAAATTAGCGCAATTTAACTCACAATTTAAACAAGGGAATGAAGAAGATAATTTTGAAACTTTACAATTTAAAAGAGATAAAGAACTTGGTGATAAATTATGTAACCAATACAGAGATGCCTTAATTTATCTTATTTTCCAGTATTCGAACTATTATTATAATGAAAAGGCGTTGAAGCCATATCCTAACGAATGGAATGAACAAGCACAAGAAAATATGGAAGATAATGATAAATTTAAGTCTTGGTTTGATATGAATATTGTAATAGACCCAAAAGGAGAAATCACTAAACCTGATTTAGAGAGTATCATCCCAAAAGATTTTAATGGAATTAAAATTGTTGATGAATTAACAAGAATGAAGGTTAGTTATACTTACAAAAGTCAAGAAAGAAGGGGGAGAAAGAAGGGAGTATATTATGGTTTCAGAACAAAAACGGAGAAAGAGATTGAAATGGAAATCAAGGAAGAAGAAGAACGCTAAATTGTTGGTTCATAATTGAATAATTAATTTTTTAAATTATGAACTTTTATTCAAATGTTTTTAGTTTTAGTTTTTATGTAAATTTACCTAAATTTTAACCTTAATTTCTATATTTAAGTAAAATGTGTCTATGTGTCTAATGTGTCTAACTTTTTAAACTTTTTTTAAGAATTGTATTTTTCTATAAGGACTTTTTGAAACTTAGACACATTAGACACATAGACACAATTTATCTAATATATATATTTAGGAAAACAATATAAATATTTTCTATAAGTATTATATAATATGAAAAGTATTTCATACCGAACTTGCCAAGAATGTAATCAGACATTTTCTCGTATTCCACTACTAACCTGTGGACATTTTATTTGTCCTGAATGCTATTGTAAGTTAAAAGCAAATCGTCCTAATCAATATAGTAACAAGTGTGGTTGTCCTTGTTGTGGAAAAAATATGTTTCGTAAATGCAGAATTTAAATTTATAAGTTATTAATAAATATCTTATAAATATATATGAACAATACAGAATTATTTAAGCTAATGGTTGAAAAACAAAATGAATGGGCAAAGCAATATCACCAAAAACAGAAAGCTAAACATTTAATTAGAGTTATATGTAACAGAAGATATGAATCAAAATCACATCACTCATTAGAACAAATAAAACAAGAATTAGAAAGACTTGGGTTTTTAGAAGAAGTTATACTTATAGAAGAATCAAATGGAAATAAGTATTATGAACCAATATAAATGAAATTATATCATCATCAAATTACGATGACATAATTATACTACACAAAATGGGAGGAGGATTGGGTCTAAAGTTACTTGCCCTTTGTTCCAATATATCATAATATTATTTCTTTAAATACTTTTTACATAAATTTAATTTGAAACTGCTGTTGTTGTGGAGGCTGATTATAAACAGGAGGAACTGGTTGTTGAACGGCTGGTTGCTTCTTTTTGGGTTTAATAATAATTTGCTCTTCAACTTCTTCACTATCTTCATCTTCATCATAATATACAACTACAGGCTTCTTTTTAGGTTTAGGTAGTTCGATTTTCTTCAATTCTTTCTCTCGAACTCTTTTAAGTCTCTCTGCTTCCATCATAATTTTCATTTCCTTCTTCTTATTATATTCAGCTTCTATAGCGTCTTTTTGTTTGCGTCTTTCTTCAGCCAATTCTTGCTTTCTTTGATGTGCTAAAACCAATCTTTCTCTTAAAGCTTGTTTATGCTCTTCAGTAATATTGCGTTTTTTCTTTGGTTTGACCTCTAATGGTGCGGTGGCAACTTGTGGCTTTGATTGCTTAATAGGGTTTGCTACATATTCCAACTCATTATCACTTTCTTCGTCCCCCGTTTTTTCAGGCGGTAAGTTTTGTAAGTTTTGTTTTTTAGACATTCCTTTTATACATAATATACAGAAAATAATTAGACCCATTGAATTTAATTATTTTATTACTTAAGCAGTTGCTAAATCAGTGTGAATAGCCGCTAAATTATTAGCAGGTTGGAGGTTGGACATAGTATTAGCAGCACTAGCAGCTTTATTTGCTACACTTTGCCTTGCACTATCAATAGTGGATTGTAAAGCGTTAGATTTAGTCATTAGAGTAGCATTAGCATTTTGACCCAATTGTTGAACAGATTGACCAGCTCTTCTCACTCTACTTCCTAAAGCACCAGCACTAGAAGCAGCTCCCAAAATGACAGGGGCTAATTCAGGTTGACCTACAGCAGTAGCTAAACCAGCTCCAACAGCTCCTAAAGTAGCAGCATTTTTCTCTAACACATTTCCAGCTTGTTTTAGTCCACCACCTACTACTTTTGAATCACGCACAACTTCTCTACCTATAGTGTCAGCAACAGTAGCAACAGAGTTAGATGCTTTTCTAAATAGATTATCAGCTTGACCTCCAGCTTTCTTGAAAAAATTAGAAGCTCCTTGAGATAGTTTCTTAAAAAGACCCATTATTATATAATATGATAATATTATTTTTTATCAGCATCTTTATTTTCAATTTCATCGTCTTCTTCAAAAACTATCTCATCAAACTTTTTATAAATGCGTTGTGAAGCTACATTTACAAACAACCAATTATATTTCTCATCATATACCATATCTCTAATTTTGTCAAATTTATCTCTATGAATTTCAATAATTTCATTAAATACTTTTTCTGTTTGAGATTTTCCCAATTTAAACAATACAATATTGTTTACAATTTCTCTTAATGATTTATGAAGGGCAAAAAAGTTTTGAACTAAAATTAAATTGACTACGTGTAAATGTCTTTGATTAGCAATTATATTTTTTAATGAATTTAATACATATTTATTTTTCAAGGCTCGTTGCACATCATCATATATTATCAATGTCTTTTTTCCATCTTCACTTAATCCTTTTACTTCTTCATAAACTTTGGTTATTGTTTCTTCATTTAATTCTTCGAATAATTGTTCTTCAGGCAAAACATCAAATATATTAGGGTTAAGACTTTGGCGAGATGTAGAAGGCATAAACACATAAACCCTATCAAATACTTTCTTATACAATTTCTTCACAAAATTAATCAGTAAGGAAGTCTTGCCGCTTCCTTGTGTTCCAATAAGTAATGTAGTATTATATTTATTGAGATGGTCTCTTACCATTTCATACTGGTTTAATTTACTGCTTAATTCCTTGTCACATGCAAAATTAACCTTGCTCAAATTAGGGCAATTGTTTTTCTTGATTTCAATCTTCATTATATAGTAATTAGAGATAATATTAAATGCTAAATTGACAACGAATTTATAGGCGATTAGTTAAATATTTAACTAAAATATGCTTATGGTTAATTAAATTAACTGATTTCTTGATTTAATTAACTCTAAATAAGCATTTAAAACGTTTTAAATGCCTTTTTTGATATAATTAGATTGGTTGTATGGTTAAATCGTTTAATTAAATTGTCTTATGGTTAAACGATTTAACTAAACCACGCATTATTAACCATCATTTTTCACGTAATATTGTAAGGCAGAGTTTATGCTGTGTCCCATATTACTAGCTAGCTTTTCCATGCTCTTAAGCTGAGGCAAATCCTTATAATAATTTGATAAGAAAATAGAACGCAACATATCCATACTATTACCATCAAACATACGACTAATTTTTTTACTTAAAGCTGTGCTGGTAAATGGTTTGTCGTCTTCATTTAATAATAAATAGTCTGTATTATCGTTTATTTGTTTGTGTTTGTTAATAAGTGCATTTAATTCTTTTGGTATACTTATAACTTGTGTGCCATGACGGTCTTTTGTTTTGTATTGATTGAAATAAAATTTACCAGCTTTAATATAGTTTTCATTTTCAGTATAATTTCTTATTTTCATACTTGAATAATCAAGAACTCTTCTTGGAGGCAATTCTTCACCTAATACACCACTTACCAAGTAGGAAATGATTAAATCAGTTCTATTACTTAAAGTTGGATTTTTCTTATATTTTGCCTTGATGGTTTCGTGAATAGCTAAAATCTCATCAAACGATTTTAATTTTTTTAATCTTTCAGGGTCGTTTTTCTGTTCTTTATAAAATTCGTTGACAGCTTTAATATTCTCATTCATTTCATCTTGATATTCCTTTATTCCGGTTAAAACAAATAGGGCTGATAATGTTGTTTTCTTCGATTGTGCCTTTTCCATTTCCCTAATATGTTCTATAATCTTCTTCTGATTCTTGAAAAAATCTACACTATTTGTTCCTTCTAATTTGTTGTAGAGAGAATTCAAAATAGAGACATAGGTCTTTAATGATGACTGACTTAAATTAGGTCTTTTCTCCTTAAATGCTTCTAAAAGTTCATCTTTTAAATTTGTCATTTATAATAATTAAACAGAAAATAATTTTATTTAATTATTTAATTTATTTTTGTTAAAATACTTAAACAATAGCAGAGACAATACCACTTTGTAAATCCATATTCAACAAAACATCGTGACAAGAGAAGTAATTGACTGTATGTGATTGAGCAGCTAAAGCAGTTCCAATGTCAATACGAATATAGTTAGAAGATGAACCAGCAGTATTAATACCGTTATACATAGTGTCCTTATGATTAGTCAAAGTTTCCAAATCCAAGACGAAGAACCATTTATTAGGAGAGTTGCCCATTGCTCCAGAAGTTCTGGTAGCGTTATAAGCACCATAAACACCAGTAACATAAGCGGTAGATGCACGTCTAAATCCAGCAACGGAAATGTGACTTGATTTATCAGCACTATATAATCCACCAAAAGACTTAATAAGTTGAGAAAATACTTCAGCTGGTCTTTGGCATTGAACAGGGCGTTGTGGATATGAAACACCATTATTAATGAAACTAATACTGTTTGCGTTTGGATTTACTGAACCATAACCAACACCTTCAGCAACATCAGCAGGAGATGTAATTAAGAATAAACGCTTTAAACTATTACATCTAATTTGGAAAGGAATATCAACGACACCAGTTGAACTTGCAGCCAAAGTGGTAGAACCAAAAGAATAGGTTTCACTCTTCAAAACAATCTTATCGGCATATTGAGCTTGTATCATTTGGAAGGCAGCAGGGGAGAATTCCAATACTTGTGATACTAATTCAATATTAGAAAAGGTAAAGGCAGTAACAGATGCAGTAGCAGTTCCAGGAATAGTCCAAGCAGAAGCAGGGGCAAGAGTTAATTCTAAAATCAATTCAGTTCCGTAAGCTGGTAAGTATTTCGTCATATTTAGTAAACCAATCATAGGAATAGCAAAATCTAAAATTGTTCCTTGACCAGGAGTATTAGCTAAATTAAATTGAATTCCTAAATTGTTTTCTGCTGTAGATTGGTGTAAAAGCATATTATTTGCGTAAGCAACTCTCTCACTTGAATTCAAACCAACATTCATCAACACATTTGCAACATAACCCACATTTTGAATGTCATCTAAAGTTTGACCACCACTTGTTCTAACAGTCCATCTACTAAAAGCACCATAAGCACCAGCAGGATTCAACCATAATACATCAGTTCCAGCTGCTCCAGCACAGGTTACAGTAATACGACCAGTTAAATACATTGAATTACTTTCATAAAAACTGCGTTGTAATTGTGGAAGGGAAATTTGAATAACTGAACCTTGAGATGAAAATGTAGAAGCATTGTTAGGTTGAGTTCTTAATTCATAACTTCTATTATCAGGAAGAGAAGCAGGGAGAGAAAAATCTAATTCACTTGGAAGAGCAACACTCATATTATAATATATAAAAAGATTATTTTTTTATGAAAAACTTTTATATATATTGATTGGCTGAATTGTCTAAATAAAAATCAATCTGTAAAGTTATGCTAAAATCACTATTATTAAAATCGATTAAATTATTTTGGTCATCTGTTAATTGAATTACTAAAGTATCTGGAATGCTTATACTTTTGATAATGGTTGACGAGCCACTATTATTTTCATACATTATTATACCAAATGGTGGAACATTTACAGGAATATTCAATAAAGTAGCTCTATCTTTTGTTAAAGTGTTAAAATTATCCAAAATTAAGTTCGGTATTTTGACATACACATTTTTACTACCCATAAAATTTGCTAAATAAGGCATCTCAATTTTATTATCGTTGCTACTATAAGTATTACCATTTACAAATCCCATTAAAATACCACAGGTAGAAGTCTCATTTATACTAAAAGTGTTGTTGTAAGACAGTGTAAATTTACCATTGGTTGTATTAAATGCTATTGTCATTCCTAAAGGCAAAACAGTTGCTAAATATTTCATAAAAGTATTAGCATTGTAATTTCCAAAAGGAATAACTATATTTCCAGTGCTTAATGATAATAAATTATTATATTCATTCACTACATAAAACGAGTATGGAATTTCTGCATGAATACAAGAAATCGTAGAATATAATACTTTACTACTTGATTGATATAAATTTGGAATGCTAAACTCTAAATTGCTGTTAAAAAAATCATTTCTTTTAAGAGAAGCACCAGAAGGAGTTAAGAAAAACTTGTGACTATCAATAATAACATTTGCCATTTTTATTATATCACTATATAATAATATAATTAAATGATTGGAGACTATAGTGTTTTAGAGAAAAGTATGAATGGTGTAAAGACCTTAAGTGATGGTATTTCGATTATTAGCGATGGAGTTGCGACACATGAAAACGTAATTTATACAGATTATATTAAAAGTGAAGACGAAAAAACAACAATCCTCAATGATACTATTACCACAGAAACGATTAATGTAAATGATATTAATGCTCTTAATATTTTTGGAGATGACATTTCTACATCTGTTTTAAATTGTGATTACTTATATGTTAATAATGTCAATAATCCATTACAAGATGTTTTAGAGGTAAACGGAAACATTAATAAATTAAAAGTATATGGACAAACAGAATTTACCAATACAGTAAATGTAATTAATACAAATGTCTCACAAACTCAAGGGGGGACTATACAACAAACAGGAACTAATTTTAATACATTAAAAGACACAAAAATCAATGGATTTCTAGAAGTTGGTTCAAATATAACTCAAACTGGAGGTTCTACAACTTTAAAAGATGTCACTTGCGACAATATTACTATGAATGCAAATAGGGGAATTACACAATCAGGAACAGGCTCAAGTAATACATTAGGTTCTACAACGGTTACTAATTTAACCATTACAGGTTCTGTTGTTTTTCCAAGTGAAGTAGAAATACCAGGAACTACAACCACAGATGATATTATTATGAATGGCGATAGTGTTATTACTCAAGATATTACTGTCTCTACAACCAAATTCAACAAATTTCGGTATACCAAAACACTAGATTTAGATGTAGATGGTAATTTAACACAGACAAAGGCTAATGCTACCGCAACGCTTAAAAATACAACTATTCAAGGTTCATCTACTTTACAAGGTGACATAGAACAGACAGCAGGATTTACTAAACTTAATACTATTGAATGTAATAATATCACATTGAGAGAAAATAATAGTTTAAATATTTCAGGAACAGGAAAAATCAATCAAACAGGAACAGGTGAAAATATCATGAATGCTATAGCGTTAAATAATAATCAAAATATTACTTTTAATGGTTCAGGTATTATTTCACAACCTTTAAATGGAACTAATATATTTTCTCATTTTAGAGGTGCTGGATTCGGTATAATTGCTGGACGAAATAATACAACTTTCAGTCATACTCAAAATATCCAAAATAATAATGGCTTACAATTTCAATATAATCGTGACAATTCTACCTTTTATTCATATTTATTAAATAATCGTGTTGGTTCAGGGGGTGGCTTTCGATTTCAACGATATAATGGTGGAGTGTATGTAGATGAACCGCTTGTTATTGATGACAATATTACAATGAATAAGAATTTAAATGTTGCTGGTGGTTCTATTACTGCTTCAAGTGCTACGCTTGGGATTATTTCTCAAAGCGAATTAAATTGTTTGGATAATTGTAATCTTAACATCATTACAAAATTCAATACATTAGACAGTCAAATTGCTTCTTTACAAACAACAACATCAGGAGTTACTAGTAATACAACTGGGATTACTTATAATATAAATAACGATACTACCACTATAGACAATAATCTAATAATATCAAGCGGTAAAAGTCTTACTCTTGGAACTACAAATGTAAATTCATTTATCACGGATACAAATACTTTTATCAATGCGGCTACTAATACATTACAAGGCATAGTTTACACTTCAGGAAATGACACAACAACCATCAATAATAATGTAAGTATTACAGGAAATTTATTAGTTCAAGGAATGAATATAAAAGAAGAAATTGATGCTTTAGAGACAAGTTTTACAACTGGAACATTAAATACAACTACATTAACAGCTGGGACTTTAAATGTAACCAATCAAATTAATATGACTAATCCTATTAGAAATTCAAGAAATATCAATAATATTGGATTTTTAAAGTTTTGCGATTACAGTAGTGCTACTGATATAGAATCTTTAAGAATTTCGGCAGATAATACTAATGCTTATTATAATAATATTAGAAATGGTGGCGTTCACCAATTTTTGAGTAGAAATAATGATGGAACTGACAATGTAAATCGTTTAATTGTTCTTCCAGACGCTGGTGCTGGTAGTTTTAACCCTACTACTCAATATAACGATGTAGTTGTTACAAGTGTCGGTAGCGTCATCAATACCAGAAAATTAAATTTAATTTCTCATAGTTCAACCGCTAATGGTGTGAAAATTGAACCAACCAAAACAACAATGACAGGAGGTGCTAACACCGTTGTTACAGATGTTTCAGGAGTAAGTATTACAGGAAATAGTGTAATTATTAATAATTATGATTACAACTTGGAAACGATTAAAGTAACAAATGTTAAATTTTGTAATGGAGATTTCACTATCACGCAAGGAGATTTAACTGATTCAAATTCTAACGCATTAGCCTATACTTTTCAAACACAACCAAGATTTAATAAAAAAGTCACTGTAAGTGTTCCTATTTCCATTCAACGAAATTTTCAAGTAAATAATACTGTTATTGAATGGGCTACTGTTAATGAGAGTGTTCGTGTGTCTATTTCTATCTTTAAAAATGGCGTTTTAAGAACTACATATAATAGCAACACATTAAACAATGTAATCAGTATATTTACAGACCAACCTTCTTCATTCAGTTATAACTACAATTATTTATGTGGAAATATTTTATCATCATTTACGCCAGATTATAACGCAACTGGAACCGATACATATACAGTTTATTTTACTTACAATGGTTCTTTTTCTTGGAGCACAGATACCGCTTTAGGCTTTGTTAATCAAGGCTCAACATTGAGAGTTAATACTGCAGTAACTAATTTTACAACAAATGGAACTGTAAGAACTGCCCCTATTTTACCAGAATTCCAAGCATTTAATTTCACAACAGATTACATTACTCCAGCAAGTTCAGGTTCAACTTTTACACAAATAGAACAGCCATTAGTAACTACTGATTTTATTACAAATACTATAAATACAGATTCACTTGTATCTAATACCATTAATTCGGCAAGTGTTTCAGCATCTACAATGACTGCGACAACCGTTAACGCAACTACATTAAATGCTAATCAAATAAACGGTATAACTGCGATTGCTCCTTGGTGTAATATACCTTGTTTTTATGTTGACAATGCTATAGCTAATAATTTTCAACTCCAAGAATTTACCAAACCTATTTATTGTTCTTATAGAGCATTAGGTGCTAATGATGATGCGTTTTTAGTTTATCCAGGTTATATTTTAGTGGTTTATAGATATGCTAACTATATTATTTTATCTGGTCAAAGTCCTTGGAGTGGAACTGATGATTTTACAAGACAAACAAGAACAATTGATAACAGTGCAGGAACAAGTCCAATATTTATTACTTCTGCAGCTTTATATGGGGCGGCAAACCAAGTTCAAAGTTGTAAGGTTTATTATAAATCATTAAGTAATGAAATGACATTACCTTATTATAGTTATAGTGTTTAATATATTTCAATAATCTAAAATTCTTTTTGAAATATATATTACTCAAAAAACAATTTAAAGACATAGTTATTCTACAGGAACAATGTTAAAAATAAAATAGTATGGTTGAACAGCAGCAGATACACCAGTTAAGTCAAATGTGCCAGGTCTGTTAAATGTCATTGTTAATTCTACATTGGGACTTGCTGGTTTATAAAACACATTATCTATAAAGGTCTCTTTAGTATTATCGGTTGATGATAAACTTGTAATTCCTACTGCCGTAGGAGCTCCTTGATGATA
>Ga0194118_10004035_pt1 | contig 16418 bp, 16 predicted proteins | sample TA2MahsurfametaG_2_FD_148662 | JGI IMG/M metagenome (GOLD analysis project Ga0194118, IMG submission 148662) | Freshwater microbial communities from Lake Tanganyika, Tanzania - TA2015013 Mahale N5 surface | ecosystem: Environmental > Aquatic > Freshwater > Lake | place: Tanzania: Lake...
GGAGGTTGTCAAGTCCCGGGAGGTTGAAATCCGGTGCAGGCGCACCCACTGCTGACCCGCCCATTCCCGAAGCGGCTGTTGGCAACCCGGCGCTTGCTAAAAACCCAGAGACACCGAAAACAAAGCGCCGGCGTGAAGTCGTGTGGTTCATGAGGGTTTATAAAAGTCAACTCGATTTCCGAGCATAAGGCAGTGTTCAAAAAACTCTTCCACTAACCCTAAATCGCCCTGGGGACTTCGCACCCGAGGCGCTGACCGCCTGGGTCAAGCGGAAGGAAATTTACGCCGGGGTGCGAGATAGTCTAAGCACTGGCGAGAGGAAGCGGCTTGAGGCCCTAGCAACCGAGAACAACCAACAGGGGGGAACACGACCGCCAATTCGCGCGCCTAGGTAGTTGGCTCGCCGTCAGCGGAGGGCTTTCGATGTCGAGCAGATCGGTAATGTTTTGCAGATTGCCCCCTTCGCGCCAACCGCTACATGCAGCTTCCCTGCGTCACTCACGATTCAGCTGGGCCCGCACCGAGCGCGATCAGGAAGAAGCCGCAGAGCTTGGCGGGCTTAGCGCATCAACTGGCAGGTTTCCGGGGCCGATAAACGCTTGGTACAGACGAACCGCCGCAGGTTGCGGCTCAGCCGATGCATGGTCGTAAGGTAGATGAGCTGGGTCTAGCGGGTATGCGTACCTTGGACTTTATGCGCTGATACGCGAGCAGCCTGACGCGAGCGCCTAGGCATTGAGGCTTGTGACGACCCAGCCGGATTTGCAAGGTCATGATTCTCTCGCCTGATGGCAGCCAGCGCGGTCTAGCGTCGCCTACAGCACCATTTTCAGAGCTTTCAGCGCAGCGATAAGCCCTCGTGGAGAGCGACCGCTTCAATTGCCGTTTCGAACAACTGGCGAGCGACTCCAGTGAGCTGATGCAGGTAGCTATGAAGGTCAGAATCCTCTTGGTTGCGACTTGCGCAGTCAGCGCTGTAGCTCTCAAAGTTTGCGATTTGCATGAGGAGCTCAGCGACATGGCGAGGGCACTCGCACGCCGACGTTGAGGGAAGGGCAGCGATTGCCGTTAGCGCGGCATCGTCGAAGCGACGGGGAACCGCCGACACAGCATTTCTTGATGCAACTCTTTCGTCGGGAGCTTTACCTCTAACTGAGCCTGTGGATTCTGGCTGGCGAGATCGATGCGATGCCAGTGATGCAAGCGCGCCGCCCAGCTCCTGGTCGTTTAGCTGATCGCGGAACAGAAGGGCCCCGGTTTCCGAAAAGACTTTTCTGGCTGCCGCCCCAGAGAAGCGATAGACCACTGCCACCTGACTCGCTGCCCATGCTGCACGGACGGCCTCTAACTCCGGGGGCGCGCTCGACTGCAGGCCCGGAGATTGCCAGATCAGCGCATCCACCCCCCTTACATGCCTGCGGCGCGCCACTCGGGTCGCCTGGACTGCCTCTGCCAGCGTGGCAAATTCTGCCGCCACATCAATCAGCGCTCCGGCGTGCTGGATGACCGCGGGGCGCCGCAGGCGTTCCGCAAGAGCCTGCCCGACTACGACCAGCCGGAGCGGTTCTTCCCGTTTTTTGTTTTGGAGTTGTATGTCCTGTGCGATGCCAGCGTGCTGCCGGGTTAACGCGTGCAATTGCTCGGTCTGTAGCGGTGCGAGCGAACTTATGGCGTGTCCCTGCTTCGTCAACTGCCTCAGAAGCAGGACCCGTTGGATGTCTGCCATGTCATAAAGCCGGTGACCGGATGCTTTTGTGGCAGGCCTCACTGCTTGGTAGCGCTGCTCCCAGACACGCAGTGTGGCGACGGGCATCAGCGTCATTCGTGCGACCGCTGCGCTGCGGAACCTGGGTGCCTGGGGTGTGACCCGCGCGCCGGGGGCGTTTTGTTTGTGTTTTGGCATGGTTCAGTTGAGTTTGATATGAGTTGGATTATAAGTTATTTTCGCCTCATAAAGACCCTTTTGAGTTGAGTGTGAATATGTTTTTCGATCAATCAAGTGGGATCATTCGGATGTTTCGCAAAGATTTTGTTCAATCAACTCTAGTCATCGCAACCTGAAAGGACAGCTATGAATACGCGCCGCACCTTTTTGATCACCGTGGCAGCCGGGAGCGCTGCTTTCGCAGGAACCGCTCAGGCTCAGGCTCGGCTTGAAGAGAAAGATCCGCAGGCTGTGGCTCTGGGATACCTTCATGACGCCACCAAGGTTGACCCTAAGAAGCAGCCGAAGTACGCGGCCGGGCAGGTCTGCAACAACTGCGCTTTGTTTCAAGGCAAGGCTGCCGATGCCTGGGGCGGCTGTCCCCTGTTTGGCGCCCGCCAGGTCGCCGGCGGTGGCTGGTGCAATGCGTGGGTGAAAAAGAGCTGAGGAGGCCCTTGTCACGAACCTAATGCTCAACGTACTTTTATTAGGGGATTGATTAAATGATCACACAGCGGTTTCCTTTAAACGTTACCGTTAAACGTTACTGGCAGCAGATCCCGGATTTCAGCCTCAGCCACATACTGTTGCGTGTTCCGCTTGCCTTGCTTTTCATCAATCAAGGCCTGAACAAACTTCCGTTCGACCCCTCTACGGGGACCGGGATGGGCATCCCCGCTCTGGTCTGGTGGTTTGTCTGCTACGGTGAGATAGCTGCCGGAATTGGTCTTTTGGTCGGTGGAATTGCGGCACTTCCCAAACTCGCAGATCTGGCACCTATCGCTGTCGCGGGTGACCTGCTGACGCGTTTCAGTGGCATCGTGATGTGCTGCATCACGACGGGCATCATCTGGACTGTCATCAAGCCCGAGAGCTTGCTCACGTTCATTGCAACCGACTACCTGCACTTTTCCCTCTGGACCGGGGGGTTGTATTTCGCGCTCAGGGGTAATTGGGTTGTCGCGTCAATGAATAAGCAAGTCTCCACAAGCAGTTCATCGGCCCGCTAAATCGGTTGCTTAAGTTGTACCGAAAGCTCGCGCCTTGTCAGGGGTCATCCCTGGCTCGGCGCTGGTCCGGTCGGCTTGGCTCGAATTCGACTCGAGCGTGCTGGTGTTGCTACCGCCTCCTTGCCAGGCAGCAGACCTCCGAACTGATCAATCTGTCGAGTCTTCACGGCCGCACCTGCCAGAGGCGGTTGGTTCCTTCGTTCGTGTGCGCCGCTCGTTGGCACAGGAATGGTTCGATGCGTTCACCCATTGGGACGATGCGGCGGTTCGCTCCAGTGGCACGCGGGACGGCTTTTCGCGGGCCCGGGTGTCTTGCCTGAGTGCGGATTCCGACGCCGCCGCGGGAATGTCACGAAAATTTTGGTTCTTCTAACGGGGCCGCTCACATGCTTGACTCCCTCCTGTCTGTCGCTGCGCTGCTCGTGACGGCGTGGCTATTCGGCGGCATGTTCCTTTTCTCTGCAGGCTTTGCTGCGTTCGTGTTCAAGGTTCTTTCGGTAGCCGAAGCACGATTCCTGATTCGTCGAGCATTTCCTCCCTTTTACCTGTTCGTGATGGGCACGGCAGTTGTAGCCGCGGTACTTTGCTGGACTGTGGATCGTTGGAGTGCGCTCGCTCTTGGGCTCATCGCGCTCACCACGGTCTTCGCGCGGCAGGTCTTGATGCCTGCGATCAATGCCGCGACTGATCAGGGCGAAAAGAGCCGCTTCGCCTGGCTGCATGGCGCATCGGTTCTGCTCACACTGTTACACATCGTCGTCTCCGCTGCAGTACTCATTCGGATAGCGACATGACCCGTTTTTCACCAAGCTGCAATAAAGTTAGGTCGTACTACGTCTGTCGGCGTTTGTAGCGGGTGTTGACGGAACAACAAACGTGGCGGTCCGTGAATTGGTCTATCTCGAGAGATGCGCTGTGGCGGCGCAGGAGCGAGACACTGTGTCTGACACGCCACCAGGATGACGAAATCCTGGCGGGGGCAAGCAAGGAAATCTGGGCTGCGGTCTACCTGCAGGGCGTACTGGCCGGTGGTCGGGCCCTTCGATACTGAACCGAATAGGGGGCTGTGCATGTCGAACTCACCTGAAGCCGAGACCCGTCCGACGCAACCAGCGCTGACAGTGCTTTACGACGGTGCCTGTCCTCTGTGCCGACGCGAGATTGGTGTCTACCGCAATCTTCAGTCTGAAATACCTGTCTGTTTTGCAGATGTGAACGACACAGCGGTGTCTTTGCCTGCTGGCACCACACGGCAAGAGCTGCTGGCTCGCTTCCACGTTCAGCGCCACGACGGCGAACTGCTCAGTGGCGCGCGAGCCTTCCTGGTTTTGTGGGCAGCTCTACCCGGTTGGCGCTGGTTGGCTACCGCAGGTCGCCTACCTGGAGCAGCCTGGCTGATGGAATGTTTCTACCGGCTGTTTCTGCGCGTGCGGCCGGCAATGCAGCGATGGGCTGCGCGGCTGGACTGATCGGCTGGACTGATCGGTACGGGTATGGCTGGCGCAGACCGGTTTCGCACTACTCAAAAGGGCATCGCCCAGCAACGCTTCGTCTGTAAACGTAAGCCACTGCGAACCGCGATCTGTTCTAAGCTGCCATGATGTACATGGGACGATTTCAGCGCAGTACTCGAATGGAGTTTTACCGATGCTTCGTGTGACCTACCTGAGCCGCGAGTCTGATCCTTTGACCGCCAAGGCCCTAGTCGATCTTCTAGAGCAGTGCAAGCATAACAATCCGACTCTGGGCGTGACCGGCATGCTGATCTATGCGAACGGAACATTTTTGCAAACCCTGGAGGGCGAGACCAATACGGTGGAAAACCTGCTCGGAAAGATCGAACGCGACAGTCGCCATCGGGATTTTCAGGTGATCAAGAGCGAGGCCGCGACGGAGAAACTCTATGAGAACTGGAGTATGGGATTCGAGCGCCTCACCGAAGCTACGCTTCACGACATGCCTGCACTGAAGTCGTTCCAGCTGGAAGACTTCAATCCAGAGTATCTAAGCGCTCACCCTACCGTCGTCGAAAATCTTCTCCAGCGACATCGTTCACAGCACTGGGATCCTCTGATTCGTGAAATCGACGCACGTGATCAATTTATCGGAGAGCTTCGTCGCGCCCTGGTGAATACCCGGCAGCGTAATGAACAAGCGCTCCTGTTGATGGAGTCGGTGATAGAAGCATCAGCGGAGGGAAAACTTACTGATGTCCACCTTCAGCTTTGCCGCCGTATGGTGGAGACGCTACGTCGACGATAACCGCTTCAGGCGCAGCCGTCCTGGATCAGTCTTCGCTCGTTTCCGCGGCGCATCAACGAAATCGCTAAAGGCCTGACGGGGGCGCAGTGGACACGGCACTGCGCGTGGGCGCTGCCTTGCCACCGTGTTGTCGCAGCAGTGAGTTGCGCGCCCCCTGCAAGTTGCGCAGTCGCTGCGCTCTCGAGGCGCTCAGCCGCCACCCAGAGCGTCGTTAATCTGCTCGTGAAACTGGGCCATGGTCATCGCCGCATCGATCTCGCGCGGCAGCGCATCTCGGGCGGAAAATACGCCGACGATGGAGCCATCGGCGCCCACCACCGGCAGATGCCGGAAGCCGCGCTCGATCATGATCAGCACGGCCTGCGACACCGTGGTGCCCGGCCGCACCACCTGCGGGTTGCGGGTCATCACGTCGGTAACCGGCGTGGTGCGCGGATCGAGCGCCTTGGAGACCACGCGGGTGACCAGATCGCGCTCGGTGATAATGCCAAGCATCGTGCCGGACGGGTCCATGATCAGCACACTGCTGCAGGCGGTGCGCGTCATGACGCCCGCGGCCTCCCAGACCGTGGCAGTCGGCAGGAGATTGGCAAAGTGGCGCGCAGCGAGAGATTTCGAGACGATACGATCAACCATGATGAAGGGCTCCGGCAGGCGTCAGCGTAGCGCAGCGTTGATCTTGGCGAGCGTGGCGCCGCCCGGGCAGAGTTCGGTCGGCCCCAGCGCGTTGAGCGGTTGATGCGAGGTATTGAGCCCGGCATGCAGATCGAGGGACAGGGGATCGACATACAGCAGACCGGTCACGATTTCGCCGCGCTCATGCCGCTCATGCATGGTGTTGAGCGCCGCATAGCGTTTTGTGGGGTCGTACTCATGATCGAGCTTGCGCAGCCGGAGAATGCTGCCGTCATGCTGCTCAACCTCGATCAGTTCGCCCGGCTCATATTCGGCGGTGATTTCCTCGCGGGTCGGCATGAAATCGATCCGGCTCACCGCCTCATTGTGCTGACGGACGTAGTCGTAGCTCTTGGTACTGCCGCTATGGTTGTTGAAGGCGACGCACGGGCTGATCACGTCGACAAAGGCGGCCCCGCCGTGGCCCAGCGCTCCCTTGATCAGTGGAACCAGCTGATCCTTGTCGCCGGAAAAGCCCCGCGCCACGTAGGTCGCACCGAGCTGCAGCGCGAGTCCAACCAGATCGATCGGGCTATCGTGATTGACCGCGCCCTTCTTGCTCTTCGATCCACGGTCGGCGGTGGCGGAAAACTGTCCTTTGGTAAGGCCGTATACGCCATTGTTCTCGACGATATAGGCCATGCGCACCCCGCGTCGCATGGCATTGGCGAATTGGCCCAGTCCAATCGAGGCCGAGTCGCCATCACCCGAGACGCCGAGATAGATCAGCTCGCGATTGGCCAGATTGGCGCCTGTGAGCACCGACGGCATACGTCCATGCACGGTGTTGAAACCATGTGAGGCCCCAAGAAAATAGTCCGGGGTCTTCGAACTGCAGCCGATCCCGGAGAGTTTGGCCACGCGATGCGGTTCGATATCGAGTTCCCAGCAGGCCTGCACGATGGCCGCCGAAATTGAGTCGTGCCCGCAACCTGCGCAGAGCGTGGAAATCCTGCCTTCATAGTCACGCCGGGTATAGCCAACCTTGTTGCGGGTGAGGCTCGGATGATGCAGCCGGGGTTTGGCAATGTAGGTCATGCTGCCTCCCTGTCCTTGTGCTCCGACGGCCTGCGCAGCCGCTCAGGGAGTCGCTCCCGAATCGCTTTGGAGATGAAGCGCGCGGTGATCGGCGTGCCGTCGTAATGAAGCACCTTGGTGAGCCGTGCGGGATCGATCTCCAACTCGGTCACCAGCATGGTGTGCATCTGCGCGTCGCGGTTCTGTTCGACCACAAACACCTGCTCATGCGAATCGATGAAGGCTCTCACCGCATCGCTGAACGGAAACGCGCGAAGCCTCAAACCATCGAGATGGACGCCGTCTTCCTCGAGCAGATGGAAGGCCTCGGCCATGGCCGGGCTGGTCGAGCCAAAATAGATCACGCCCAGCCGGGTTGCGGCACGGGCCCTGCGTTCGACCGGTGCCGGCACCAGGTCGGCGGCGGTCCTGAACTTTTTGATCAGCCGCTCCATGTTGTACATGTAGTCGGGCCCCTTTTCCGAGTAGCGCGCATACGGATCCCGGGTGGTGCCGCGAGTGAAGTACGCTCCCTTGGTGGGGTGGGTGCCGGGCAGCGTGCGCCAGGGAATCCCATCGCCGTCGACATCCTTGTAGCGGCCAAAGTCGCGGCCCTCATCGAGTTCGGCCGCACTCATCACCTTGCCACGATCGTAGGCACGCGACTCGTCCCATTCGAAGGGCTGCGTCAACCGCTGATTCATTCCAATATCGAGATCGGTCATCACGAACACCACCGTCTGCAGTCGCTCCGCCAGATCGAGCGCAGCCGCGGCATGATCGAAACATTCATGCGGGTCTTCGGGAATGAGCAGCACATGCTTGGTATCGCCGTGCGAGGCGTACGCGCAGGCAAGCAGATCGGACTGCTGGGTACGGGTGGGCATGCCGGTGGAGGGACCGCCCCGCTGCACATCGATGATCACCACCGGGATTTCGGCGAAGTAGGCGAGTCCGATGAATTCGGTCATGAGCGACACACCCGGCCCCGAGGTGGCGGTAAACGCTCGCGCGCCATTCCAGCCTGCCCCCACCACGATCCCGATCGAGGCGATCTCGTCTTCCGCCTGGATGATGGCAAAGCGGCGCTGGCCAGTTGCCGGGTCAATGCGCAATTTCTCGCAATAGCTCTGAAACGCTTCGGGAAGTGATGAGGAGGGTGTGATCGGATACCAGGCGGCCACCGTCGCCCCGCCATAGACACAGCCGAGCGCGGCCGCACTGTTGCCATCGGTGAAGATGCGATCGCCGACGTTATTCGCGCGGCGCACCCTGAGTCCGATGCTCCGGTCGGGCAGATTCTGTTCGATCCAGTGGCGCCCCATATGGAGCGCCTTCATGTTCGATTCGAGCAGCAGCTCCTTGCCCTTGTACTGCTCGGCGAAAAGCTTCTGGAACACTTCCGGCTCCACCCCCAGCAGCACGGACAGAGCCCCCACGTAGATGATGTTCTTGAACAGCTGCCGCTGGCGGGCGTCACGGTAATTGGCGTTGCTGATCTCGGTGAGCGGCACGCCGATTACATGAACGTCCGGGCGAAATTTCGATTCAGGGATCGGCCTGGTGGAGTCATAGAACAGGTAGCCACCCGGCTCGATCTCGGCAATATCCGCATCCCAGGTTTGCGGATTCATCGCGACCATCATGTCAATGCCGCCACGACGTCCGAGCCACCCTTGTTCGCTCACCCGGACCTCATACCAGGTCGGCAGCCCCTGGATATTGCTGGGGAAAATGTTTCGGGGGCTCACCGGCACCCCCATGCGCAGGACCGCCTTGGCAAACAGCTCGTTGGCCGAGGCCGACCCCGACCCGTTGACGTTGGCAAATTTGATGACGAATTCGTTGATCGATTCAATGCGCTTCATGCCTGCTCCAGCGCGAGTTCGTTGATGGCCTGATCGCGACAGGAGGCGCCGGCCTTGGTGGTATTGAGAAGCACCTTCACCATGTCCCAGGCACCCGTCGGGCAGCGCTCGGCACAGAGTCCGCAGTGCAGACAAACGTCCTCGTCCTTCACCATCACGCGACCCGACTTGAGGGCCTCGGAAACATAAACCGGCTGCTCCTCGTTGAGGGCGGGCGCCTTCAATCGCCGTCGCAGTTCATCCTCGTCACCATTGGGGGTGATCGTGAGGCAGTCGGTGGGACAGATGTCGACGCAGGCATCGCACTCGATACAGGTCTCGCGCGTGAACACCGTTTGCACATCGCAGTTGAGACAGCGCTCGGCCTCACGATAGGCGGTGGCCGCATCGAAGCCCAGTTCGACCTCCACCCTGATGCTGGCGAGCGCCTTCTCCGCCTTCGCCCAGGGCACCTTGAAGCGCCGGTCCTCGGACACGTCGTTGCTGTAGCTCCATTCGTGGATACCCATCTTCTGCGACAGCAGATTGGTCTGGGGCGGGGGCCGGCGACGCACATCCTCATCGTTGAGAAAGCGGTCGATCGACACCGCCGCATCATGGCCATGCGCGACGGCGGTGATGATGTTCTTGGGGCCAAAGGCCGCATCACCTCCGAAGAACACGCGCGGCAGCGTGGACTGCAGGCTGGCTTCATGGAGTTTGGGCAACCCCCAGCGATCGAATTCGATGCCGCAGTCGCGCTCGATCCAGGGAAAAGCGTTTTCCTGGCCGACCGCCATCAGCACCGTATCGCAGGGGAAGAACGCATCGGGTTCTCCGGTCGGCACCAGCGAGCGACGCCCCTGATCGTCATAGACCGCCTTCACCACTTCGAAGGTCATGCCGACCAGTTTTCCATCCTTGAGTTCGAAGGTCTTGGGAACGTGATAGTTGATGATGGGGATGCCCTCATGCATCGCATCCTCCTTTTCCCAGGGCGAGGCCTTCATCTCCTCGAAGCCACTGCGCACGATGACCTTCACCTCCTTGCCACCCAGGCGAAGCGCGGAACGGCAGCAGTCCATCGCGGTATTTCCACCGCCCAGGACGATCACCTTTTCGCCGACGCTCGTGACGTGTCCGAATGCGACCGAGGCGAGCCAGTCGATACCGATGTGGATCTGGGCGCTGGCTTCCTGACGGCCGGGGATATCGAGATCACGGCCGCGCGGCGCGCCCGTGCCCACAAAGACCGCGTCATAGCCGCGTCCGAGCATGTCACGCATCGATTCGATACGCTCGCCGGATCGGAATTCAACGCCCAGATCGAGGATGTAGCCACATTCCTCGTCGATCACTTCCTCGGGCAGGCGAAAACGCGGAATCTGCGAGCGGATGAAGCCGCCCGCCTTGGCCTCACCGTCATAAATCGTGACCTGATAGCCCAGCGGCGCAAGGTCACGAGCGACAGTGAGCGAGGCAGGTCCCGCGCCGATGCAGGCGATACGTCGCCCGTTCGACCTGGCGATCGCGGGCATGCGGGACCGGACATCGTCCTTGTGATCGGCGGCGACCCGCTTCAGTCGGCAGATGGCCACCGGCTCAGGCTTCTCGCCATTGCTTTCCTCGACCCGGCCGCGTCGGCACGCCGGCTCGCACGGTCGGTCGCAGGTGCGGCCCAGCACCCCCGGAAAGACGTTGGAGACCCAGTTGATCATGTAGGCGTCGGAATAACGCCCTTGACCGATCAGCCGGATGTACTCAGGAACGGGCGTGTGCGCAGGACAGGCCCATTGGCAGTCGACCACCCGATGAAAATAGTCCGGGTGACGGATATCGGTTGCTTGCACGTGTCTCCCCTCAGGCTGGCGCCTGGACGGCGCAGGGTTTGCCGGTTTCCGGTCATCTGATGAACACCCCTGCGCATCGTAGGGGGATCGGGCAGGGAAGGCAAGCAGGGGCTGGGCGACGGCGGCCCACGACCGCCCACCGATGACCCGGCCAGGCGGGCATTCTGGTCAGATCGGTGTCGCCCGGCTCAACCCGGCGACGCCCCGCGACGCGGTACCAGGGTTACCGGGGCCTCGCCGAGGAGCGCACTGGGTGCGCCCGCGGACGCGCTCTGGTCGGGATGATCGGCGTGCCAAGCCGCGAGCTGGCCATCGGCCCCCCCTGCGCGATGATTGCCTGCAGCACAGGAGCCATCGGCGGGAGTCGGATCGCGATCGGGTGGCCAAGCACCTGCCTGGTGAGATTGCGCGCTTCCCCGGTTGCGAAATTCACCTCGTCCTGGCTTGTGATCCTGCCCGATCTCATATCGCGATAGACCGATCCGAGTTCCCTGCGAATCGCGTGCGCGTCCCTCAGGTCGATTTTGGGGATGGGGACCACCGAATTGGACGCCGCGTCAATCACTTCGATTTCAACTTTCCCACTCAAGAGCGTGTGGTTCATCGCATCCTCGTCAACTGATCTTGAACCCACCTATGAGTCTCATCATCCGACAGAGCGATGAAGCTGTCTATCGCGAGTCGGTGATTGCGGGCAACGGGTCCCACACAGGCTCTTCCCCGCACTAAGCGAAACTGGTTTACCTCTGCGAGGGACGATCGGGTGGAAACCGCCACCACGCAAGTGCCACCAAAGCGGCGAATCCTGAGTAAATCATTGCCAGCGCCCAAAGCGGTGCCTCGACGTAGAGCAGGCGATGGAGCCAGTAAGCGATGAAGCTTGCAGGAGCTTCCCCCTGAACCCTGGCTTGAGCGCGAAGCCAGTATTCAAACACCGTAAGTGGGCAGAGCTTATCAAGCCATGCCTGCGCAACGATAGTCAGGATCGCCAGGCCGTGCGACCCGCGAAACCACCATCGGTTGACCCAGGGCCAGGTAGCGACCGTATTGCCGATAACGATGGCACCTAGCCCGCCGACAACCATGATCACCACGGCAAAGTGGACAATCAGCACGAGATCGGCAAGCAAGGCGAACGGCATTGTCGGGGTAAATTGGGTCAACTGGGGACGCGAAATCAAACCGACAAGCGGTACTGTTCCAAGCTCTGCTCGGTCCAGTGCAGAACCGTTCCCTCTGCGACCCCATACCAATGGTCTGAGTTCGAATCCAGCGGCTCCGAGGCAATTGTGTTGACCGGGTTGACGCCGTGCTCGCGTGCCCGTGTACTGGGAAGTCCAAAGTACAGACTGGGCGAGGCGTGATCGCTCGAATATCGAAACGCCCAGATGGCCTTACCGTCTGTTACAGCCAGGGAGACCCTAAGGGGCTCGACTGCAGCGTTCTTCTCCATCACTTCAAGCGTGGTTCGAAGCGCCTTCTGAAGCGCCTCAACCGGATGGTCGGCGAGCCCGTACGAAAGTGCCAGCAGAAACAAGGCTTCGCTATCAGTCGTCCCCTGGCGATGCGCGTAGTACTCGTGGGCGATATGCGCTTCAAGATCCTTTCGGCAACGCGACCAATCGCCAACCTTACCGTTATGCATGAATGACCAGTTCCTCCAGGTAAACGGATGGCAATTGGTGCGGCTTACCGCTGTCCCGGTGGAGGCGCGAACATGGGCGAAGAAGCAGCGGGTTTGTACCTGCGCAGCAAGGGAACGCAGATTGCTGTCATTCCAAGCTGGCAGGGTGTCCTTGAACAGGCCGGGAGCGGTTCGTTTTCCGTACCAGGCCACGCCGAAACCATCACCGTTCGTCGTGAAGACCGATTCGCGCGCAGATAGGCTCTGACGCACGATGGAATTCTCTTGGTGAAAAAGTAGATCTTCCAGGAATATCTCTGGTCCTGCGTAGGCAATCCAGCGGCACATCTAACCCTCCGTCGACGTTACCCATCGGGTGTTTGCCGATGATAGGCGGCGCCGGTTGTGTCGGCTAGTGAAAGCGCGGCCTTTGCCAGGTAACGGCCTACCGCGCCAACGGATCTGGTCTGACCTGAATCTGTACTGCGCGCGGACGCGATCCCTTGCCTCCCTCCATCAGCCACGGTGTCCGATCACCGCTCGTGCTCCACAGACCGCGCCCTTTCCAGCCAGCAGCCGGGTCGTCGATAAAGCCCGGACCGGGATAGCGATGCAGCGACCAGCCCTCTGGGCAGTGGTCGCCGGTGGCCGAGGGTCCATTAAGCGGACCCTTGCAGAGGCGACGGTCAAATCGGCCCAGATGACCGCTCGACATCGAGGCCCAGAGCACGCCGTCAAGATCGATGTCGCCGCCGCGGATACCCAAGGCCTCCTTGGGTATCGCATAGAACTCGCTGAGGCGCGTGGCTGGGTCGAAGCGCAGAAAGCCGGCGCGTCCGCCAAACGTGCCGCTTGTATACCAGATCGAGCCATCGCGCGGATGGGGCATCACGGCATAGGGTCCGGAGCCGAGATTGAACCGTGTGTCTCGCGCCTGATCGGCGGGCTTGCCCGGCTCATTCCACTCGTCGAGCCTGCCGTTGCCGTGGGTGTCGAGCACGAACGGCGCCCAGCCCTGATATCGTCAAGCTGCGCCCCTGCCGGGGTGTGCGGGTGATCCGTGCCGATCAGGTCAGGCTTGAGTGTCAGCGCTCAGGCCATGACGATGATTCACTGAACCAGCGCGTCGTCTTCGACAGGCACAATTGCGCTGAAGTCAGTGCCGGCATGAAACTCAGCTCTTGTAAACGACGTTTGCGTGTTTTCGACAGAGTTGACGTTGATGTAGAAGAGCGCGCGCCGCAGCGGCGTGATGTTCGGCGTTGAACCATGCACCAGATTGCAGTGCATGAAAATAACGGTGCCGGCCGGGCCGACACCCGCCTCAACGCCGCCGCCGCGCTCAACCAGCTCAATCAGGCGGCGCTCGGCCAGGCGCATCAGGACGTTGCCCATGGCATCGCGAACCGGCTCGAAGTCGTCAATGACGCCGTCGCGATGCGAGCCAGGAATGAACAGCAATGGCCCCTGGGCGGCCGTGACATCATCAAGAAACACGGTAATCATCAGCGCGCGAGGCTCTGGCAACCCATCCACCTTGCGCCAGGTTGCATAGTCCTGATGCCAGTCAAAGCCGCCGCTGCCCAGGCCCGCGTTGTAATTGAGCCGCGACTGGTGGATGTAAACACCTGATCCCACCAGCTGCTCGGCTGGTCGAATCACCCGCGGGTGCCTGCAGAGCTTGTTGATGGCGGGCTCCTGAACGTGGGCGCCATGAACCATGCGTACGCTCTCAGTGTTGAACTCTGGCGTGACGTTGGGCCCCTTGGCGTTCACGCTTCGCACTGCGGCCTGCTGGATCGGTGCGATCTCTTCGCGTGTAAAGAGCGACGGGAACGTGAGGTATCCGGTTTCGTGAAAGCGTGCGATCTGTTCTGCGGTCAGTTCCATGCTGGGAAAGTCCTCTAAAAATCCTGTCATTCGATTGGCGAATGCTACTGCTTTATTCCAGCCTCCCGGATCACTTTCGTCCACATTTTGAGGTCAGCCTGTACGTTCGCCGCAAACTCGGCAGGTGAGTTACCGACCGGTTCTGCGCCCATGGCGCGGATCCGGTTGTTGACCTCAGGTGCACGAACCGAATCGTTGACCTTTCTGGCAAGCCAGTCGACGGTCTCGGCCGATACGCCTTTGGGCGCACCAAGCCCGAACCAGTTGGCGACCGTCATGGGAATGCCCGACTCTTTCAGAGTTGGAATCTGCGGCAGCAGCGCCGAGCGTGCTTCGGATGTGACCGCGAGAACACGCATGCGGTCGTTGCCCAGTTGCCCAGTGATGGTGGGAAGCGCAACAAATGTCCAGTCAACGCTGTTGCTAAGCACGCCCGTAAGCGCTTCGCTAGCACCCCGGTAGGGAACATGCGTCATCTTCACGTTCGTAGTGGCGAGCAGCAGCGAGGTAAACACGTGGTGCAAGGTCGCGGTACCGGGGGTGCCATAGGTGACTGAATCCGGTCGCTCGCGTGCCGCCCGGACCAGGTCGCCCGCGTTGCTGTAGTGACGTACAGGGTTCGTGATCAGCGCAAAAGCGGAGCGCGCGTACATGCTGATCGGCACCAGATCAGTCTCGACGTTCCAATCAAGCTTTTCGCCGTGCAGACCTGGGTACATCGTCAGGGTGGAGTCCATCGCGATCAGGGTGTAACCGTCGCCGACAGACTTGGCTGCGGCGCCATAGCCGATGAGGCCGCCGGCGCCAGTTCGATTTTCAACGACAAAACTCTGGCCGCTGGTGCGCGTGATTTCCTGCGCAAAAAGACGCGCGAGAATATCGCCCGTGCCACCAGCGGCGTAGGGGACGATGATCTTCACCGGTTTGTTGGGGTAGGGCTGCGCCGCCAGGGGCCCCGCCACGAGAGCGCCAACGGTTGCCAGGAGGCCGATCAATATTGCGCGACGTGTCATGGTGATCGAGCTCTCAGTGATGGGTTGATTCGTTGAACCGAAGGGCGGTCAATTTCGAAAAAATGCTTGCGGCGAGCGGTTCATGCTCGATTTCGCGGACTGCTGATGCGAGTGCCTGAAATGCCTCGCTGCCGCCATGGATTCCGGGCAGGCAATCCTGAAGGCGAACCGCCAGCTGATCGACATTCCACACCATTCGCTCATAGGGATAGTCCCCTCGTAATACCGTGCCGTCTCGCAGCTCGACCGTGATCGACGGCGAGAACATCGGGCGAAGGGGCTCGGGTACCAGCGCAACGCGCGACATGAACGCTGCCGCGGCTGGGTCGATGCCTTTCGCAGTAGCGCCTGCGGGTGCGCGGCCTCCGGCCACGGGATACGCACCGTGAACCGCTGTATACGCCGCGAAGTAATGTGTTGTTTCTCCGGCGACGGGTGCCTGCCAGTCAGCGAAGCGCGGAAAAGCGGGGCTGGGATAAAGGGTTTCGATTGTGTTCATCGCCACCCGAATCCGAGCGACTTGCTCGGGGCTCAGCGCGTGTGCTTCGCGCATTTCGCGCATCAGTTCGATGACCGGCTGGTTGTAGCCGGCGCAGGGGTACATGCGGAAAATGAAACTGAGCAATTTGAACTCGTGCCCCAAGCCTTGCGTGATGTTTCGCGGGTCGCTTTGCAACTGGCCCTTGAAGCTGAAGCTTAACTTGCCCTCCGCGTTGCCGATGAAAGCGTTGTAGAACCCAGCCGGGCCTTCCAGCGACGTCTCGGACCCTTTCACGTGACCCGCTCGCGCCATCACGGCGGCGAACACGCCGTTTCGCGCAGCCTGAGGCTCATGAATCATGAGCTCGTTGCCGCCTGTTCGCGGGCCTTCATTGAGCCCACTCGCAAAGTTGGCGGCCACGGCAATGGCCGATACCAGGCCGTCCTCATCGAGCCCGAGCAATAGACCGCATGAGAGCGCGGCGCCCAATGTTGCAAAGATCGGGCTGGGTCTGAAGCCACGGGCGGCAGTGCTGGGAATGAAGTCGTCGGTCAGGCGACAAATAAATTCGTAGCCGGCAACGATAGCCACCAGCAGGTCTTTTCCTGAGCGCTGTTCCATTTCAGCGCAGGCAAGCGCCGCAGGAATGATGACTGGACCCGGGTGATTCAGCATGCGATAAGAATCGAACATGCTGGAAGCATGGATCCACTCAGAGTTGGCAAACGCTGCACCAACTCGCGTTGCGCGTTTTTGAGAATGAAACACGCTTGCGCCGTCGGGCTTTCCCTCTTCAGTCAGAGCAATCTCCACCACGTGGCGCGC
>Ga0194118_10004039_pt1 | contig 16411 bp, 17 predicted proteins | sample TA2MahsurfametaG_2_FD_148662 | JGI IMG/M metagenome (GOLD analysis project Ga0194118, IMG submission 148662) | Freshwater microbial communities from Lake Tanganyika, Tanzania - TA2015013 Mahale N5 surface | ecosystem: Environmental > Aquatic > Freshwater > Lake | place: Tanzania: Lake...
GTTGCCGCGCGCGACTAATTTCATCTCCGGGCCATCGCGCACCGGTGATATTGAGCAGACCATCGTGCTGGGCGCTCATGGACCGTACCGCGTGCACGTCATCCTGATCGACGACTGAGGTCTCAAAGCAGTAGCGAAGAGATTGCGATGGCGCGTTAGATGTTCATCAGTAGCAGTAGTTAACCCATACTGAATCATGGCATTTGGCATCATTATTATTGGCGATGAAATCCTTTCCGGTCGTCGCAGCGATAAGCATCTGGCAAAAATCATTGAGCTTCTTGGCGAGCGTGGCCTGACAATGATGAGCTGGGCTGAGTATGTCGGTGATGATCCGGCACGTATTACCGCCACGCTGCGACGTACTTTGGCCACCGATGACATCGTATTTTGTTGCGGCGGTATTGGCGCGACGCCTGATGACCATACCCGTTTGTGTGCTGCCAATGCGATCGGGGCACCACTGGTTCTGCATCCTGAAGCAAAGGCGTTGATTCAGCAGCGCATCATCGAGATGGCTGAGAAAGATCCGATCAAAGCTGATCTCGGCTCTGCCGAAAATCAGCACCGTCTGAAAATGGGTGAGTTTCCGTTGGGCGCGGATATTGTCCCGAACGCATTTAACAAGATTCCCGGCTTTGCCTTGAACGGCCCGCAAGGAGGCAGACACTACTTTGTCCCCGGCTTTCCCGTCATGGCCGAGCCGATGATGAAGTGGGCGCTGGATACCCATCATTCACACCTGTTCCACGCGGTGAAGCACCTTGAAAAAGCGGTGATCGTCATCGACGGAATTGAATCAGCGCTTACGCCTCTGATGGAATCGATCGAAACAGAATTTGCAGGCGTAAAGGTATTCAGCCTTCCCAGTGTCGCTGAAAATGGTCGGCGCCGACATATAGAGCTTGGGGTCAAGGGCGAACCGGCCGGTGTCGAGCTTGCCTACGCGCGCATGCTGCAAGGCTTGGATGCGTTGAAACAGCAGTACACCGTTGACTAGACAGTCTGTATTGCGTGGACGCTTTCTATAGCGATTGCTTCGTGCTTCCCTTGCCACCGGGTCATCGATTCCCGATGGCGAAATACCGAATGCTGCGTGATCAGGCGGTGGCACAAATTCCCGGTTTGCGCTGTCATGAGGCGCCCACGACGAGTGATGGCGTGCTCGCGCTGGCGCATCATCCTCACTACATTCATCGCGTAAGCAGTGGTGCTTTATCAGCAGAAGAGCAGCGCGCGATAGGGTTTCCATGGTCGGAGGCAATGGTCGAGCGCTCACGCCGCTCATCAGGCGCCACCATCGCCGCATGCCGCGCCGCTCTGCAGAGTGGCGTGTCGGTGAATCTGGCGGGCGGCACGCATCATGCGCATGCTGATCGCGGACAAGGGTTTTGCGTGTTTAATGATGCGGCCATTGCGGCACGACTGATGCAAGCCGAGCGGCGCGTGACACGAGTTGTGATTATTGATCTGGATGTGCATCAGGGGGATGGCACAGCATCTATTCTGGCTAATGATGATTCGATCTTCACTTTGTCGCTGCACGCACAGAATAACTACCCGTTTGACAAGTCGCGCAGCGACTTGGATATCGCGCTGCCGGATGGCACGGATGACCGCCACTATTTGCAGCAACTTGATCATGCGCTACGCATGTTGTTCGATCGCTTCGATCCCCAACTGATCATCTATTTGGCCGGTGCAGATCCGTTTGAAGGCGATCGCCTCGGTCGCTTAAGCCTCAGTGTTGATGGTCTGGCTCAGCGTGACCGAGCTGTGCTGAATGCAGCGAGAGCGCGCCAGTTACCAGTGGCGATTGCGATGGCCGGTGGTTATGGGCACCGGATTGAAGAGACTGTCGCGATTCATTTGCAGACACTGCGAATCGCCAGGGAGTATGTGATCGAGCAGCCACAGCGGGTAGTGGGATGAGTACCCGTGAACAATTTCAATAATTGAACAAGAAAGATGAGTAAACACCTACGCAACATACTGTCGACGAAGTAATTCGGTCGCGCCGCTCCATACGCGCATTTCTTCCGACTCCGGTCGCGCGCGAAGATATTGAGGCCGTGCTGAACATTGCCGCGCGTGCACCGTCGGGCTCCAACACGCAGCCATGGCGGGTGTATGTGTTGACCGGTGCTGCGCGAGATCGTCTCGCACAAAAAATCATGAATGCCTATCTTGATCCGGCCGAGAACGCAGCGCACGCCGAGGAATATCCCTACTACCCGCGGCAATGGGTATCGCCGTACATTGAACGCCGACGCAAGGTTGGTTGGGATTTGTATGCGCTGCTAGGTCTCACGCGCGACAACAAATCCGGTATGCAAGCGCAGCACGCGCGTAATTTTGCGTTTTTTGATGCGCCAGTCGGACTGATTTTTACGATTGATCGTGTGATGGATCAAGGGAGCTGGCTCGACTACGGCATGTTTTTGCAAACACTGATGATTGCGGCGCGCGCGCGGGGGCTTGATACCTGCCCGCAGGCGGCGTTCACGCAGTTTCATCGACTGATCAGCGAGACCTTGTCGATACCGAGCGATCAGCAAGTTGTGTGCGGCATGGCGCTAGGCTATGCCGACCCGAGCAAGCCCGAGAACACGCTACTGACCGAGCGCACGCCAGCAGCCGAATTTGCCAATTTCATAAGCTGACGCCGGCCTGCCAAATATGTAGTGCGAGTAACACACCGTAATAAAGCCGTTTAATTAGCGCTTATAAGCTTCTCATTTACTTGCCTATTTTTACGAATTTGCTAAACTGCAAGCCTGTTTTCGCACCAATATGGGGTCAGAAATGCGTGGTTTTTCGCTGAAGGTACTGCTGTTGACGGTGGCAACGGCAGTGGCCTGGCCCGTAGGTGCGGCTCCGACCCCAAGCCGCACGGGTGCCCCCGAAGCGAAAAAGAAGTCGCTGCAGGTGCGTGGCGCCAAGCAAAAGCGGGATGTGCGCGAAACCCGTGAGGCCCTAGAGCACCGCAAGCGTCAGATGGCGCTAGACGGCGTGGCTGTTCCCAAAAGTGCCGGCAAGCGACGCGGCGGCTACCAAAAGGTCGCCTTTGCATCGGCGCTGGCTGGCGTGCCACCAGTCCTGACCACGGGCGATTTGGCGGGCCTGAACCTGACACCGGATCCGCTCGCGCTCAGTTCGAACGTGGCGCTGGTGATGGATCAAACCACCAACGAGATTTTGTTCGAAAAGAACGCCGCCATACCCTTGCCAATCGCCTCGATTACCAAGCTTATGACTAGCCTGGTGGTTGTGGAAGCTGGCCAGGATCTCGACGAGCTGCTCACGGTCACCGAGGAAGATGTTGATCGCGAGAAGTTCACCCACTCTCGTTTGAAAGTTGGCGCGCAGCTGTCTCGCGCCAACATGTTGCACATCGCCCTGATGAGTTCGGAAAACCGTGCCGCTGCGGCGCTGGGACGTAACTACCCGGGCGGAATTCGTGCATTTGTGGGCGCAATGAACACGCGGGCGCGCGAGCTGGGTATGGATAGCTCTCAGTTCAGCGACTCTACCGGCTTGAACAGCTCCAATGTATCGAGCGCGCGCGACCTCGCCAAACTGGTGATGGCAGCTTACCAGCACCCGCTGATCCGGCAGTATTCAACCGACAGCCGCTATGCGGTTGACCCGGGCGGCCGTACGCTCGAGTACCGCAACTCCAATGGCCTGATCGAGAGCTCGGATTGGGAGATTGGTCTGCAGAAGACCGGATACATCTCCGAGGCAGGTCGTTGCCTGGTGATGCATGTGCATGTGGCGGGTCGTCCGTTTGTAATGATTTTCCTCGACTCCAAGAGCAAGCAGGCGCGCTTGGCAGACGCTAGCCGCATCCGCAAATGGCTCGAGTCGCGCGGTGCTTCCATGGTATCCGAGCGCCGCTCCAGCCGAAGCTGATTACTGGCGCACATCGAAGCGGAGTGCTGGCCTACTGCGCACAAAAAAGCGACCTTGCCGGTCGCTTTTTTTTGGCTGGATTTGGGTGATTCCGAGATTTTCAGGCGCTCTCGGCTGCCCGATAGCCAAGCACCTCGGAAATACTGCTAGCGGTCGCAATCAGATCGTCCAGCCAGCCGTCACGCAGCCGATCGACCGGAGCAGAGATAGACAGCCCGGCCACCAGCCGACCCGAATCATCGCGGATCCCGGCAGCCATGCAGCGCACGCCGAGCTCGAGTTCTTCATTGTCACGCGCATAGCCGCGCGCGCGTACCAGCGATAGCTCACGTTCCAGCTTGGCCAGATCAGTGATCGAGTTCTTGTTATGTCCTGCAAGACCGGTGCGGGTGGCGTAGGCGCGCACTGCTTTGGCATCATCCACTGACAAAAACAATTTTCCGGTGGATGTCAGGTGCAGCGGCGCGCGGCCACCGATCGCTCTGACGACCTGCATGCCGGAGCGCTCAGAGAACGCGCGGTCGATATACACAATCTCGTCGCTCTGCCGCACCGACAGGTTGACGGTTTGCTGCGTCTTCCGGTGCAGCGCTTGCATCCACGGCAGCGCAGCCTCTCGCACATTAAGACGGCTCTTGACGATATTGCCCAGCTCCAGCAGACGCATCCCAAGCCGGTAGCTGCCCGGCTCGGTACGGTCGACAAAGCGCTTGGCCACCATATCGTTCAGGATGCGGTGCGCGGTTGAGGGGTGCAAACCGGTGGCGTTAGAAAGATCTTTCAGGCTGACTGGGTCGGAGTGGTCAGCCAGCACATCAAGCAGCATCATCATGCGCTCGATCACCTGGATCGAGGTCTTGTCGTTACTAGCGGTGGTATCGGATTTCATGGTGGGTTAGCGTCTAGCAGGCCGTCTTTATATCACAATGTGATTTGTCTGGTGTTCGATCAATCCTTGGACCCCGGCAAATTTATTTCATCACCCAGCGCTGTTCTCATACTGACCGCGGCAACGGATAATCCGGCATGTCAAAAAATGCAAGCTCGTTGAGGAGAACATGCGCGTCGGATTAATGGTGACCTGCTTGGTCGATGTGATGCGTCCTGAGATCGGTTTGTCTGCGATCAAGTTGCTGGAAGCTGCAGGGTGCGAAGTAGTCGTACCCGAGGCGCAGACATGTTGTGGGCAACCCGCCTACAGCGCGGGCAACAAAGCAGCGGCGCGCGCGCTGGCCGAGAAATTTCTGGACGAGTTTGAAGGTTTTGACTACATCGTGATGCCATCCGGCTCATGTGGCGGCACCATTCGCACTCACTACGCAGACATCCTGGCGGATGCGCCTGCCGCGCTTGAGCGTTACCAGCGTATCCAGCAGCGCGTTTACGAACTCACCGATTTTTTGGTGAATGTGGTGAAGCTCGATACCTTGCCTGCAGCGATGCCGACGGCATTCCGTGGCAGCGTGACTTACCATGACTCTTGCAGCGGGTTGCGCGAGCTGGGTGTAGAGAGCCAGCCGCGTGCGCTGCTGGCAAGGCGCGAGGGTATTGCGCTGACCGAAATGCCGCATGCAAGGCAATGCTGCGGTTTTGGTGGCGCATTTGCCGTCAAATACGGTGATATCTCTACCGCGATCGTGGACGAGAAATGTGAATACATACAAAGCAGTGGCGCCGACGCGGTGGTACTTGGCGATCTTGGTTGCATGCTGAACATTGAAGGTCGCTTGCGCCGCACCGGTGATCACACAACGCGTGTGTTGCATGTGGCGCAGGTACTGGCAGGAGATAGCTGATGCAAGTTCAGTCAATGCATTTCAAGGCGCGTGCTGGCCAGAAACTGGCCGACGTACGTTTACAGCAAAACCTGAAGAAACTAACTACCAAGTTTGTGACAGCGCGTTCGGCTGCGCTGACCGAATTGGATGATTTTGAGGCAACGCGTGACCAAGCGGTTGAACGTCGCATGCGCGCTATCCATCATCTCGATGTCTGGCTGGATACCTTCGAGCGCGAGGCGACACGGCGTGGCGCCACCGTGCTGTACGCAGAGACCGCCCAAGATGCTGCGCGATTAGTGGTAGAGATCGCGCAGAAGCACGGCGTAAAGAAAGCCATCAAATCAAAGTCGATGGTGTCGGAAGAGATGCAGCTCAATCGTGCGCTGGAAGCAGTGGGTGTAGTACCGATTGAGACTGATCTTGGCGAGTATATTCTGCAGATCAATGATAACGAGGCTCCCTCGCACATCATCGCGCCGGTAGTGCACAAAGATAAAGACGAAATTGCAGATCTATTTGCGAAGGTACATCAAAAGCCCCGTCTGACAGATATTCCGCAGATGACGCGCGAGGCGCGCGAGGTACTGCGGCCCCATTTTTTGTCAGCGGATATGGGTATCACCGGCGGTAATTTTGTGATCGCCGAGTCCGGGTCGGTAGCGGTCGTGACCAATGAGGGCAATGAAGGGATGTGCACCATCAAGCCCGAGAAGGTACATGTGGTGGTGACGGGTATCGAAAAGGTACTGCCTACACTGAATGATTTGGCGACCATTATGCGGCTGCTGCCGCGATCGGCCACGGGTCAATCGATCTCGAATTATTTTTCCTTGCTTACGGGTCCACGCGGCAAGGATGATCAGGATGGTCCCGAGCATATGTACTTCGTGTTGGTGGATGCGGGTCGAAGCCGACTGATCGGCTCCGAATTTGAAGACATGCTGCGGTGTATTCGATGCGGCGCTTGTATGAACCATTGTTCGATGCGGCGCTTGTATGAACCATTGCCCGGTGTACCAGAAAATTGGTGGGCATAGTTACGGCTGGGTGTATCCGGGGCCGATGGGTAGTGTGCTAACACCATCTTATGTGGGTATTGAAAACGCAGTCGATCTGCCGCAGGCCTCTACGCTGTGTGGCGAATGTCATGTGGTGTGCCCGGTGAAAATCCCACTGCCGGATTTGCTGCGCAAGCTGCGCGAAAAGCAGTTCAAGACAGGTCTGCGCCCGACCTTCGAGTATGTCGCTTTCGGCGTCTGGGCGTTTTTCGCGCAACGCCCTGGCTTGTACCGGTTTGCGACAAAATGGGCGGCGCGCGTGATGAAACTGATGGGCGGGCAGCAGCGCCTGATTCACATGTTGCCGGGTGCGGCAGGGTGGACAAATCAGCGGGATATGCCGGCGCCCTCCGGCAAAACCTTCCGCGAAATTTATCGCGAGCGGCAGCGCACCTGAGTTATGTCCGAGCACGAGCAGCCGATCAGCGAGTTCAAAAGTAAAAGCGGCATCAAGCGCGTGTTCTCCGCTTTTTTTTATTCGATCGACGGCTTTCGAGCGGCCTGGCGCTATGAGCATGCCTTTCGTCAGGAGCTGATGATCGCTATTCCTGGCGTGATACTGGCCTTGCTGTTGCCAGTGAGCCGTCTTGAAAAACTGGCGCTGATTGCGTCGTTGGTGTTGGTACTGATCGTCGAGTTGTTGAACTCCGCGATCGAGGCAGTCGTCGACCGGGTGTCGCTTGATCGGCACTCATTGTCCAAAAACGCCAAAGATCTCGGCAGCGCTGCAGTCATGCTTTCATTCGCGCTAGCGCTGGCCACATGGTGTGTGGTGCTTTATCCGTTGGTGTAGGCGCGTTCATCCATAAACGCGCCGGCTTACATCCCTGGATTGGAAAGCTCGAGATGAACTTCATTCACCGCGCGCACGACATCGTCGGATAGCTTGACCGCATAAGCATCAATATTTTCTTTCAGTTGCTGTAGCGTTGTCGCGCCGATGATAGTGGAGGCGACGAAAGACCGGCTATAGCACCATGCCAGCGCGAGTTGGGTCGCACTCATGCCATTGTCCGCAGCGATTTTTATGTAACGGCGAGTGGCTTCAATGACACGCGGGCGCGTGTAACGCGGGCTCCAATTCGGCGGAAAAATCGTTAGTCGTCCGTGCGCTTTCGGATCATTGATGTACTTGCCGGTCAGCTGTCCGAACGCCAGCGGGCTATAGGCAAGCAGGCCAACCTGTTCACGGAAACAAGCCTCGTCTGTGCCGCCCTCGAATTGGCGGTTAGCCAAGTGATACGCATTTTGAATCGAGACAATGCGTGGTAGATCGGCATGCTGCGAGACGCTGCAGAATTTAGCGACACCCCACGCGCTTTCATTCGACACGCCAATGTGGCGAACTTTGCCTTCGTCGATTACTTCTTTTAATGCAGCCAAGGTTTCTTCGATCGGAATATGCGGCCGCTCTCGTTGTGGATCGAAGAATAGCTGGCCAAAAATCGGCGCATTACGGCTTGGCCAATGCAGCTGGTACAGATCGATATAGTCGGTTTGTAAGCGCTGCAAGCTATCGTCAACAGCGGCCCGAATATTTTTTCGATCGAAGTTGTTCTGACCGTTGCGTATCCAACTGGCTATGGTTGAGGGGCCCGCAATTTTGGTCGCGAGGATGACTTTTTGACGACGGCCGGGTTGTTTCAACCAGCTACCGATAAAGCGCTCGGTACCAGCTACCGATAAAGCGCTCGGTGGTGCCTTGCGTCTCAGCGCGCGGCATCACCGGGTACATTTCGGCGGTATCGATGAAGTTGACACCGCGCTCAAGCGCGTAGTCGAGCTGCTGATGCGCTTCAGCTTCGGTGTTTTGCTCACCGAACGTCATGGTGCCGAGACATATTTTGGATACCTCGAGATCGCTGCTACCTAGCTTTGCTGTGTCCATGTTGGTCTCCGGTGAGTTGTTATAGGTTCGGTAGTGATTTACTGTCGTGTACTGTACGCAATGTTGTTAACTTATCACCCGCCAAATGGCGTGGCTTCACTGCTTGAGCGCTTGCGCGCACGCCTTTACCAGCGCAGGCCCGCGATAAATAAGCCCGGTGTAAAGCTGCACCAAAGATGCGCCGGCATCTATTTTGGCGCGCGCATCTTCACCGCTCAGAATACCGCCGACGCCAATGATCGGAATCGTATCTTTTAGTTCTGATCGCAACGCGCTGATGACGTGGTTCGATAAGGGAAGTACCGGTGCGCCCGATAGCCCGCCTGCTTCATCGGCATGCGGCAAGCCACTGACAGCGCCTCGCGTTATGGTCGTATTGGTCGCGATGACTGCGTCGATTTGATGTTGCAGCAGCAGCTCGGCAATTGATTTGATCCGCTCGTGATCAAGATCAGGCGCGATCTTCAGTGCAATCGGTACATATCGACCATATCGATCTGCCAGCGTACGCTGCGAATTTTTTAGTGCTGACAGCAGAGTGCCAAGCTCGGAAGCCTGCTGCAGCGAATTTTTTAGTGCTGACAGCAGAGTGCCAAGCTCGGAAGCCTGCTGCAACTGCCGCAGGTTTTTGGTATTCGGTGATGAGATATTGACGGTCACGTAGTCCGCAAACGGGTACACCTTGTCCAGGCAAATCAGATAATCATCTATCGCGCGCTCTATCGGCGTGTCAGCATTTTTTCCGATGTTTAAGCCGAGTACGCCTTGTTTATTCTGATAAAAACGTGATGCTTGCACGTTACGTACCAACGCATCGACGCCGCCGTTGTTAAAGCCCATGCGATTAATGAGCGCATTTGCTTGGGGTAGACGAAACATACGCGGCTTGGGGTTACCCGGCTGCGGGCGCGGGGTCACTGTACCGATTTCAATGAAACCGAAGCCCAGCGCGGCCAGGCCATCGATGCATGCACCATCTTTGTCCAAGCCTGCGGCAAGACCAACCGGGTTTGGAAACCAGATACCCATCACAGTACGCGGATCGGGCAGTGGTTTTGTAAGCCGCTGTGTGAATCCGATTTTCGCAGCGGCGCTTAGCGCAGATAGCGTCAGGTCATGGGCTGACTCGGGATCAAGCGAAAACAGCAGCGGGCGAACCAGCGGATAGAGCGAAGAGGCAGACACGTTAAAGGCCAGGCGAGATCGACCAGCCGATTGTACCTGCGCGGCTAGCCTAGTCTTCCAGCGGCTCCCAATGTCCGCGGCGCAGTGCCTCGATCGGCCGGAAGTTCACCTTGTACCGCATCTTGTCGCTATCGGCGATCCAGTAGCCAAGGTAGACGTAAGGCATCTTCAGCTGACGCGCCTGATCGATTTGCCAGAGCACGTTATAGGTGCCGTAGCTGGCTTGTGCGTCGGGATCGTAGAAGGTGTAGACCGAAGACAGTCCATCATCAAGCACATCGATAATGCTCACGATTCTGAGTACGCCATCAGGATCGCGAAACTCTACCAGTCGCGTGTTGACCTTGCTCTGCAACAGGAACTGCGCGTACTGATCGCGGCTGTCCTGATCCATGCCGCCACCGGCATGACGCACCGATTGGTAACGCAAGTAAAGCTCGTAATGCTCATGCACGTACGCTAATCGCGATACAGCGGTAGTGAGGTTGCCGTGCCTTAGCCATGCGCGTCGTTGGCTACGGCTGGGAATAAAGCACTCGGCATTGACCCGCACCGGTGTGCAGGCCTGGCAGCCGTCGCAGTAGGGGCGGTAGGTGAAGATTCCGCTACGGCGGAAGCCGTTTTTCACGAGGTCGGCATAGACATCCGCATTGATCAAATGCGAAGGCGTGGCTACCTGTGAGCGCGCCTGCCGGTGCTCCAGATAGCTGCACGGGTAGGGTGCAGTTGCATAAAACTGCAGGGTCGAGAACGGCAGGTCCTTTAAATGCGTCATGCGCTCGAATTTACACCAAGAATCCATTCCGTAGCGAGTGCGGCTGCCAAACAGCAATCGGCGCTTGCTCGATCGCAGACCGCATCTGCGCTAAAAAGGTTCGACGCGGCATGGGCTTGGCGCCAAGCGCGGCCAGGTGAGACGTCTCTTGTTGGCAGTCGATCATGGCAACACCCTCGGACCTCAGAAAGTGCACCAGGTAGGCGAGAGCGATTTTGGAGGCGTCGCGCTCGCGCGCAAACATTGACTCACCAAAAAACATTTTGCCGATCCCAACGCCGTAGGCGCCGCCGACCAGCTTATCGTCGTGCCATAACTCGGCTGAGTGGGCATACCCGAGCCGATGCAGCGCAGTGTATGCCTCGATAATGGCCGGCGTGATCCAAGTGCCGGCCCTATCTGCACGCAGCTGCGCGCATTGCGTCATCACTTCGGTAAAGGCGGTATCGAACAACACGCGCCAAGGGCCACCATGCTCGATCGCGCGCTCAATCGTAATTAGCCGCTTGCGCAAGCTGTGCGACACATGAAATTCATCAGTGCGAAGCACCATGCGCGGATCGGTGCTCCACCAAAGTATGGGTTGTGGATCGGAGTACCAAGGAAAAATCCCTTGCCGGTAAGCGTCTAGCAGACGTTGCGGTGATAAATCGCCCCCTGCAGCCAGCAACCCGGGCGCGCCCTCTGCCTCGGTGAGTGCAGTTTCCGGATCGGGAAACGGCGTATCGATGTCCAGCCAAGGCAGATGCATACTCACCAATCGAGTACAAAAAATGCACGCTTATCGTGCGCGCTAATTCGCCGACTCTCAAGACACTTAAAAATAATGAATAAATTCAGTAGCTTGAGTATTTTTTCTAAGCTCCCCAAAAAGGAACGAATATTGCTTTGACGCAGAGCTTTTTTAGATTCTGCACTCAAAAGGGGAGAGTTATGGATGCATTCCGCAGTGGCGCGGACACGCTGTTTATCTTGCTTGGCGCGATCATGATTTTGGCGATGCATGCCGGCTTTGCGTTTCTTGAGTTGGGTACGGTGCGCAAAAAGAACCAGGTCAACGCCCTGGTGAAGATTCTGGTTGATTTTGCGGTCTCGACGATTGCTTACTTCTTTATCGGCTACGGCATTGCCTACGGCGTCCATTTTTTCGATAGCGCCGAGGTACTCGCGCAGAAAAGTGGCTTCATTGCTTACTTCTTTATCGGCTACGGCATTGCCTACGGCGTCCATTTTTTCGATAGCGCCGAGGTACTCGCGCAGAAAAGTGGCTTCGAGCTGGTGAAGTTTTTTTTCCTGCTGACCTTCGCGGCGGCGATACCTGCAATTATTTCTGGTGGTATCGCTGAGCGCGCGCGCTTCCATCCGCAACTCGCCGCAACGGCGCTGCTGGTTGGCTTGGTTTACCCGCTGTTCGAGGGCATCGCCTGGAACCAGCGTTTCGGCACGCAGCCCTGGTTGGAGGCGACCTACGGCGCGGCTTTCCATGACTTTGCTGGGTCTATCGTTGTGCATGCGGTTGGCGGTTGGGCGGCATTGCCTGCGATCTTACTGCTTGGCCCACGTTTCGGCCGCTATACCAAAGACGGTAACGTGGCCGCGCACCCACCTTCAAGTATTCCCTTCCTCGCGCTCGGCGCTTGGGTATTGGCAGTCGGCTGGTTTGGCTTCAATGTGATGAGCGCGCAGACGCTCGATAAGGTCAATGGTTTGGTCGCCATGAACTCACTGATGGCGATGGTCGGTGGAACCTTGGTCGCTGTATTGTTGGGTAAGAATGACCCCGGCTTCGCCTACAACGGTCCGCTGGCTGGTTTGGTTGCTGTGTGCGCTGGCTCGGATTTAATGCATCCACTCGGCGCGCTGGCGACTGGTGCCGTGGCCGGCGCTATTTTTGTGTGGATGTTTACCCTTACGCAAAATCGCTGGAAAATCGATGACGTGCTTGGTGTCTGGCCGTTGCATGGTTTGTGCGGTGCTTGGGGCGGCATCGCTGCAGGCATTTTTGGTCAGCAGGCATTGGGTGGCTTGGGCGGTGTCTCGATCGTGTCGCAGTTGATCGGTACGGTACTAGGTATCGTGATCGCGGTGATCGGCGGTTGGGCAATCTACGCCGCGCTGAAGATGACGGTGGGTATTCGCTTAGATCGCGAAGAAGAGTATGAGGGCGCTGATCTGTCGATCCACAAAATTACCGCAACGCCTGAGCGGGAGGTGAGTTGGTAAAGACTGTAGAACACCTATAGGCGCGATGTGTCCGATCCGTGTTTCGCAGTGAGCATGTGATCTGCACATCGCGCACAAGTTGTTTCAGGCGCAAAAGCTTCTCAATGCTCAGCAGTTTTACTGCACGAAGCTACACGTGCAGGCGCTTGCGTATATCCATTGTGTAGAGCGGCACCGATCGTCCCTCGGTGAGCGCGCTAATATCAGCGAAGAATCGTTGCAGCGTATGTGACACAGTCGGGAAGGCGAGGTCTTGCCAGGGGATCTCGCTTTCACTGAACAGCCGACACTCAAGGCTCTCGGTCCCCGCGGCAAAATCAAGATCGAGCAAACGGGCGCGATAAAACAAGTGTACCTGGTGCACGTGCGGTACGTTTAGTAATGCGAACAAGCCGAGTAATTCAACACGCGCTCCCGCTTCTTCTGTCGTCTCACGTTGCGCAGCTTCCTCAGTCGTTTCGTTGTTCTCCATGAAGCCAGCGGGCAAGGTCCAGTAGCCACGTCTTGGCTCAATCGCGCGTTTGCACAGTAGCACTTGTTGATCAGCTTGCCACCACGGGATGGTGCCAATCACCAGCTTTGGATTTTGGTAATGCACTGTGCCGCAGTCGGCGCAGACATGGCGTAAGCGGTTGTCATGCGTAAGCGGTTGTCATCATCGGGAATGACAAGCGACACTGGCTGTCCACAATCAGAACAGTAGTGCATCGGTTTGAGGGAGGGGTCGGGTGCCGGCATGAGCGAGAACAAAAGGCAAGTCGAGTGTAACACCAAGCATTGTGATGGCAATGATGATCGTGCTTGCGCCGCTTGCTGACTTGGACTAGACTTCGACCTCTCAGACGCGGGGTGGAGCAGTCTGGCAGCTCGTCGGGCTCATAACCCGAAGGTCACAGGTTCAAATCCTGTCCCCGCAACCAAATTTATGAAGCCCGGCCTCGAAAGAGCCGGGCTTTTGTGTAGAAGGCGCCGCGCGCGCTGGCAATGACAAGCGCAGTGAACTGCCCTATAATCCGCGTCAGTTGCGGTCAGGGTGGAACTGCTGAACAGAAGGCAGCTCGTAGGATCGCTAGTCTCACCGGCACACAAGCGCCTGCGGCCCCAGATAAAAAATCAACAAGCTGGCCCCGGGCTTGCCAGCACCATAACCAGAATGTTTCCCGCCTGCGGCTAGATAAAAGCAGGCATTGATCTTTGGCAGCTCACTGCAACCAAACAGCGTCACCAACATCGTAGATGAATACATCTGAGGCGAAACGAGTCCTCGAAACCGCGCTGCTTTGCGCGCACGAGGCATTGACGGTCAATGACCTAAGAAAATTGTTTTCTGTCGCCGAAGGCGAAGAGTCCGCGTTGGAGGCCGATGCCATCAAGGAGATTCTCGCTGAGTTGCAGCAGGATTGGTCGGGGCGTGGCATCGAGCTGGTGCCGCTATCTACCGGTTGGCGATTTCAGAGTCGCTCCGAGATGAAGATTTTTCTTGACCGCCTGAACCCGGAGAAGCCGCCGAAATACACGCGTGCGACATTAGAGACGCTGGCCATCATCGCCTACCGCCAACCGGTGACGCGTGGCGATATTGAAGAAATCAGAGGAGTTGCCGTCAACTCGCAGACCATCAAGCTTCTGGAAGACCGCGGCTGGGTCGATGCAATTGGTCACCGCGACGTGCCGGGGCGCCCCGAGTTACTGGCCACCACCAAACAATTTTTGGATGACCTTGGTCTTTCCTCGCTTGAAGATTTGCCGCCATTGCAGCAAATGGGTGAGGAGCAGTTGCCGGGTAGCCTGGAAAATGCAGCGCAACTGATGGAGCACAATCTGCAAGCCAGTTTAGACCAAGCATCAATCGATTTTTCCGTCGACGACAGCGCCGACTCGAGTGATTCGCAAGCGATCACGGTGCAGCAAGCTGACGCCGAACAATCCCAGTCGGAACCTGATAATGACCGCCCACCTACCCACTGATTCGCCAGCCCCCGGCGTGGACGCCGATCTGGCTGAGCCGCAACCGAGGGCCGCCGACGCACCCGCCTCAGACGAGCAGGCTGCGGACGCTAAAAATCAACGACGTGGGGTGCGAGGCCCACGCGCCCTAAGGCGAGCCCGAACCCAGGAGCGCTCTTCTGAAGCAACTGCAGACAACCCAACCGCGCAGCCGCGAGAGCAGCGAGAGCAGCGGGAGCCACGACGTGGCAAGCAACACCCCCGCCAGCAGGGCCAAGCAAGCCATCAGCCTAATCAGACTCAGCCAGGGCAGCCGCGAGAGCAGCGACGTTCCAACAGCAACTCGCAGCATTCGCACAATGGTCAGCACGGTCAGCACGACCGTCAGCATCAGGGTCGCCATAAATCAGCGCAATCCGGACCGAGGCCCCCGCAGCGTGGCAAGGTTATTGGCGATCCTGATGCCGCGTTCAGTTTTGTGACCTCGGACACTTTCGATCAATTGGCAACTGCAGAAGACGCGGCACAGCGCGCGCGCCACCACAAGCCTGTGCGGCGCGACCTGACCGCAGACGACGACGCGCCAAAACTGCACAAGGTGTTGGCTGACGCGGGTCTTGGATCACGTCGCGACATGGAAGAATTGATTATCGCTGGGCGGGTATCGGTCAATGGTGAGCCGGCGCATATCGGGCAACGCATTTTGCCGACCGATCAGGTGCGCATCAACGGCAAGCCGGTACAGCGCAAGATCAGCACCAAGCCGCCGCGCGTGTTGGTGTATCACAAGCCGGCGGGCGAGATTGTCAGCAGCAGTGACCCCGAGGGTCGCGCCAGCGTGTTCGATCGACTGCCGCCGATCAAGATCGGTAAATGGTTGGCAGTAGGCCGGCTTGACTTCAATACTGAGGGATTACTGTTGTTCACTACCTCGGGCGATCTTGCCAACAAGCTCATGCATCCACGCTACGGTATCGAGCGCGAGTATGCGGTGCGCACCTTGGGTGAGCTGGAAGAGGGCATGCGGCAAAAACTTCTTTCGGGTGTTGAGTTGGATGATGGTTTGGCGAGCTTTAACAAGATCGTCGATGGCGGTGGTGAGGGCGTGAACAAGTGGTACCGGGTCACGATTTCCGAGGGTCGTAACCGCGAAGTGCGACGTATGTTTGAGTCCATCGGGCTGACCGTATCGCGCCTTATCCGCACGCGCTACGGCGCCATGAGCCTACCCAGCAGCTTGAAGCGCGGCCGCTGGGAAGAGCTCGACGAGCACGCAGTGCGCGGGCTGATGGCAGCGAACGGCTTGGAACGCGGCAAGCCGGCTCAAAAGGGCAAAGGCAAGCCACCGGGCGCGCGCGATGGCAGCGGCGCGCAGGGCAATGCCGGCTACGGAAACGCAGGGTACGGCAACAAGCGCCCGCAGAAGCCTCGGCAGCCGGATCCGTTGCAGACTGCCTTGGGTTTTCCTAGTGGCGGGCAGCCCGCGAGGAGCCAGCGCCGAACCACTGGTAACGGTACCGGCTCCGGTCAGTGGGGCGCAGATCGTTTCGGTGGTGGTAATGGTATGGGTCAGCGTCGTCGGCGCGGCTGAACTATCCATTTTGATAAGCCGCGTTTGCGTTGCAGCGGGCGGGGGGTT
>Ga0194118_10004041_pt1 | contig 16399 bp, 9 predicted proteins | sample TA2MahsurfametaG_2_FD_148662 | JGI IMG/M metagenome (GOLD analysis project Ga0194118, IMG submission 148662) | Freshwater microbial communities from Lake Tanganyika, Tanzania - TA2015013 Mahale N5 surface | ecosystem: Environmental > Aquatic > Freshwater > Lake | place: Tanzania: Lake Tanganyika...
ATCAAGATGTGACAATTGCAGCTGCTGGTGCTTTTTGTGTAGCAAATGAAACACGTTCGTTTGAAGAATTTGATAATAAATTTCAGACAGCGGTATCTCCATGGATAGTCAGTCAAGACTTTGGTATTAAAGCTGATGGTTCCGACAATGTTGGTATGGGTGATGGTATTTTAAAGTTATTCCGTTTTCATGCGTTAGATGATGGTGACATTGGTAATCGACAAGTCAAAATTTTGGTTAGTAATTTAACACCTGGGGAATTTGGTGGTTTTGGTACTTTTGATATTACATTGCAAAGATGGGATTCAAATCCTTTAAAGAATTCTGTCCTAGCTAGTTGGAAGAGATTATCCTTAGACGCATCAGCTTCTAATTATATTGCTCGTGTGATTGGCGATAAGAAAGTATATTGGGATTTTGAAGCTACTAAACCTGGTTTACAAGAAGAGGGTTCTTATCCTGTCACTAATAAATTTGTAAGAGTGGAAGTGTCAGGAGAAGTTGCTATTGGTGATGTACCTGCTGAAACAATACCTTGCGGTTTTGCTGGTATTAAAAAATTACATTTAAAAAATAAATTTAGTGACAGCTCAAGTGTTCTAAATGCACAACATTTGAATAATTTACAACAACCACCTGTGCCAATGGTACGTTCTATTGGTAAGATTATTCAAACAGCTAATGATGAAAAAGAAGTTAAAATAATTCCTTGGGGTGTTAAATTTGCTTTGAAAGAAAATGTAGATGTGACTATTGAAGGGTTTAAAGAATATATTGAACAGACATTTAATAAATCTTTGATTTCATATACCCGTTATTTCAAGAATAATTGGTCTCCTGTAATTGTTGATGGTAGTTTAACTGAAGAATTAGATTATGCAAATGATCCTAATTTCTTCCATTTAGAAAAAATTAGAATCACACACAAGGGTGATGCAAATAAGAAAATTGATAATAAATTATGGGGAGATGCCATTTTTGTAAGAGATTCAGTTGTTGCTAATGATACTAAACCTACCACCGCTTCACGTCGTTTCTTTAGAGCAACTCGTGATTTAAGTTTAGCTAACAATAAATATTTGTCATTCTCATGCTTCATGCAAGGTGGGTTTGATGGTTTAGATATTTTTGATGAAGATAAACATTATTTGAAAGATGCGGCATGTTATAAAGAAGGTCAAAAGACATCTAAGACCGGTCCTGTGATTGAAACATATCAGCAAGGGATTGATGTCTATACTGATAAAGCAGCTGCTGAAATTCAATTATTATTAGTACCTGGGATTCGTGAGAGAATTGTCACTAATTATGGGGTACAGGCATCTGAGACACGTTTTGATACTATGTATTTAATGGATATTGAACAGAAAGATGCAACTAGTGCTATTATTTTAGATGTGACAAAGAAACCTGATGTGGGCAATACAATTGATGAATTTAGTGCCCGCGGGATGGATACTTCTTTTGCCGCGTGTTTCTTCCCAGATGTGATGTTGAATAAGCCTAATGGTGGATCAATTAAGGTACCACCTAGTATTGCAGCTTTGGGTGTGATGAGTCGTGCTGATAATGGTGGTAATACTCCTTGGTATGCTCCTGCGGGTATTAATCGCGGGTTAGTGAATGCTAATGCAACTGAGTTTGCGATTAGTCGTGAGCAGTTAGATGAATTGTATGATAATGATATTAATCCAATTTATATTCCTGCGGGTCGTAATCAAGTGCACGTATTTGGTCAAAAGACAATGTTGAAAGATCCTTCAGCGTTAGATAGAATTAATGTGAGACGTTTGTTAATTTATGTACGTCGTAAAGTGAAACAAATTGCGAATACCTTTTTGTTTCAGCCTAATCGTGAAGATACATTAAAAGCGTTTTCCAAGGCAGTAGAACCTATTTTGGCCAATATTCAGGCTCAACAAGGGATTGAGAGATATAAGGTGCAGATTGATACTACTACTACAACTCAAGTCGATGTCGAGAATAATACTATTCGCGGTAAGATTTATTTACAACCTACAAAGTCTATCGAATTTATTTCTCTTGACTTTGAAGTTAGAAATTCCATAGATTGATATAGTTAATCTATATATAGAAAGAAATATAGGAGAAAAACACAAATGGCGATTGAAACTTTAAGCGTCGCGGAGATGATTCCAAATAAATTTGAACCTAAAAGACAGAATCGGTGGGTATTTGCAATTGAAGGCTTGGATGCATTTTTAGTAAAGTCCACTTCAAGACCTAGTATTAACATCGGGGCTACCACAATTAATTATATTAATTCTCAAAGACATATTGCTGGGAAAGCAACTTGGCAAGATTTGTCATTAGAATTGTATGATCCTATTGCGCCTTCTGGTTCTCAACAAGTCATGGAATGGGTACGTACTCATCATGAAACTGTATCAGGTCGTGCTGGTTATGCTGATTTTTATAAGCGTGACTGTCAAATTAAACTATTAGATCCAGTAGGTACTGTGATTGAATTGTGGGATATTAAAGGTTGTCAATTAACTAGTGCTAATTTTAACGGTTTAAGTTATGATGATGATGGTACCCCACTGACAATTTCTTTAAGTTTAAAATTCGATAACTGCGTCTTGCAATATTAATTTTAAAGGGAATGTTGCTAAACTTGATATTTATTTTAAAATAATATTGAGTTAGTAAGATGACTATAAATACAAATACTAGATCCTTAAAATACCTTCCAACACCTAGAAATTTTAATACTCCACCTGTTTCTAATATTAATAGACAGGCAGTATCATTGATTGGAACAGGAGTAGCGGGGATTCCTTTCGTACCTCAATTTTTTAATCAATATAATGGCACTAGTTTAGCTAACGCTTTAAATGCAGCCGTGATCAATTTAGGTGATTTTACTTTTAATCAACGTCAATTACAGGGCGAAATATTACCTTATTTAACTAATTATGCAATTTTACAAAGCGGAGGACAAGTCAATTATACTAGGATTTGTGGCATTAATTTACCTGATTTTCCTCAACTTACTCCTGGCTTTACATTAAACAATCAATATTCTCTATATCTAATGACACTCTCTATGGAAATTCCAACGAGCGTCAATAATTATTATAATTTTGAAAATAATAATAGCTCCCAAAAATATTATCAGGCCATAATTTTAGCTAAAAATTCTCAGATATCAATTTTTAAAAGAGCAAATAATAATTTTAATATTTTGGTGACACCGGTGGAAGGTACAGAATTGCATGCAAATATGATCCATGGCAATCCAGATATTAATTCAAAATCTTTACAGGATAAATTATTTACTTTTCAAAATGATGATAAACCTTTAATGGCAACTAAGTTTAATTTTAATATTAATGACGATCGTTTTTTTTGGAAAAATTCCTTAAATACAGATTTAAAAAGAATTGACACATTTGGTTACGCAATTTTAAATTATGCTGATATTTTTAATAAAATTAATTTTGAAAGTTTAAATGCTAATAACAATAAGATCTTCATACAATTAACACAATTAAGTAATGCAAATTTAAAAAATTTTGCTGAACCTTGTCGATATGCTACTACACCTTGGTTTGTCAGTCAAGGTTTTTATACTTCATCTCAAAACAAGGATCGTGTATCAGTCGGATTACATTTAAAAGATCGAGTTTTAAAATTGTTTAAAATCCATGCGATCAGTCCAGGATCTTTTCCTAATAATTTAATCATCAGAATTATTCCTGCGTCTTTATCAGATAATCAACAATATGCTAAATTTCATTTACATTTAGTTGATAGAACCAGTAATGACATTTTTTATGAATTTAATTATTTAAATTTAAATCCTGATAGTGAAGACTTTATTGGTCGAGTCATTGGAACTCAAAAAAAATATTTCGATATTACTTCTAAAAATATTGTTGTAGAAGGAGATTATCCTAATCAAAATCCTTGGATCAGGGTGGAATTATCAGATGCTGTTAATCATAAAAATATTCCTATTGATACAATCCCTGCAGGTTTTTTAGGTAAAAATCGTTTTAAATCAGATTTAGGTAATCAAAATTATCATGTTTTAAATGATCATTATACTGTATCACCACACTTTGAAAAATTAGAACATAAATTTAATTCCTTTGATTTAGCTAAATCACACGCGTGGGGTGTAAATTTAAAAAATGTACAAATTAAAAAAAATATATTACTGAATCGATTTATTGTAAAAATCAATAAAGACGTTAGTGAAAGTAAAAAAACTAAAAATTCTGATGATTTTAGTATGTTAGAATATTCTATTCCTTCGAAATTAATTTTAAATCGTAATAATGATCAAACTCATTATTTAAATCAAAATTTTTATGAAATTAATATGGATGAATATGAAGACATGTTTCATCTTGAAAAGATCTTATTATTAAATGAATATATCCCTGACACTGATAACTATCGTCAGGCTTGGGAATATGCTAAATATATACAATCTGGTGCCAATGTGAATAACCTTAAAACTGTGGCTAATAATTGGACTCATTTTTTCAACAACAACATTAATTATGAAAATGTAATGTATTATTTCACAGTGAATCGACATGCAATTACTTCTGATGATATTAATTTAGATACGATTGAAGAAGCTGATGCGTATGATGACAAAGTGAATGTGTTAGCCTTTCAGGTGGATTTAGCTGGGGGTTGGGATGGATTAAATTTATTGGATAATGATGAATATGTAATCAATGATAAAGGTTTGGAAAAGAGTCAATATTTAAGAGAGTTATATAAATTAGCTTTGGACATTAATATAGAAAATGTGAATGGGCAGAATGAAATAATTTATTTGCCGGAAATTTATAATGCACAGATTGTCAATTATATTAGTGATTTAGTGTATGATAAAAATCATTTATTAATTTTAGATCAACCTTTATATGATATTAACAATCAAATTATTTATACCCGCGATTTCTTAAAATTAGATGGTGGTAAAAACAATATTGAATATGGTTTTTCTCATCAAAAGTATCAATTAATTTCAAATGATGAAATTGATGCTTTAAATTTTTCATTAGATCAAACAATTGCTAATTGGTCACAAGGTTTTAAACAACAATCTAATATTATCAGTTTTGGTAATTACATGAGTTTTAAATTATTAAGTGGACCTGATAAACCTTTTAATGCCTTAGGGGTTGATCAAACTTTGGTGTTACCTGCTGGTTTTATTGCGGTGAATAGTTTGATTACTTTTGATGTAAATGATAGGAAGATGAATCCGATTTATAATATTAATATTAATTCATTTGGAGATATTAATGTTGAATCAACGATGTGTAAAGCATTTGATCAAGGACATCCTAATTTTGATCAAAATTTAAGAAAGATTCGTGATTTAAATTTAAATATCTTACAAGCTGAAATCATTGCAGGTGCAAATCAATATCGTTTTTATTCTGACAAAACACAATTATTTGATAGTTACAATAATAGTATCTTAAGTAAATTGAATGTGCGTAATACTTTGAATGATATTAAAAAGAAAATAGAATTGGTATCATATCCTCAACTGTTTCGAAACATTTTAAGTAAGAAAGAAATCGTCGATCGTGTTAATACTGCATATTCGTTATTATTGGCCAGTTATGTGGCGCGACGTTTAATTAATAATTTTAAAGTAACGTTAGATATTAATACCACCTCAGACGAAGATATTTTAAATGGGATTGTGCGAGGGTCCATTTATCTTCAATTTTTAAATCAAGAAATTGTACAAATTCCAGTGTAAAATTTTATAAATTTGATATTTTAATTAAAATAATCTATTAATAAAAGGGTAAATTAAAAAATGGCTAAAAATAATTTAAATGATATGAATGAAAATGATATGGTTGATATTGAGCAGATGAAACAAACTGCCGCGGTATCCCAAGGTAAATTTCAAGTGCAGAATGTGGTGAAAGACGTCTTTGGATTGGATGTGGCAGTGGAATCAGTGCCATTACCTTCTCGAGGTGTCATTTACTCTCCAGAATCACCTCTCTTTGGTAAAGAACAATTACAAATTAGAGCGATGACTGCTAAAGATGAAGATATTTTAATGAGTCGTGCTTATATTAAAGGCGGGACTGTCATTCAGGAACTTATTAAATCGTGTCTGATTGATAAAACAATTGATGTTGATGAAATGATTGCAGGGGATCGTAATGCTTTGATGATTGCGTTGCGTATTACTGGTTATGGGGCTGATTATGCTGTGGAATGTGATTGTCCTAAATGCAATAAAGGATCTGAACAACATTTTGATTTGAGTCAATTAGGAATTAAGCGTTTAGCTGTGGATCCAATTGCAGAAGGATCTAATCAATTTGAAATTCAATTGCCAGTATGTAAAAAGATCGCCCGAGTGAAATTTGCGAATGGTCATGATGAAAAAGAAATGAGTATTATTCAGGAACGTAAAAAGAAAATGGGGATTCAACAAGATTCAACTGTGACTGATAAATTACAAAACGCGATTGTGTCAGTGCAAGGTATTACTGATCGTACTAAGATTGGTATGTTTATTAAAGATATGCCAGCGCGTGATAGTTTAGCATTGCGTAAATTTCTCGATAATAATGAACCTGGTGTGGATATGACAGTTCACATGAAGTGTAAGCATTGTTTCGAAGAAAGTGAGATCAAGTTACCAATCGGGATCAGCTTTTTTTGGCCTGACGCCTGAGTATAATGAAGTATTGTTGGATGAAATATTTTATCTGACATATTATATGGGTTTTACATATTCTGATGCATATAGTTTACCTGTATTTAAACGCCGTTGGTTCTTAAAACGTTTGATTAAAGAAATTAATCCTAAAGATAAAGAACAACCGGGACCCACTCGAGCCTCCCACTTACAAACCCCTGAGACTCGCGCGATGACTGGGGCTCATCGGACTTTTTCTCCAAATAGATTAAATCGACCTATGTGATTTTTGTATAATTAGATACATATAAAATAAAGTGCAAGGAATTTCTCATGAAGAAAAAAGATTTAATTATTCATAACGTCGCCTCCAAATATATTCTAGGCGAAAATATTAATTTTGAAATTAAAGGTAATCGCCAAGAACTCGAAAAATTAAGCGAATTATTAGATGCTTCAAAATATTTGTATACTTCTTTACATGATAACACTTCATTGGCTAAGATCATGACTCTTGTTGAAAATAAAAAACGTCTAGCTGATGAATTTTATGCTTTATCTGGGATTAAATGGAAACTATAAAGACATATTAACCCAAAGGAGATAAAAATGGATCCGAAAGACATGGAAAAATTAATAGCTGATTTAGATGCAAAATTGCAGGCTAAAATTGACATTGTTGAAAATTTACAAAAAAGTTTAAGTACTAATGCCAGTGAATTTGATAGATTAGCAAAAGAATTAGACGAAAATAATAAAGCTATGAATTTTCCAAAACTCGAACAAGCTTTTGAAGAAATGGAAAAAAGTAAAAGAACATTACAAGAAGATTTAAATGCATTAGAAAAAGATTTTAGTGAAAGAATCAAAGGTTTAAATTTTAGTGAAAATCAACAAAAACAATTTACCAATGCCCTAGAAAGATTAAAAAAAGCTAATACATCAGTTATAACAAGCATTACAAGTAATTTAGATAGAACTCGTACGGCAATAACTAAAAATGCTGCAGGTGATATTGATATTCAAAAAATTAATGCAGTTGGTCAAAGTAATAATGCTAATGTTTTACAAGGAGAAATTAGTGGAGCTCAAGGTAAATTAAAAGAGGTACAAAATGAAATTAAAGGTGTTAGTAAAGATGCAATTGATGAAATGTTTAAATCTTTATTACAGGGTGAAAACGCCTTAGGTGGATCAGTTTTAATGATTGGTTTATTATGGAACTTTAAAAAAGTCTTAAAGAATTTAGGGGTTGATACAAGTAGTTTAACAAGTGCAGTGGGTACAGCTGTAACAGCACCATTTGGTGAAATATTAAGTATTTTGAAAAACATTCCTGATATTATTAAAGGTTATGCGATGCAATTAAAAGCTGTGATCAATACGATTACCGGTTTAAGTAAAGCATTAATTGCAGTGCCTTTAAGAATTATGGATTATGCGTCTGAAGAAGGGCATAAGATTAAAAAGGAAAATGTTGAATTATTTAATCAGTTAGAAAAATTGCAGGATAGTTTTAGACAAACTTCTACAATTGGTCGTAATGTGGCCGCCATGAATCAACAATTAAGAGGTCGACGTGTTGCATATTTGGATCCAAATAATCCTGCAGCTCGTTTATATGGGGCACAAGGTGATCAATTAATTGCACGCCAGATGGAAGAAAGTGCTAATATTATTAAATCCATGGGACCTCGAGCTGAATTAATGGCCAAAGCCGTGACTAAAAATGTGACAGCGGCTGATTCTTCTATTGCCAATTATTATTATAAAGCTAAAAAGTTAATGAATTTATCAGAAGATGATATGGGCAAATTAAGTAATATGGCTATTTCATTAGGTAAATCATTCCCAGAAGTTTTTGATGAGATCTCAACTTCCACAGCTAATGTGGCGAAACGTTTTAGTTTAGATTTTAAGATGATGTCGTCTGATGTGTTAACTTTACGTAAAGATATTGTTAATTTTGGACATAAATCAGCTGATGAATTGGCCATGGTGGCGGGACATATTCGTCAAATGGGTATTTCAATGAGTGATGCCATGGCTGTCTTTAATAAATTCCAAACATTTGAAGATGCCGCCACCACAGCTGCGCAATTAAGTCAGACTTTTGGTATGGTGGTTGATAGTATGGAATTGTTAAAAGCACAATCTCCTGATGAAATTTTACAACAATATAAAGATGCATTTATTGCGAGTGGTAAATCCTTTGAAACAATGGATCGTTTTAGTAAGTCTCTGATTCTGCAACAAACTGGTTTATCAGATCAAGCGGCCCAGGCCTTATTTAGTGCGGAAAATGCTGGAAAGACTTATGAAGAGATTATGTCTGAAATTGAAGCTAAGGATCCGACCAAACAACAAGCTAAGAACATGGAAGAAATGCGTGATGCAATTGTGGAATTAAAAGATACTTTGACACAAGATTTTAAGAGTTTCTTTGAAGCAATGCAAGAAGGTTTTACCAAGAAATTATTCGCGAATCCTACGATCAGAAAATCCATGGAAAGAATGGCCATTGCAATGGATAATATTTTCTTAAAATTTACCCGAATGGATCTGAAACGTTTCGAACCTTTAATTCAAAGAATGACATCTTGGATTGATAAATTAACTGACTTTTTAACTAGTCGCGAATTTTTAACACAATTAGAAAATGTGGCCTACGCGTTTGGTGACATTATCGATGGTTTTACAGGTGGTGGACAAGAAAAAATGCAAAAAGGTTTAAATACCTTAATGGAGAATATTAAACCAATTTTCTCATTCTTAGCTGGAATTGGGGCTGAAATTATTAAAAATACCGCTGTCGCATTATTAGAAACAGCACCGACAATTATTAGCACTATTAATGGATTATTAGATGACATGTCGTCTGGGTTTGATGCATTATTCAGCGATAACTCAGAAGCTACTAAAAATTCTAGCTTAAGAAAATTCTTAGGTAATATGTTTAATGAAGAAACGAAAGAAAGAATTTTAAAAAGTTTAACCGATCTTACTAAAAAAGTATTTGGTGATCAAGAAGGTGATAAAAAAGGTCTCATTGGTCGTATTAAAGATTTGTACGTTAAATTATTTGACGGGGAAGATGGTTTAACCAAAAAAATTACTAATGCCTTTAAAGAAGGTTTTACTAATATTATTAAAGATCCAGCAGTATTAAAAGCTATCTCAGAAATGGGAAGTATCACGATCAGTGGCATTATTAATAATCTCCCAATCGATGACATTATGAATAGATTTTTAGGAGCAGCCACTAACGCCGCCGGTAATCAAGCTTTAAATGCAGGTTCAAGTTTCCTAAATACTGTCACATTTGGGAAATTAGGCACTAGTGCTGCTGATCGAGAAGAGGCAGCAAAAGAGAAACAGAATCAGGCTAAAGCTGCAACTACGACATCAACAGTAACTCCTACTGCGATCGCGCCTATTCAACCTCAACCAGTTATTACAGATCAAGTAAAAAATGATATTACAACAACATTAACTAATAATTTATTAGATCAAACTAATATTGAACGTTTAAAGCAAGTCTTAAGTGATGCAATGTTATCAGCTTTAACAGTTTATAATACAAATTCAGCTAATACTCAAGCCTCGGTAAATTTAAATATTGATGGGAAAAAGATTGGTGAAGCGCTTTTAAATGCTGGCTTTACCAGTTTATTAGTGGATCCTAATATAACCAAGAATAATCCTACTTTAAATCCTTCAGCATTACTATATCCTAATGCTCAGAATCCTGCAGGTAGATTTCCTCTTTAATTGAATTTAAATTAAATTTTAATTTTTTATTGAGTGCCTTAATTATAAAATAATATAAAAGTAAGGCGTGTTGAAATGATTCAGATTGATTATTTATCTTTATTGAAAGATATTGGTTTAAAAGACAAGTTATTGAACAGTGTACAAGGAAAATTTAATTTAACAGATCAACAATTAGAAAAAATTTATCAAGACCGAGTGGAATATCATGGTAAAAAAATGGATGCCTATATTCAATCTTATTTAACACAATATAATAATTTGAAAAAGGATAATGATTCACTTGAAATTGATAAAAAATTAGATGAAATGGTGGCCCAGGTGATCACCACGTCATCTGAGATTAACGCGAAGGTCAAATAATTATGGCAATCTATGTTTTAAATCCAGATGGCTCTATTAATAAAGATGGGACCACCATTCCTACCAAACAAGGATATCAAGTGGCCAAAGATGCCTTAGGCGATTTTAAATCAGCTCGTAATTACGCTGAAAATTCTCATGAAGTTTTTGACGCCTTCGATAACTCCAATCCGATCCCAAATGAAAGTTTGCCTGATTTAAATAATTTGGCGAATCCTAGCAATTCCGGAATTATTGGTCAAACTGACAAATTATATCCTTATGCGTTTGGTAAAAATATGGATTTCACTCCTACCACTGAAAAATTACCATTCTATAAACCTTATAATTCTTTCTTTGATCTAGACTTCTCTGATGGTCAACGAGATAACGAAAATTTATTTCAAATCTTTGCAGACGAAGTTGATTTTTATGGAGTGCCGGCCATTTTATCAGATACCAGCAACACTGTTGTTGATTTTGCAAATGTATTTAGCTCTTTAGCTGATATGTTATTAGGTGCCATTTTGCCTATTACTGTAATGAGTGCCTTACAAGGTATTTTACAAGCAGCACAAGGTGGTCCACCAGATCCTTTTGCTTTATTCGGTAAAGTGCATCTAGTTGAACCGAATCGATTAGGTAGCTTTATTAATTACGTCAGAATCGATACTAGCGAACATAATTTTATTGGTCCAGTTTTTAATGCAATTATTGATTCGTTAGTTTCTTTATTAAAAGCAACTGAAAGATTAATGAATTTCCCATCCACGCCTTTAAAAGAAGCTGATTTCTTTCAAGCAGTAGGATCAAAAATTTTGGAAAATACCTTGTCTTTTTTGGTAGGTTATATCTATTATCTTATTCCTGGCTTTAAAATTGAAGATCCTATTCTATCAACAAATCCTGCCACCGCCATTGGTAATTTATTTTCATCATTATTATCATTAGTCTTTGCGAATAAGGCCAAACATAACTATAATTTATTAATTTATAAAATTGTTAAAAACAACTATTTCCGATCTAACATTCAATTTAAAGCCAAAACAATTGAAAAAGGTAATGAAACATATGACTATAACTCAGGTTATTTAGCATTATATCCTCTCTCGGATTTTTTCCATCGCTTTATCGGTCAAAGAGTTGCTGTCGGTCAAAAAGTTTTAGGCAGTTTAACATCCTCTTATTATAATAAACGTAATAATATTTTTGCTGTACAAAAAATGAATGAATTACCGGTACAAAAAAAGGATGATGATGATCAAAATCTACCTATTCCACTATCGATGGGCAGTTCTATTCTAGGTAAAAAAGATGATAATGATGCAACTGAAATTTCAGGTAATTATTTTAAAAAATCAATTTATTCTTTAACCTCACTTGTTACTAAAACAAGCACCGCCAACACTTATTTAAAATATCATAATGAATTAGTCAAACAAAATCAAGCAATTTATCAAAATAAAGAGCGCCGTCTCTCCCGAGAACATGTTCAAAAAATCGAAGAGATTATTAATTCTGATTATATGCCATTCAGTATTCAAGATCTGCGCACAAATGAAGTTTTTAAATTTCATGCCTTCTTAGAAAATTATGCCGATTCTTTTCAAGTTAACTGGGATGATGGTGGTGTAGGTTTTGGACGTATGGATCCTATTAAAACTTATAAAGGCACAACTCGTAGTATTAGCACTGACTTTTGGCTTGTTTCTATGTCGCCTGATGATTTTGATTATATGTGGTGGATGATTAATCGTCTCATCGCCCTCATCTATCCTCAATGGTCAGCCCCACGTGCCGCCAATATTGAAAATCAAAGTCAAGCTGGGATGTATAGCGCTAACTTAAAAAAACATTTTGGCATTCCTTTTAGTCAACCTTTTACCCAAATTCCAACCGGTTCACCTTTAGTTAGATTACGTCTCGGTGATCTCTTCACTTCCAATTACTCTAAAAAATCGTTAGCTCGTATCTTTGGGTTTGAACTAGAAAGTTTAAATCAAGTAAACGTAATTGAAAAAAAGAAAAATGAAATAATTGCAATGATACAAGATCAGCAGTCACCTCAAATTGATTATTTATCAAACATTGAAATATTAGGTTATGATTATTTTGATTTAGATGATTATCGTAGTCAATTAAATAAAGATACATATATGTTTAATCGATTAGATCAGGTCGATTTTTATCCTATTAATGATTTAAAAGATGATTTTAAAATCAATGTTAAAAAAACAGAATCTAGTTTAGGAGATATTCAGAAATTATTTAAAGAATATAGCAATTTTTATTATGATATCAATAATGATCCAATTAATTTAGATGACATTAATGCACCTAAATCGACAAATAATGAAAATAAAGATCGATTTTTTCCTGAAAATCGTAAAGAATTTAAAAAATTAATTTATATTCCTTTAACAGTGATACAAGACGATGAAGAAAAAATATTAATGCTATTAACTGCAGTTTCAGTTAAAGTAAATGACAGCAGTTATAAACAAGAATCTTTTATAAAAGATGTTGCAACAATATTTAAAAATAAGATAATGAATAACTTAAATTATAGTAGCGTTGCAACTGATATTCAAGATAATACAAGAATTGACAAGTTAAAGAATGTGCAGAATTTAAAATCCTTTATGACAGGCAAAGGTGAATTAGCGTATGATGAAAAGCAACCTTTTGATACGACTATTAATCCTGGGACTGAGAATGCGATGAATAATCCTGTGGTTTATTCCTTTGAGAGTACGATGGGGGAAGGGATTGCGGGTACGATTCAAACCTTTAATATTAATTTTGATCAGAATATACCTTGGGAGTTGAATGAGGGTTCTAGGGCACCGATTGCTGTGAAGATTAGTTTAGGTTTAAGTGTAATTCATGATATCTTGCCAGGTTTGGATGATAAAGGAATTATGCGTGCTCCAACTTATCGTGTGGGTAAGATTAATCGGGAATTTTTTGGGGAAAGTGTGTATGATGATTTGCCAGTCAATATGGGTTATTCAAATCCTAATCCTGTGGTTGAATCTCCTCAAACAACTCAAAATAATCCTGCATCTACATCTCCTGCAAATAACACAGAACCTCCGATTATATTTGGGGTACCTCCATTGTTTGATTTCACGAAAAAATAATAAAGGATATGAGAAATGAATAGATATAAGAATAATGGTGTGATCGAGGGACAGGCGGGTTTATTGAGTCGTCCGAAGTATGTGACAAGTGAGTTGTGTAGTCAGATCTATCAGTTATGTGAGAGTGGAGAGATTCCGTTTGTGGAGTTGGAATTTAAGACGGGGGATCGATTGGATCATATGGCGGCGCGCTTTTATGGGAATGGGTTGGATTGGTGGTTGATTGCGGCGGCCAGTGGCATTAGTTGGTGGTTGCAGGTGAATGAAAACGTTAGAATTAAAGTGCCAGATCAAGAAAGTGTGCGACGACGATTTAATTTGTAAATTTTTAAATTAAGATACATAAGATATAAATTACAACGAAAAAATCATGGCCACAATAAAAAAATCCAATACCACTCGAATTTTTGAAAAAAATAATTTTGCAAAATTTTTACCTATTTTGAGTAATGAAAATTTATTACAGAAGTTATTGAATAGCAAAGATACCGATAAACAAGAGGTTGATGGTTATTTAAAAACCAAACGAGTGCCATTAGGGGAAGGGGAAAAGCAAATTGATCCAGCTAGAATTTCAGAATTATTGCAATCAATTAGCACATACGGTAAATTTACTAATGAGATTATTCATGAAATCAGCGATATTAAAGGTTTAGGAGAGTCTTTTAAAATTACGTATATTTCACCTGATGAATTTAAAACATTAAAAGGTCTTAAAGAGACTGATACGTCACCTGATTTTTTATCAAAAGTATCAATGCAACAAACTATTTATGCAGCCAACGTGACTGATACTGATGAGACTGTGAAAGCAGATAACATTAATTCAATTGAAGTTGCTAATAAAACATTTCCTTATTTTAGGGATAAAGATGCCCCAGGTTTAAGTAGTTTTCAGGTTTTAAATCCAGAATTTCGAGGCTGTTTTAAAAACAGTCAAGAATTAGATTTATTTTTTAACATGATCAGCACCCTAGATATGAGTATGGCTATGCCTTATGTGAATGCTGAATTTTTAATTCCTAAAAAAGTAAGTCGTAATACTAATGTTAATGGTCAAACTTATGTTAATGATCGATCTTATTTAACAGCTAGTTTAAATAATTTTATTTTAGGTGATGATTATTTTCAAAAAGATAACGGTGTGTCAAAATATGATGATCAGTCATCCACAGCTAGCACGGCCCGAGCTGTAAATGGTGATTATTATACAGATTATTACACATCAGTTAGAAATTCAGTTCGAACTAGCAATACTGAAACACAATCTCAGATTAAAAAAACATATCATCGGCAGTCATTAAATAATGCAATTTTTTTTGCACCACAAACCATGGTGAATGGGGATTATAATATTGCAGGTAATCCTAATGCAATTGTTGATAAATTTCGTCCTTTTATGTCAATCATGAATTTATCGTTTGACGTCAGACCCACCAAAGGCTTATTATTTTATAAAACAGCAACGTTAGATCTAATCTTATATGATAAAGCCCGTATGACTCAAATCGCCCCCTTTATTAAACCAGAATTATTAAATACAGTATCATCTGAAATTATTCTAGAATACGGGTGGCAAAGCAATTTAGGGGATGAAGATTATAATCGTTTAAACTCCGTCACAATCGGTCAAGACACTTACACTTATATGGAAAGCCCCATCGCCGAATTTATCAATAGTCTCAAAGTACGTGAGAAATACATTATTGTCAATAGCTCTTACACTATTAATGAAAATGGAACAGTCAATATTAACTTAAGCTTGGCGATGAAAGGACCTGCTGAATTACGCGGGTTAACTTTTCGTCAAGATCTAGGTATTACTAATTTAAAATCTTCTTTAAACTCATTTATTGATGATTTGCAAACTAAGGCTAGAAACGCTGTAGGAGTAACAACACAAACTGATACTTCCAGCGGTACTTCAACTTCAGCTGAAACAGGCGTCTCCGGTTTACAAAATTTAACAAAAGTTATTTCAGATTTAAATGTCAGTGACTTAGATGAGCCAAAATTAAATCAAATTGAAAATGCTGTTAAGAAAGATACTGCATCTGATCCTAAAATAAAAGATGATTTATTAAAGAAAATAAAGGTTGCCCGTGAAGATTTAAGCAAATTTAATCAGAATCGTAAAGATTTTATGAGTAAAAACTTTTCTTTTTTAGAGGGGCATGACGCATTACAAAATGATCCTTATGTTGATTTGGCTTGGTGGAGTGCTAATTTAGGTCAAATTGATGATGCATCAAATGATGAAAGATCAAGTTCCGTAATAATTAATGAAGGTGGAGCTTGGAATTCGAAACAGTGGATTAGTTTAGGTAAATTATTAATGGGTATTATTGGTAAAAGATTAGCCTTAGATAATAAGAAATATGATGAAGTGCAGTTTGTATTTTATAATTTAAATGGAAAAGCGATTCAGGCTAGTTTTTTGAATATTGCAGCGGTGCCAGTAGATAAAGAATTGTTT
>Ga0194118_10004052_pt1 | contig 16362 bp, 24 predicted proteins | sample TA2MahsurfametaG_2_FD_148662 | JGI IMG/M metagenome (GOLD analysis project Ga0194118, IMG submission 148662) | Freshwater microbial communities from Lake Tanganyika, Tanzania - TA2015013 Mahale N5 surface | ecosystem: Environmental > Aquatic > Freshwater > Lake | place: Tanzania: Lake...
CCAAAGTCGTCCGTGATCTTGGCGATCAGGGTGCCGTTGAGGGAGGCGACGATTGGGAAGCCCCCCTTGGCACTCACATACTCTACACCCCTAGCGGTAGGTGTCAAGCGTTTTGAAGGGCATACGCCTGAATTCGCTGAGTCCAATGCGTCTCATGCCGTACAAGGTCATCGCCTGCGGCGGCTACCGGGTAAGAGGGCTGATCAGGGAAGACGTACAGGGCAAGGAATCTGGTGACTTGGATGCCATAGTTTTCTTGCAGGCACTGACGGTACGCCTGCATCTGGCACATTGCCTCATCACTGATCTGCTTTGTTGGCTTGGTTTTGTTTGGTGCCTTTGTTTTTAAATCCAGCAAGCAAAATTCACCGTTCAACTTGACCAAGGCATCAAGAGTGCCAGCGAACGGCACAATGCCCTCGTCACTGCAGACCTGATGTTCTGTGCAGATCACATGATCCAGCTTGTTCCATAAGGGCGCCTTAATAATGTTTTGACACCACGGGGCTACGGCTTCTGGGATGTCAGGTGATTTATTTAGGAGAAATTGCTCAAACCAGTCATGGATGGCAGAGCCGCGTTTTGCTGCCTGCTGCAGGGTTTCATCAGGATCACCACCATCAGCGACAATTTTTGCTTTCCAACGCCTGAGTGCAATCTTTGTAGCTTCTGACTGTGTTGCCGAAAGGATGCTGGTGACACTGAAGTAACGCAGGTCAGGACGCGCCTCATTCCAGTAGTAACGCGGTTGCCCTACTGGATTGCGTTGAATCAGTGGCAGGCGTTGCAGTGGCAAGCGAAGACTGCATGTCTGTAACAGATTAACCAATCTCATAAAATGAAGTCGTCCTCTGGGGTTGCCTGCGGCTTAGCAGCATCGCGGAGCAGGTTTCTGTATTCAGGAACAGAACCGACGTAACCGGTTGTGGCGAGAAAGCGCTTGTAGTCTTTGATGTTTTCTGCGGTGCCGGGTGGTGGTGTATCGAGGTCTTCTAGGGTCCAATAACCTTTCGTGATGCCGTCGCGAAGAATTTTGATAGCAGAGGAATAATCAAAAGTGCGTTTCATTTTGCGTAACCAAGGTCAATTAGAAAATCTTTTAGAAGTGAAATTGAATGCAAAACAGATGCACGAACAAAATAAGCGGGACGACCGCCAGCGGGGTCTTTTCTGAAAAAATCTTTCATTACACGTTCACCATAAGTCCAGCCATGGAGACGAACAAAATTATCTTCACAGGTTGCATGAACAAATATTTTTTTTGGATTATCGTCAAGTTGTACAACAAGATCCATCCAGTGCTTTGAACGCGTTTTTACATCAATATTTGGTGGTAGATCGACAGAACCTCTTGTTGGAATTTTGTCTTTGAAAACTTCATGTTCAATGTTTAAATATTGAGCAACAGCAAGTTCTCCTTTAGCGCCTAGGACGTGCATTGCCAAGGAAATGTCACCAGAATCCGGTGCAGAGTTTCGTCCTTTCAAGCCAATTGTTTGATTTGCAAGCTGCCTGCGATTTGCTTCTCTCGTTGCTTTTGCAACAGAGTTGTTGTCAAGAAAATAATCAACGTAAAAAATATTCAAAAGTCAGTCTCCTTGTAAGAACCAAATGAGTTGAGTGATCCCCAAACCTTTTCCTTGATTGCCTGCGCCTTCTCCTGCTCAGCAAGCGGGTGCTTGGCAAACCGACTGGACAGGGGGCTATTTGGGTCTTCGTTGCCAGTCATGGGCACAAACGTCCAGTAGCAGCCGTCGGAATCAAAACGACCCAAGGGATGCCCATACACGGCGTTTGGTGGTGCTGTCGTGCTTTTTGACGGGGAGTAGCTGGGCTTGCTGGACTTGGGGTCAGCCGTCGCCCAGATGTACATGCCAGCAAATTCAGGTGCGTAGAGCTTCATTCGTACACCGTGTAGCCATTGATGATCCGGGGACCAGCGGGGACGTGACCTTCAAGGTGAACGGCGTAGTGCTCGTCTCGTAGCCACCTGAAAGCGTCTGGAAGGGGGGCGCACCACTCATCCTGCAGCTTCGCCTGCGTGACCAGCTCCACCGCCCTCCTAGCGGCTTCCACGAGCCTCTCCGGGGCTTCGTGCTTCACGGCATCACGCCATTGATCAAAAGCCTTGTGCTTGCTCTGACCAATCGCCTTCGTCGGTGCCTTTTGATACTCGTTCCAAAAAGCTAAAAACTCGTCCGTGTAGTCAGGTTTTTTGCGAGATTTACGCGAGCTAAGATCTTTACATATGTTTTTATTAGATTTATCTTTTAAAGAAGAAGAAAGAAGATTAGAGGCTACGCTCGCTTCCGCTCGCTCCGCCAGCGTACAGGGCATGTCAAGTGCTTGCTCAATCAAAAGGGCGCAAAATGTAGCTGTTGCAAGGGATCTGGGTTTTTTGATCAGCAGTTTTTCGGCTGTGAAGGCGTCCAAAGTCAACTTGATGACCATTGTGGCGTCAGAACCTGAGGTTACTTCGAGTTCCATGAGGTGCGTCGAGGTGACCCAAAATACGGTTACCTGAGGTTACCGCAAGTTACCGTAGACAATCGCAAACATCCAGTTTGAGACGCAGCCCAGACTTGACAAAGCGGGTATCGTACCAACGTACTCCATTAGTACCCATGGCTATTCAACTGACCGCCAAAGCCACCACGCTCAAAACTGTGATGCTGCAGCTTGAGCCTGACCTTTACTCACGCATCAAAAACGCCGCCAAGAGCCACAACATCCCAGCAGCCGTTGCGATGCGGCAAATCCTTGAGCAGGGTATTGAGGAGGTTGAAGCGAACGCCTGATGTCAAGTACTCCCGTCTATCCCAACCTGGCGGGAGTCATTACCTCTGCTGACATCAAGCAGAAAGGAACTGGCTCCTACGCCGCTGACTACGTCCCGTGGGCAAAGGTCATGCAGCTCATTAACCAGCACGCCAATGGCTGGCTACCAGAGCTGATTACTGCCGATGACTCGGGTTACGTCCACAAGGCGCCTGACGGCACTGGCTACCTATGTATTCAGTTTGTCAATGGCACCAACACAACTCCGATCTGGATTTATGCCATCACTGATTCGCGCAACATCCCGATTCCCTACGACAAGATCACGAGCCGTAACATCACGGATTCGCACCGTCGTGGGATCTGCTCTGCAGCTTGCGGCATCTTTGCTCTCGCCTATGCGCTTTGGGCGCGAGAGGAGATCGAAACTTCGTCAAATGCTGAGACAGTTGAAACTCAACCTGAAATTCAGCTTCAACAGACAACGCCAAGAGTTGCCCGACAACGTAAGGTATCTGCACCAACGACAGAGCCAACCAAGGTTGCGCCTTCTGCGGATACCGAGGAAAACATCAAAAAGCAGTTGATTGATCAGTGTGTTGATCTGATACAAGACAAGCTTGACCGTATTCAGCAGGTCGCATGGATTGCCGATAAGGCAACAAAGTGGGATCTTGACGAGAACGGCAGCAAACTTGCCCAGATGACCATTGATCAGCTCACAAGCTGTATTGATGACCTCAACAGCAAACCTAACCTGAAGCGGTGATGGCGACTCCCGCAGGAAACAAAATGCGGGTACAAGTCCTCCTTGATCCTGAGGCATTGTCAATGATGGAACGCGAGGTCCAGCTCCGTTACAACACCGCACACAGGGTCACTGTTTCTTCCCTTGCCAACGAGATTATCAAGTCCCACTACGCAATTCTTGAACCACAAGATGACTGATTTCCAATCCGCGTTTGACGCCAAGCTCACGTTGTTTGACGTGAAGGAAAAGAAAAGTGAAAAGGCTCCTGACAAAACTGGGAGCATCGAAATTGAACTATCTGAGGCAATGAAACTTGCTGAGTACTTGACCGCGCACCCTGGTGAAGAAGGTTACGGCGGCAAGACCGTAATCAAGATTCCTGTTTCCGCATGGGATCAACGAGCACCATCGGGCACTGAATACATCAGCGGCAGGGTCTGGGCGCGAAAGCCTGAGCCAACAGTCAACGACGTACCTGTGTTCTGATGAACAAAGAACAAGCCCTTGAGATTTTGCGTGGCGAGATGCAGCGCACGCAGGCTTTGGTCATGATGGTGTCAAATGCCAAGATCGACATGTCAGTCAAACAAGCGGATGCAATCTCAAAATGTTTTTTTGACTCAAATCAACAAATGATCGGTGACTACTACAAAGTCAAAGATGCAGAATGAGCTTGACGCCCTTTTTCCTAAAACAGTCAACACGCAGTTGGGGGCAGGCTTGTCAAAATGCGATGCAGCAAATGCACGCATGTTTGACTATGAACTGTTTACGCCTAATGAACAGCGATTACGCGGTTGCTTACGTGCTCTTGACAAGAAAGATGCAAGGCGCATATTGCTCAACCGCCATCCTGATGCAACGCAGATTGTTATTGGTAAAGGGCGTCGAACTTTTGTTTTGCCAAAGAAGGATTGAGGCATGTTGAAAATGCGGCGATACACACCAGACCGGTTCAAACCCTTGATACCGCCACCACCGCCGATACATCCCAATCCCGAGATTGATCGGCAATTGATGGTGGCTTACGCCAAGCGACGGTACTTTGCTCAACTCTTTATTGACACGGAGATTGACCTATGAAAAAAATCAGCGCGAAACAGGCAGCCCTCGTGTCTCATCTGTTGCAGACAGTGCCAGATCTACCGGGGGCTGAGGACGTTTTGGTGATGCAGAATCGTCAGCACATCATTGATGCCCTTTATTACATCGATGGGCGGGACAAGCCCACGCACAAGCTGCACAACCTCTACACAGGGCTGTGGCGCAAGTACTTCAAGGCATAATGCAGGCATGACGACACGCTCCTTGCCTGTTCCGCCGTAAACGGCTTGCTGCCATGGCTGCCACAAAAGCTGAATTTGAATTCACTGAGGGGCATGTCAGGATCCTGTTGTGGATGTGTGATTCACATCAAGACTGGATTGATGCAGCAACAAAAAAAATTATGCTCAATGGCGAGATGCCATCAGATAACTTGATGCGCACTCGTGAGGGCATCGCGGATCTAAAATGTTGGGCGTTTCGTTTGCTTGACGTTATTCAAGAAATGTCAGAGGACAACGAAGGCGACAATGACGAGGACTCTGATAAACAAGATCATGCAACAACATTGGCAGATTTCGGAAAGACTCTTGAGGAGCAATGGAGCTTACATCGAAGTGCTGAAAGACGGTCCATGCACCCTCTACAGAAGTTGCGCGTGTGGCTACTGTCGTTACTCCGATAATTTGTGGCAGGCAGAGCTTTACATTGATCAATTTTTGGCAGGCATCAATCCGACTCATTAATGGCATTCTGCATCAATTCATCCTCAAGCTCAGGGCGCCCTAGATTGCGAGCAGCCTCACCTGCCAGCCATTTTGTCATTGTTCGTTGCTGATGCAACATTGTGTTAAGCAGTAGTGCCGCGTTGTATATCCCTTTGATGTCGCCTTGTTGCAACCAGTCATCCAGCATTTTTGCCGTTGCTATTTCTGAGAAATAGCTTTCTTGCGTGCGTTCAATCGGGTGCCATTCCATAACACTTGGCGGCAGCGTTGATTGCGTTACTTTCGGTATCAAAGCATAAATTCAAATAAAAGACAGTATTTTTTTTTAAAATCCAAGCACGCCAGTAGCCAGAGACGCCAAAACGAACCCACACGGCGCCATAGCCGCTACACGCAAACGGGTTGGGATCCACAAGAATTTTGCTCTCAACAAGGTTTGAACGGACAACAGAGCTAGCCTGCAGGTGATGCATCGTTCTTATGGCTTCGATCTCCAAGGCTGGGCTGTCACTGATCAAAGAGTTTGAGGGCTGCAGACTCAGCACCTACATCTGCCCAGTTGGCATACCGACCATTGGTTACGGCAGCACGGGTCCGCATGTCACACCAGGCAAAACCATCACTCAAGCAGAAGCCGAGGCTTTGCTACTCAAGGATCTGGTGCGGTTTGAGAAGGGCGTCAATGAGCTAATCACTGTGCCGCTTCAGCAGTGCCAGTTTGATGCGCTCGTCAGCTTTGCATTCAACTGTGGCAACACAGCGTTGCAGGAATCAACGTTACGCAGGCGACTCAATGCAGGGGAAGACCCCAACACTGTTGCCAAGGCAGAACTGCCTCGCTGGACCAATAACGGTCTAGCAGGTTTGGTGCGTCGCCGGATGGAAGAGGTCAATCTGTTCTGCTCTGCAGCAGCGGTAGCAGCACCTAAGACCACGGATCTGACTGCTACTCACAACACGTTGCTGAAGAAGGAGCCAGTGCCAGGCAGTGATCTAGAAGCGAACGAAAAGTCAGAAATTGACAAGGGCAAGACATTCAAGGGTGCCAAGATCCTTGCCACGCAGGACAAGCACACGCAGGTTGAGTTGCCTTACAACCTTGGTGTTTGGTGGTTATTCAACGGGCATTGGGACGAAATAGACGGTGAGGAAGACAAGCCCGAACCTGCTGGTGATGGCAGCATCAACCTTGCCGTGCCGTACTTCAACCAAGTCGATAACTTCACCCAAGCGCAGCGCACCTGCAATAGCTCAAGTTGTGCCATGTGCTTGGCGTTCTTCATGCCAGGCAAGATCAAGGGTGATGATGACTACCTCCGCAAGCTGATCAATGGCGGCTATGGCGACACCACCGACCACGGCGCACAGGGCAGGTTGTTGGCTTCGTATGGGCTGAAGTCAACATGGCATACCAACCTAGGTTTTGCCGACCTGGAAGCAGAACTGAAGGCAGGGCGCCCGGTGGTGATTGGCATCTTGCATCGAGGCAGTCTGTCTGCACCAACAGGCGGTCACATGCTGGTGGTGCGCGGCATGACAGCCAAAGGTGATTTCATCGTCAATGATCCCTACGGCAGCGTCAACGACGGCTACAGCGGGTCGGTGATGCTAGGCAATCAGGCTGTGTACAGCCGCGCCATGTTGCAATATCGGTGGTTGCCCGAAGGTTCAAAGTCAGGTTGGGGCAGGAAGTTTCAGCCCTAGCCCATGCGCTTGCCTGACTGACTCCAAACCTTGAACCAGTTGTTCTTGCGCGTGAACAGGCTGTCAGGCAGGCATTCTTCTAACTGTGCAATTGCAGCGCGGTGATACGGATCCTTTTTGTCAAAGTATTCAAAGAACTTGATGAGGCGCAGTTCTTTCACCGCCGTCTGGGGAACATGATCTTGAGACCTTGCATCAGCAGTTGCACCCAGCTATTGGACCGCAGAGGTGACATGCCAATGATTTCAGAGCCGGCGGCAACAACCACGGCGGCAACTGCAAGCTGTTCGTTGGTCATACAAAAAGAGCAGACACCTCAGGCTAAGGCTTTGCTTCCAGTTTGGCTAACCGTTGCTCCATCTGGTTAAGCCTCCCAAATACCTCCCGGCGGTCAGACTTGAAATCAATGTGCAACTCCTCCATTTTTGCAGCGACAGACTCCACCGCCATGGTCAAACGCAACACAGAGTCTCGGCTTTCAACGTTGCGCCGTGCGATGCCGGTGAACGCATACGCTGCCACACTGATGCTGGCACCCGTGATGGCAGCAAGGATTTCAACCACGACTAGGCTCTGGCTTCGCTCTCATTATGGCGTCATCGCAAGACATTAGCCCTTGCCTTGACCGCGCATCTTCTTTCGCCCATGACTAGGTAGGGAATGCTGCCCCTGCCCTTGACGGGTGCGCTTTGGTTTGCCGGGCTTGAACTCAATTCGCCCTAGCGCGGTTTTGGACTTGACGGGCACGTGGCGATTCCTGGGGGCTGTGCTGTAGAATCAGTGTATCGACCCAACCCCCATTGGATCGGTCAGGATCAGAGTGTTGCCGCGCTGCTGATCCTTGTTTTTTTGTGCGCTGCTAGCCTCGGTGTCACCAGGGCACGCCAGTAGTTTTAACGGGATGCAGCTTCTCCTGGATGGCGGTGGACAGGGCAGCTTCAATCTCCGCCACCTTTTCGTCGCCCAAATTAGCTTTCACCCAGCCCACCACGGTCGCTTTGTCGAGATCGGCATAGGGAATCAGGCTATCGGGATCGGGCGGTTCTAGACCGATTGACCCGTAGGCGCCAGCCTGTTCGCCTTCCTCAAACCGCGTCACCGTGTAGTGGACGGTATAGACCACGCCGTCAGCGATGGTTCGCTCCATGGTGTTGATGTCCCAGTTGGTGAAGGGAAAATCAACGCCTGGGACTTGTTCAGCGGCTTTTGCCATGAGAGTTAACGGTGTAAGGGCAGTCTACGAGCAGTGTCTAGCGAAGGGGACTTATCAAGCTGACTCAAGAGCAGCAACTTTGGCTTCCAGTTGCTCGATCCGCTCCATTGCTTCCTGCAGCGCCTTCACCGCCTTCATGTAAAGCACCGAATACTGGACTGATTTGGTGACGGTGCCGAGATCGTTACCGTCCTCATCACGATCTGGCGTTTCATAAACCAATCCAGGGCTAATCGGCTCAACCTCTTGGGCAATTAAACCGATTTGGCGATGGGTTTGACCTTCCTTAAGGTTGTAGTTGCGAACTTGAAGAGATTTGATGTCATCCCACTGAGAGTTAGCATCAGCAATGTTTTCCTTCAGTTTGATATCGGAAATACCGGTGTAGCTGTTGTTAGTGTTTTGGATATTTCCATTTGACCAGACCCGCAGTGAAACAGTCCCGGTTAAAACTCCCGACGCGCTATGGGTTCCAGTAATAAGTGCAGCGCTTGTCCCAGCAGATGCTGCGGTCTGCAGGTTCAAAAGGGTCCCGCCCGTGTTCTGTGTATAAAGTGCGCTATCCCCATTATTACCAATCCTCATCCGCTCCGTCGGGGAACTCGCCCCGTCGGCAGTAGTCGAGAACACTAGCCTTCCTGGCATGTCATTAGCGCCGCTGGCAGCGTCTGTAAAGCATTGAATACTTGCAGCTTCTACAAACTCCGTACCATCTGCGCCTTGGAACGAAATCGCGCCTAAATGACTATCTGCACTTGTAACCGCTGTGTATGAGTTAAGTGCTGTACCGTAAGATCTGGCAAGAATAAATTCTGCGGCTGGATTAGCAGGCGCTGTTCCGTTGTTACCCGTAAGCAGGAATCTGTTTGAAAGACCAGCCCCAGCTTTTTCGCTTTGAAGTTGAGGAATGTTGACTGATGTTGTTCCATTAAAGAGTTTGTCACGCGCAGTAGACGTGCCAACTAAGAGGCGTCCGCTGGTGTCGATACGGGCGCGTTCGGTGGTGTTAGTACCGAAAACGACCGGGGTGTTTGTTGTGGTTGTTAAAAAAGCGTAACCATCTCCGGCTCTTAAATCAACGATTGATTGGGTGCCACCGCCGCCACCAAGGTACGATGCGCGAAGGACTCCAACCGCTATGCCAGAAGTATCCGTAGTACCGCAACGTATAACCTGACTGCCTGCACCACTAACGTGCAAGTTCTCACTCGGACTCGTAGTGCCAATCCCTACGTTGCCTCCATTTGGTTGCAAATGCAGGCCATACGGAACCGCTAAGTTATTATCTGATGCTTGTATATACGCACCATAGTTACCAGTGACTGTATGCAACCCAATATTCAGCTCAGTGTTAAGGGTCTGGGATTTTAGCTGCAGTAATGAGTTTGCAGTTGTGCCACTTGAGGGGGGTTCAGCGGCAGTTCCTACAACTGAAAATTTAACTTCAGGCGAACTAGTCCCTATGCCAACCGCATCTGCCGAGGCGTCAACAAATAGCAGGTTTGCATTCGTGTCACCTTCAACGCGGAAGTCATAATTGTTTCCAGCATCGTTAAAAACAACCTCACTTGAGCCAAACTCAACACGCTCAACACCAGCACTACTAATGCCAAGTTGATTAGTGCCTGCTCGGAAGATGCCGGTGTCGAGGTCGTCGCGGAAGGCTAGTCCGGGCAGTGCCGCCGTACCGTCCTCCATCGTCAACGTGCCGTCGAGCTGCATGATCTCGATCCAGGCACTATTGGCGCTGTTGCGGAGCTTTAGGGTATTGGTTGTCGTATCTGCCCACCACTGGTAGGCGTAGGTAGTGGCTGGTGCAGTGGCGCCGCTGTTGTTTGAGACGATGGCAGCGAGCTGACCGTTGAGATCAGACCTCACGGCAGCTCCGGTGCCGTTACTGACGATGTAATCAGCTTGTGCCATGAGCCAGCCCGCTTAACGGCAGTGTATGTCCTACTTTAACCGCCTCTGCCATAGCCGACCGCACTCCAGTTGAAGTTACGGCTAACGGCGGTGCCCGCCGAGTTTTTGAACGTGACGGTAAAGCCCGTGCCGCTGACGCTGGTGACCTCAAAGAAGTCGCCTGAACCCATGTTTTGAGCTGTGATGCCAACGCTAGGCAGGTATGCGTTTAGCCCGCCAAGGCTTGCGGTGCCAGTGAAAAACGGATTGGCGAATGTGATGACTTTTGCCGCAGCGCCGCTGCTAACGGCACCATCGCTGTTTTCAGCGCGCCGCTGGAATGTCGCGTCATAACCCAGTTCGTCTACCAGGATGTTCTGGTCAACGGCAGAACTGGTCAAATCAGCACGGAACTCAAAGGCACGAGCGCGGAAGGCACCGTTGACAAACTCCTGATAGGCGCTCCAGGTTGGTGTGCCAGCAGGGTTGTCGTTTGTCATCCGTAGCATCAGCTTGGCATTTACCTTGTCTGTGATACCACCATCAAAATCACTCCAGTCATCAACAGTGTTGCTGCGCGAGTCAATCAGATCAGACGGGAAGTAACCACGGGTGACAAAATACCGGCGGAGGTCAAGTGCAAAAATTGCGCCAAGATCAAGCGTATTAGCAAAGGAATAAGTGCCCGAGGAAACAACATTGCCGATGACATCAAACACAGGCATGGCATCAACATCTGTAACCGAATCAAACAGAGTCGTGCCATCTAGTGTTAAGGCGTCATATTCGTCACTGTAAAAAGTGTCCGATTTGGTGCCTTGGAATGGTGGGGTGTCTTGATCTTCACGACGGGTTTGGATTGTTAGTGGCGCAATCGTATCTGGCAGGTCAATGATGACGCTAGTTTCGGTGGCGCTTTGACGCCCACCATCGTCTTCATACTTCACCAAGACCTCGCCTTCCACAAGCGGGATAATCGCCTCGGTAGAGCTGCCGGATTTAGCGGGGATCAGGTCAACACTGTTGCTCCAAGTTGCCGTGCCATCGGTAAGGCTGCTGTGGCGGATATGTACCTTACCACCGACTTTTACGTCAAGGTCAACGGTCTCAGTCCAGCGCAAACGACCGGAGTTATTGTTGATAGCTTCAAAGGTAAGATTCTGCACATTGCCTGGGACTGCTGTTTTGCCAAGTAGGCTGAACTCAGCGGCAGCAATGTCGCTTACTTTGTTGAGATAATTTACTGCCGTAATTTGAACATATAGCCGACCCTGCCGCGTGTTTTTAATTTGCAGTGATGGTGATGTTGTATTGGCTTGATTCCAGTTGTCGTTATCAATGCGCCACTTCACACGAAACTCATTGACGCGCTGCTTCGGACTAATCCAGCTCAAGTCATAGCCTGAGAAGACGTTCTGCCCGTCTTGGTATAAATATTCCGTGCCTGAAATGCTGCTTGGTGCGGCTGGTTTAGCGGATAGGTTGGTGATGTCACGCTCAGTTAGCTTGAGATCCGCTTCGATTGCTGCGTAAATGCTGCTGTTGTATTCCAGGGCGGTGACGCCATAGATGCCGTCCTCAGCTTCTGCAACATTCAACACGCGATATTGTTGTGATTGCAGATCAGTTGTTTGCACCAGCCAGATTGTGTTGGCGTTTGGCGCTTCGCTAAAAGATCCGGTCACGCTGATAACTGATCCGCTGATGCCGCTAATTGATTTGGTCTCAACAAGCCCTGTGGGCATCAACACTGAGATTGTTGGTGTTTTAGTGACATCAATCGACAGGCTGGTTGTGCTGTCAATCGTGATTGCGGTTGTAGTGGCACTGGTCACGCGCCCGCTGCGACGTGAGCCGGCTTTCAATGGGTCGGCTATGTCAATCACCATGCCGGGACGCAGGATGATGCCGCTGTCGATTGACACTGAGAAGGTAACAGTTTCGGTTAGGTTTTGCTCGCTTAGCAATGCCCACTTACCGGCACGACGGGCTTGCCCTTGGCTGTAGCAACCCAGCGCCTTGATATCTTTGTTGATGATGCCGTATTTAGCGACAGCATCTTGATCTTCAACGTATTCGTACTCAACTTCGCCCAAGGTGTCGTAAGACTGCCAAGCAACGGTCGCGCAGGTGTGGCGTGCCTTTTGTGATGTGCCGCTATAGACAAACAAACCATCTATGACATTGCTTGGACCAAGCAGATATTGCGAGTCGGTAGGCTTGTCTTGCTGTAACACCAGTGACCCAGCGCCGTAGTATGCAATGCCACGGAACAGACTGGTCATCTCCTGGATGACGTTGTAGACCTCATCACGACTGTTGATTAGCAGATTGCACGAGAAGCGTGGTTCTTGCCCGCCTTTGCCGTTGTCAACTAGCGTGTTGCAGTATTGGCTGATTGCAAAGAAGTCATACTTGTCAAGGCTGCTCGTTGGGATAGAGGCGCCATAGCGTGTATTGGTCAGCAGATCCCACAGACACCCGGCGGGGTCATTGCACCATGTTGCTGCGCTGAATGTACCATTCCAAACGCCGGCATATGTGACACGCCCGATATGTGTTGTGGTATCTACAGACGCATTGGATGGCAGTTGGATTTTTATGCCACGGATTAGATATTTGCGTGTTGGGATCGAATCAAACTGTCGAGAGTCAAAGCGCAAGAATGATAGTGCGCTATTGGGGTAACGCAGCTTCTCATCAATGATTTCTGTGTAGCTGAACCAGAACGTAAGGTTTTGACGCTTAGTTGATGATTCGTCATCGCTAACACGCACCACGCGAATATCAACAGGAAATGCCCCGCTCAGCGTCAGCATGTAATCACGCTGGTAGGAGTTGCTAGTCTTGCCGCTGATGGTGTCACTGACCACGGTGTTATAGCCGCCGCCGTTGTACTGAACCTTGATTTCTATTTGTACGCTATGACCAACAATATCGCCGTTGTCTTGAATAATTTGCAGTGACGGCACTTGAAGTGTGACGCGCACGCGGTCAACATCGGTGTCTGTGATTGTGCGGGTGATTGGCGTTGCCTTGATGACTTCTACATTGACGCCTTCCTCACTTTCTGTTCCAACCTGCTGGCTGATATAAGTTTGGGCTTGTGTGCCATTGCGGGTAACGATTGTAAAACCCGAGAAGTTATTGTTGCCGGCAGCATCTTCAACTGGTGTCCCTGATAGAAAAATGCCCTTGTTACCATTTTCAATGCCTTGAATCTCGCCTTCTGACAACAGATCGAGCACATTGCCGAACTGAACGGATTGCAGTGAATCGTCAGCTTCTGTTGGTGTACGGCTTTGACCACCGCCGCCGCCACCTTTGCCTCCTCCTCCACCGCCACCGCCAGAACCTGCAATGCCAAGACCAAGACCCGCATTGTGAACACGGATGCCAGCAGCAATAAAGGTGTGATGCCCTTCGACAGTCAGGTTGTAGACAGTGCCGGTGCCTGCGTTTGTTTTGTTGACGATGGGGCGTAGGTGCCCGTTGTGGTCAACTAGGCAGTCATCTGTGCCAAGGGTGTTGATTTCGACGAAGGCATTGAACTGGTTGAGTACCCAGTGGTTTGGTGTGGCGTCAAGGATCTGACCGCCCCAAAGCGTGTAGCTGATGACAGGCTCGTTTTCATGCTCATGAATCTTGAGCACTGCGGCTTCATGGATGTCGCCGTTATGGTCAAAGCTCCAGACCAGATCGCCGGGTTGCAGCTCATCAATGCGGCGTTCACCGTTTGGTGTGGCGATCAGGGTATGCCCTAGAAAGCAACCGCCGCCACCACCGCCGCCAGCACCAACAATCCGTGTCATATCTGTTGATCCACGTCAAGACCGCTAGAGAGCACGGCGGAACCTACAAAACAACGCCCGTAAGCGATGGGCACAGGCATCCCTTGCTTTGCAGTATTGACGATGCCGCTAAAGGTAAATGATTCCATTTTTGCTGCTTCACGTCCGCGTTCAAATATGCTTGTTGATTGAATGGGGGACGGTGAAATAGCTTGTGCGATTCCGCCTAGTACTAACGATGCGCCCACCAAGCTAAATACTGTACCCAAAGAAGTCAAAAATGCGCTGCCAGCCGTTAAACCTGCTGCAGTTTGTGCGGCAGTTACCGCTGTGCCCGCCGCTAATTTGCCACCTAGACCAACTGTGCCAAATGCACCGGCACCAGGCAGCAAAAATGACAGCGCAATCAAACCAATGCCAATCCCAATTTGTGCGCCGCTGCCACCAGCACCTGCGAGAACTGGAGTAATACTCAAAACCTCACGTTCACTCCATGGGCAAAGGGCAAGCACTGCATTATTTTCATCAATCTTCTCTTTGCCAATACTTACTCGATAGCTAACGCCATCCTTTTCGCTATTCAATAACCACGTATCTAGCCCAGGAAAGTTGACACACAACGCCTTAAATGCTTGCGCGGGCGTTTCTGCGTCAAATTCAAAACGGCATTGCCCCAGCTTTTTGCGGAGTGCGCCGTAGACCTTAACGACTTTCATGCCGAAGGGCGCAGGCAGTGCTCTTCAAATAATAACCGCCGTACAGATCCCTGCTACTGAGCCGCCTTTGCAGGTGATGGATCATCAACTGATCGCCCAGGTACACTGCCGCATGGTTGGGCAGCGATGACTCCATGTGCATCAGGATGGCGTCACCGTACTGCAGCTCCTCCAGTGGTATTTGGTGGAAGCCCTCCTTGGCGAAGTTGTCCATATATAGGCTCTCGCCCTTGAGCCAGAACTGATCGCGGCGGTCGTAGTCCTTCAGATCCAGTCCAAACTCCCGCTTGTACCAGTCCCTGCAAAGGCTGTAGCAATCGACAATGCCGAACACAAACTCACGCCCGACGTAAGGCAGCTCGAATCCATCAGGCTCGCAGTAGCCCCACAACTCGGTCTGGGGATTGACGATGTGCCAGGGCAGCCCGGATTTTTCGCACGCGACGCGATCAGCCTGTGATGGAGCGTGGTTGGTCTTGGGGTGGCTATGGACTACCGCCACGATTTCGCCCTGATCCTCAATCTCGGCGTACTGCAGCGGATCCAGGACAAAGTGCTCATCTGGGGTTTCTGCCAGATTGCGGCATGGAAAATACCGCTTGCGTCCTTTGATGACAGCAACAAGCCCGCAGGATTCAACAGGGAACTCAGCCTTGGCGTGCTCCAGTGCCTGCTGCTGGATGGTTTTTGACAGATTCATTCGGTCAAGCCTGCACCGGGGAACGAGCCAAAGGGTAATTCAGCCGTGGCGCCAAACCGCAGCTTGCACGAGCTGAGGCGTTTGCCGCATTTGTCGGCAGCCAGCGTGGCAACAGACTGATCGTTGACATTGAAGTAAGTGGAACCTGTGTAGCTGCACTCCGTGCTGCGGTACTGCCATTGGCAGATGTTGGCGATGATCTGCCGCTTAGGGATCATCACACCAGCAAGATCAAATTTGCTAGCAAGCTCAAAGCTGACGCTATCGCGGGTTTCGCTTGCCTTGCGATCTATAAACCAAACCTCATCTGGGAATTTGGCGTGGGGATCTGCTGCTGCTTGACCGTCTAAATATTTTTTCAGTGTGCGGATGCGCTTGACGGTGGCGCCACCAAGGTCATTGCCTGCTGTGGTGGCATTCACGAGCAACAGCAATGTTGTCATCGTGCCGTCTAGGTTGGCGATGGTCAGCGTGGGGCGCGGCAGTGTGCCGGTGTTGGTGTATTCAAAGCCCTCCGCTTTCACTGGTAGGCGGGTGTATGAGTTGCCGTTCCAGACGATGTTGCCGCTGACGTTAGCGTTAGCGCCGTTATGGAAGCGATACGTGTCGTTGCTACCGTGCAACGTTGTGTCCAACGTCAGCTCAAACAACTCAATAATTGCACTCGGTGCAATGGCAGCTAGATCCTCGTAGCTGCTAGCAATCGCAACCCAGGTAACGGTGTTATCGGTGATGTAACTGCCAACGTCTGTTGCCCAGACAGGTTCAGTGGCGCCACTGGTGCCAGCTACCGTGCATTGGAAAACCAGACCTGATGCCTGCAGCGTTGTAGAACGCCGGATGTTGCCAACGGCAAAGGCAGTGCTAGCAGTCCAGGGTGCGTATGCCATTACGGTTCAAAGACCTGACGGAAAGTGGCATTGATCGTATTTACATTTGCATATTGGAAATCACGCGACCAACTTTCAACAACCCATTTATAGGCAGTTGCTTCGTCTAGTGGCGTCCAATCAAAGCTTGCGTTGTCAGCAGCGC
>Ga0194118_10004054_pt1 | contig 16335 bp, 10 predicted proteins | sample TA2MahsurfametaG_2_FD_148662 | JGI IMG/M metagenome (GOLD analysis project Ga0194118, IMG submission 148662) | Freshwater microbial communities from Lake Tanganyika, Tanzania - TA2015013 Mahale N5 surface | ecosystem: Environmental > Aquatic > Freshwater > Lake | place: Tanzania: Lake...
CGACGTTCACACAAGTCACTATGGACGCGTTTGTCCGATTGAAACACCTGAAGGTCCAAACATTGGTTTGATCACATCTTTGTCATCTTTTGCAAAGATCAACGAGTTTGGATTCATCGAAACTCCATATCGTATTGTGCGTGATGGAGTAGTTACAGATGAAATTGAGTACATGACAGCAGATCAAGAAGAGAACTGCGTTATAGCTCAGGCGTCTGCACAGCTCGATGACTTTAAAATGTTCCAAGACGATGTCGTTTGGGCACGTCAAAATGGGGAATCATTAAAAATTGAAGCCTCAAAAGTGACCCATATGGACGTTTCACCGAAACAGCTAGTATCGATCGTAACGGGTATGATTCCTTTCCTTGAGCATGACGATGCTAACCGTGCCCTCATGGGTTCTAACATGCAGCGTCAAGCAGTACCTCTTCTACGCACAGATTCTCCTTATGTAGGAACAGGTATTGAGCTAAGAGCTGCAAGAGACTCAGGAGCTGTAGTTGTTGCTGAAGAAGATGGAACAATTGAGTACGTAGATGGTTTAGAGATCGTTGTATCTTTAAAATCCAACCCGCTACACAAGAAGACTTATGTTTTAGACAAGTTCATGAGATCAAATGCAGGTACTTGCCTTAACCAAAAACCGATTGTGCAAGTAGGCGACGAGATTAAAGCAGGTGACATCATTGCTGATGGTCCAGCTACAGATCGTGGAGAAGTAGCTCTTGGAAAGAACGTTTTAGTAGCGTTCATGCCATGGTGCGGATACAACTACGAGGATGCGATTATCATCTCTGAAAAACTCATCCGTGAAGATGCGTACACATCTATTTATCTCGAAGAGTTTGAACTCACAGCTAGAGATACAAAACTTGGTAAAGAAGAGATCACGCGAGATATACCAAACGTTTCTGAGGAAGCTTTAATGAACCTTGGAGAAGATGGTATCATCCGCATCGGAGCAGAAGTTAAGCCAGGTGATATCCTAGTTGGTAAGATCACTCCTAAATCAGAAACAGAACTTTCACCTGAAGAGCGTCTATTAAGAGCAATATTCGGAGAGAAAGCTGCTGATGTTAAGGATGCGTCTTTGACTGTTCCTCCGGGGACAGAAGGGGTTGTGATGGATGTGAAGGTATTCAGCCGTCGCGATCGCTTATCTAAGACAGATGATGAATTAGTAGAAGAAAGAGGAAGAACACAAGATCTTCAAAAAGAGTACAAAGATCGTGAGATCGAATTGACTCTTGAAATGCACGAAAAACTCGGTGCACTTTTACTTGATCAAGCGGCTCCAGATCACATTATGCACAGAAAAACTGGCGATGTGATCATCAGAGCAGGTCAAGAGATTTCGCAAGAGCTTTTAGAAGCTATGGAAGGTGTAAACCTCGATGATCTTATCATTCCAAAGAATGAAACATATGACGCGATGAAGAAGATCTTGATGGATCATCAGATTGCAATTGAAAGCTTGCAAACCGAATACAAGAGCGAAATCGACTTCATGAAGAAGGGAGATATCGAACTTGAAGCAAACGTAATCCGTCAGGTAAAAGTATATATTGCTACTAAGCGTAAGCTGCAAGTAGGGGATAAGATGGCTGGACGACACGGTAACAAAGGTGTGGTTTCCAAGCTCGTTCCTGAATGTGATATGCCTTACATGAAAGATGGCAGCACGGTCGAGATCATTCTCAATCCGCTCGGGGTGCCTTCTCGTATGAACCTTGGGCAGATGTTAGAAACGCATCTAGGCTTTGTAGCGAAAAAATCAGGTATTTATGTAAAGACCCCTGTATTCCAAGGGTTCCCAGAGCAAAGAATTTGGGAAATGATGAAAGAACACGGATTCCACGAAGATGGTAAGATGTTCCTTTATGACGGAAGAACAGGTGAGCGTTTCGACAACCGCGTCGTGGTAGGGTACATCTATATGATGAAACTTTCTCACTTGGTAGCGGATAAAATCCACGCTCGTGCGATCGGACCTTACTCTCTTGTCACCCAGCAGCCGCTTGGTGGTAAGGCGCAGATGGGAGGTCAGCGTTTCGGGGAGATGGAAGTGTGGGCGCTTGAGGCTTATGGAGCTGCCAACCTCTTGCAAGAAATGCTCACAGTGAAGTCAGACGATGTGGCAGGGCGAACAAGAATTTATGAATCGATTGTCAAAGGGGATAATTCCTTGAAAGCAGGAACACCTGAGTCATTTAACGTTCTCGTTAAAGAGATGCAAGGTCTTTGCTTAGATGTACGTCCCTTGGCTTTTGCAAGTAACACGGTGGGTGAGTAAATGGCAGATTTAGAAGATGATTTTCAAGGTCAATATTTTGACAGCATATCCATCCAGATTGCTACAGATGAAGTGATTCGGAACAACTGGTCTCGCGGCGAAATTAAAAAGCCGGAGACCATTAACTACCGCACATTCAAACCAGAAAAAGGTGGTCTTTTCTGCGAAAAGATCTTCGGTCCTCAAAGAGACTGGGAGTGTGCTTGCGGTAAGTACAAAAAGATTAAGCACAAAGGAATTGTTTGCGATCGCTGCGGCGTCGAAGTAACTCTTTCTAAGGTGCGAAGAGAAAGAATGGCTCACATCGAACTTGCTGTTCCTGTTGTGCACATTTGGTTTTTAAAAGCTCAGCCATCAAGAATGGGAAGCCTTTTAGGCATGCCATCTAGTGATCTAGAGCGCATTGTGTATTATGAAGAATACGTCGTGACTGATCCGGGAAGAACAACTCTCGAAAAAAAGCAACTCCTTAACGATAGTGAGTATCGCGAAGCACAGGAGAAGTGGGGTCACGACTCTTTTAAAGCAATGATGGGAGCAGATGCAATACGTGTATTGCTAGAGAGCGAAGATCTTAAGTCAACAGTTGTTGATCTTAAAGAAAAGCTCCGCAAAACGAAGTCTGTTCAAGGACGTATGAAAATTGCGAAAAGACTCAAGATTGTAGAAGGGTTTGTAAACTCTCCTAACAATCCTGAAGCTATGGTAATGTCATGCATTCCTGTAATCCCTCCAGATCTTAGACCTCTTGTTCCGCTTGATGGTGGACGTTTTGCGACGTCTGATCTTAACGATTTATATCGCAGAGTCATCAACAGAAACAATCGTCTCAAAGCGATTTTGAAACTCAAAACGCCAGAAGTGATTGTGCGTAATGAAAAGAGAATGCTTCAAGAAGCAGTAGATGCTCTTTTTGATAACGGTCGTCATGGACACCCTGTAATGGGCGCTGGAAACAGACCGCTCAAATCTCTATCAGAGATGCTTAAAGGAAAAACAGGACGTTTCCGTCAAAACCTTCTTGGAAAGCGTGTTGACTATTCAGGCCGTTCGGTAATTGTTGTTGGACCTGAACTTAAATTCAATCAGTGCGGTCTTCCAAAGCAGATGGCATTAGAGCTATTTGAGCCATTTATTGTAAAAAGGCTTAAAGATCTCGGATACGTTTACACGATCCGTTCTGCAAAGAAAATGATCCAAAGAGAAGATCCTGTAGTATGGGATGTACTCGAAGAGATCATTAAAGGACATCCAGTTCTTCTAAACCGTGCTCCTACACTTCACCGTTTGGGCGTTCAGGCTTTTGAACCGGTATTGATCGAAGGTAAGGCCCTTAGAATTCACCCTCTTGTTTGTACAGCGTTCAACGCGGACTTTGACGGTGACCAAATGGCTGTTCACGTTCCACTTTCAGTAGAAGCCCAAGTTGAAGCAAAAGTACTTATGATGGCACCGGATAATATCTTCCTTCCATCATCAGGAAAGCCGGTAACCGTTCCTTCACAGGACATGATTTTAGGTCTTTACTACCTCATGCACGATCCTTTGTATTCGCCGGAAGATCACGGTAAGAAGCTCAAAGTTTTCGCTAGCGAGCAAGAAGTATTGACTGCTATGGCTGCTGCAGGAAGCTTTAACTGGTATCATGACAAAAAAGAAGGGGATCGTATTGACGATCTTGGAAGAGGTATCCATATTCACGAGAAAATTAAAGTGAAAGTGGACACTGGCTTTATTGAGACAACACCAGGAAGAGTTCTTTTCAATACGATTGTTCCTAAAAAACTCGGATTCCAGAACTATTCGCTCCGTAAGAAAAACCTAGAGCAACTTGTAAATAAGATTTACAAGACAACAGGTTTAGAAGAAACAGTGAAATTCTTGGATAACCTGAAAAATATCGGATTTGCTCAAGCTACGAAGTCCTCGCTCTCCATGGGAGTTGCAGACGTACACGTACCTAAGAACAAAGCGGATATCATTGAAGAAGCTAATAAAAAAGCGGCGGTTGTTCTCGAACAATACGAAGATGGTATCATCACTGAGGGTGAAAGAAAGTCCAAGATTATCAGTATCTGGACAGAAGTAACAGAAAAGCTTTCAGAAGAGCTATATGAGAGAATCAAAAAACCAAGAGGAACTGAGCTCAATCCGATTTTTGCGATGATTGATTCAGGTGCTCGTGGTAACAGATCTCAGTGTCGTCAGCTTGGAGCGTTAAGAGGTTTGATGGCTAAGCCATCCGGTGAGATTATTGAATCTCCTATTACCTCGAACTTCCGTGAAGGATTGTCAGTACTAGAGTACTTCATTTCTTCTCACGGTGCTCGTAAAGGTCTTGCCGATACAGCCCTTAAAACTGCTGACTCAGGTTATTTGACACGACGTCTTGTTGACGTTTCACAGGATGTAATTGTTAATGAAGAAGACTGCGGAACACTTAACGGTATTGAAGTATCTGCGATTATGCAAGGACAAGAAGAGCTTCTTTCTCTGCAATCTCGTATTTACGGAAGAACAGTTCTTCAAGACATCTACATGCCAGGAGACAGCACAGCGCTTTTAGCTAAATCTGGCGATATTTTAACCCAGCTTCAAGCAGAAGCTATTGATGATGCGGGTATTGATTCAGTAAAGATTCGCTCTACACTTACTTGTGAATCTAAGCGCGGAATTTGTACCAAGTGTTATGGTATCAATCTTGCCAACGGACGTAAAGTCGCACTTGGTGAAGCTGTAGGTATTGTAGCTGCTCAGTCAATCGGGGAACCAGGAACGCAGCTCACGATGAGAACGTTCCACATGGGGGGTATCGCTACCGGCTCCATGAGTTCAGAAATTGTTGCTTCAGCGGAAGGTATTTTAATTTACGAAGCTGTACGCACAGTCAAGAACGAAGAAGGGCATTGGCTTGTTCTCAACAAGAATGGCTTTATGCACATCGTTCGAGATGAAGGAAGAACAATTGAAGAATACAAAAAACTCATTAGTTCTAAATCGATTGAACCGCTTGAGACTTTCTCTGTAGAGCTTGGAACGATCATTTTGACTAATGACGGAGAGAAGATCAAAGCAGGTGAAAGGATTGCTATCTGTGAACAGCACAACTATCCAATCATCAGTGAAAAGAGTGGATATGTTCGTTTTGAAGACCTCGTTGAAGGTATCTCAACGCAAAAAACTGTCAATAAACAGACAGGTCAGTTTGAGATTATCGTTAAACAGCAGCGTGGAGAGCTTCACCCGCAGATCAGTATTTATGCAGATGAAGAGTGCCAAGAGCTACTAGGAAATTATGCTATTCCTTCAGGAGCATACCTTTCTGTTGAAGAAGGACAGTTTGTCAATGCGGGCGCTAAACTTGCTCGTTTGCCAAAAGCGTCTGTAAAAACAAAAGATATTACCGGGGGATTACCTCGAGTCGCTGAGCTCTTTGAAGCTAGAAAGCCTAAAGATGCAGCTGAAATCGCTAAAATCGATGGTATCATCGAGTTTAGAGGTGTGCAGAAAAACAAGCGTATCATAGTAGTTCGCGATGAAGCAACTGGTATGGAAGAAGAGCATTTAATTCCTCTTTCTAAACACTTGACTGCTCAGGCAGGCGATCACGTAGAGAAAGGACAGCCTCTAACAGAAGGTCTTGTAAAGCCTCACGAAATTCTCGAAATTTGCGGAGTACGCGAATTGCAGAAGTATCTCGTGAACCAGGTACAAGAAGTTTACCGTCTCCAAGGGGTAGATATTAATGACAAGCACATTGAAATCATCGTTAGACAGATGCTTCAAAAAGTGCGTATTACCGATCCGGGAGATACAATCTTCTTGTACGGTGAAGATGTAGATAAAAAAGCGTTCCATGCGCAAAACCGCCAAGTAATCGAAGAAGGTGGAAAACCAGCTCAAGCTGCTCCAGTTCTTCTTGGTATTACAAAAGCATCTCTTGGAACAGAATCGTACTTCTCAGCGGCATCATTCCAGGACACAACTAGAGTCCTTACAGATGCAGCATGCGAAGGTAAAGTTGACTACTTGCTTGACTTCAAGTCAAACATCATTACAGGTCAGCAGATTCCATCCGGTACAGCGCATAACCGCTATTATAACAGACTGCATAAGTATGTGGACCAAGATGAAGCTGAAGAACTCAACTTCTCTTTTGATGACGATGTTCATCCGGTTCTCGAACCTATGCAAATCTAGGTTTCTCAAGAAGGGGTTACATTTAGTAACCCCTTTTTATTGCTTTTAAAGCCCCTTCGTTTACTTCGAAATTCCCCAGCACTAGCCTGCGATTGATAATTTTTTAACAACTGATGATTAGTTGCTTAAGAAATTATATTGTTTATGGCTATACAATAATTGAAAAACCCAGGGGGAGTTATGAGAAAAGCTGAGGAATGCCGTTTTTGCCAAGAAGAAGAATGTCTAGTAAGTGATTGCTACAATAGCCAAATGGATGTGGAGATGCTTAAATTGAATAACTTCAAAAGTTGTACAAGCCAAGGCTACACTTGGAGGCAATCATGCCAATATAAGAGCAGTCAAGTTTCTTGCGGTAAATGCGTAAGTCCTAAATGCACAAATGGCTCTACGCACAGTTATTGCTTATATAACGGTGAGTTAACGGTGTATTCAAGTGCCGAAGATTGTTTAAAACAGCCAGATCATGAGTGGCTAACAGAGTGTAAGCTAAGATAAAAAATTATTGGCTTGTATTGGTCAATAGATAGCTTAAAGCACTTATTGATTAGGCCTGATACTAAATTATATCAGGCCTTTTTTGAGAAATTTACATTGCTAAGCGTTTGCCACTAAGAAAGTTTTCTTTGATCGAATCCATTAGCCTACATTTATCTTTGTAAAAGACTCTGATTCCGTCGCTGAGTTTTTCTGTAGCCATCTGATCTTCATTCAACATCCAGCGGAATGAGGCTTCATCAACTGGAAGCTTGTGATCAATGATGAGTTTTTTTGCAGAAGCTGGGTCAAGTTTTCTTACTACATCGCCATCTACTTCCTCAAGTTCTTTGAGTAGAGCTGGGGCTATGGTAAGTAAATCAATACCCGCTAGTTCTAGAATTTCGCCACTGTTTCTGAAGCTTGCGCCCATGATTTGGGTTTTATAGTCGAAGTACTTGTAATATTGGTAGATTTTTTTGACTGAAAGAACGCCAGGATCATCATGAGGTTCGAATTTCTTGTTCTCGTTTTTCATGTGCCAATCAAGTATTCGTCCTACGAAAGGGGAAATCAAGGTAACTTTAGCCTCAGCTGCAGCGGCAGCCTGCGCTAAACCAAACATGAGTGTCATGTTGCAATGGATGCCTTCTTTCTCAAGTTCTTCTCCAGCGCGTATTCCTTCCCAAGTGGAAGCTAATTTGATCAAAACGCGCTCTTTTTTTACCCCGAGGCTTGCGTATAAATCGATGATTTCTTTAGCTTTAGCGATGCTTGCTTCCTTATTGAATGAAAGATGGGCATCTACTTCTGTTGAAACTCTTCCAGGTACAATTTTTAAGATTTCTGCACCAAAATTTACGCACAATTTGGTGAAGATCTTGTCCATCATCTCATCTTCAGTATGGCTAGTTTTTTTTCCGTAATCGACAGCATCTTTTACGAGATCTTGGTATTCAGGAAGTTCTGCTGCTTTATAGAGTAGGCTTGGATTGGTTGTAGCGTCTTGAGGTTTGTGTTTTTTGATTTCAGCTATCTCCCCAGTATCGGCGACTACAGTTGTTAATTGTCTGAGTTTCTTGAGTTTACTTGCCATGAGTTTACCGTTTTCTTTTTATTAAAAGGAAAGAGCTCTTTTTTTTAAAAGCCCTAAGTTACATCTTTGCCTTTATTCGTATTTGCTGCCCATACTCCAACAGCACAAAAGACTAAGGTTACAACAAAAGTGACGAAAGATGAGCTATTTCCAAATCTAACCCCAACAAGAGGGCTTTGCTCATTTTCGTCGATTTCCTCAAAAGGTTCTTGCATCTGCTGATCATCGGATTCAATGATTTCATCTTCCAGAGTTTTTTCACTCTCTTGAGGTAAAGGCTCTGGATTGCGTTGTGGCAAAAGCGAGCTTCTTGGAGCTATATCAGATAAATCGCCGGCTTCTTCAGAAGGGCGAATAGCAGGACTGCCTGGAGCTGCTATTAAACTAGCAGTTAAGGCTATAAAGGTTATTGTGCGAAACATCATTTTCATAACGTGTATGATGCCCCGCAGAAAAATCTTTTGCAATAAAAATTATGTAGATTAGTTGGTGGTGGTGTTTGTCGTAGGCGTAGGACTTTGAGGAATAGCCAGCGATATTATAGAAATGGCAACAACAAAAATAATTCCCCACATTGTCATAGCGGTAGCTGTTTTTTTCATATCGGGATCAGTAAGCGGTCCCCATGTGAGTGAATTGGTGCGTGTGTTATTAGACATGAGGGTATCTTCAGCCAATATTGGTACGGAAGTGACTGTAAAACAACACATGATTGAAAATGCTATAAGCTTTCGGCGCATACTGTAACCTACCCTTGATTTTTTCATACATTGCTAGGAATTTCTCCGCCAGATTTTTTTGCCCTAGCGCTTTTTTTCTTTAAGGGTTAGAATGATCTCGTTTATAGTGGAGGATTATGGCGTCAGAAAAAGAAAAAGCTAGTGACAAGGTAAAAACGATCTGCAGGCTGATCACGGAAGAGACCTTGACGCCAGCAAAAAAAGAAGCTCAAGAGATTATCAACATTGCTAAGGCAGAAGCTGCTTCTATTATAGAAGAAGCTAAGAAAGAGGCGATAAGAATACAACAGCGCTCTGAAAATGAGATCAATCATAAACTTTCTGTAATGAATGCTTCTATTGACATGGCTGTCAAACAAGCAATTTTGTTCCTAAAGCAGGAAGTAACAGAGCATTTTTTCTCAAAAGAGATTCATCATTTGCTTGCTAAAGAGATCCAAAGTAAGGATTGGGTAGCTAAAATGCTCGATGCAATCGTGACATCTATAGAAAAAGAAGGCACGCGATCTGAGTTGCATGCAGTTATTCCAAAAACACTAACAAGAGAACAAATTGTCCATTCTCTAACCAAAACTGTGGCTGAAAAGCTCAATAGTGCAGGGGAAAAGGGAATCAGTGTTGGTGACTTAAAAGGAATTGAAGTTAAGATTGTTAAAGAAAATTTCGTGCTAAGTGTAACAGAAGAGTCTTTACACCAGATCTTAGCTAAATATGTACACCGTGATTTAAGGGATAAGATTTTCAATCAATGAGGCACTACTACCTTTATACATCTTTGCCTCCTTTGGAGATCCAAGCAAAGCCCGAAACAACCTTTTCAAACGTTTTAGATAGTTATCTAGCTAATCTTTCTAAAGAAGATCAGAAAAAACTTCGAGTTATACAGCTCTTTGTAGATCTGACTAACATTTACGCCTTTATAACAGAAGGTAGATGGAATGCAAAAGGAACCCTTTCAAGAGCTGAGCTTAAAGAAGCGCTTGAAGGAGGGGAGTATTTTCCGCAGTATGTGTATGATTTCTTTGATCGATATGAGGATATCAACGATCAAAAAAGGTTTTTTTCTAAAATTCTTATAGAATTCTTTCAATATGAAAAGGATAAACATGAGGGTTTTTTAAAAGAATTTATCCAATTTGAGCGGCAGTTGAGATTGGTTTTACTCGCTTACCGCTCTAAAAAGATTCATGTAGATCTTGCAAAAGAGCTTCAATTTGAAGATCTGGCAGATCCATTAGTCATGGATATTCTTGCACGAAAAGACGCGGCACATGTGGAATTTCCTTATGAATTTAGAGATTTAAAGGTTGTCATTGAGCAAGCAGGGTTAAATCCCTTAAGGCAACATTTTGCGATTTTGAAATACCGATTTGCGCATTATGCGCATTTTGTTGAACAAACCCCTTTTTCTTTAGACAGCTTACTTGCCTATTTTGTCCAATTCACCATTTTGGATGAATACTACGGTTTGAGTGCGGAAGAAGGAAAACAATTTTTAGATAGTATTTTGGAGAGAACATGATAGTGGAAAATACCACAGCAAAAGGGAAAGTACAGAACGCTTACGGAAACTTGCTCTCTGTCAAATTTGAGGGTTCCATCTCCTTAGGAGAAGTGGGATTTGTACACGTCGGCAACCACAAACTCAAAGCTGAAGTAATTGAAATTGAATCAGATATTGCAAAAATTCAGGTTTTCGAAGATACGACAGGAATCAGATTAGGTACAGAAGTTACCTTTGATAGAACACTTTTAGAGGTTTCATTAGCTCCAGGACTTTTAGGCTCTATCTATGACGGTCTGCAAAATCCTTTAGAAGAAATCGCTAACACCGCAGGAGCTTATTTGCCTCGCGGTCTTTATGTCGATCCTATTGATGATGTAAAGCACTGGGCATTTACTCCAAACGCACAAGTGGGATCAACAGTAAAAAAAGGGGATCTTCTTGGAATTGTTCCTGAAGGACGCTTTTCTCACAAAATTTTTGTCCCTTTCCAGTGGCAAGGGGAGTATAAAGTAACATGGATTGCTGAAGCAGGTAGCTATACAGTTAAAGATACGATAGCCAAGCTCGAAGATAAAAATGGAAAAGAGCTGAAAGTTACCATGCTCCAAAAATGGCCAGTAAAAAGGCAGCTTATGATTGGTGAGCGTATCAAGCCTCACAAAATGCTTTTTACAGGCTTAAGAATTTTAGATACACAAAATCCTCTTTTGCAAGGGGAGACACTCTGTACACCCGGTCCTTTTGGCGCAGGTAAGACAGTGACGCAGCACCATTTGGCAAAGTATTCTTCAGTAGACATTGTGATTGTCGTTGCTTGTGGAGAAAGAGCTGGAGAAGTAGTAGAAACACTTAAGACGTTTCCATTTTTAAAAGATGTATATACAGATGAGCCTTTGATCAACCGTACTATCATTATTTGCAATACATCATCTATGCCAGTTGCAGCTAGAGAAGCTTCTGTGTACACAGGAATGGCCATTGCTGAGTATTATAGACAGATGGGGCTAAATGTTCTTTTATTAGCAGACTCTACATCGAGATGGATGCAGGCTATGCGTGAAATGTCTGGACGCTTAGAAGAAATTCCTGCTGAAGAAGCATTTCCAGCCTACTTATCTTCAAGAGTTGCTAATTTCTATGAAAGAGCCGGTGTGATTATCACACCAGATCAAGCAGAAGGTTCTATTACAGTCGTTGGCGCTGTTTCACCTGCAGGGGGGAATTTCAACGAACCTGGAACACAAGCAACTTTAAAAGTTGTTGCTGCTTTTGCTTGCTTATCAAAAGAATATGCAGATGCAAGAAAATATCCTGCAATCGATCCGTTAGCTTCATGGTCAAAGTGCCGCGATGATGTAGCAAAAATCATGTCTAAGCATTTTGAACATTGGGGTAGATTCTTAGAGCTAACCGATAAGCTTTTAGTACAAGGTCTAGAAGTCAGTAAAAGAATGGAAGTTGTGGGCTTAGAAGGAACACTTATTAGCGACTACGTTGTATATTTAAAATCAGAGCTATATTCGTTTGTTTATTTACAACAAAATGCTTTTGATAAAGAAGATGCCTTCTGTCCTCTTGAAAGACAAGTTTCGATGGTAAAGATCCTTTATCCACTTCTTCAAAAAGACTTTACTTTCAAAAACCACGATGAAGCCAAGGCTTTCTTTGTAGACATACAAAGAGAGTTAAAGAACATTAATTACCTGCCTTTCCAATCAGAATCCTATAAAAAGGCGGAAGAGAAAATCGAGGGAATGTTGTATGCAAAAGGTTTATGATAAAATTTCTGAAATTTCCAGCAGTACCTTCGTAGTTGAAGCTGACGATGTAGGATTGAATGAGATTGCACGTGTCTATAAAAAAGATGGAACAACCATGCTTGCTATGTCGATTCGCATCGAGGGCAAAAAGGTTGTCATGCAGGCTTTAGAGTCTACAAGTGGTCTTTCTACAACTGATAGGATCATTTTTTTGAAGCACAGAATGAGAACGCATGTTGGTAAAGAGCTTCTAGGACGCCGTTTTGATGGACAAGGAAGACCTATTGACGGTGGACCGAATGTAGAGGGAATCGAAGTAGATCTTTCGCATCAATCCGTTAACCCGGTGCAAAGAACTATTCCAAGTGAAATGGTTCGTACCAACATCCCTATGATTGATGTTTATAACACACTTGTTCGTTCTCAAAAACTGCCGATTTTCTCTGTTACAGGGGAAAGATACAATGAGCTTTTGATGAGAATAGCCAATCAGACAGATGCAGATGTAGTGATCATTGGTGGCATGGGACTTCGTTATAATGACTATCTTAAATTCATTGAAAACGCAGAAAGTCACGGCTCAATCAATAAGACAATCATGTATATCAACTTGGCGACAGACAATGCTATTGAATGTTTATTAGTGCCAGATACAGCCTTAACAGTAGCAGAACAATATGCGATGAAAGGACATAATGTTCTCGTGCTTTTAACAGATATGACTGCATATGCAGAAGCTCACCGAGAAATTTCTATCAGCTTGGATATTTTGCCTGCTGCTAGAGCTTTCCCTGGAGATTTATACTCATTATTGGCTTTCCGTTATGAAAAAGCTGTAGAGTTTGTTGATCGAGGATCTATCACTCTTTTAACAGTAACAACTATGCCAGGGGGAGATGTAACACACCCTGTTCCTGATAACACAGGATACATCACTGAAGGACAGTTTTATATGATTGGAGGGACAATCAATCCGTTTGGTTCTCTATCTCGTTTAAAACAGCTTGTTCAAGGAAAAAAGACTAGAGAAGATCATAGTACAGTAGCAAATACCACAATCGGATATTATGCTGAGGCTTTAAAAGCTCGAGAAAGACAAAGCATGGGTTTTAAGCTTTCGAAGTGGGATGAAAAATTGATCAAGTTCGCTCGCTTATTTGAAGAGCACATGATGGATTTAAATAAAAACATTCCTCTTGAAGAAGCTCTTGATTTAGGTTGGAAGATTATGGCTGAATGCTTCCATGCAAATGAAGTGTCGATCAAAAAAGAGTTTATGGATAAATACTGGCCAGTAGCGGGGTAACCGATGGTAGGACAAGTTCGTTTTACAAAAATCGAGCTCAAGAATCAGCGAGATCGACTCAAGCTCCTTGGTCAGTACTTGCCTTCTTTGAAACTCAAAAAATTGATGCTCCAAGCTGAAGTCAATAAAGTGGCTGAAGAATTGCGTCAAAGAGAAGCTGAATACGAAAAAGCGTATGCGTGGGTTCTTTCCTACGCTGAAATTTTTAGTGATATTTCCGTCTATGATTTGATGGAGTCGGTGATTGTTGAAACGGTGATCACAGATCAAGAAAACATTGCTGGAGCGGATACACCTATTTTTAAAGAGGTGATTTTTGCAAAAGCTGACGGACTTCTATTCAACCGCCCTTTGTGGGTTGATGAAGCTGTGCACTTGCTTAGAGAATTGATCAAGATCAAAGAAAAAGCAAAAATCGTACAGAAGAAAAAAGAGATTTTAGAAAAAGAGCTCCGAGAGATTTCGATACGCGTGAATCTTTTTGAAAAAGTTTTGATACCACGTACTGAAGAGCTAATACATCAGATCCAAATTTTCTTGGCAGATGTAGATTTACAAGCTATCGCGCAAGCTAAAATGGCAAAGACTAAATTGCTAAGAAAAAAAGAGGAATCCGCATGATCCCAAAAATGAGGAAATTTCTATTTACCGGTGCAGAAGGGGAGATGGGACAATTTTTTGCCAAAGCGCAAGAAATTGGAGAAATTGAGTTTGCTTCACTCACTAGCAAAAAACCGATGGTCACGCCAGAGAGTATCAAAGAGATTGTCGAGTCTTTGAAAATTTTGCGTAAACAGCCTGTTATTCATGATCAAGAAGTGCTTTCACCATACGATGCGAAAACAAAAGTAAAAGATATTCTATTCCATGTAAAAGAGATCGAAAGTTTTCAAGAACAAGCTCGTATTTTAAAAGTAGAGATAGCTCGCATCCACCCTCTTGGGCAATTTTCTTTAGAAGATATCCAAAAGTTAAGAAAAGATTCTGGCAAATTTGTCCAATTCTTTGTGGCACGGCGCGCAAGAATTCAAGATAAAGATCTGCCTGATTCTTTAGTTCACATCAACTTTGAATTTGATCAAGACTACTTTTTGTACGTAGGTCCTAAGCCTTATTCTGATCCTTTATTTACTGAGATCGTTATCACGAAATCACTTGAGGATTTAGAGATTGAGCTAAAAAAAGTAGAAGAAAGAATCGCTCAGTTTGTCAAAGAGCTTCAATTGCTAGCAGTTTATCAAAATAGTATCAAAGAAGCGCTTTCCTATGAACTCAATAAGCACCATCTTCATGAAGCAGAAAATTTGGCTGATTTTCACTTAGAGGGATATCTGTTTTTTGTAGAGGCGTGGGTTCCTGAAAATAAGATGGCATCTTTAGTCAAATTGACTTCAGATCTAGCAGTATTCTCTGAAGAAGTAGCGATAGATGAAAAAGATGTTGTCCCTACATTTATGGAAAATAGTGGATTTGCTGCGGTAGGGGAAGATCTTGTAAATATTTATGATACACCTTCTATCAATGATAAAGATCCATCTGGGTGGGTTTTTTGGGCTTTTGCCTTTTTCTTTTCTATCATCGTTGCAGATGCAGGGTATGGATTTTTGTACCTTCTTCTCTCTCTTTGGCTATGGAAAAAGTTTCCTAAATGGACAGGGTTCAAGAGAAGATTCCAAAAATTGCTCACAGTTTTGGCATCTTTTTGCATTGTCTGGGGAGTGCTTATCGGCTCGTATTTCAGTGTGCAGATTGCTCCAGATAGCCCTGTAAACCGTGCATCTGTTTTGTACTATCTAGCTGCAAAAAAAGTAGAAGTTCATGTAGAACGTCAAGATGAAACATATCAAGAATGGCTTCGTTTATATCCTGACATCAAAGCAGTTAGCGAGCCTGTAGAAATCTTGAAGAAGGGTGTAGAGGTAAAAGACTCTAAAGTTAAGTATGAACTTTTGGGAACTCTCTACGATGGTATTTTATTAGAAATCGCTTTGATTGTTGGTATTGTGCACATGGCTTTATCTATGCTTCGCAATCTGAGAAGAAGTGTAAGTGGTTTGGGCTGGGTGCTATTCTTGATTGGTGGATATCTGTATTTCCCATATATGCTTTCTGCTGAAACATTAGTGCAATATCTTGGCATTATGAGCTCGGAAGCCGCAAAAGTTTTAGGTACACAGCTTCTTTCTGTGGGCATAGGATTTGCAATCATAGCAGCACTTATACAAGAAAAGTGGGCAGGAGCAGGAGAGATCTTGAAGGCGATTCAGGTATTTGCTGATGCACTTTCATATCTACGTCTTTATGCCCTTGGTATGGCGAGTATGATCATGGCTGTGACTTTCAATGAGTTAGGCGAGATGGTAGGACTTACATTTGGAATTTTTATCATCATTCTTGGGCATTTAGTCAATATCACGATTGGTATGATGGGAGGGGTGATCCACGGCCTTCGTTTGAACTTCTTAGAGTGGTATCATTACTCATTTGAAGGGGGAGGAAAGCCTTTCAATCCTTTAAAAATTATTAAATTAGGAGATTAACATGTTAGATCTAAAAATGATAGGACCCGCGATCTGTTTGGGACTTGGTTGTATTGGTAGCGCTATCGGATGTGGTATTGCAGGGATGGCTTCACATGGTGTTATGTCTCGAGTAGAGGAAGGTCACGGAAAATTCATCGGAATTTCTGCGGTACCCTCTTCTCAAATGATCTATTCTTTCGTTCTTATGCTTTTGATGAAAAATGCTATCGTAGCGGGTTCACTCAGTGAGTATTCCGGTATTGCGATGGGAATTTTCTCCGGTGGAGCGATCATGGTTGCGGCTATCTATCAAGGGATGTGCGGTGCTACAGCAATCCAAGCAACAGCAAAACAGCCATCTTTATTTGGTAAATGCTTCGCAGCTCTTGGAATTGTAGAATCATTTGCACTTTTTGCTTTCGTTTTTGCTC
>Ga0194118_10004055_pt1 | contig 16331 bp, 18 predicted proteins | sample TA2MahsurfametaG_2_FD_148662 | JGI IMG/M metagenome (GOLD analysis project Ga0194118, IMG submission 148662) | Freshwater microbial communities from Lake Tanganyika, Tanzania - TA2015013 Mahale N5 surface | ecosystem: Environmental > Aquatic > Freshwater > Lake | place: Tanzania: Lake...
GGTAAGACAAGGGAAGCAGAACTCCCAACTCTCCAGCCCTCGTTCCGCTTTTCCTTGGCCAGCGCTATCGCCCCTTCGCCAGTTGCTTCGCACGTTGGATCGCCGCAATCGTCGCCTTCTCCGCCAGTGACCTCAGCCCCGGCTGCATCGCCTTCAACCCCGCTTCGGTTGTTCCGCCGGGACTCGCCACCGCCGCACACAGCTCCCCCGGCTTGATCCCTTCCCGCACCAGGATCGCCGCCGTTCCGAGCATCGTCCGCGCCGCCAGCTCTTCCGCCACCTTCGGCGCCACTCCCGCCCGCACCGCCGCATCCGCCAGCTCCTCCGCCCACTTCGCCATGAACGCCGGGCCCGAACCGCTCAACGCCGTCACCGCATCCATCTGCTCCTCGTCCACCTCGAGGACATGACCACCGGCCGCAAAGATCTTCCTCGTCGCCTCGAGGTCCGCCTTTGTTGCGCCGGGACCTGCACAAATCGCCGTCACTCCCTCATTTTGCCGCAGCGCCTGATTCGGCATCGCCCGCACCACCCGCGCTTTCGACCCCGCCTCCCTCGCCAGCGCGGTAGTCTCCACCCCCGCCAAAATCGAAATCAGGAGAAAGGAACCTTGGCGCGACTTCAGCCACCCCGCCGTCTCCTTCAGCATCTTCGGCTTCACGGCCAATAGCACCGCCTCCGGCTCGCCCAACTCCGCTGCCTTCGCCACTAGCTTCATCCCGGAAAGGTGCTTCGCCAGCGCCCCGCGCACCTTTTCGTCCGGCTCGCAAACCTCCGCCGTCACCGGAAGCTTCGCCCGATGCATCATCGTGAGGATCGCCGATCCCATCCTCCCCGCGCCGAAAACCGCCAGTTTCATGCGATCGGGATAGTTAACTCAAACGCGGGGATGCGGACAACCAACGCGTGACCCTGCTCGTCCTTGGCCAAATAGGCACCCTCCGCCTCACTGTCGCTGTCCACCAAGTGATAACTGTTGTAATGGAACTGGTCCCCGGGGGTGAGCCTCGGGAACTGGCCCACCACACCGTCCCCCTCAATGACCGTGCGGTGTCCCTGCGCATTTTTTACAATCCATTTGCGGCCGGTGACCGTCACCGCGTGCGGGCTGTCATTATGGATGGTGATGTAATAGACGAACTGGTGCGGCCGGTCCGGCGGGCCCGATGCCCCCGGCACATACTCCACCCGGTCGACACTCACCCACAAACCTTTGGGGAGCTCCCCCTTGGTAGCCATGATTCCCTTCTCCCCCTCTTCCCCGCCCCCCACAAGGCCAATCTTCCCTCCCGGCCGTCCGAAAAGCCCCGAAAGTCCGGCCACCCAAACCGAGGATTAAAGGCCGGCGGTCACCCAGGATTCCGCCGCGATTTTTTTCCACTTTCGGTGCGGTTCCGTCAGCAGCGGTTCCGCCTCGGGATGCTGCGCCAAAACCTTCTCGTAAAGCCTCACTGCGTGCACCGCCTCTTCCCGGCTCGCCTCCCCGATCGGCGCCGGCAACACCGCCAGCACACTGCTTTTTCCAATCACCGATTGCAGGGAACCGTCCTGGGCCAGAACCTCCAGCACCTCAGGTTTAATTTCCACTTGGGCGGCTTCCCGCAGCTGCAGGAGAGGCTGAGGCCCGCTCCGCACCAAAATCAGTTTGGGCCCGGAAAACGCGGCGGGTTTGGGTTCTTCCTGCAAACCGGCCGAGGTGGCCACCGCTGCCATCTTCGGTTCCCGCTTCGGCGACGGCGCCACCACCAGACTGCCGCTGACCATCTCCCCGGTAGCCTGATGAATCTCCGCCCGCTCCCCGATCGCCAGAAAAAATCCAACTTGGGCGGCGATTTCCGGGGAAAGATCCGTGCGGGAGGATCGGCGTCCAAATATCCCGTCCACCAGCCGCCCCGTCCGAGTCTCGGTCTGAAAATTCCGGGCAAACATCTCGGCCTGCTCCTGCTCCACCCGGATGTGGATCTTCAGAGCCTCGGTGCCTTCCCGGTTGGTGGTCGCTTGGAACCAAACATGGCCCAAGTCCGCCGCCGTCAGGTTCGGCCGCGGCTCAATCTTGAAAAGCCGCACCTTGATCTTCTCCCCGACGAATTTCATCGGGGCGGAATAGTACCGTTCCGCCGAAAAGGGATCCTTGGCACCCCCGTTCGCCCATCCGTCTATCCCCGCCAAAAAGGCGAAAAGCACCATAAGTCGAAGAAGATTCGGTTGCATCTGCCTAATGTAATAGGTTGATTAGCAGATACCTCCAAATGTTTTTAGCCAAGTTTGCCTAGATAAGCAGATTCAGCCTCTGATCCGCTGACAATGTGAATTTTCGCGGTTTGCTTAAGTGCTTCCCCAAACCCCCCAATGGCAACCCCCCCTGGGTTCTGGCCTGCGCCCGACTTCGAGATAACAGCTCCGCCCGCGGCTTTCGCCGGCCATCAGCGGACCGCGGCCAACCGAAACACCGGTTCCCTGCCCTCCGCCAGCTCCAACCAGGCAAACGACCTTGGCGCACCCTTGTTGGCCAAGCCGGCCGGCCCAGGATTGAGAAAACGTGTCTCCTCCACTTTTTGATCCCGCGGCACATGGGTGTGACCGTGGAGCAAATATTCCGTCCCCGCCGGGGCATGCCCGGGGGGAATGTGCACCAGATGAAAACGGTGGCCGAACCGCTCCAGCTTCAAGCTCATCGGCCAGTCCGGTTGGTTGTCCTGATTTCCCCGGACAACAAAGACCTTGGGACCAAGATCCTGGATGACGTTCAGCGTCGCCTGCTCGCAGACATCGCCAAGGTGCCAGATTTCATGGGCCTGCCGGATGGCTTCGAGCAACGCGGGAGGAAGCCGGTCGTGGGTATCTGCGATAACGGCGATGCGAAGCGAACCGGCCACCTAGCGGACGTGCGCCCCGGAAAGCCCTGGGCGAACCTTCCCCGGACTGCGCCGGGCCGACCATTCGATTCCGGCCACAAAGAGCGCCGTGAACAGCAGATCTGAAATCATCGAAGCACGGAGAAAAGTCCAGGTGGGCGGAAAACCGGGCAGCCCGACCGTCAGCGCCTGCCACCAGCCGGCCGCACTTTTGTCATAACCCACGTTGCCCCACCACGAGACCGAGTTGGTCACGAGATAGAACACCAGCGAGGAGGCCAACGCGCCCCCGAACCAACTGCCCCAGGAGGGACGCGCAGCTAACCATCGGCCCAGCTCCACAATGAACAGGTAGGCCGCGGCCGCGGCCGCGGTGTTCGGGGTGAAAATTGCCTGTCCGTAGTGCAAATTGAGAACCGCGTCGGAAATGAGTAAAGCCAGCAACGGGCCGGCCCAGTTCCACGGTTTCTGAAAGTAAAACGCACCGCAAAGGGCCAAGGCCGCCAGCGGGGCGAAATTTTCGGGTCCCCCCACCCAGGGCCGCAGACATCGGAACAAGGCCACGCCGCTGATTAACAAAATCGCCCAACGCATCGGCTCATCTTGGGCGTTCTCTTTTCGAAATCAACCCAGCGGTTTGCCTTTTATTTTTCCGCCCCATTCTGATCCTCGTCAAAGCCGAACCTTGACCCTGCTGATGGGTTGCCTCACTCTTCACGCCCATGGGCAAGCAGTACAACAAAGGAATTAAGAAGCGCCGCCGGCTCCGTTATTGGAAGCGGAAAAAGGCAGCCAAGAAAGCGGGATCTGCGCCCAAACCTGCCGCGGGATGAGCCCTGCCGCGCGGTCCGATAAGGAAGCCGCGCCCCGTTACCTGTTGGTGGACGGACACAGCATTGTTCATTCCTGGCCGGAACTCCGTTCGCTGCACAATCGTCAGCCGGCTCAGGCGCGCCGGGAGCTGATTCGCCACATGTCCGATCTCCACGACTCAGGCCGATGGCGGGTAACCTTGGTTTTTGACGGCCGCGCGGGCGGCAAAGAAGAGACCCCCAAGGACTCCTTGGCTGTCCTGTACGCTTCCGGGGTCCAGACCGCCGATAGCATCATTGAAAGGATTGCTCAGGCTCATGCCGGCCAAGGGGAGATCGGCGTGGTTTCTGCGGACCATGCGGAAATCACTTCGGTGGAGTCGTTTGGCGCGTTCGGCTTGAGCCCGGAGTGGCTGCGAGACGAATTAAGGGCGGCCGGGCAGGAGGTGGCTGATTCCCTGGAAAAATACCGTCGAAAGAAACTCACATAAATTCGCAGTCCCGCCAATAAGTCCCGAATAAAAAAATCAAAAGCCTTTGGAAATCAAAGGGTGGGGCGGAGACTTTGCCCCAAGCCAAATTATGACGATTGCGGGAAAAATCAGCCTAGGGGGTTCCGTGGCCCTGTCGCTTGCGACCGCCGTGCTGGCCTTTATGGTCAGCGGCGCCAAAACCCAGTTTGCCAACCAACTGCGCGCCGTGGAGGAGAGTCTGCGCGGAGGCAAGTTCCCGGCGCTCGGCTTGCAATACACGGGCGATTTCATGGCCGACACGGCTCAACCGGCCGCCTCAGTCGGCCAGGCCGGTGAAAAGTGGAACACCACCAACGAAGAGCTCATCAGCAACCAAGGCAAATTAAAAACCTCCGAGGAAAACCTCACGGAACAAAAAGCGAAAAATCAGGAACTGACGCTGCAAGCCGACAAACTTTCCAAAGATCTGGATTCCACCAAAACGGATTTGGAGTCCACCAACTCAAAACTTAAGACCACCTCCGCCCAGTTGCAGACTTTTGAAGAGGGCCTCAAGGGCAAGAAGCCCGACGAACTTTTCCAGGAGATCAATGACCTTTCCGAAAAGGTGAAAGTGGCTGAAGGGGAGCAAAAGATGCTTACCGCCGCCAAGGAAAAAACCGAAACGGAGCTGAAAAAACTTCGCGAACAGATTGAGATGACCAAGCCGGGCGGAACCAAGTCGATGTCCCTCTCCGGCCGGATTCTGGCGGTCAATCCCACCTGGAACTTCGTGATCCTCGACCTTGGCAAGAACGACCAGGTCGTGGAGGGGCTGACCATGGTGATTTACCGAGGCGAAAAGATGATTGGAAAGATCAAGACCGTCACCGTCGACGCCCAAACCTCCGTGGCCGACGTCCTCCCCGGCACCCCAGCGACCGCCATTGAAGTGGGCGATCAAGTGGTGTACTGATTGGGGATGAAGCAAAGGCTCCTTCTTTCCCTCCTGACAGGGCTTGCCGCGGGGTTGCTGGCCTCCTGCGCTTCCAGCGGCGGCGGCACCAATCCCGATGGCACGCCCAAGGACGAGCACAGCGTCAATACCCTGCCCTGGAACAAGCCCGCCTCCTGGGAAGGCGGCGGCACGATTCCGGGCATGGGCGGCGCACGCTAGCCGCACCTTCGCCTTACCTGCTTAAAGCCAGGGCTGCTCGTTTACGGCTACGAAAGATCACTTATTCAAGGATTCAATCTGGGTAGGGGCCGACGTCCCGGCGGCCCACGCTCCAAACGGCCCGTTCGGAGGCTGGGCCCTACCTAGCTTGGATTTTGATTTTTCCGTAAACGGAATTGTAACCGTAAACGAAGATTTTTGGGCTTAGGTTTTTGAGCTGATCAATCGTTCCGCGATCTGCACCGCGTTCCAAGCCGCTCCCTTGAGCAGTTGATCTCCGCTGACGAAAAACGCCAGGGAGTTTGGGTCTCCCGGAACCTCCCGGATCCGCCCTACCAAAACATCCAGCTCGCCGGAGGCATGCTTGGGCATGGGAAAGAGGTTCTTCTCCGGTTCGTCCACGACCCGAACGCCCTCCGCCTTGGCCAAGCGGGCCCTGGCCTCCTTGGCCGAAAGCGGCTTGGTAAAGCGGGCGACCACCGCTTCGGAATGGGCTCGCGCCACGGGCACCCGCACGCAGGTCGGAACCATCCTTAAATCCGGGAGGCCGAAAATCTTTCGCGTCTCCTCCACCATCTTATTCTCCTCCTCGTTGTAACCGTTTTTGGCCACGGGGCTGTTATGGGAGAAAAGATTGAAAGCCAGCACATGGGGAAACACTTCGGCCTGGGGCTCCTTGCCAGCGGCATGATCCTTCACCTGCTTTTCCAATTCCGCCATCGCCTTGGCACCGGCTCCGCTGGCGGACTGATACGTCGCCACCACCACGCTCTCCAATCCGGCTTTCCGGTGCAAAGGGGCCAAGGCGACCGCCAAAATGGCCGCCGAGCAATTGGGATTGGCGATCAACTTCGGATGCTTTTCCAAAAGTTCCCCGTTCACTTCTGGCACCACCAAAGGCACCTGCGGATCCATCCGGTAGGCGGAGGAGTTGTCGATGACCACCGCCCCGGCCTCTTGCGCCACCGGCACGAACTCCCGGGAGCGGGTGGCCCCAGCGCTGAAAAAGGCGAAGTCCACCCCGGCAAAGGCCGCGGCCCCCAGTTTCTGCACCTTGTGCCTTTTCCCGGCAAAAGCGGTTTCCATGCCGGCAGACCGCTCGCTGGCCAACGGCACCAGTTCTCCTACGGGAAATTTTCTCCGCTCCAGCACGCGAAGAATTTCCTGCCCGACCGCCCCGGTCACACCGACCACGGCCACGTTGTAGGATTTGCCAGCCATCGGGTCAGCATGCCCGTTTGGTGGGTAAGTTTAAGCCGGAAGTTTAAGCTACCACGGAATCCAATCAGCTCGGGTTTCACACTCGTTTTAGCTTCCCAAGTTCCTGATTCTTTCCGCTTTCCGAATTTCGATTTTCATCCACACCCGTCACACGCAACCCGCGACCCGCCACCCCAATCCCCCGATTGACTCCCGAACCTGGGACGCTCAAGTTTAGAGCAGTTCTTTCCCCCGGAGGATCCAGGGAAGGCCGTGTGAACCGGCCACAGTTGCGCTGCGGTATCGGGTGACAAGTCCCCATGCGAAAGCGGCCAATCCGGAAGTTCCGCTCCCAAAGCGAAACGGAAGGGTGAAGGCGGGGAGGAGGCAACCAGCCCGGAGTCCGAATATCTGCCCGCCGGGGCTCATCGCTCCCCTTCCGCAAGGAAGGGGGAAACCCTCATCGCAAAAATGAAGGGCGAGAGTCCGGATCCCCCGCATCCCGTGCGGTACCTTCTGGCTCACGCCGGAAAGGTCACATGCACCCAAGATTCACCCCGCAGGCAAGCCGGCAGCAAATCATCCAAGCCCTTGCCCTCAGCCTCAGCCTCCTGACCCCTTCTGGGCAATCCTCGGTCGTCGGGTTCGAAGAATTAGCCTTGAGCCCCGGCAACTACTGGAACGGCTCCAGCGGAGCCGGCTCCTTTACCTCGGGAGGAGTCACCTTCCCGAATTTTTATAATTCCGCCTGGGGCTCATGGAGCGGCTTTGCCTACTCCACCGTGCAAAATGGAACCACCCCGGGCTGGGGAAATCAGTATGCCGCCCGGCCCGGCGGCGGTGCGGACGGCTCCCTTCACTATGGGGTGGGTTACCAGCCCTCCAGCGCCCCATGGGCGATTTCCTTCGGCGGAAGTCGGGATTTTCAGGGGCGCGGGCTGCTCGTCGCTAACACCACCTATGCGGCGCTCGACATGCGCGATGGTTCCGGTTTTTCCAAAAAGTTCGGCGGCACCCAGGGCCTGGATCCGGACTGGTTTCGTCTCACCGTACAGGGCCGGCTCGGGGGCAACCAAACCGGGGCGGTGGATTTCTACCTCGCCGATTACCGGTTCACCGACTCCGCCCAGGACTACATCCTCAACTCGTGGGCCTTCGTTGACCTGACCTCGTTGGGGACGGTGGATGAGTTGCGTTTTGCTCTCGCCTCTTCCGATCACGGTTCCTATGGCATGAACACGCCGGCTTACTTTGCGATGGACAACCTGGGGGCTGTGCCGGAACCGGCCTCCGCCTCGCTGGTTTTGACGGCCGCCCTGGCGCTGGCGGTGACGCGGAGAAACCGGCGTGCTTTCCGTCCCTAAACTTCGGCTCACGGCGCCCCCGTGGTCAACCCTCCTTACGGGTTGGTTGACCACGGCGATGCTCCAGGCCGGCCCCTTTGCCCCCGGACCGGGTACCGAGGGGACGACCGCCATTGATCTCTTTGCGGATGCTGCCATGACCCAGCAAAATCCCGAGCTTGTCGCTTGGGCCAACGCCGTCGTCACCTACTCGCCCGGGGGAAATGTCAGCTCAGAGTTTCAGACACCCCTCGCCGCCCTGGGACCCGCCGACGACACCGGCTTCTACCAGACGGGCGTTGCCACGATCGTCACCTTGGGCGAAGGAGGATTCATCACCCTTTCCTTTGCGGCCCCGATCCATGATACCGATGGCTTTGACCTCGTCGTTTTCGAAAACGGCATTGCCACCACCGCCGGCCGGGGGTTTTTTGAACTGGCGTTTGTCGAGGTCTCCTCCGACGGCATCAGCTTTTCCCGGTTCGCCTCCCGGTCCACCACCCCCGTCCCCGCCTCCCCCTATGCCTTTCTGGAACTCGACCCCACCGATGTGGATGGACTGGCCGGAAAATATCCTGCCACCTATGGGACGGCTTTTGATTTTGCCTGGCTTGGACTGACCTCCGTCTCCCACGTCCGGATTGTGGATGTGGTGGGTGACGGCCTGACCCTCGATGCGGAGGGGCGCCCCATCGTCGACCCGTATCCCAGCACCGGCAGCGCGGGTTTTGATTTGGATGCCGTCGCCGCCCATGTCACCCGCCGGTACGGCACTTGGCGAAAAGCCCGGTTTGCCTGGCAGGACAACTTCACCGCCCTCTCCGATCCCTCCGCCGATGCGGACAGGGACGGCAGTTCCAACCTCATGGAATATGCCTTCGCCACCTTGCCCACCGACCCGTCAAGCTGCCACCAACCAATCCTGACGCGGGCAGGCCCCGAGCTGCGCCTGGTTTTTCGGCGGGATCCCGCCAAGACCGACCTCCGCTTGGCGGTGGAAATTTCGGTGGACCTGGCAACCTGGTCCGCCGTCGCCCTTTCCACGGGGGGCCTGCCTTTTGAAATCATCTCCACGAACCTCCCCGGCCTCACCGTGACGGAAAATAGTTCGTCCCAGCTCCGCGAGGTCACGCTCACCGCCCCGCTCCACGGCCATCGGCATTTCTTTCGGGTTTCCGCTGCACTCGCCCCTCCGCCGTGAAACCTCCCGCCGCCTTTTCGCTGGTGGAGCTCCTGGTCAGCTTGGCCGGGGTCGGCTTGGTGGCCGGCCTGACCCTGCCTGCCCTGCAAGCCGCCCGAATTTCCGGGGCTTGTGCTCGCTCCGCCGGCCAGCTTCGCCAGCTCGTCACCGCGAATTTCGCGTACGCCGCCGAGCACGGCACCTTTGCGCCAGCCATGGACCGCGCCAATCAAAACCGTTGGCACGGCCGGCGCACCGGCCGCACGGGAGGCACCTTCGATCCCACCCAAGGCTACCTTTCCCCGTATCTGGGCCAAAGCCGCTCGATCACCCTTTGCCCGCTCCTGCCCGCCCGCGCTCTGCAGGGAAGCTCCTTTGAAATGGGAAGCGGCGGCTACGGCTATAACGCGGCCTACCTTGGCGGGACTCCGGGGGAAAGTTTTCAGCCCGCCAGACCCGCGAGCGTTTCCAACCTGTCCACCACCCTGATGTTTGCCACCACCGCCTTGGCCCGCTCCGGAGGCCTTCAGGAGTATCCTTTCGCCGAGCCCTATTTTGCACCCACCGCGGAGGGCCGCCCCTCCTTCTTTCTCCAGCCCAGTCTCCATTTTCGGGCCAACGGGCGGGCCCTCGTCGCGTGGTGTGACGGCCACGTCAGCCTTGAAAAACCCGCCCGCTTGGGCGGCCCCAACTATTACGGGGGGAAAAATGAGGAACATCAAATCGGCTGGATCGGACCGGAACAGGAAAACGGATTCTGGAACCCCTCCCGATCCCCATCCCCATACTGATTTCCGCCTGTTCGAGTAACTCTCCGCCACCTTGGCGCCTCACCCAGCTGGCCGGGCCGGCTCCCCTCGCCGTCTCCGGCACCGACGCACCTACTTCAACTTAAAACAACTCCTACCGCCACCACGGTCCGCGGTTGGTCATCCGGCTGAGTGCCGCCGCCTGCACCTGCGCCGAAATCGTTGAACTTTGCAGCAACTGCCGGGCTTGCGCCTCGTCCTTGCGGTACAGATCAATCAACGCCCCCGCAATCGCCCGCTCCTGCGACCCCGGGTCCGCCACCATCGCCGCCCACTTCAAGCCCGAAGCCGGATCATCCTGCCCGATGTGCCGGGCGAGGGTCCCCGCCATCGTGTCCCGGCTTTCCCCCGCCGGCTGTCCGGAAACATAAGCCGCCGCCCCATTTAAATCGGCATCCGCCCAGTTGGAAATGGCCGTATAGATGGCTGCACGCTTGTCCCGCCCCGCATCAAGCGCCGCCGCCCAGTTCGCCGCCGCCGCCGGATCCCGCTTGGACCACTCATCCGCAACCGTCCCCACCAAGCCCCGCCAGCTGTCCGGGTTTCGGTTCGCCGCCGCGTAGGCCGCCGCCGCCGTCGGACTGAGGTCCGCCCACTGCTCCAGCAAATCCCGGCGGATGTCCTGCTGCAGGCCGTCGTTGAGGTTCATCGCCGCCAGTTGATTGACCGCCGCCTGGGGATCCTTGTCCGCCCACCCCGACAAAGCCTCGCGCAAAAGGCTGGGATTCCCGGTCTCCGCATAAACCTGGCTGGCGTAAGCCGTGGCCCCAGGTCCATCCAACTGCCCCCAACGCTTGAGGATTTTTTCAAGGGCCGCTTTTTTCATCGGTCCGTCCGGCAGGGCGTTGGCCCAATCCAAAGACTTTCTGACTTCCTCCAGACTGGCCTTGGCAAGCACCTCCTCCAACGCCTTCTCCCGCTGGCGGGGACTGCCCATCGCCGCCGCCCCGGCAACATCTGCGGCGGTGCTTGTCTTCACTCCGGTCTCCACGGTTTGCCAAGCCGGCTCCTGATTCTCAGCCTCTTTCGCAGAGGATGGCATCACCCGGTCCGACTTCTGCTCGATGGCCGCCGGAGGCGCCGTCACCCGTCCCAGTCCGAATCCCACCAGCATGGCCAAGCCAGCCGACGCCAAAACGGGGGTCAGACCAGCCCAGAGAGTTCCGGAAGCCGAAGGGAGCATCGAGAGAATCTTAAAGCCAGCTGTCTGGCTGTCCAATGAACTTGAGAACCTACGCCGCCACCTTGAGACACGCCTTGCTGCCGCTTGCCCCGCAGCAATTCTTGAACTTTTTACCCGGATCCAGCGGACAAGGATCGTTCCGCCCCAGCTTCGGCCCCTGCCGCTTCATGGGGGCCAGCGCTGCTTCCACCCCGCCCGCCGCACCTCCGCCCATGCTCAGCGAACCCTCCGTGGGCTGAGCCGGCGCCTGCATCGGCAGTTCCCCCCGACCCGTCCGCTGCGGCAACGCCGCCAGAAAATGCTCAAACGCCGAAAGGCTGGAGGCCGAGCGGAACAAATTGAGCACCGCCTCCCCTTTGATCCGCTCCATCAGTTCCTCAAACATCCCGTAGGCCTCCCGCTTGTACTCGATGAGCGGATCCTTCTGGCCGTAGGCCCGCAAATTAATCGAGGTTCTCAAACCATCCATTGCATAGAGATGCTCCTGCCACAGCCGGTCGATCGCCCCCAAAAGGACATATCTCTCCAAGGCTTTCACCGCCTCCGGATTCTCAAACTTCACCTTCAGCTCGTACGCCTCCCGCACCCGCTTTTGCAACAACTCCTTCCACGCATCCTTGCCCCCCGCATTCTGTAAATCCTCCTTCTGGATTCCCAGGGGCATCGCCGTGTTCGCCCAATGCACCAACCCGTCCACGTCCACCGGGTCGGTCCCCGCCCTCGCCTCCACCTCCGCGCCGATTTTTTCGTCCACCGTTTCAAACACCTCTTTCCGCGGATCCTCCGTCGTCAATATCTCGGTCCGCCAGCTGTAGATCACCGTCCGCTGCTGGTTCATCACGTCGTCGTACTGCAGCGTGTGCTTCCGGATCTGGTAGTTTCGCTGCTCCACCCGCTTCTGCGCCGTCTCCACCGACCGGTTCAGCCATGGATGCTGCAACCCCTCATTATCCTCCATCCCCAGCTTTGTCATCAGGCCGGCAATCCGCCGCGAATCACCGAAGTTGCGCATCAGGTCGTCCTCAAAGGAAATATAAAACTGGCTCGAGCCCGGATCCCCCTGCCGCGCGCAACGCCCGCGCAGCTGCCGGTCGATCCGGCGCGATTCGTGCCGCTCCGTCCCCACCACGTGCAGCCCTCCGAGCTCCGGCACCCCGGGGGACAATTTGATGTCCGTGCCGCGCCCCGCCATGTTCGTCGCGATCGTCACCGCCCCACGTTCCCCCGCCCGCGCCACGATCTCCGCCTCCTGCTGGTGATACTTCGCGTTCAGCACGTTGTGCGGAATGTTTTCGCGCCGGAGCATCCGGCTGAGGATTTCGGACGACTCCACCGACGCCGTCCCCACCAGCATCGGCTGCCCCGCCCCGTTCCGCTTCTTGATCTCCTCGATCAGCGCGTTGAGCTTCTCCCGGCGCGTCTTGAAGATCAGGTCGTCCGCGTCCTTGCGCACACAGGCCCGGTTCGTCGGGATCACCACCACGCCCAACCGGTAGATGTCCTTGAACTCGTTCGCCTCCGTCTCCGCCGTCCCGGTCATTCCCGCCAGCTTCTCGTACAGCCGGAAATAGTTCTGGATCGTGATCGTCGCCAGCGTCTGCGTCTCCCGGTCGATCTGCACCCCTTCCTTGGCCTCCACCGCCTGGTGCAACCCGTCACTCCAGCGCCGGCCCGGCATCAACCGCCCGGTGTACTCATCCACGATGATCACCTTGTTTTCCTGCACCACGTAGTGGACGTCCTTTTCGAAAACGCAGTACGCCCGCAGCAGCTGGCTAATGTTATGGATCCGCTGGCTCGCCTCCTCGTAATTGGCCTGCGCCGCCTGCTTCTGTTTTAGCTTCTCTTCGGCCGACAGGGCCGAGTTGCTGTCGATGTCGTGGTTGGTGGTGATCAGGTCGGGCACCAGAAAGAAAAGAGGATCCGCAGGGTTGAGGAATTTGCGGCCCATTTCGGACAAGTCCGCCTCGCTGTTCCGCTCGTCGATCGTAAAGTACATCTCCTCCTTGGTCTTGTAGAGCTCGGTCCGGCGGGTGTCCTGATACATCTCCAGCTCCGCATCGTCGATCGCCCGCCGCGTGCCCGGATCCTCCATGAACTTCAGGAGCAGCTTGTTCCGGGGCGACCCCATCTTTACCCGGAACAACAACCGCCCCGCCCCCGGCAGATCCCCCGCCTCCACCTTCTCCTTGGCCTGGTTCGCCCAGTCCGTGCACAGCCCGTTCTGTTTCCGAACCAGTCCCTCGATCGACGACCGATACTTGTCGAACTGGTGGGTCGAAACCGTCACCGGCCCGGAGATGATCAGCGGCGTCCGCGCCTCGTCGATCAGGATGCTGTCGACCTCGTCGATGATGGCATAAAAATGCCCCCGCTGGACCTGATCTTCGGGTGTCGTCGCCATGCCGTTGTCACGGAGGTAGTCGAAACCAAATTCCGAGCACGTCCCATAGGTGATGTCGCAGGCGTACTGCGCCCGCCGCTCCGCCTGGCTCTGCCCGTGCTGGAGGCATCCCACCGTCAACCCCAGCTCCCGATACACCTCGCCCATCCATTCCGAATCCCGCGCCGCAAGGTAATCGTTCACCGTCACCACATGCACCCCTTTGCCGGTCAGCGCGTTGAGATAGGTGGGCAGGGTGGCCACCAGCGTTTTGCCCTCTCCCGTGGCCATTTCCGCGATCCGGCCGGAGTGCAGGACCATTCCGCCGATCAGCTGGACGTCGAAAGGGATCATCTCCCAGGCGATCTCCTGCCCGCGCACCCGGATCTTTCTCTTCTCCTCCGTAAAGCGTCGGCAGCAGTTTTTCACCACCGCGAAGGCTTCCGGCAGGATGGCGTCGACGCTCTCCCCCTTGGCGATTCTTTCCCGGAACGTGTTGGTTTTGGCTCTGAGCTCCTCAAAGGAAAGCGGGCGCAACGGCTCCTCCCGTTGGTTGATCTGCTGGACGAGCGGCATCATCCGGCGGACTTCCCGCTGGTTCTGCGTCCCCAGGATTTTCTTTAAAACCCAGCCAATCATGAATTTGCCAACCTACCCGAACCCCGCCCCCGCTCCAAGCCCCCTCCACCTGGGGCAAGTCGTTCGAAATGATGGGGAAACTTCTGGAACTCTTCAGTGGCCGTTCTTGCCAGTTCTGCGATTGGGTTTAAAATCATATTCATGAAAGTAACTGCTGTCGTTCACAAGGCTGATGAAGGCGGATTTTGGGCAGAAGTTCCTTCTCTTCCGGGTTGTCGCACTCAGGGAGAGACCATGGATGAACTGAAAACCAACCTTCGTGAGGCGGTAGAACTTTATCTCGAAACCGACCCTTCCGGCCTCACCACAGATAAAAACTCCCAGCTGCTTGAGTTGGCTGTTTGAAGCAGATTTCTGGAAAGGACTTTTATCGTCTACTAACCGGTAAGGGCTGGTCATTGGCCAGAATCAAGGGCAGCCACCATATTTTCTTCAAGGACGGTGTTCGAGAAAGAATCGTCATCCCGGTCCACGGAAACAAACCGCTGAAGATTGGTCTTCTTAAGGCCCAAATGAAGGTCGCCGATATCAAAGAATCCGATTTGTAGCTGTTGATTGATCGCTGATTTGCAGCGGACTGCATATCCGATGCTCCCCACCCAATTCGGGAAAGGGGTCAGTTGGAAGAGGTAACAAAGGCTTTGAATTCATCGGGCCGCCGGGATTTGAACCCGGGACCCCTTCCACCCCAAGGAAGTGCGCTACCAGGCTGCGCTACGGCCCGAATGAGTTACCTCCCCTTCACCGCAATCTACTTCGCATGGAACAACTCTCCGTAACCACTTGGCACAGCAACATTCTGAATCTGACATTCTCTGTGGAGACACAGAAGATCTGTGGGGTGGGTAGCGGATTGGTTGGGGACTGCCGCTTCGCTTAAGTTGAAGCGGAAAGTTTAAGTTGAAGAAACCCGACACCCTTAGACTGACAATTTACTTAAACTTAATCTTAAAACTTAAACTGTCCTGCGACGGCGTCGCAGGACCACGCCTAAACCAACGGCGAGAAGCGAAAGTGAGGAGGGTTCGGGAAGGCCATTTAGGACTCATTCTATCCAAAGGAAAAGCCTTAGGGATTTCTGACCCGGAAAAATAGGCCCTTTTTCCACTCCGCTACCTTATCCCCGAGAGATTTTAAAGTAACGGATATCGCCCCGATTGAATCTGGAAAAACTGCTCCAGCGCTTATCCAGGAACCCGCGGCAAGATTAGGCCTGTATTCAAGATAAACAGGTAAATACGGATGTGAGCTAAGGTTCAGAGAGGCCTGCGTCTCAATGCCGGTAAAAAATGATGAAGGGACAGAATGCATTTGAAGTACAGGACGAGAAACTACGACGAAGTCGTCTAAATTAATTATTCCTCCTGCCACTGACTTACCATCAGAGTAGCCACCTATCGCAACTTCAAAAGAAGTTGCGTTCCAACTGCTAACATTTGCTGTCTTGATAGATTGAAACCAATTATCGCTGTTAGATGGTCCTCCGCTGCCAGTGTCGGCAGTGTAAAAAGCTTTTAAGGTTTTATCTTGGGGATCGTATACTACTTTTAAATACATATTGTTGTTGGTTAACCAATTCGAGTAATACCCATTACCTGAAGACGCTCCGGAAGATTCAGATCCTATATAAGTTGCATTGCTATTTACGCTCCAACTGATTCCTTCAGATACAGAAAAGAATTTCTGTGACGGATCCTGCCCAGTTGGAAAAACAGACAAAACAGCCTCCACAAACTGAGCAGAGTTATTGCCTGTAAAGTAGGACGGATTGAACAAGGTTCTGACGTAAACAGTCCAAGCTTCATTGTTTGGAAGAGATCTTTTCCATTTTACAAAACCAACACGGGGTGATGATGTTGAACTTTGAAAAGACAACACCCCCGAAAGCTTGGTGAAATTAACTTCTCCATCATAAGCGAATTCTTCTGAGGTACTCCAATTTGACAAATTGAGCGCTAAACCATCGAAAGAATCGTTACCAGTCCAGCTTTGGCTTGAGGCACTGCCGCAAAGAAGTAATGAGCAAACTGCGCACACATAAACTCTGTATAAGATATCGTTAAGGCTCATTGAATTTATTGGGTTTTATTAATTAAGCATCGCTTTTTGTTTTTCGCAATAGCCGTCCTCTATGGCTGATTCTTGGCGAACTGAAATTTCGGGGTAACCCCCTACTTTCCTAACCTCATCGGCCAGAAGGGGTTTTTACGTGGTTTAGTTCATCGGGCCGCCGGGATTTGAACCCGGGACCCCTTCCACCCCAAGGAAGTGCGCTACCAGGCTGCGCTACGGCCCGAA